>Ga0308175_100003281_pt1 | contig 11202 bp, 7 predicted proteins | sample PhyCR1_3_FD_203893 | JGI IMG/M metagenome (GOLD analysis project Ga0308175, IMG submission 203893) | Soil microbial communities from UC Gill Tract Community Farm, Albany, California, United States - DLSLS.C.R1 | ecosystem: Environmental > Terrestrial > Soil > Agricultural land | place: USA... | reverse complement strand
GACACGTCGGCCAGCGGCGCGCCCTCGATGCGGCTGCCGGCCTCGATCGGGTGTCCGTGCGGACACGTCTTCGCGTCGCCGATCGCGGCGAGCATGCGCTGCTCGAGCACCGGCGACATCGCGTGTTCGAGGCGCTCGGCCTCCTCGTGGACCTCGTCCCACGGGATGCCGAGGACGTCCGTCAGGAAACGCTCGATCAGCCGGTGGCGACGGACGATCGCCTCGGCGTGCTCACGCCCTGAGGCCGTGAACGAGATCGCCTTGTCCGACGCGCGCGTGATGTGGCCGTCGCGCTCCAGGCGCCCGACCATCTCGTGGACCGTGGGGGCGGAGAGCTGCATCGCGCGGGCCACGTTGGCGCCCGTCATGGGCAATCGCGCCTCGTAGAGCCAGTACAGGGTCTGGAGGTACTCCTCCTCGGCGACGGTCACATCGGCCATGCCAGGCCATCGTAGTGTGCGCCCGCGCACACGAGTGTTTCGCTGTGGCCCAAGTGGGCAGCCCCACCCGAAGCGCCGCCTGAGTGGCAACCGCCTGCCGCCGGCGCATTCGCAGTTTTCCGCAGTCCCACAACTCCGAGCCCACGAAGGGAGCATTCGCTTGCGCCTGGACATCGTCATGCCCGCGCACAACGAGGAGGACCGGATCGGCCGCACGCTCAGCGTGTACCGCGACGCCTGCCCTGATCCGGACATCCGGTTCCTCGTTGCGATGGACGACTGCCGCGATCGCACCGCGGACGTCGTCGAGGCGCATGCGCAGGAGGACGACCGGGTCGAGCTGTTCGCGTACCCGAAGCTCGGCAAGGGTGGCGTGATCGCCGAGACGTTCCGCCGCGCCGACGCCGACCTGGTCGGGTTCGTCGACGCCGACGGCGCAACCCCGCCGCAGGAGCTGATGCGCCTCGCCTACGCAGCGCTGCAGGCCGACGGCGCGATCGCCACCCGCCGCCATCCGGCCGCGGTCCTCCCAGCCCGCCGCCCGTTCGCCCGTCGCCTCACGAGCGCGGGCTTCGCGCTGGCGGTGCGCCGCCTGCTGGGCCTGCAGTACCGCGACACGCAGTGCGGCGCGAAGGTGCTGCGCCGCGAGGTCGTCGAGGACATCCTGCCGCGGCTGCGCGCGCGCGACCTGCTGTTCGACGTCGACCTGCTCGCCGCCGCCGCCGAGGCCGGGCACCGGATCGTCGAGGTCCCGACGATCTGGATCGACCAGGAGGGCTCGCGCGTGAGCGCCGTCGGCGACAGCGGGCGCATGGGCGCGTCGCTGCTGCGCCTGTGGGCGCGTCGCCGGGCGCAGGGCGAGCCCGAGCCGAGCACAGCGAGCCGCCGGGAGGTCGTCCATGGCCGCTCCTGACGTCGCGATCATCAGCCCCTTCCCGGTGGGCGGGGAGCGCCATGGCGGCTTCAGCGGCGTGGCGGGCTACACCGCGCGCCTCGCCGACGCGCTCGCGGACCGCGGCGCCGAGGTTGCCGTGATCGCGCCCACCGAGGACGGCGCGCCCGCGCGTGAGCGGCATGGCAACGTGACCGTGCAGCGAAGCTTCGCCCCCGGCGCGGCCGCGCTTCCCCGCGCCGCGCAGGCGGCCCGTGCCACCGGCGCGCCGCTGGTGCACCTGCAGCACGAGACGTTCCTGTACGGCGGCCCGTCGTCGGTGCCCGGGCTGCCGGGCGCGCTGCGGATGCTGCGCCGCTCGCGCGTGCCGACGGTCGTGACGATGCACCATGTCGTCGAGCCGCAGAGCGTCGACCGCGACTTCACGCGGTTGCATCGCGTGCGCGCGCCCGCGCGCGTCGCTCGCGTCGGGCTCGCCCGCGTGCAGGCGGCGATCCGGCGCAACGCGCGCGCAGTGGTCGTGCACGAGCCGGGCCTGGCCCGCGCGGTGCCGGAGGCAACGGTCATCCCGCACGGCATCGACGTGACGAACCCGAGCACGCGCCGTGCGCGCGAGCGACTACAGCTGGAGAACGAACGGCGCCTGATCGTCCTCTGCTTCGGCTTTCTCGCCCCATACAAGGGGCTCGAGGCGGCGCTCGAGGGCGCTCGGCTGGCCGGCGACGCGGTGCGGATGGTCGTGGCCGGCGGCCCGCACCCGCGCCTGGCCGCCGCCGGCGATCCCTACGCGGCGCAGCTTCAGGAACGCTGGGACGACAGCGCCGAGTTCACCGGCTACGTGCCAGGAGCCGCGGTCGCCGAGTGGTTCGCCGCCGCCGACGTGGCGCTCGTCCCGTACCCCCGGCCGTTCGCCACGAGCGGGCCGCTGGCGCTTGCGCTCGGCGCGGGGACGCCGGCGCTGCTGTCGGTGCCGCTGGCGGCGTGCATCGGCGCCTCGACCGCGGATGCCGTGCCGGCTGACGCCGAATCGATCGCGGCGCGCCTACAGCTCCTCGCGCGCGACGCGGGCGCGCGGGAGCGCCTCGCCGCCGCCACCCGCGAGCTGGCGCGCGAGCGCGCGTGGCCGCAGGTGGCCAACCGTCATCTCGAGCTCTACGAGGAGGTGCGCGATGCCGGTGCTGCTGGCGGGCGCCTTCGGGCAGCGTAACCCCGGCGACGAGGCGCTCCTGGCGTCGTTCGTCGACGCGCTCGGCGATCGGCCGCTCATCGCGACCTCGTCGGATCCGGTCCAGACCGAGTCCGAGCACGGCATCGGCGCCGTCTCCGCGCGCGACCCACGCGCGGTGGCACGCGCGGTCGGCCGCGCGGAGGGCGTCGTCGTGGCCGGTGGGACGATCTTCAAGACACTGCACCCGCGCAGCGGGCGCCGGCCACTCGAGCTGCTGCGCAACACGCTTGCCGTGGCCGCGACCACGCGCGCGTCCGGCGTGCCGCTGGCGCTGACAGGCGTCGGCGCAGCGCCACTTGCCTCGCGCCGAGCGCGCGCGCTCGCGCGTGGAATCGTCAACCGGGCCGACCTGCTCGTGCTGCGCGATCCCGACTCGGCACGGCTGCTGCGCGAGGCCGGCGCGCCGTCGCCGTTTCGCGTCGGCGCCGACGCGAGCTGGACGCGGATCGATCCGCCGGAGGCCCCGACGGCGCGCGGCGATGCCGTGATCGTGGCGCTGAGCCATCTCGCAGGCGGGCCGGGCCTGGCCGCGCGGCTGGCGCTCATCCTGACGCCGCTGCAGCGCGCCGGGCTACGGCTGCGGTTGCAGCCGTGGCAGGTGGGAGGCCGCGACGACGACCTCGCGCTCGCCCGGGCGCTTGCCGACCTGCTTCCCGGTCCCGCCGAGATCGTGCCGCCACCGGCGAACCTCGACGACGCGCGTGACTTCTTCGCGGGCGCGCGCCTGGTCGTGGCGCTGCGCTTCCACGCGCTCGTCGCGGCCGCGGCCGCAGGCGTGCCGGCGGTCGCCTACGCCCATGAGGCGAAGCTCGCCGGGCTCGGTGCGCGGCTCGGCCAGGCGGTCGTGCGGCCAGCCGGGACCGTCGATGCCGTCGGCTCGGCGCTGCTCGCTGCGGCCGAGGACGGCCCGGCGGCGGCTTCACCCGACGCGATCGAGCTCGAGCGCGAGCGCGCCCGCGCCGGCATGGCGCTGACACGGCTCGTGCTGTCCGGCGGACGGGGCGCGGAGAGCGTCGCGGTGAGCGGCCTTGATCTCGCACCCACGGGGTGGATCGCGTGAGCGCCGCTCCGACGATTGCGCGCCCGGCGCCGCTGTCGCTGCGCGCGCTCGCGGGCGAGCAGCTCGGCGTCGCCGCCGGGCAGCTCGCGGCGGGCGTCGGGAACCTCGCGTTCTCGCTGATCGCGGCACGGCTGCTGATGCCGGGGGCGTTCGCGCACCTCGCGAGCTTCCTCGCGCTCTACCTGCTCGTCCACGTGCCGGCCGCGAGCCTCAGCGCCGGCAGCGCGCTTACACCTGACCTGGCCGATGCGCTGCGTCGCCGCGTACTGCTCGTCGGTGGGGCGGTCGCCCTGGTGGCCGCCGCGGCCTCCGTGCCACTGGGCGCGTTGCTGAACCTGCCGGTCGGCATGGTGCTGGCGCTCGCCGCGGCGGCGCCGACGGCCGGGCTGATCGCGCTGGACCGCGGCCGGCTCTACGGCCTCGGCGCGCCGCGGCGCGCCGCGCTGAGCCTGCTCGCCGAGCCCGTCGTGCGGCTGACCGCGGGGGTCGCACTGGGCGCGGCGCTCGGCGCGACCGGCGCAGCCGCCGGCGTCGTGCTCGCGGGCTGGGCCGCGCTCGCGGTGGCGCGACCGCCGGCGGGCACCCCCGGACTGAGGGGACGGACACCTCAGTCCAGCGCCGTCACGGTCGTGGCATTCCTGCTGCTCGCGCTTCTGCAGAACCAGGACGTCGTCGCGGCGGGCGCGCTGCTCGACGGCAGCGAGGCCGGCCGCTTCGCGGTCGTGTCGACGCTCGGTGGGCTCGCCGCCTTCGCGACCACGACGGTGCCGCTGATGCTGCTGCCGCGCGCGACCAGCGAGCGCCGGGCCCTGCCGGCCGCGGTCGGCGTCGCGGGCGCGCTGGGGCTCGCCGCGGTAATCGTCGTGGCGATCGATCCGCGCGCGCTCGTCGGGGCGGCGTTCGGCGATCGTTACGCCGCAGTGGCCGGACTGGCCGCGCCGTACGTGCTCGCAATGGCGCTGCTCGGCGTCGCGCGCGTGCTCGTCGCCCAGGCGTGCGCGACCGGGCGCGGCCGCGCGATGGCGCTCGTCCTCGCGGGCGGCGCGCTGCTGCAGCTCGTCCTGCTGCTCACGACCGCGCATGACGCCGGCGGCGTGGCGCGCGCGACCCTGCTCGCGACCGCCACGACGACGGGCGGCGCAGCGATCCTGCAGTTCCCCGGCCAGGCGCGTGCGGTCGTACGACCGCTGCGCACGCCGCCTGGGGCGATCGTGGCCGCGCTCACCGTTGGCGGGCTGCTCCTGCGGCTGGCCGCGTCGCGCGGCCTGTGGCTCGACGAGGCGACCGAGGTGAGCCAGGCGCACCTCGGCTACGGGGCGATGCTGCATCAGCTCGAGACCACCGACGTGCATCCGCCACTGCACCACACCGTGCTGTGGCTGACCGTGCGCGTGTTCGGCGACGGCGAGCTGGCGGTGCGACTGCCGTCGCTCATCGCCGGCACGCTGCTCATCCCGGTGCTGTACCGCGTCGGCTGCGAGATCTGGGACCGCCGCGCCGGCCTTGCCGCTGCTGTCCTCGGCGCCGTCGCACCGTTCCCGGTGTGGTACTCGCAGGAGGCGCGGATGTACGCGTTCTTCATGCTGTTCGCGACGCTTGCGGTCTGGATGCAGGTGCGCGCCGTGCGCCGCAACCGCACCGCCGACTGGGCCGGCTACGCGCTCGCCTCGGCTGCTCTGCTGTGGAACCAGTACTTCTCGGTGCTGCTGGTGATCACGCAGCAGGTGGCGTTTGCGGTACTGGTCCTGCGCGGGCGCCGGGACCTGCTGCGCGGCTGGCTCGGCTCGGCCGCCGGCAGCGCGCTCCTGGTCGCGCCGTTGGTGCCGTTCGCGCTGCACCAGTTCCACGCCAACGAGTCGGCGGGCAAGGGGTTCGAGGGCGTGCCGTCGCAGGCGGGCGCTGCCGCCTCGCAGAACACCGGCCTGGCGAAGCCCGCGGTCTACGGCGCGCTGACGAACGCCGTCTGGGCGGTCTTCGGCTACCACTCCGACGCGACGATGACCCGCATCGCGGCGCTCTGGCCGCTCGCGATCCTCGGCGCGCTCGCGCTGCTCGGACGCGGCCGGTCGCGGCGCACGCTGCTGCTCGCCGCGTGTGCGCTCGTGCCGATGGTGGCGCTCTACGTCCTCGGCCAGAAGAAGCCGTTCATCTTCGAGGTGCGCTACTTCTGCGCCGCCGTACCGCTCGCCCTGCTGCTGCTCGGGCGGCTCGTGACCGGCTGGGTCAAGCCCGCCGCCGCGGCCGTGACGCTGACGATCGCGCTGGCCGGGCTGATGGGCATCGCCGTCGCCGACCAGCAGCTCAACCAGTCCAACCCGCGCACGTATGACTTCCGCGGCGCGATGAGCGACATCCGCATGGTCGCGAAGCCCGGCGACGTCGTGATCTACACGCCGCAGTACCTGGACACCGTCATCGCCTACTACGGCTCGGACCTGCGCGCGCACCCGGTGGATACGGGCATCCCCAAGCGCCACGCGACCGGCCGCGTCTTCCTGCTGGCGAGCTTCCAGGACAAGACGGCCTATCGCCAACAGGCGCAGCAGACGCTCGCGAAGCTGCGCCATTCGGGGCGGCACCTGCTCGGCACCTTCCACCGTCCGCAGATCCGCATCTGGGAGCTTTCGCGATGAACACGACCGACCCCCGCCTCCAACCCGCGCAGTGGAGCGCCGCCACCCCCGGGCGCCGCCACCGGCTGCGCCTGCGCCTCGGCATCGCGGTCTGCCTGCCGCTGGCGCTCTTCTACTTCGCCTGGCTGCTCGACCCCGCGCGCATCGGCAACCCGCTGCTGTACGCGCTGCTGATCGCCGCCGAGCTGTTCAACCTGACGCAGGCGATCGGGTTCTGGTGGACATGCGCAAGCGAGCGCTCACGTCCGCCGCTGGGATTGGCGAACGAGCGCCCGGATGTGGACGTGCTGATCCCCACCTACGACGAGCCGGTCGACATCGTCGAGCCGACGGTTGCCGCAGCGCGGCGGATGCAGGGGGCGAACGTGCACGTCTGGCTGCTGGACGACGGCAACCGCGACGAGATGCGCGCGCTCGCTGCGCGGCAGGGCGCGGGCTACCTGCGCCGGCGCCACCACACGGGCGCGAAGGCCGGGAACATCAACCACGCGCTGCGACGGACGCGCTCACCGCTCGTCGTGGTCCTCGACTGCGACCACGTGCCCTCGCCGCGGTTCCTGCAGGCGACGCTCGGGCACCTGGCGCCGCCGGACGTCGCGTTCGTGCAGACGCCGCAGTGCTACGCCAACGCCCAGACCGGCGAGCTCGCCGCCGCGGCGTGGAGCCAGCAGGCGCTGTTCTTCGGCGCGATCGCGCGCGGCAAGGACGGACAGGGCGCGATGTTCTGCTGCGGCACGAACGTCGTGTTCAGGCGCGCCGCGCTCGAGGACGCCGGCGGCTTCCCCGAGGGCTCCGTGACCGAGGACTTCGAGCTGTCCGTGCACCTCCACGAACGCGGCTGGCGCAGCGCGTACGTGCCGGAGGTGCTTGCGCTCGGTCTCGGCCCGGAGGACATGGCCTCGTACGTCGGCCAGCAGCACCGCTGGGCGCGCGGGTGTCTGGGCGCGATCGGATCGGTGCTGCGCTCGCGGCTGCCCTTGCGGATGCGCGTGCAGTACCTGCTCTCGTGCTCGTACTTCCTGACGGGCTGGACGGTGCTCGTCTACATGACGTTCCCGGTCGTGCGGATCCTCACCGGCCAGCAGCCGCTGGCGCAGGCAGCGGCCGACCAGTTCCTCGTGCACTTCGCGCCCTACTTCGGGCTGGCGCTGAGCATGGTCGCGCTGATGGGCTCGGGGGCCTACACGTTCCGGGCGTTCACGCTGCAGTCGGCGTCCTTCTGGATCCACGTGCATGCGTCGCTGCTGGCGCTGCTACGGCGGCCGGGGAGCTTCAAGGTGACGCCGAAGCGCGGCGCCGACGCGCGCCAGCCGCTGGCGGTGCTGCCGGCGTTGGCGGCCGCGGTGACGCTGTTCGCTGTCGCGGTGCTGGGGCTGGCTCGCCACCACGACCCGAGCACGATGAACAACGTCGCGTTCGCCTGCGTACACCTCACGGTGCTGAGCTTCGGCGTGGCGCCGGCGCTGCGGCGCGGACGTCGACCTGTCGCCGCTGCGTCCGATGCGCGCACGTCAGACCGGATTGCAGCGTGACGGCGCGCTGACAGAGGCGCTCAAGGCCCTCCTCGAGGGCGTCGACTGGCGCGGCGATGAAGCCTCTTCTCGCCGCCCTCACCGCCCTGCTGATCTGCGCCGCCCCGGCTGCCGCCGCGCCCGTGACCGTCGAAGCCGAGACGCTCTCGCTGCCCGCGGGCACAGGACAGTCCGGATCGGGCGCGCTGAAGATCTGGAGCACCGCCACCGCCACGGGCTCGTTCACCTCGCGGTCGACCAAGCGGATCACGGTGCGGGCCCGCGGCGAGCAGTGCCTCGGCGCGCCGCGGATGATCGTGTCGATCGACGGCCGGGTGGCGCTGGACGTGAAGGTCACCGCCACGACCTGGACGGACTACGCGGCAGACCTGGCGCTGAACGACGGCGCGCACACGCTGACCGTGCGCTTCGACAACGACTACCGGACGGCTTCTTGCGATCGGAACCTGCTCGTCGACCGCGTTCAGTTCACCTCCGTGGCAGCGCGACCGCTGCCCGGCGCCGCGCTCTATGTCGATCCGCATTCGCAGGCGCAGGCCTACGCGGCGAGCGACACACTGATCGCGAAGATCGCCGGGCAGCCGCAGGCGTTCTGGTTCGGCGACTGGAGCGGCGATGTGCAGAGCGCCGTCAGCGCAGCGGTCTCCGCGGCCGCTGCGGCGGGGCGCGTGCCCGCGCTGGTGGCCTACGACATCCCGCAGCGCGACTGCGGCTCGTTCAGCTCCGGCGGCGCAGGGTCGGCCGACGCCTACCGCGCCTGGATCCGCGCGTTCGCGGCCGGGATCGGCGGGCGCCGCGCGATCGTCGTGCTCGAGCCCGATGCACTTGCGGGCATGGACTGTCTCGACGCAACCGATGCCGCCACGCGGCTCTCGCTGCTCGCCGATGCGACGCGCGTGCTGTCCGCGCAGGCCAACACCTACGTCTACCTCGACGGCGGCCACGATGCCTGGCAGCCGGCCGCGACCATGGCCGGCCGCCTGCAGCAGGCCGGCGTCGCCGACGCGCAGGGCTTCGCGCTGAACGTCTCGAACTTCCGCGCACAGGCCGGCCTCGTCGCCTACGGCCAGCAGGTCGCCGCCGCCATCGGCGTGGCGCACTTCGTCGTCGACACGTCGCGCAACGGCCTCGGACCGTCGCCGGACGGCGCCTGGTGCAACCCGTCCGGCCGCGCGCTCGGCGCGAAGCCCGGCACGCCGTCCGACTACCGCCTCGACTGGAATCTCTGGGTCAAGCGCCCCGGCGAGTCCGACGGTGCCTGCAACGGCGGCCCCGCCGCGGGCGCGTTCTGGCCGAGCTACGCGGACGGGCTGGCCGCCCGCGCGGCCTGGTGACGCAAAAGGGACTGTCCCTTTTGCGTCACGAGGGGGCGCGGCGGCGGGGCGCGAGGCGGCGCAGCGCCTCGGTGCGCCCGAGCATCTGCTCCTCGGCGATCGCCAGGAACTCGCGCGCGGCCGGTGAGAGCTGCGCGCCGCGCCGCCAGGCGAACGCGAAGGTGTCGTAGATCGGCTCGGCGAACGGGGCCCAGCCGATGTTCTTGGGCAGCCGATCGCCGAGGTTCCACAGCAGCCCGTGGGACACCACGGTGTCGCCGTGGCCGAGCGCCACAAGGTCGAGTGCGGACTCGATGTCCTCGACGTCGATCTGCGGCTCGATCGTGACGCCCTCGCGCTGGGCGAGCTCGCCTAACTGGCGGCGGGTCGGGTCCATGGCGCCGTAGCTCGCATCCGGGAGGACGAGCGGCGCCTGGGCGACGCGGCGGATGTCGATCGCTCCGCGAAGCCGCATGCGGCTGGTCGAGACGTAGACGACCTCGTCGCGCGTGACGGGCCGCACGTCCAGCCCGCGGTCGTCGATCGGCAGGGCGACCATTCCGGCCTCCACCTCGCCGTTGCGCAGCGCATCCACCACCTCGGCGGAGTTCAGGCCGAGCAGGCGAATGCGCACCCGCGGGTGGCGGTCGCGGAACTCCGCGACGATGTCCATCCCGGGGTAGAAGCGCGCGTGCCCCCAGATCCCGAACGACGCGGTGCCGCCGCGCAGCTCGCGCACGGCGACGACCGACTCGCGCGCGGCCTCGACGGCGTGCAGGACGCGCTCGGCGTGGGGCCGCAGCTCGCGCCCCGCCTCGGTCGGCTGCAGGCCGCGCCCCACGCGCGTGAAGAGGGCCACGCCGAGCTCGGCCTCCAGGGATCGGACCTGCTCGCTGACCGACGGTTGAGCCAGCCGCAACTGCTGGGCGGCGGCGCTGAAGGAGCCGCGGTCATAGGAGGCGAGGAAGTACTCGAGCTGCTGGAGATTCAAAGGCGTTTCCTATAGGTCATCAAGCTAAGTCAAGGCTACTCCAATGATGCACAAAGTCCGATAATGACTACATGTTCTCTCTGATCATCGCCACGGCCGCCTTCGCCGGCGTCGCTGCACTGTCTGCAAAGTACGGTGTCGACAGCCGCGTGGACGATGGCCGCCCCAACTGGTAGCAACCCCAATCACCATCGCCGAGTCGACGGCCGGGGCGTGGCCCTGTGCCTCGTCTCGGCCTTCGGTTTTGGCTGCATGGCGATCTTCGCCAAGGACGCCTACAAGCAGCACCTGGGGATCACCGCACTGCTGGCGCTGCGCTTCGCGCTCGCCACGGCGCTCTTCTGGACGATCGCGCGGCTGCGCGGCCCCATCAGGTTCCCGGAGCGACGCATCGTCCTCACCGCGCTCGGCCTTGGCGCCATCGGCTACGCCGCCCAGTCCGGCCTGTTCTTCGGCGCGGTCAAGCGAATGGACGCGTCCACGACGTCCCTGCTGCTCTACACGTACCCAGCGATGGTCTTCCTGGCCGCGCTGGTGCTGCGACGCGAGCACGCCGACCGCCGCCGGCTGACCGCGCTCGGCTTCGCCTGCGCGGGCACCGCGCTCGTGTTGCTCGGCGGAACCGCAGGTGGGTCCTTCGAGTCCGTGGGCGTGATCATGGCAATCACCGCTGCGGTCGCCTACTCGACGTACATCCTCGTCGCCGACACCGTCGTCCGAAAGCTCGATCCGTTCCTGCTGAGCGCGCTGGTGACGACCGGCGGGACCGTGACGTTCTGGACCGTGGGCGTGGCGCACGGCGGCCTGGACGTGACGCTGCCGGCGCGCGGGTGGCTCGACATCGCCGGCATCGTGGTCGTGTCGACGGTGCTGCCGGTCAGCGCGTTCCTCGCCGGGCTGCACCGCGTCGGCCCCTCGACGGCGAGCATCCTGTCGTGCTTCGAGCCCGTCGTGACCGTGTCGCTGGCGATGGCGCTCTACGGCGAGCACCTCAGCGGCGGACAGTTCGCCGGTGGCGCGCTCGTGCTTGCCGCGGTCGTGCTGCTGCAGGCTAAGGTGCGGCGCAATGCCCCTGCCGCTGAAGCCGCCGGTCCTGCCCCAGCTCGCGCGCTC
>Ga0308175_100003280_pt1 | contig 11203 bp, 8 predicted proteins | sample PhyCR1_3_FD_203893 | JGI IMG/M metagenome (GOLD analysis project Ga0308175, IMG submission 203893) | Soil microbial communities from UC Gill Tract Community Farm, Albany, California, United States - DLSLS.C.R1 | ecosystem: Environmental > Terrestrial > Soil > Agricultural land | place: USA... | reverse complement strand
GATCTCGCAACGAACGGCTGAACGAAACGCGGGTCGCACGGTGCCGCATTACCGATGCGAGTGCAGACGCGAGCGTCGGTCGAGACGAACGCAGGCGCCAGGCCGAGACCAGAAAACCGTCGCGCGATATAGGCCGCTGCCGAATCGTTGCCCGGGGTGCCGGTTCCGCGACCTTCGAGGGCGTCGCTCGCGAGGTATCGCACGTCGCGCATCACGGTCGCGGTATCGGGAGCGGCGACCGGCGCCGGACTGGGCGCCGATCGGTGACACGCGGCTGTGACAGATGTCACCAAAGCCAGCGTCGTGAAAGCGCGCGGGATATGACGGAACGGTCTGATCATGACAGCTCGAAAGTTCTCGAAGCGGGACGGAAATCTGCGGGTGGACCTCCTGGAAAAGTAGGTCGTTGGTACCACGCCTCGGAGGTTTCCGTGCGGCTGCCTCACGCGTCCTTGAGTTGGAGACCTCACATCTTTCTGGGGGCGGCCTCAAGGCGCATGTCAATGAAGGCAGCAACGTTCCAGGCGCGGTTTGCCGAGCTGGTATATCTGCTGGCCCACGAGCCGGATGCGACGCCCGAGCACGAGCCGGTGTTGAGCGAAGCGGCTGCCGCCAGTGAGGCGGGCGATACGTCGCTCGCGACGTCACAGCTCAACGTGGCGCTGCTCGACGATGGGCACTCGGCAGAAGGCTTGCGCCTGCACGAGCTCGTGATGCGCATGTCCGCGCATTCGGTGCATCAGATCGACTTCCTCGAGGCCGCGCCCGCCGACCAGATCCTCGGCGTCGCGCGTATCCTGGCGGGGGAAGCTCGACCTAACGATGATGGCGTTGCCTTCGACTACGAGCTGATCAAGGTCGGCATCACGCATGTCGAGGTTCACCTCGGCCGGAACGGGTTTGTTCGCAACGGGACTCTGACGCCCAGCGCATCACCGCGCGTCAACGGATCATCGCGCCTCACGCCGTCTTCTGTCGCCTCGATCGATGGTCACCGCCCGACACCTCGTGGCGGGGCGCTGACGCTTGGCGCCGAGATGCCAGGGAGCGTCATCGCGCGTCGAACGACGCCTCCTGTCGGCTCTCCGGCAATTCACGACGAGTCGATCCGGATGATCGAGGGCGCGATCAAGATGAAGTCGCTCGCGTCGACGTCCGACGACGCGCTGATCGAGCACCTTCGCACCGGCGTGACGCCACAGAATGTCATGCGAGTGGCCGATGAGGTTGCGACGGTGGCCGAGGCGCGGGCGGGCGAAGGCCGGTGGGAGGTCGTCGCGCGTGTGTTCGACGCGTTCGTCCGCGGTGAAGGGGCGACCGACGATCCTGAGCTCCGGCGAGCCTACACGATCGCGGTGCGTCGGCTCACGAAGCCGACTTTGATTCGCGGCATTGCCGGTCTGCTTCCTCGCCGCCCGGAGTTGCGCGATCCGCTCCACGCCGTGTTTCTGCGTCTCGGCCCAGACGGCGCCGAGGCGCTCATTGACCTGCTGACGTCGTCCGATTCGCTGACCGACCGCCGGGCATATCTCGCCGCGCTGGTGAAGATTCGCGATGCGGTGCCGACGTTGATCCATCTGCTCGGCGACAACCGTTGGTACGTGGTGCGAAACGCGATCGATCTGCTCGGGGAGATGCGTGCGGCCGAGGCGGAAAACGCGCTGCTCGACGTGGTGACACACCGCGAGGAGCGGGTTCGCCGGTCAGTGGCCACGGCATTGGCGCGCCTTGGCACGTTGCGATCGCTTCAGGCCGTCGAGAAGATGGCGACGGACAGCGTGCCCGAGGTCCGTGCGCACGCCGCGCAGGGACTCGGAGGCGTCAAGTCATCGCGTGCGGTGGGGGTGCTCGCGCGCGCGCTGGATCGCGAAGCCGATCCGGAGGTGCAGGCCGTCATTCTTGCCGCACTGGGGCGTCAGGCGACGGACGAAGCGGTTGCGCGCCTAACGAAGGCGGCCGAGCCGGATGGTCGGCTCTTCAAGCGGAAGCCGACCGCTCTTCGCCTGGCGGCGGTGCAGGCGCTGGCCGAGGCGAACACGCCAGCCGCGCTGGCGGCGCTGCGGCGGTTGGCGGACGACAAGGAGCGGGATATCAAGGTGGCTGCGGGGAGGGCGTTGCGACTGCCATCGCCCGTCGCCCGTCCCCAGTCTACCTGGCCGTAAAATCCGTCTCCCCATTCACCGCCCGGCACGCCTCCGCGATGACGGCTGCCGCGCGATCCAGGTCCTCCAGGCTCACCATCTCGTTAGGTGAGTGCATGTAGCGGTTGGGGATCGAGAGCAGCGCCGTCGCGATCCCCTCGCGCGCGACGTGAATAGCATCCGCGTCGGTCCAGGATTCGCGGCCGGCCGCATGGATCGTGTACGGGACCGAGAGTCGCGTCGCTGCGTCACGCAGCAGCGCATACACCACCGGGGACACGATCGAGCCGCGCGTGAGCACGGGGCCACCCCCGATCTTGTGATGGCCGTGCTCCTTCTTCTCGGCGGTGGGGTAGTCGGTCGCGTGTGTGACATCGACGACGATCGCCATCTGCGGGCCGATCCGCGTCGCGCTCACGCGCGCGCCGCCGCCCTGGAAGGCGATCTCCTCCTGCGTGGTCGCGACCGCGACGACCCGCGCGCTGCCGGGCTGCTCGGAGTAGCGGCGCAGCGCCTCGAGGACGATGAACGCGCCGATGCGATCGTCGATCGACCGCGACACAATGCAGTTGTTCGGGAAATCGATCGTGCGTGAGTCGATCACGCCCGCGTCGCCCACCGACACGAGCTTCTCGGCGTCCTCGCGCGATGTCGCGCCGATGTCGATCCAGAGGTCCGTCATCTCCGAGGCCTTCTTGCGGTCCTCGGGCTTGATCACGTGAATCGGCTTCTTGCCGATCACGCCGTACACATCGCCGTCCCGCCCCATGATGCGGATGCGTTGGGCGACGAGGACCTGCGGGTCCCAGCCGCCGATGCCGGAGATGTAGAGGTAACCTTCGTCGTCGATGTACGTGACGATCACACCGATCTCGTCGATGTGGCCGGCCAGCATGATGGTCGGCGTGCCGTTCGGGTTCACGACCGCCATGCTGTTGCCCGCGACGTCGTTCGTCACGTCGGCGAAGGCCCTCGCCTCCTCGCGCCAGACGCGTGCGGGTGCGGATTCGAAGCCGGACGGCCCCGGGGTGTCGAGCAGACGCTTGAGAAACGCGATGGAGGATTCGGCTAGCATGCGTTGGTGGAGTGTTAGGCAAGGCGTTGGGCAGCGGATGACGACGGCGCGCCGAACAGCGTCGTGTGCAACACCTGGGCGAGCAGCTCGATGCCGTCGACCACCCTCGGTCCCGGGCGACTCAGGAACGAGTTCGCGTCGACCGCCCACACCTGTGTCTCGCGCGCCCACGCCCATTCTGCGTTCCTGAGGAGGCGGTCCGCATCGGCAGCGGCCCGGACGAGGTCGAACCCGCACGGGGCGACGAGAATGACCTCAGGGCTCGCGTCGCGAACCTGGGCGAGCGTTCGCGTGGTCGAGTGTTCGCCGGGCTCGGCGAGCACGTCGGCGCCGCCGGCGCGACGGATCATCTCCGGGACCCAATGGCCCGCCGCGAAGATCGGGTCGGTCCACTCGATCACGGCGACGCGTGGCCGCGGCGCGCGAGCCGCCTTGAGTCGTTCGTGGACCGCGCGCATGCGAGACTGGGCGCGCTCGACCAGCGCTGCCCCTCGTGCGCTGACGCCTAACGCCTCAGCCACGCGCTGAATGTCGCTGAAGATGCCGTCCAGCGTCGTCGCGCCGAGTGTCACCACCTCGGGGTGCGGTGACAGCTGCGTCGCGAGCGCGCGCACGTCACCCTCACTCACCGCGCAGACGTCGCACACGACCTGGGTGACCATGACGTCCGGCGCGAGCGCGCGCACGCGGTCCTCGCGTACGTCGTAGAGCGCGCGGCCCCTGTCCACGTGGTCCCGTACCTGCACGTCGATCTCACCAGGCGCTGCCGCGGAGTCGATCGAGCTCGAGGTCACCACATCGCGCGACCGGACGTCGGGCGGGAAGTCGCACTCGTGGGAGATGCCGACGATCGCGTCGAGCTGCCCGAGCGCAGCCACGATCTCGGTGGCGGATGGAAGGAAGGAGACGACGCGCACGCCTAACGGGTTTGGCGAATGGGAAAGATGAAGTACGTGAGCAGAAGGCAGGCAACGCCGTACAGGTACCATTGCTTGTCGCCGAGGAGCAGCCAGAACAGGCCGCCGTAGATCGCGGTCGCTTCGCCGAGCGCCCAGGCGATCACGCTGAGCGAGCCGCGTCGCTCGGGCTTCGCACGCCCGGCAAGAAGGAACAGGGCGAGCGTCCCGAGCGTCATGGTGCCCCAGACGGCCTGGCCCGCGACGCGGAGCGATCTCGGATTCACGAGATACCCGGTGTCACCCGAGCGACGCAGATGCCAGACGATTCCCCCGAACGCGAGCACGCCGACGAGGAACGCAATTCGAATCAGACCGAGCGTGCGCGCCCCGCCCGCCCCGCCCGGGTTCGTCACGGAACAACCGGCTTCCGCTCGTAGACAGCCTTACCGCCGACGTAGGTTGCGAGCACCCGCGTACTCAGCACCTGGTCGGGCGCGACGCGCATGATGTCCTGATCGAGCACGACGAAATCCGCGAGCTTGCCAGGCGTCAGCGAGCCCATGATGTGCTCCTGGAACGCCGCGTACGCCGGCCACAGGGTGATGGAGCGCAGCGCTTCCTCGCGCGTCATCTTCTGCTCGGGATACCAGCCGTTAGGCGGCCAGTTGTGCGCGTCCTGCCGTGAAAAGGCCGCGTGGAACGAGATGAGCGGATTCACCTCCTCGACGGGGAAATCGCTGCCGTTCGGGATGATCGACCCATTGTCGAGCAGCGAGCGCCAGGCGTACGCCCCCAACAGCCGCGTCGACCCCAGTCGGTTGCCCGCCCAGTACATGTCGCTCGTCTGGTGGCTCGCCTGCATCGACGGGATCACGCCTAACGACGCGAACCGAGGAATGTCGTCGGGGCTGAGGATCTGCGCGTGCTCGATCCGGAAGCGATGGTCGGCGACAGGCACCGCCTTGAGGGCCTGCTCGTACGCGTCGAGAACGATGCGATTGCCGCGGTCGCCGATTGCGTGCGTGTTCACCTGGAAGCCCGCCTTGAGCGCGCGCTCGGCCACGGCCTCGAGATGTTCGGGTTTCGAGACGAGGAGTCCTGACGTGGTCGGGTTGTCGGTGTACGGATCGAGCAGCGCCGCGCCACGTGAGCCGAGCGCTCCGTCGGCGTAGAGCTTCACACTGCGGATCCAGAGCGTGCTGTCGTATCCGGCGACCAGCGGGCCGCGCGCGAACCATTTCTCGAACGTCGCCGAGTCGTCGGAGATCATCGCGTAGAGCCGGAAATTGAGGGCGTGCGCCTTCCCGAGCTCCTCGTAGATCTCGAGCGTTTGAGCTGATGCGCCGGCGTCGTGAACGCCCGTGAGTCCCCACTTCTGGGCGTCGGCGATCGCGGCCTGGACGTCCGACTTCACCTCGGCACGGGTGGGCTGAGGGACGACGCGCTCCACGAGACCCTGGGCATTGTCGACGAATACTCCGGCCGGCGATCCATCTGCCGTGCGCTCGATGTGTCCGCCGTCGGGGTCTTTCGTTTGGGCGGTGACGCCGGCGGCCTTGAGCGCGGCCGCGTTGGCAAGACCCGCGTGGCCATCAACGCGGGTGAGGTACACGGGGTTGTTCGGCACCGCCGCGGTGAGCTTCTCATGCGTGGGGAAGCGCGTGTCACCCCAGTCGTTCTGATCCCATCCGCGACCGATGATCCATTGGCCCGGCGCCATCTTCTTCGCACGCGCGACGACGCGCGCAATCACTTCGTCGTACGACGTGGTGCCGGTGAGATCAACGATGCGGAGCGCGAGCCCGAGGTTGTCCACGTGCCCATGGGCATCGACCATGCCCGGGATCACGGTCTTGCCACCGAGGTCGATCACGCGGGTGGACGCGCCCTTGAGGGCCATGACGCCGCCCGAGGATCCGACGAACTGCACCTTCCCGCCGCGCACCGCCATTGCGTCGGCGAGCGGGTGCGCCTCGTCGACGGTGTAGATCCGTGCGTTCGTGATGATGAGATCGGCCGGCGGTTGCTGTTGCTGCTGTTGTGCCACCAATGCGATGGGGAACAGCAGCGGGAGAAGAGCGCGGTTCATTGTCAGAACGGCATGTCGTACGCCGGCGGAGTCACCTTGTTGAGTCGCAGGTACGGAATCAGCTGCCCGAACGTCCAGACCGCGTGCTCCTTGGAGAGCTCGAGCCATCGCCACGCTGGCGCCGCGGGCTGATTGTAGAGTGCGTAGGTCTTCGCGAGCTGCGCCGGCGTCGCCGACTTGAGCGCATCCAGCAGGTAGTCGTACGACTTCACGGTGTAGTCGCGGAGCGCGGCCTTCTTGTGCAGATACGCGGCCGTGTCACCTAACGACGGTGGCGCCTTGAGCCCTTTGAGCGTGAGCGCCGCGACCTCGGCGTTCGTCCCGGCGAAATGCTGGACCTGCTGCGCGAAGTTCCGAACACCCGGCGTGGGTGCGAACGTGATCGCGGAGTCGGGCATGGCATCGATGTAGGCGAGCACATTCTTCTTCTGCCGCTCCCAGTCAGTCACCATGATGGACTGCGGCGGCATGCCGGCGGTCTGGGCCACGAGGCGCGCGCCGGGCACGAGCACGACGAGCGCGGAAAGCGCGAAACGAGCCACCGAGGTGGGCATCAGAGGATCTCCATGTGATGCTTCGATGTGAATCGATGCGTCGCGCCAGGCGCCGCGCGACATTCAGGTGGGAAAAACTACTTCTCCTTCTCCTTCTTCGTGCCCTGACGCGTCCAGATCGCGATGACGCCGCAGGACGCCTCACGCCCTCCGAATTGGGGGGGTACGGTGGCGCCGCCGGGGTACACCTCGATCGCGCCGATGTCGACGACCTGCACCATGATGTCGATCGACTGCCCGTACAGCGGGTAGCTCGCGCCGTCGACGTAGTACCGCACCGGGCAGTAGGACAGGTTGCCGAGTCGCGACGATACGACCGTCGGCGATCCGTTCTCTCGCATCAGCTTGACACCGGATACTGAACGGAAGAGGTCCGTCGTCACACGCGGATTCTTTTTCTCGATCTCCTCGCGTGTGATGAACGTGCCGAATCCACGGGACTTACGCATCTCGAATCCCTGGAACGCCTTCTCGACCGTGGGCGCGGGCGGCGCCGCTGTCACAGCGACCGAATCCAGCGTCATCGCGACGGGCGCGAGCAGGACGCGAATGTCCCGCAGCTCTCCCTCGTTGAGCTCCAGCGGGATTTTCGCGGGCGCGAACCCGAGGCGACGCACCACCACTTCGACAGAACCGGACGGCAACCCGGTGAGGTCGAATCTGCCGTCGTCCCCCGTCTCGGTGTGGACGCTCGAGTTGGTGACGCGCACCTCGGCCTTCACGATCGAGCTGCCGAAGGCGTCGGCGACTCGGCCAGTTACGCGGGCGGGCCGTCGGGCATTCGAGCTCCCTTGTGCGGCCGTCGTGGACGCGACGGCACAGAGTAGCGCAAAGGCAATGCGCGCGGTGACATGCTGCATGAGACGGGCTCCCGCCGGAAAGACCTGCTTCCGTACACTCGATGACGGAACTGCAACGGCACGACCAGCGCCCCCAATATGCGTCGTGGTACGCGGAATCGTCGAGGTAGACTCGCCGTTTTCACTCCCCGCGTCGATGGTATGCACGGGGCCCATCCCCAGGTTGTCGCCCGAGCGCTGGCACTCGTGGGGAGCCCGTCGTAGAATCCGCACGGCTCGGGCCGGCGCCGCCCGTGTCGCGGTTGCACGTTAGGCACGCCGCGAGCCGCAACCGACAGATCGAGGGAAATCGTGATCAAGGTTCAGCCAACCACGCTCGAGGGGTACGGCATGCGGCTCGAGCCGCTCGCGCCCGACCATCAGGATGCCCTCGAGGCGGCGGCCGCCGACGGGAAGCTGTGGGAGCTGTGGTTCACGTCGGTGCCGGCGCCTGACAAGGTCGCTGCCTACATCGCGACGGCGCTCGATGGCCAGGCAAAGGGGCACATGTTGCCGTGGGTGGTGTGGGAGCTCGAGACCGGCACGGTCGCGGGCACCACGCGCTACCACGACATCGTGGCCGAGATCGACCGCGTCGAGATCGGCTACACCTGGTACGCGAAGCGTTGGCAGCGCACGCACGTGAACACCGCCTGCAAGCTGCTCCTCTTCGAGCACGCGTTCGACGCCCTCGGCTGCAAGGTGGTTGGCCTGCGGACCGACAACTTCAACCTGGTGTCGCAGCGCGCGATCGAGCGGCTGGGCGCCAAGCGCGACGGCATCCTGCGTCATCATCAGGCACGTCGTGACGGTACGGTGCGCGATTCCTACATGTACACCGTGCTGCTGACGGAGTGGCCGGACGTCAAACGGCATTTGCGCTTGCGTCTCGAGCGACACCAGGGAGAGTGATGCGGGCGGATTCTGCCTCGATTCTGGCCCGGCCATAGGAGGGCGAATAGGTTAGCGAAATCCCCTCCACGAGTTACTCGAGAATGAAGTTCTCCCTGCTTGGCCGCGTCGCACTCGCTCTCGGTGCCGCGAGCTCTGCACCGTCACTCGGCTTCGCTCAGCAAAACGACAACTCACGCGCGCTGCACTGGCGTCAGATCGGCCCCGTCCGCGCGGGCCGCGCCCGCGCGCTCTCCGGCGTACCGAGCCAGCCGAACGTCTTCTACGCCGGGTTCGACAATGGCGGCGTTTGGCGGTCCACCGACTACGGCTCGACGTGGGTCCCCATCTTCGACGATCAGCCGACCGGGTCGATCGGCGCCATCGCGGTCGCGCCGTCGGACCCGAACATCATCTACGTGGGGTCAGGCGCCGGCATCATCCGTCCAGACCTCGCGACGGGCGACGGCGTCTACAAGTCCACGGACGGCGGCAAGACGTGGACGCACCTGGGGCTTCGCGACACGCAGATGATCGCGATGATCGACGTGGACCCCCGCGATCCCAACCGGCTCTTCGTCGCCGCGCTCGGCCACCCGTACGGGCCTAACGCCGAGCGAGGGATCTTCCGGTCCACGGACGGCGGGCAGTCGTTCCAGAAAGTGCTGTTCAAGGACGAGTACACGAGCGGCAACGACGTCCGCATCGACCCGAGCGACCCGAACACCGTTTACGCCACGCTCTGGCAGCAGCAGCAAAGCTTCATCGAGGGGCAGGGGTTCGGCGGGGCGGGGAACGGCGTCTTCAAGTCGACCGACGGCGGGACGACGTGGAAGCAGCTCACCGAAGGGTTGCCGAGCATCATCCAGGCGAACATTGCGCTGGCGCCGAGCAATCCGCGGCGATTGTACGCCGCGGTAGCGGGGATGCCTAACGGCGGCCGTGGTCCGGCCACGACCACCGGCATTGTCGGATTCTACACGTCTACCGATGGTGGAGAGCACTGGACGATCGTGGTGAACGCCGCGCCCGGCGGGACGAACGTGAAGGTCGATCCGCGTCCACTGGCGCGCATCGGCGGTGGTGATCTGCCCACGGTCGCCGTGGATCCGAAGAACGAACAGGTGGTGTACACGGCGTCCACGGTCATGTGGCGCAGTGAGGACGGCGGGACGAACTGGTCCGCGGTGCGTGGCGCGCCGGGCGGTGACGACTATCAAAAGATCTGGATCAATCCTAACGATCCGAAGATCATCCTCGTGGTGGCCGATCAGGGCGCCGTGATCTCGGCCAACCGCGGCCTGTCGTGGAGCAACTGGTACAATCAGCCCACGGCGGCGATGTACCACGTGACGACCGACAACGCGTTCCCGTACCGGGTGTGCGGCGGACAGCAGGACTCGGGGTCCGGCTGCGTTGCCAGCCGATCAATGGATGGCGAGATCACGTTCCACGACTGGCATCCGGTGAACATCCAGGAGTACGGCATCGCCGCGCCGGACCCGAAGGATCCGGACATGGTATTCGGCAGCGCACGCACCAACGTGTCGCTCTATAACCGGACGACGGGTCAGACGACGAACGTCGGCCCCAGCACCGATCAGCGCGCGGGCGGGTTCGGGCGGAACGTGCGAACGATGCCGATCCTGTGGTCGCCCATCGACCACACGACGCTGTACTACACGTCGAACGTGGTGTGGAAATCCACGGACCATGCGCACTCGTGGACGCGCATCAGCCCGGATCTCGCGCGGCAGACGTGGCCAGTGCCGGCGACGGCTGGCAAGTACGCGAGCACGGTCACGCCAGCCCCGTTAGGCAGCATAACCGCGATGTCGTTGTCGCCGCGCAGCCAGAGCGTGATCTGGACCGGCACGGATGACGGCGCCATCCAGGTGACGATGGACGGCGGCGCGAAGTGGACGAACGTCACGCCGCCCGCGATCAAGCCGTGGACGCGCATCTTCAACATCGACGCAGGTCACTTCGACAACCTCACGGCGTACGCTGCCGCGAACACGATGCGGATCGACGACATGAATCCGCATTTCTGGCGCACGCACGACGGTGGGAAGACGTGGACGGAGATCAACACCGGGATCGCGCCGGGCGGCGTGTCCAATGCCATTCGCGAGGATCCGCGGGTGAAAGGACTCCTGTACGCGTCCACGGATCTTCAGGTCTGGGTGTCCTACGACGACGGCGATCACTGGGAGTCGATGAAGTACGACATGCCGGCGATTTCGGTTCGCGATATTCAGGTGAAGGACGACAGCACGTGTCTCTGCGCCGATCTCGTCGCTGGCACGCATGGTCGAGGGTATTGGATTCTCGACAACCTGACGCCCTTCAGACAGGCGGCCGAGGCGCGAAAGGCGCAGGCGGCCGGTAACGCGTACCTGTTCAAGCCGGCGACCGCCGTTCGCGTCAGGTTCGGCACCAATGATCCCACGCCGTGGCCGCCCGAGCTTCCTGCGGGCGAAAATCCGCTGCCCGGCGGGATCATCGACTATACGCTCGCCAAGGATGCGTCGGCCCCGGTCACGCTCGACATCGTCGATGCGGCGGGCAAGGTCGTGCGGCACTACTCGAGTGACGACCGCGTTCGCAACCCGAACCCGGCGCTCGACCCGGTCGCGTACGACAAGGTCTGCCAAGAGACGCCCGGTGCGGCGGATTGTGCGCTGCCACTCTACTGGCCGGCCGCGCCGATCC
>Ga0308175_100003279_pt1 | contig 11204 bp, 10 predicted proteins | sample PhyCR1_3_FD_203893 | JGI IMG/M metagenome (GOLD analysis project Ga0308175, IMG submission 203893) | Soil microbial communities from UC Gill Tract Community Farm, Albany, California, United States - DLSLS.C.R1 | ecosystem: Environmental > Terrestrial > Soil > Agricultural land | place: USA... | reverse complement strand
CCGATCAGTTCCGACTTGGCGAGCTTCGGTCCGTCCTCGAGACGTGCCTCGATATTACGCTCGGCTTCATCGCTCAGCTTGTAACCGTCCGGCCCGAACAGCTTGATGCCGTTGTCCGCGAACGGATTGTGCGAGGCGGAGATCATCACCCCGAGGTCCGCGCGCATCGAGCGCGTCAGCATCGCCACGGCCGGCGTCGGCATCGGCCCGAGGAGCACCACGTCCATGCCGACACTGGTGAAGCCGGCGACCATGGCCGATTCCATCATGTAGCCGGACAAGCGCGTGTCCTTGCCGATCACGACCCGATGGCGATGGTCGCCGCGCAGGAAATGGGCGCCAGCGGCCATGCCGACGCTGAGCGCCATCTGGGCGGTCATTGGATCGCGGTTGGTTGTGCCGCGAATCCCGTCGGTGCCGAAGAATTTGCGTGTCATATTTCGATCATAGCCGTCATTGCGAGCCCAGCGAAGCAATCCAATGCTGGATTGCCGAGTCGCTGCGCTCCTCGCAATGACGATTAGTGGCGGTAGGCCTCAGGCAAGTCCCGTCTCGGGAGATAACGGTAGCGCTGCAGCAGTCGCGTCTGGTGCGTTTCGAGTGGCTGGCGGACACCGTCGATGAACACTGCCTCGGCTGCACTGGAGCCCTCGAGCGGATCACCCGACCAGATGACCACGTCAGCGCGTCGCCCGGCTGCCAGGCTGCCGATCTCACCGCCCATGCCGATCGCCTGCGCAGGCCGTGAGGTGATCATCGCCAGCGCCTCGCCCCAACTCACGCCGGTAGCGCCCGGCACCCGCTGCAGGGCGACGAGATTGCCGGCATATTGCCGTTCCCAGAAGATGTTGCGCGTGTCGGTATCGTCAATCGTTCCGATGGCGACGTGGACGCCAGCCGCCTTCATCCGCCCGACGTTCGACTGAGTGGCGGCGATCTGCTCGAAGGACGCCGGAAGGTCGTTCACTGCGGAAGCGATCACCGGCACGCCAGCCCGCGCGATGCGGTCGGCAACCGTCCATCCTTCGGTTGCGCCCACCAGCACGATCTTCAGCGCTGGAAACTCTCGCTTGAGGTCCAGCACGTTCAGAATGTCGCGCGCCTTCTCGACATGCACGAACAGATATTGCTGCCCGCGAAGCACCGGCACGAGGGCCGCCGCATCGAAGCGGGTCAACAGCACGTCCTCGCTTCGCCGCGCTTCCAGGCCATACTCACGCGATTCGTTCGGATTGCGAACCGCCGGCCGCTCTTCGGCTTCAAGCCGGCGACTCTGGATTGGCCCCGCATATCGGCCGAGTTCAGCGGCTTCGCGCAACGCATTGTGGAACAGCACATATGCCGACGATCGTGAGCCGCCCGCCTTGTCCTTTCCCGTTTCGCCAAGCTCGACGAACTGGAATTTCCGGGGTGCGGTGATGGGATCCATGTCCGCCCCCGTGTCGATCACCGCGCCCTGGCCGGCGAAGATGCTCTTGCCGGCATTGGGAGCGACCAAAGCCCGGGTGATCCCGTCGGCGCGATTGACGGCGATCGGCGTGTTCAGCGGGTTGATGGATGTCGTCACGTCGAGCGCGGCGCTGAACGGGCCGTTGGTGGTCGTGTCGTCCGACCCTTCCGCCGACAAATCCACTTCGCTGAGGCCGAGCCGCGAGAAGCCGGCAACGATCCCGGGTGTCACCCATTTGCCCGTCGCATCGATTACCTGCGTCCCGGGCGGGAGCTTCATGCGGATGTCGCCAGCGGCAACGATCCTGCCGTCACGCACAACGACCATGCCGTTGGGAATGGGCTGCGAGCCGTCGCCGAGAGCAACTGTGCCACCGACGATGGCGAAGGTTTGCGCAGACACGGGTGCGGCGCCCGCCAGCATAAGTGCGACAAACAACCGGCGGATCACTTCACGTCCCCCTCGCCCGGCTGGCCAAGCTCGAAATCGCTGACCGGTCGACGCTTCGGATCGTTCGCGTCGTACATCTCGGCGCCGTCGATCCACACACGCTCCGGACGCGTGTAGTCGCTGTATGGGTTGCCGTTCCAAAGGACGACGTCGGCCATCTTGCCCGGCGTCAAGGTGCCGGTCTTGTCGAGAATGCCGAGCGCTTTCGCGGGATTGCGGCTCAGCCACTCCCACGCGATCTCATCGGTGATGTTGATTCCGGCACGCCGTCCGTCCGCCAGAGCCTTGGCGACTTCCTGGTTGAGCCGCTGGATGCCGTTCGGGTCGTCCGAATGGACCATGGCGCAGGCACCGGAATTATGGACGAGCGGGATGTTCTCCTTCACCGCGTCGTAGGATTCCATCTTGAAGCCGTACCAGTCGGCCCACATCGCCGCGCAGATGTCGTTTTCACGAAGCAGGTCGGCGATCTTGTAGGCTTCGACCGCGTGGTGGAACGCCGCGATGTGATAGCCGAACTCCTTCGACATATCGATCATGTTGGCCATTTCGTCGGCGCGGTAGCAGTGATTGTGGATGAGGATCTTGCCCTCGAGCACGCCCTTCAGCGTATCCATGGCGAGATCGCGTTCCGGCATGTCGCCGCCGTTCGCGTAATATTTGTCCCACTTGCGCTTGTAGGCCTGCGCCTTGATCCAGGTCTGCCGGGTCAGCGCGATATTGCCCATCCGCGTCTGCGGCATGTTGTCCTTGGAACCATAGACCCGCTTGGGGTTCTCGCCGCAGGCCATCTTGAGGCCGTAAGGCGCGCCGGGAAACTTCATGCCCTGGACCGTCCGCGCCGGAACGTTCTTCAGCACGACCGAGCGGCCACCGAAGAGGTTTGCGGAGCCGGGAAGGATCTGCAGGGTCGTCACGCCGCCGTTGACCAGCGCTCGGCTGAAACCCGGGTCCTGCGGCCACACGCTGTGCTCGGCCCAGACCTCCGGCCGCACCGGCGACGTGGCCTCGTTGCCGTCGGAGAGCGATTCGACCGATGGAGAGGGATAGTCGCCAAGGTGGCTGTGGACGTCGATGATGCCCGGCGTTACCCACTTGCCGGTTCCGTCGATCTCGACCGCGCGTGCAGGAGCAGGAAGGCCCGGTCCGCCAACTGCCTGGATCGCGCCATCGGCGAAGACCACCGTACCGTCGTCGTAGCGCCTGCCGTCACCATCGAACACGGTGGCGTGCCGGATCACCGTCGGAACGCCCGGATAGCGGACATATGTGGACGGGTACGGATCCTCATTGATGCGGATCGCCGGCGCGGATTTGGGCTTCCCGCCCAGCTCCGCGCACCCGGACAGCAGCCCGCCAGCGGCCGCCAATGCCAGGGCGGCCGCGGCCTTACTTAACCCCATGCATCCACTTCTGGAGCGGCCAGGAGAGGACGAACAGCACCGCGCCCGCGATGATCGCGACCCAAGCGATCGTTGTGAACGTATGCGTATAGGTTTCCAGGCTCACCTTCAGGTTCGTAACCTGGCCGCCGACGGTCTCCACGCTCGCGAACTGGGCCACGATGCCAGCGAAATATTGTGCGACGGAAATCGACAGGAACCAGACGCCCATCATCAGCCCGACGATGCGAGCGATCGACAGCTTGGTAATCATGCTGAGACCCACCGGCGATATGCACAGCTCCGCGAGCGAGTGGATCAGGTAGAGGCCCGCAAGCCACCAGAGCCCGACCTGGAAGTTGTTGTCGGGCCCTGCAAACGTCGATCCGAATACCAGGAAGAGGAAGCCGGCGCCGACGCCCATGAGGGCGATGGAGAACTTGATCGGGATCGACGGTTCGAGGCCGCGCTTGGCGAGCGCCGTCCACAGCATGCTAAGGAAAGGAGCGAAGAGCACGATGCAGATCGGGTTGAAGTTCTGAGTCTGCGGCGCCGATATCGTGAAGAGACCGAACACGCTGCGGTCCGTGTTGCGGTCCGCGAACAAGGTCAGCGAGGACCCCGCCTGCTCGAAGAGCGTCCAGAAGAAGACGTTGAAGATGATCAGCACCATGGCGGCGGTCATCATCTGCCCCTCCTGCCGGCTGCCTTTCGCATAGGACCACACCAGGATGGCGGGTACGCTGATGATGAACGTGCCGAACAACAGCTTGCCCATCAGCGACAGCGACATGAGATAGCCGACGAAGCCGGATCCCTCGGCTGGAGGCGCCGAGTTCATCAAGTTGCTGAACAGGAACACCACAACGGGAACCGCGATCAGCGCACAGATGTAGATGACGATGTCGCGGTTGGGTGCTTCGGCCGGCCGCTCACCGTAACCCGCGAGACGACCGCCGTCGAACTGGATCAGGAAGTAGCTGATCATCATGCCGACGCCGGCAAGACTGAGGCCGGCCCACCAGCCGAGCCAGTCGGCCAGAAGCGGGCAGAAGAGCTGCCCCAGGATCGAGCCGACGTTGATGCCCATGTAGAAGATTGTGAAACCGCTATCGCGTCGCCGGTCGGCCTGGTCGTAGAGCGTCCCGACGATGGTCGAGATGTTCGGCTTGAAGAACCCGTTGCCGACCGAGATCAGCGACAACGCGATCAGCATGATCGCAATCGTCAGGCTGTTGCGATCAGCACCAGCCTCGAACCCGCCCTTCGGAAGACGCTTAGCCTCCTGACCATTGTCGAGGAGCGAGACGGAGCCATCGTCATTGCCCCGGATCTGAAGCTTCTTGCCCTGGTCGACGATTGAGCGAACCTCGCGCGGATCGCTGGACGGACGATCTACAAAATGATCGACGACGACTTCGTACCGCTGACCCGCGATGGTCGCGTACGGCTTCGCAGGGGTGCCGCCGAACGCAAGCGTGAAGTAGCCGATCGCCATGACGATGGCGCCGAACTTCACCGCGCGCTTGGAGCCGAGGAACTGGTCTGCGAGAAGGCCGCCGACCAGCGGCGTAAGGTACACGAGAGCGGTGTAACCGCCGTAGAGTCCCGTCGCCTGCTGGTCCGAAAACAGGAAATGCTTCGTCAGGTACAAAGTCAGCAGCGCACGCATGCCGTAATAGCCGAACCGTTCCCACATCTCGGTGGTGAACAGGCGTGCCAGCTGGCGTGGATGACCGAACCAGGTGCTTTCCTTGTCGGCTCTCATTCGGTCTGAAGGAACCGAAAACGGTTCCTCGACGGCCGGTGTATCGACCATTCGGCATCTCTCCCCAGGCGCAGCCCGCGCCAAGCGCGCGACCGTAACAACCAAATTTGCCTTGTGAAGCGGATTGTTGGCTTGGCTGCGGGCCTCTATCTGCCCTCGTCGATGCTCAACGACCGTTCATCGACCCTGTCGCTGCTCGAGACTCGCCGTTCAGGGAAACCGCGCGAGCTGGTTGGGCCGGGCCCCACCGCCGCTGAAATGGAGCGCATCCTGACAATCGCGGCGCGGGTGCCGGACCACGGCAAGCTCCACCCCTGGCGGTTCGTGACCGTTTCGGACGAGCAGCGCGACACGCTCGGTGCGATCTTCCGGCAGGCGCTGGCCGACGAGGACGATTGCGCGCCGATCGCCAAGCACGAGGCAGCCGATCTGTTCGCGCATCATGCAGGGCAGCTCGTGGTGCTGATTTCCGCGCCGATCGAAAATCACAAGATACCCGTTTGGGAACAGGAGCTGTCCTGCGGGGCGGTCGCCATGAACCTTCTGACGGCTGCGCACGCACTAGGCTATGTGGCTGGCTGGGTGACAGGATGGTACACCTATTCCGAACGCGTTCGAGGAGCTTTCTGCGGTCCGGGCGAGCGGATCGCGGGCTTCATCTTCATCGGTCACCCTTCGCGCGACCTCGAGGAACGGCCCCGCCCGGCGCTGACGGAGGTGTGGACCCCATGGCAACCGCCACTGCTTTAACTTTTCCGATTGAAGAAAACGCGATTAGCTGTATTATGACAGCATGACGCTCAGAACTCAGCACGACAAGCCGGTCTACGTCCGCCTGCGCGAGACGATCGCGGATGCAATCCTCGCCGGCAAATACGGCGATGGTGACTCGCTTCCCTCGGTCCGCGCCCTTGCCGCGGAGGAGCAGGCTAATCCGCTCACCGTCGCTAAGGCATATCAGGGCTTCCAGGATGAAGGCCTGATCGTCGTGAAGCGCGGCGTCGGCATGTTCGTTGCCCCCGGCGCCCGCGCCCGTTTGCGGGATTCCGAGCGGACGCGTTTCATGAAAGAGGAATGGCCGCAAATCCGCGCGCGGATGCAGCGCCTCGGGATCGATGCCGGCGAGCTGATCCAGCGCGAACGCGCTTGATATTTCGCGACTAGAACGAATCCTCTAGCGGAGGGGCATGGAGACCCATGTCCTCCCGTTCAACCGCCATACCATCGGCAACGCCGCACAACTGATCATCGCGGGTCAGCCGGTCGCGATCCCGACCGAAACCGTCTACGGCCTGGCGGCCGACGCGACCAACCCCAAGGCGGTGGCGCGTATCTACGAAGCCAAAGGGCGTCCGAGCTTCAATCCACTGATCGTTCACGTGCCGGATCTCACGGCTGCAGAGCGCATCGGCGTTTTCTCGGACGAAGCACGGGCGCTGGCACAGGCGCACTGGCCGGGTCCGCTCACCCTCGTGGTACCTCTCAGAGAGGATTCGGGCATCGCATCCATCGTCACGGCGGGGCTGCCCACGGTCGGCATTCGCGTGCCGGCGCACCCGGCGATGCAGGCGGTGCTGGCGGCAGTCGAAGGACCCTTGGCCGCCCCCTCGGCGAATGCGAGCGGTTCCATCAGTCCGACACGGGCCGAGCACGTGTTCAAGACCTTGGGCGGCAAGATATCGCTGATCATCGACGGCGGCCCGACCGAGCGCGGCATCGAATCGACGATCATCGCGGCGACGGGCGGGCCGTTGCGGCTGCTCCGGCCCGGCCCCATCCACATCGAAGCGGAGGCTGATTCCAGCGCAGAAATCGAAGCACCTGGCCAAATGGCCAGCCACTACGCTCCGTCCAAGCCGCTGCGACTCAACGCCACGCACGCTGCGCCTGAAGAGTTCATGGTCGGCTTTGGCGGGGTTCCAGGCGACGATAGCCTCAGCCCGTCGGGCGATCTTGTCGAAGCGGCTGCACGCTTGTTCGACTTGCTTCATAGCGCCGATGCTTCGCCAAAAGAGCGAATCGCCGTCGCGGCCGTGCCCAACGACGGTTTGGGCGCCGCGATCAACGACCGCTTGAGGCGCGCCGCCGCCTAAGCCGCGGCGTTGGCGCTTTTCGTCCGCGCCTGGAAACTCTTCCTGAGCTTCTGCAGCTTGGGCGGAATTACGGCGAGGCAGTAGGGATTACGCTGCCCCTCTCCCGACCAATAATCCTGGTGATAATCTTCCGCCGGATACCATTCACCATTCGGCTCGATGGTGGTGACGATCCGGTTCCCGTGATCGGGATTGTTCCGCTCGATCGCTTCCCGTGCCTTCCGTTCCTGCTCCTCGTCCTGCGGGAAGATGGCGGAGCGATACTGCGTGCCGATGTCGTTGCCTTGGCGGTTCAGCTGGGTCGGATCATGCGTGGCGAAGAAGATGTCGAGCAAGTCGTCGTAGCTGAGCTGGTCAGAATCGAAGGTGACCCGAATCGCCTCGGCATGGCCCGTGTCGCCGCCGCAGACCTGCTTGTATGTCGGATGCGCGGTGGTGCCGCCGGTGTAGCCGCTCTCGACCGACTTTACGCCGACGACGTCGAGAAAGACCGCTTCGGTGCACCAGAAGCACCCCCCCGCCAGGACTGCCACTTGCTCGGCCATATGCCCGCTCCTTATGGTTAAGGAACGGAAATAGTGCCGATCAGCCTTTTTGGTAAGACGCCTTGAGGCTGGCGAGTTCGAGGCGCTTGCCGACCCACTCGGTGAGCTCGTTGAAGTCCAGCGGCTTGTCGAAGACGATGCCGGCCTTGCGCTCGGAATACCAGCGCACCTCACCCTTCACGGGGCGAAGGCTTTCGACCACCACGACGACCTTCTTGCCGACGCAATATTCCTCGATCGGCTCGACCTTCATCCCGCCGAGCGAGATGTCGTGCACGTCGACGCTGTAATAGAGCTTGCCCACGCGAACCGACGCCTTGCACGCGATCTCAAGTCGCGGAGGACGCGGACGGAAACCGTGGCGCGGCTTGCGCCCGGCGAGGAGTTCGCCAAGGTCGAGATTCTGATCGAACTTGATGCCGACGAGATCGTGACGAGTCCAAACGACGGACGCGGGGATCTTCTCGGAAGATAGCTCCACATGAACGTGATCGCCCACTTCGGGCATGTTCGGCACGATGGCCATCAGGCCGCCGGCGGAAAGGTTCTTCACCCTGATCAGCTGTTGCGCGCCGGAAGCGCTGGTCAGCTTCGCGACGCGAAGCATCCCGGACATGCGTTCGTCGGTGCGCCGCTCAACCGGCCGGGGCACGGCCGTGGAAAGTGACACAGTGGTCGAATCGAACTCAATCTCGCTACCGCCGTCTTGCGGGACGTCGGACTTCCTGCGGATGAGCGATGCGAACATTGGTTAAGCTCCCGGAGGCGCTATTCGCGCCAAAATGGGACTTTATGGACACTGCGGTTAAAAAGGGGTTTCTTCCGCTTGACCTCGCGGGCGGTTGCCGTGCACCGCGAGACGTGGGGAGAGAGGAGATCGATTTGGCGCAGCCTCGCTTGCTGCTGATCGATGATGAGCCGGCGCTTGCCGAGTTCCTTGCCGACGCGGCTCGCGAATGCGGGTTCGAGCCGGTGGTGACTTCCGACGACACCGAATTTCGCGAGACCTTTTCCTCGCAGCCGCCTGACATGGTTGCTCTCGACCTCGGGATGCCGGGCATGGACGGCGTCGAGCTGCTCCGCTTCCTCGCCGAGCAAGGCTATCGTTCCCCCGTGCTGATCGTCAGCGGCTTCGATCGCCGCGTGCTCGAATCGGCCTTCCGGCTTGGTGAGGCGCTGGGGCTCAGCATGGCAGGACCGGTCGAAAAGCCGGTGCGTCTGGAAGCGCTCGAACAGGTTCTCAGCCAGCTTCGAGCCACCTTCGTCACATGAGCCGAAAGGCCAGCGGAAAGTTGCTGGCGGGTTTCCGCCGCGCGCTCGAAGAGCAGCGGCTCAACATGGTCTATCAACCCAAAGTGGGGATGCGCGAAGGCAGCCTGACGCGAGTCGAGGCGCTGGTGCGCTGGGATGACCCGGAGCTGGGTCCCGTGGAACCCTCACGCTTCGTGCCGCTGGCGGAAGAACATGGGCTGATCGACGACCTGACCCAATGGGGCTTGCGAACGATCCTCAAGCAATGGCTCGACTGGCGCGAGGAAGGTGTCGACACGCACCTCGCCTTCAACATCTCTGCACTCAGTCTGCAGCACCTCGATTTCCCCGACCTCGTCGAACGCATGTGCCGCGCGCTCGAAGTACCGGCCGATCGGCTCGTCCTTGAACTGACCGAAGGCGCCACCCAGCCGCTGGTGAAGCTGATGGACACGCTCACGCGATTCCGCATCAAGGGCATCGGCCTCGCGATCGATGATTTTGGGACCGGCTATTCCTCGCTGATGCAGCTGCGGCAGCTGCCCTTCACCGAAGTGAAGATCGACCAGGCCTTCGTCGCCGACGTGGCGCGCTCGCGAGACTCGCGGCTGATCGTGCAGACCATTGTCGATCTGGCGCATGGCCTTGGGCTCACTGCAACAGCCGAAGGCGTCGAGACCGTGGAGCAACTGCGCGTGGTCCATGAGCTCGGCTGCGACTTGGTGCAGGGCTATCTCGTCTCGCCGCCGCTCGAGCCTGGCAAATTGAAGTCCTGGCGGGATGAATTCCGGCGGCGCTGGCCTTCCCTGCTCGGGGACGAAGAGCTCGCGCTATGGACCAACGTCGAAGCGGATCCCTTGCGCGAGTGGCAGGTCTGACCCGTAATTGATGGTGTTCGTCTGGCGCCGCATGTACGCGCGCCACGAGTCCGAGCCGCTTTCCCGGCCGCCCCCCGTCTCCTTCTCGCCGCCGAAGGCACCGCCGATCTCGGCGCCCGATGGACCGATGTTCACGTTGGCGATGCCGCAATCCGAGCCGCGCGCGGACAGGAAAAGCTCGGCTTCGCGCAAATCGTTCGTAAAAATCGAAGACGACAATCCTTGCGCCACCGAATTGTTGAGCGCGATCGCTTCTTCGAGGCTGCTGTAGCGGAGCACGTAGAGGATGGGCGCGAAGGTCTCTGTCAGGACCGAACCGCTCTGCTCCTTGAGTTCGACGAGTGCGGGCCGAACGTAGAAACCGCCTTCTACTGCGTCGATGCGCTCGATCTGCTCGCCGAGCACCTGCTTCATCGCGTCGAACGCGCTTTCGTCGATAAGTGGGCCGATGAGCGTGTCGGACTTGCGGGGATCGCCGATCGTCACTCGAGAGAACAGGTCGCGAAGTCGCAATATGAACTCGTCGGCGATGCTTTCATGAACGATCAGGCGCCTCAGCGATGTGCAGCGCTGGCCCGCCGTCCCGGCTGCGGAAAACAGGATGGCGCGGCTCGCGAGTTCCAGGTCCGCGCTTGGGCAGACGATCGCGGCGTTGTTTCCGCCGAGCTCCAGCAGCACCCGCCCGAAGCGCTTCGCGACCCTAGGACCAACCTCGCGGCCCATGGCCGTCGAGCCGGTGGCCGAAACGAGCGCAATGCGCGGATCGTCGACCAGTGCTTCGCCGACATCCCGCTCCCCCTGAGCCAGTTGAATGAGGCCGTCGGGCGCGCCTCCGAACCGGTCGATCGCCCGGCGGACAATTGCCATGACCATCTCGGCGCAAAGCGGCGTCTTCTCGCTCGGCTTCCAAATCACTGGATTGCCGCACACCAGCGCGAGCGCCGCGTTCCATGCCCAGACCGCGACCGGGAAGTTGAAGGCGCTGATGACGAGAACCGGTCCGAGCGGCTGCCATTGCTCCATCATCCGATGGTTCGGACGCTCGCTCGCAATCGTCAGCCCGTAGAGCTGGCGAGATAGACCGACGGCGAAGTCGCAGATGTCGATCATCTCCTGCACCTCGCCGAGGCTTTCCTGCAGAATCTTGCCGCTTTCGAGCGTGATCAGCTTGGCGAGCACCGGCTTCGCCTCGCGCAGCCATTCGCCGAGGATTCGCACGAGCTCGCCGCGCCGAGGCGCCGGAACATTCCGCCAAAAATGGAACGCCTCGACAGCTCGCGCGCAGGCCAGTTCCGGATCGCCGCGAGTCACTCGCCCGATCGGCCGTCCATCGATCGGCGAGTAGCTGACGAGCTTCCCCCCGCAATCGACGCCCGCAAGCTCGAGA
>Ga0308175_100003278_pt1 | contig 11204 bp, 9 predicted proteins | sample PhyCR1_3_FD_203893 | JGI IMG/M metagenome (GOLD analysis project Ga0308175, IMG submission 203893) | Soil microbial communities from UC Gill Tract Community Farm, Albany, California, United States - DLSLS.C.R1 | ecosystem: Environmental > Terrestrial > Soil > Agricultural land | place: USA... | reverse complement strand
TCGAGTCCTTCAAGGCGATCACCAGTGCTTCGACAGCGCGGCCATCGCGAAGCTGTCCGAGTGCAAACGCCGCCTGCTCGCGAACGTCGCCGTCGGTATCCTTCAATGCGGAGATCAGCGGCTCGACGGCACGGCGATCGCGAATCTGTCCGAGCGCAAAAACCGCCTGTTGCCGAACATCAGCCTTGGTGTCGTGCACGGCGATGACAATCGCATCCACCGACGAGGGGTCTCGGATTTGTCCGAGCGCGAAGACGGCTTGCTCCCGCACGTCGGCGTCGCCATCCTTGAGTACGCCGCTCAGTCCCGCGACCGCCGCGCGGTCGCGCAGCTGACCCAGCGCGAACGCCGCCTGCTCCCGCACATCGGCATTTTGATCTTTCAACGCGTTGATCAATGGATCGACCGCGCGCCGGTCTCGCAGCTGGCCGAGACCGAATGCCGCCTGCTCACGGACGTCCGGCGATCCGTCAGACAACGCTTGTACGAGCGGATCGAAAATGCCGGGATCGCGAAGCTGCACCAACGCATGCAGCGCGGTTTCGCGAACGTCCTTGTCGCTGTCCTTCAACGCCGCCGTGAGCGCCGCGACGGTTCTCGGATCGACCTTCCCTTGAGCGTCCTTGGCCATCGGCTGCGTATTGCGAGTGTCGGTCTGCACATTGAGGTGCGGGTTCACGATCGCGTCGATCGTGGTACCGATATCGAGGTGTTCAAGCGCGGTGTGCACACCGGTGGCCACGGCCGACGCCACATCCGACTCCACGCTGCTGGTTACGGTGCTGCGGACGCTGGATGCGACCCCGGACGCGACAGAACTGTGCACCGCGGATTCAACCGCGGTCTCCGTCATTTGCGCTGCGCGTGCCTCGGCGCGATGCGATCGCCGCTCCTGCGCCGCCGCCGAAGGCGCCAGGGTTGGCGTGGGTGCCGGCTCGGCAGCCGTCCCGGTCTGCGCGACGGTCGGGCGCGCCGTCTGCGGTTCCTCGGCAGCGGTAAACTTCCATGGCTGCACCGAGGCCAGCGGCACCACCGCGAGCGCGAAGATTGTTGTCGCCGCACTCGTGCGCAGCCGCGAGAGTCCCGCGCGCGGGACGCTGGGATCGAGGATGGCCATGAGCCGCCCTTCGAGCTCGGACCGGTGGGCCATCGCCAGGCTTGCACCGGCGAGGACGGCGGGAAAGCGCCCGGCGCGCATGACACGCGCGATCTCGATTAATTGATCGGCATAGTCCGGGCCGCGCGTGCCGGCGGCCAGCACCAGGTCGTCACACGCGCGTTCGCGTTCGGTGCGCACGTGCCGCGCGGCGATCCACGCGAGCGGATTGAACCAGTGCAGCGCACACGAGAGCTGCGCCAGCATATGCGTCAGACAATCCCGGCGCTTCACATGCGCGAGCTCGTGCAGCAGCACGATCCGCAGGCGCTCGGCTGGCCAGTGATCGGCTTCAGCCGGCATGAGCACTGCGGGACGCAGGAGCCCCCAGGCCATCGGCATTGCCGCACCGCGGCTGCGAAGAAAAACAATCCGAGACGAGATCCCCAGCTCCGCGGCCAACGATCTGGCCTGCTCGAGCCACGGCGCGTCGAGCACCTGTTCTGTCCGCCGTGACATCCACTGAACGGCCAGTACGCCGGCGATCACGCGTCCGACGATCAGCAGCACGCCTATCAACCACACGCCGAAGAGAATGGCCGGCAACGATGCGAGAGTTCTTGTCGAGGCGGCCCCGGTTGCGGCGTCCCGATGTTCGGGGGCCCTCACGAATGCACTCGAAGCCGCCTGGGAGTTCGGAGCTGGAACCTGGAAGCTGGAAGCTGGGAGCTGGAAGCCGGAAGCTGGAAGCTGGAAGCTGCGAGCTGGAAGCTGGAAGCTGGAAACTGGTAGCTGAATGCTCGAAGCTGACTCAATCGTCACCAGATTGAGTTGCCAGCGAGGGAGCGCGATCGATAGCGCCGGCAGCACGAGGACGCCAACGAGCGCGAGCGTCCAGACCATGTGGCGCGTCGCCGCCGACCGGCCGCGCAGGAGAAACGATGCGAGCCCCGCGGTCAAAAAGATGATCGTGGCCTTGGCGACGGCGTCGGCCACCGCGATCCACGAGGTCCCGAATTCAGCAACGATCAGATCAAGGGTCCTCATGGCTTACACTCCCGCATTCCGCGCGTGATCGATCAACCGCGCCAGGCGATCGAGTTCGGCGTCTGAGAGTTTCTGCGATGACTCGTCGAGCAGGGCGGAAATCGCCTGTTCGGCGGATCCGCCAAAGAAGGTCTTCAGCATGTGATGCAGCGCCGAACGCTGTGCGTTATCGCGTCCGACGGTCGGTAAGTAGATGTAGCGCGGACCGTCCTGTTCATGCCGGACGTGCCCTTTGTCTTCGAGAATACGCAGCATGGCGCGGACCGCGGAGTAGCTTGGCGGATCCGGCAGCGCGGCCTGTACTTCCGCTGCGGTCGCGCGACCGTTTGCGTAGAGTATGTCAATAATTTGACGCTCGCGTCGGCTCAGGTCGAGATGGGGTCGTTTGGACATCTATTAATAGCTCCGTCCAGGGCGTCAGCCCCGTTGCTGTTGTCTAGCCATTGGACGGGTGCCGAGGAGAAAAGGTGCTATGAAAATAGCATAGGGGCAAAAAAATAGCATCTTTCCGAAAACCCACCAGCTGGGCAATCGGATTATGCTCATCGCGGGCTGAGGACCTCCCTGCTATTCACCGACTGATAGTCACTGTTCGCCGTCTCGAACTGGAAACTGGAAACTGGGACCTGGAAACTGAGACTGAGAAGTTCCGGGATCCGTTGTGCGGGATCCGGGATCCGCAGGACTGGAAACTGGCAACTGGAGACTGGTAACTGCCATGGCCATGATCAAAGAGTTCCGCGAATTCGCCTCCCGAGGCAATGTGGTCGACCTCGCCGTCGGCGTCATCCTTGGCGCCGCCTTCGGGAAGATCGTCACGTCGTTCGTCAACGACATCGTGATGCCGCCGATCGGGATGGTCATCGGCCGAATCGATTTCAAGAGTCTGTTCGTGTCGCTCAACGGCCAGCAGTACGCCTCGCTGGCGGACGCGCAAAAGGCGGCCGCGCCGACCGTCAACTACGGCATGTTTCTCAATACGGTGCTCGAGTTCCTGATCGTCGCCTTCGTGATCTTTCTCATGGTTCGACAGCTCAACCGGCTGAAGACGCCGGCGCCGGCGCCACCGACCGAAGATGCGCGCGATTGCCCGTTCTGCGTCTCACGGATTTCATCAAAGGCCACGCGTTGCCCTCAGTGCACGTCCGAGCTTGGAGCCGCGCGAGCGTGAGCACGAGCACGCGGCAACCTGTCGGGATCGATCGGTGTTCTTCCGTGGCTCTGTGCTTGATTGCCGCAGACGGCGACGCTACACTTCCCGACCGCGGATGAGAACGCGCTCGTTCCATCGACTCTCGCTCACGCTGGCATCCGCGCTGCTGCTCGCGCTGCTCGCCGCCGCGTGTCAGCCGACGCCGCGCCGCGAGCGATCGAATGCCGCCGGCCGTAATGCCGCGGAACCAGAAGCGCCGTATCAAGCCGAAATCGAGGAAGGGCTCGGTGCGGCAGTGGCCATACTCGTGGACACCTCCGGATCGATGAAAGACAAAGCGCCCGGCGACTCGCGTCCGAAGTACGAAGTGGCGCAGGAAGCGCTCGAGGCCATGCTGGATGCCACCGATGCGTTCGTTGCGCGGCGGCCGGACTTCCCGATCAAGATCGGCGTCTACAGCTTTTCAAGCGGTGTCCGTGTGTTGCGCCCCATCCAGCCGTACGATCGCGCGGCGATTCGTGAGACGCTCGCCCACTTGCCACGCCCAGGCGGCGGGACCGCGATCGGCGAGGCCATGCGCGAGGCGCGCCCCGATCTCTATCGCGCCGGCGTGTTTCGCAAATATCTGCTCGTCGTCACTGACGGGCAGAACACAAATGGCCGCAACCCCGAAGACGTGGCGCGTGACATCTGGCGCAAGAGCGAGGGAGGCGTCCAGACATATTTCGTCGCCTTCGACACGAGCCCAGAAAAGTTCTCCTTCCTGAAAGATGCCGGCGGCGACGTCATCGGCGCGGGGAGCGGTGCGGAACTCCGCACGGCACTTGACGGTATTTATCAAGGCAAAATCCTGGCCGAAGCCGCCGGCGGCGAACGGGAACCCGGGAAGAAGTAACTCGTAGTTTTAAAGGAGACCCCGTGATTTTTCATAAGTTGTGGTCTGCGTTCGTGGCCCAGATCAACAAAGCTGCCAACATCTTCTGGGAAGCTGACCCGATCGCTCAGATGAGGTATGAGTACGATCGCTCGGTCGAGCAGCTGAAGGAGGGGCGTACCGGCCTCGAGCAGTATCGCGGGCTGGTGGAGCGTGTCACGCGCCAGGTGTCTGCGAACAAGTCCCACGTGCAGAAACTGGAAGCGGAAACGAAGGCGTACCTCAAGGCCGGCGATCGCACCACCGCCGCCAAGTTCGCCTTGGAGCTGCAGAAAGCGAAAGCAGAACTGGCCGCCAACGAAGGTCAGCTGCAGATGCACGAGACGGCGTACGGCAATAACCTCAAAAAGATTCAGCACGCCAACGAAAAGCTGATCGAGCTTCGAGAAAAGATCACCAAGTACGACGCCGAGCTGAAGATGAGCTCCGCCGAGGCGGAGATCGCGAAGTTGTCGGAGACCTTCGATGTGAACCTCACGACAGACTTCGGGGAGATCGAAGGCGTCATCCAGCAGAAGATCGATCAGAACCGCGGCACGGTGCGGGTCGCGGCAGATCTCTCGCAGAAGGGGATCGCCGAAATCCAGGCGGAAGAGCGCATGCAAGGTCAGCTCGCGGAGCAGGCGCTGACCGACTTCGAGGTCGAACTTGGATTGAAGTCACCCGAGACGTCACCGATGGCTCAGACCGCGAAGGATCTCGGGCCGGCCGCGGAGAAAGCTACAGAGAAGCAAACCAGCTGAGCCCACGCGGGCGTGGCGCTTCAGCAGACGTGTGCTCGGCAGACGGACGTCGCGTAGCCGGCAAGGCTGCGCAGTGTTGATCGACAGGAGCATTCATACATGGCCAATGGACAGCCCAGACCTGCGTTTTATGTTGCCGTCCTCCTCGTGGTGCTCGGCCTGGTGGGCCTGGCGCTGTGGCGTTACGGAGCGATTGGACCGAAGTCGCAGTCGGGTCAATTCTCGGCCGACGAACTGAAGAAAATGCAGACCGGCGCCGAGGCGCCCGACAGCGCCGGCATCACGACGGTCAAGGAATACAACTACGTCGCGGCCACTCGGCTGCCTGAAGTCAAGGGCATCTCCAGCTACAAGCCGATGGCGGATCGCACGGTTCGCTTCGGGATCAACGTCTGGGCCGGCTGGAGCCCGATCATTCTCGCGAACAACGGATTCAAACCGGGAAAGCTCTGGAAGGCGCCGAACGGCAAGGACTTCAAGGTCGAACTCGTGCTGATTGATGATCCGATCGCCATGCGAGACGCCTACGCCGCAGGCAATCTGCACATCGGCTGGGCGACGCTCGACATGATTCCCCTTTTCCTCGAAGGGTTGCGCAAGGACTCGCGCGTCATGCCGCGTGTGTATCAGCAAGTCGACTGGTCGAACGGCGGCGACGGCATTGTCGTGCGCGACACGATCAAGACGATGTCGGACTTGCGCGGCAAGACGGTCGTGCTCGCGCAGAACTCGCCGTCGCATTTCTTCATCCTGAACGCCCTGATCAACGCCGGCGTCCAGCCCGCGGAAGTCGAGTTCAAGTTCACCCAGGATGCGTTTCAGGCGGCTGCGGCCTTCAACGCGGACAAGCGGCTCGCCGGGTGCGTCAGCTGGGCTCCCGACATTTACAACCTCGAGAAGGTGAAGGGCAATCACATGCTCGTCACTACCGCGACGGCCAACAAGCTGATCGCGGACGTGTGGTTCGCACGGGCCGACTTCGCCAAGGACAACGCCGACATCATGGAAGGAATCACCAGAGGCATCTTTGATGCGATGGTGGATCTGAAGTCGCAGGAATCGAAGCAGAAGGTCGCCAAGCTGATGGCGGCTGGCTATTCCATTCCGGAGAGCGACGCGCTCGGCATGCTCGGCGATGCGCACTCGACCAACTACGCGGAGAATCGGGACTTCTTCCTCAATCAGAACAATCCCACCAGTTTTGAACGCACCTGGAACACCGCCTATTTCCTCTACAAACGGATCAACGCGGTTTCCGAGCAGACGCCATTCGATCAGGTGATGGATTTCTCGATCATCCAGAAGCTCGGAAGCGAACCGAAGTACTCCAGTCAGAAGAATGAGTACGACATTCAATTCTCGCCGGCATCGGCGGGGACGGTCCAGGGAGAGAAGGACGAGATCCTGACCAAGACGGTCGTGATCCACTTCTTCCCGAATTCCTGGGATCTCAACAAGAAGATCACGCGGGACGCGAACGGCAAAGAGGTGGAAGAGTTGTACGATCCCAACGTCGGTTTTGTAGTCGAAGAGATCGGAAAACTGGCCGGGCAATACGGCGCCGCCCGAATCGTCATCGAGGGTCACACCGACGCGTCGATGAAATCGTCGGTGCCGAAGAGCCTGGTGCAGGAACTGTCGCTGAACCGTGCGAACTCCGTGAAGGAAGCCATCCTTCGCAAATTCCCGTCGCTGCAGCCGAATCAGTTCTCGACGGCGGGACTCGGGTGGGACCGCCCCGCCGACCCGTCGGATCCAGAAAACAATGCGAAGAACCGGCGCGTCGAGGTGAAGGTGTATCCGGCAGAAGCGGCGCCGTCAACGAAGTAGATGTCGGGCGACACGAGACAGAACCTGCTGGCTCTCCGCATCCCGCCGCCGCGCATGACGCGACGGCTGGTGGGGGCGGCAGCCGTCGGCGTCATCGTGCTCGTGTGGTGGATCGCGACGAGCGGAGTTGGTTCGGAAGAGCGATGGATCTCGCCAGTCATTCTGCCGAGCCCCGCCGAAGTGATCAGAAGCTTCCCGACCCTTCTCTATGAGCGAGCGTTGCTCCCCAGCATCGCCGCGACGTTGAAGCGGGTGCTGATCGGGTTTGGTCTGGCGGTGCTGGTCGGTGTCCCGCTGGGGATCGCCGCCGGGGCGTGGCGTGTGCTCGAGGCTGCCGGTGCGCCGATCGCGCTGTTTGGCCGCAACCTGCCGGTCGCCGCGCTGATTCCGCTGACGATTCTCTGGTTCGGGATCGACGAGACGCAAAAGGTGATGTTCATCTTTATTGCCTGCGTTCCGTTCGTCTACTCGGATGCCGTAGCCGCTGTCGTTGGCGTCCCGGATCGATATGTCGAGACAGCGCAGACGCTCGGGGCGAAGGCGCACCAGGTGGTGTTGAAGGTCCTCGTCACGCTGGCTCTGCCCGACATCTACAATAGCCTCCGTCATCTGTTTGGTCTCGCGTTCGGATACATCATGCTCGCCGAGTTGATCAACGCCGAGCATGGTCTTGGTTATTTGCTGATGGCCAGCCAGCGGCGCGGGATGTCGGAGCACATCATTCTGATTCTCGTGATCATCGGATTGCTCGCCTACGGCATCGACCGAATCCTTTTCTGGTTTCAGCGTGGACTGTTTCCTTACCGCGTCGTCGAGGACTGATTCGTGACCGAGTCGAGGTCCGCATCGGCGCCGCGTCCCAATGTCGTAGACTTCCAGCACGTTACGAAGCGCTTCGGCGATTTGACCATCGTGCGCGACGTCACCTTCTCGGTTCCCAATCTTGCCGAAAAGGGAGAATTCATTGCCATCCTGGGACCGTCGGGGTGTGGGAAATCAACGGTCCTGCGATTGATTGCCGGACTGCGCCCGCACCATCCTCCCACCGAAGGCATCGTCCTGGTTGGCGGGAGCCGCGTCGAGCGGCCAGGCTCCGATCGCAGCATGGTGTTTCAGGACTACACGTCGTTCGACAACCGGACCGTCGAAGACAACGTGGCGTTCGGCCTGGAGTGCCGGGGCGTCGCGGCGCGCGAGCGGCGTGAGCGGGCGCGCGAGTGGATCGCCAAAGTTGGCCTCGACGTGAAGCGCGATGCCTTGAAGTACCCGAGCGAATTGTCCGGCGGGATGCGGCAGCGTGTCGCCATCGCGCGGACGCTGATCCTCTCGCCGCGCATCATTCTCATGGACGAGCCGTTCGGCGCGCTCGATCCAACCACCCGCCTCCACATGCAGGCCCTGCTCGTCGATCTGTGGAGGGAAGCCCAGGCCACCGTATTTTTTGTGACCCACTCGATCGAGGAGGCGGTTTACCTCGGAGACCGTGTTTACGTGTTTTCGTCCGCTCCCGGCACGCTCCTCAAACAAATGGAAGTGCCGCCTCCCGACCGGCCGCCGAAAGAGATGCAGCGAGAACCGGAGTTCATGCAATATGTCTTCGAGATTCGCGACATTATCGACAACCTGGCGAGCTCCACCCGTGCCGGCGATGACTAGCCCCGACAAAACTCCCAGCGCAGGTTTCCAGGGTGCCTCTACATCTGAGTACCTCAAGGAAGCATTTTTCTTCCGATGGAATTTGCTGTTCTTTCTCGGCGGAGCAGCGGCTGCAACGCTGACCCCACTCGCGCCCGTCCTGCTGCCACTCGTCGGTGCCGGCGAACTGGCATACCTGGCCGGGCTCATATCGGTACCGCGCTTTCGTGCGGCGATCGACGCGAAGGTGTACGCGAGCCGCCCGGGTGCGTCCGCGACGGAGCCAGCGGTGCCACCGCCGTCCTTGACGACGATGCTGAACAGCCTGCCGTCGGACTCGCGAACGCGTTTCGAACGCCTGCACGCGCGGTGTCTCGAGATGCGCGGAATTGCTGCCGGTGTTCGCGGAACCGCCGGGAATCAGCCGACCAGCGCAGAAGAGATCAGAACGCCAGGCCTGGATCGTCTTCTCTGGCTGTTCCTCCGACTGTTATTGTCGAAAGCCGCGCTCGATCGATTTTTGCAGACCATGGACGGGCAGGAGATTTCGACCCGCCTGGAAGATCTCCGGAAGAGTCTGGCAGCCGCGCAGGCGGGTGGCGATGAACGTGTCGTGCGCTCACTGCAAGACAGCATCGCGATGGGCGAACTTCGCCTCGACAACTTCGGCCGTGCGAAGAAGAACGCAGAGTTTGTCACCGTCGAACTGGATCGCATCGAAGGAAAGATTCAGGCGCTGGCGGAGATGGCCGTCAACCGCCAGGATCCCGACTTTCTCAGCAGCCAGGTGGATTCGGCCGCCGAGAGCATGCGTCAAACCGAAAAGGCCGTCAGTGAACTGCAGCACCTCACTGGCCTTGGCGAACAACTGGAGGAGCCGCCGGCAATTCTCGAATCCGATTTGCGCGGAGTGCTCCGTCAGTGACACTCGACCTGCAGCCGCGCCGGCCGACCGATCTGCCGTCCTGGTATCCGCCATGGGCATCACAGCTGGCCGATCTGTATTTTTCCGGAACGACGGCCGCCTTTGTGCTTGCGGGAAACACGTACGATCTGTTTCGCATCGGCGGCGACGATGCCAGGCGATATGGAGTTCTCGCCGAGTTTCTCGCCGAGCAGCTATTCGGGCGGTGGTCGCTTGTTCTTCATTACGATTTGGGACGGGGGCTGCGCGCATTCGCTGGACGCGACGAGCAGCGGCTGAAGGACATGGTGACGCTTGCGAATCGCAAGCTCGGAGATCTCAGCGCGCTGCCCAAGGATCCAGCCGCCACGTTCGCGCTGCTCGATCGCTTTGTGCGCACGAACATCATGGCGACCGAAGACGATCGTCAAAGCCTGGCTCTGATCATGGACCAGGCGTCGTACGTCTTCCCGGCTGGCGAACCGGGCCGTCTCAACATGCAGGCCTCTTCACAACTGGTGACGATGCTGAACTGGGCGATGAGTCCTCACGTGAAGCGGCTGAACATGGCGTTCGTAATGATCGATGAGAAGCTCGCCGACCTCAGCGATCGCCTGACCGGAAATCCACACGTCGCGACGATTGAGGTACCCTTACCAGGCGAATCTGCGCGCGAAGCGTTCATCAAAGCGTCAACGGCAGATCGGCCGATCGCCGAATTCTCCGACTTCGATGCGACGCAGCTCGGAAAGCTCACCGCCGGCATTTCCCTGACGGATCTCAACGTCCTGGTTCAATCGGCCCGCGAGAGCGGCAAGCGCCTGGACGCGCTCGCGTTCCGATCGTTGAAGAAGCGTTTGCTCGAACGGCAGTGCCACGGATTACTCGAGTTCATCGAGCCTCGGTGGACACTCGACACGGTGGTGGGCCATGAAGCGGCCAAGCGGCGGCTGCGCGAAGACGCGGCGTTACTGAAACGCGGCGCGCTCGACAGTCTTCCCATGGGCTACCTCCTCTGCGGACCGGTGGGCACCGGGAAATCATTTCTCGCGCAGTGCGTCAGCGGTGAGATCGGCGTGCCGTGCGTGATCCTCAAGAACTTTCGATCCAAGTACGTTGGCGAAACGGAGGGGAACCTCGAACGCGTGTTGTCGGTGCTGCGGGCGATGGGCCCTGTGGTCGTGGTCGTTGACGAAGCGGATGCGGCGCTAGGCAGCCGCGAATCCGACGGCGACTCCGGCACGTCGAGCCGCGTCTTCGCAATGATTGCGGCGCAGATGGGCGATACGAAATATCGCGGGCAGATCATGTGGATGCTGCTCACGGCCCGGCCTGATTTGTTGCCGATCGACTTGAAGCGGCAGGGGCGAGCCGAGGTTCACATCCCGCTGTTCTACCCGACGGAGGAAGCCGAGATTCGACAGATGTTCGTGATCCTGGCAAAGAAACTCGGCTCGACGGTTGCTGCTGACGACGTGCCGCCGATTCCGCAGCTCGGTCAGCTGTCGGGCGCAGATATCGAAGGCATGGTCGGTCGTGCCTGGCGCGCGTCGATCCTGACCGGTGCGGATCATGTAACCAGGGAAGCGCTGGCGAACGTCATCGCCGAATTCATGCCCTCGACGCAGGGGCTCGAGCGCGAGCTGCAGGAGACGGCCGCAATCCTGGAGTGCACCGACCGGCAGTTCCTTCCGGCCGGCTTTCTGGAGAAGGCGACCGCACAGGGCGGACGCGCCGCGCTCCAGGCACGACTCACGACGCTGAAGCAGTTGGTGAGAGAACTGTAAGGCTCAGGGCTCAGGGCTCAGGGCTTAAGGCTCACGGCGAGAATGGATCAAGCGCGCGGGGGCGGAGGGCCCCAG
>Ga0308175_100003277_pt1 | contig 11207 bp, 8 predicted proteins | sample PhyCR1_3_FD_203893 | JGI IMG/M metagenome (GOLD analysis project Ga0308175, IMG submission 203893) | Soil microbial communities from UC Gill Tract Community Farm, Albany, California, United States - DLSLS.C.R1 | ecosystem: Environmental > Terrestrial > Soil > Agricultural land | place: USA... | reverse complement strand
AGACCGGCAGCCCGGCCGGCGGCCTGGCGTCCGGGAGGGCGGCCTTCGCCTTGTCGACGTGCATCCCGTGGATGCCGTAGAGCGCCTCCCAGATCTTGCGCACCGCCGGACCGGAGGTGCCCGAGCCGGTGCCGGCCTGCGAGACCATCATCAGCACGACGTACTGCTTGTTGTACGACGCGACCCACGAGGTGCTCTGCTTGCCGTACACCTCGGCCGACCCGGTCTTGGACCGCACTCGCACCTTGTCGAGCGGGAAGCCGATGAACTTCCAGGCCATCGTGCCCGTCTTGGCGGTGCCCATCAGTGCGTGGTCGATGTAGCTGATCGTCTTGCGCGACACCGGCACGTGGCCGGCCTTCTTCGGCTTGATCCGCCTGACCACGGTGCCGTCCGGGGCGACGATCGCCTTGCCCACCCGGGGGGCCCACAGCGTGCCCCCGTTGGCCAGCGCGGCGTAGGCCCGCGCGGACTGCAGCGGAGTCACCATCGTGTCGCCCTGGCCGATGGAGAAGTTCACCGCGTCCCCGGCCCGGTAGGTGTAGCCGTCGACGCAGAACTCGCGGGCGAACACGTGGATGAAGTCGTTGCCGGGCTTCTTGCCCAGCTTGCAGTAGTAGTCCTTGTTCGCCTTCCAGTAGGCCAGCTTCCAGTGCCGGTCGGCGATCCGGCCGCTGGACTCACCCGGCAGGTCCACGCCGGTCTTCGTGCCGAAGCCGAACGCCTTGGCCTCGTTCACCAGCGGCTCGCGGGCGTTCACGTCCGACTCGTCGCTGCCGTACTTCTGCCAGAAGTGGTAGCCGACCCGGTAGAAGAACGTGTCGCAGGAGACCTGCAGCGCGCGGGCGAAGTCGATCATCCCGTAGGACTCGGACTCGTAGTTGTGGAACACGTGGTTGCCGACGGTGAACGACGAGGAGCAGTCCAGCCGGGTGCTCGGGCCGAACCCGTGGCTGAACGCGCCGGCGGTCATGAACGGCTTCCAGGTCGAGCCCGGCGCGAACTGGCCCTGGGTGGCCCGCGAGAGCAGCGGGGTGCCCGCCTTCGGGGAGTACAGCCGCTTCAGCGCCGTGCTGCTGATCCCGCCGACCCAGACCTTCGGGTCGTACGTCGGCTCGCTGGCCATCGCCACGACCCGGCCGTTCTGCGCGTTCAGCACCACGACCGCACCCGAGTCGGCGCGGTAGTTGCGGTGCGAGACCGGGTCGTAGGTGTGCCGGGCCTGCACGATCGTCTTGTGCAGCTGGCGCTCGACGACGGACTGCACCTTGGCGTCGATGGAGGTGACCAGCGTGTCGCCCACCTGGCCCTTGACCTGGCCGGAGTCGCCGAGCACCCGGCCCATCGAGTCGACCACCACCCGCTTGTAGCCGGGCCGGCCCCGCAGGTAGGTGTCGTACTCCTCCTCCAGCCCCGCCCGGCCGACCAGCGAGGCGGCGTTCAGGGTGGAGTCGTGGTCCTTCTTGGCCTGCTTGTACTCCGCCGCGGTGATGGGGCTCAGGTAGCCGAGCAGGTGCGCCGCATTCACGCCGTACGGCGAGGGGTAGGCCCGCACGTGCTGGGCCTGCACGATCACCGCCGGGAAGTCCTCGCCACGCTCCATGATCGAGACCGCCACCTGCTGGCTGACGTCCTCGGCGACCGGGACCGGCTGGTAGGGAGACCCGTTCCAGCAGGTGCCGGCCACCGAGCCGGCCTCGCCGCACACCAGCGTGCGGGCCTTCACCCGCCGGTAGGGCTCGTCCACCGTCCTGGCCACCCGCCTCAGCAGCCGCTCCTGCTGGTCGGTGTCCATCTTGTGCAGCAGGTTGCGGTCCACGGTGACCACCCACGAGGTGCGGTTGGCGACCAGCGGGCGGCCCATGTCGTCGACGATCAGGCCGCGCGGCGGCTGCACCACGACCTCGCGGATCGACTGCTCCGCCGCCCTGGCCTGGTAGGCGTCGCCGCTGAGCACCTGGATGTACCACAGCCGGGCGAACAGGGTGACGAACAGCGAGAGCACCAGTGCCTGGAGCACCACCAGGCGCAGCCGGCTGCGGGTGGCGCTGCGCACCCGCACGCGGCGCACCCGTCCCGGTCTCGTCGAGCCGCGCCGGACCATCAGTACGCGGCCTGCTGCGGGTCGAGCCGGCGGAACAGCCGCATCAGCAACGGGAGCACGAACGGGGTGAGCAGCACGTCGTAGCCGACCGAGACGCCGATGACGCGCAGCGCGTCCACGGCCGACAGGTCCGGGTCGTGCAGCAGCATGCCGCCCATCGCGTAGACCGAGGTGCCGACGAACGAGCAGGCCGCGACGGTGACCACCGCGGCGAACGCCGAGGTGCGCGCGTCGGGCCGGACCCGGCCGGCCAGGTAGCCGACGATCACCAGGGCCAGCGCCCACCGGCCCGCGACGTGGTCGGCGGGCGGGGCCAGGTCGACCGCGAGGCCGGCGAGAAAGCCGACCACCGCTGCCAGGTCGGGGCCGCGGACCAGCGCGACCGCGACCACCACCAGCAGCGCGAGGTTGGGAGCGACCCCGGCGACGGTGAGGTAGGAGAACACGCTGACCTGCAGCACGACGGCCAGCAGCACGGTCAGCGCGAGGACCATCCCCCGGGTGGCGGCCATCAGCGGCCACCTCCCGCGGTGCTGGCCAGGGGGGCGCCACCCGCGGACGCGATCCGGCCGGCCTTGATCAACGGACGGTCGGAGTGGGTGTCGGGGTTGACGACCACGCCGACCAGGTCGAGGGAGGAGAAGTCCACGAACGGGGCGATCACCGCCCGGGTGGACAGCTCCCGGGGGCTGCTGCGCACCGACTCGACGCGGCCGATCGGGATGCCCGCGACGTACGGCCGGTCGTCGTTGCTGCCCCAGCTGACCACCACGTCACCGTGCCGCGGGATGACCGACCGGTCCACCAGCTGCAGGTCCAGCCGGCCGGCGCTGCCGGTCTCGCCGCGGCCGCGCAGGAAGCCGAGCTCCATGCTCGAGCCGAGCCGGCCGCCCACCACCGACTCCTGGTCGACGATCAGCAGCACCGTGGCCGTGGTCCGGTTCGCGCGCACCACCCGGCCGACCAGGCCGTCGTTGTTGAGCACGGTCATGTCCGGGTAGACCCCGGAGCTGGTGCCGGCGTCGATGGTGACCGTGCGGGTGAACGACTGCGCCGCCCCCATCGCGATCACCCGGGCGGGGACCAGCGCGTAGCCGGTGTCCCGCGAGGTGCGCAGCAGCCCGTCGAGCTCGGCGGCCTGGTTGCGCGCGTAGGTGCTGGTCGCCAGCCGGCCGCGCAGCGCGTCGTTCTGGGCGTGCAGCCGGGCGACCTCCGCGCGCAGCCCGCCGGTGGTGTGGAAGAACTGGGGCACCGCCCGGAAGGGGCGTACGGCGGTCGCGGCGGCATCCTCGACCGGGCCGAACACCGTTCCGGCCGCCGCACGCAGCGGCGCGACCGGCGAGTGCAATCCGCCCTGCACGTCGAGGGTGATCACCGTGAAGCAGGCCAGCAGCAGGAGCACCAGCAGCCCCCGCGACGGCCGACGCCCGTGGTCCTTCATCGGCGTCTCACCTGCGCCGGGGTTCCGAGACGAGCACCTGCTGCAGCGCCTCGAACTCCTCGACGCACTTGCCGGCCCCCATGGCCACCGAGTGCAACGGCTCCTCGGCCACGTGCACCGGCATCCCGGTCTCGTGGCGCAGCCGCTCGTCGAGGCCGCGCAGCAGCGCGCCCCCGCCGGTCAACACCAGGCCGCGGTCCATGATGTCGCCGGCGAGCTCGGGCGGGGTCTGGTCGAGCGTCACCCGGACCGCGTCGATGATCGCGTGCAGCGGCTCCTCGAGCGCCTGCCGCACCTCGGCGCTGGAGACCACCACGGTGCGCGGCAGGCCGGAGATCATGTCCCGGCCGCGGATCTCGGCCTCGGGCTCCTGCGGCAGCGGGAAGGCGGAGCCGAGGGTCATCTTGATCTCCTCGGCGGTGCGCTCCCCGAGCATCAGGGAGTACTCCTTCTTCATCCAGGCGATGATCGCCTGGTCCAGCTCGTCGCCCGCGGTGCGGATCGACAGCGACGTGACGATCCCGCCCAGCGAGATCACCGCCACCTCCGTCGTACCGCCGCCGATGTCGACGATCATGTTCCCGGTGGCCTCGTGCACCGGCAGGCTGGCGCCGATCGCGGCCGCCATCGGCTCCTCGACGATGTAGACCCGGCGCGCGCCGGCCTGGTACCCGGCCTCCTTGACTGCGCGCTGCTCGACGGCCGTGATGCCGCTCGGCACGCAGATGACCAGCCGGGGCTTGGCGAAGTACCGGCGCCGGTGCACCTGCTGGATGAAGAACCGGAGCATCTGCTCGGTGGCCTCGAAGTCGGCGATCACGCCGTCCTTGAGGGGCCGGATCGCGGTGATGTTGTCGGGGGTGCGGCCCAGCATCCGCTTCGCCTCGTGGCCGACCGCGAGGATCTCGCCCGTCGTCGAGTTGAGCGCCACCACGGAGGGCTCGTCGAGCAGCACGCCCTTGCCCCGGACGTAGACGAGGGTGTTGGCGGTGCCGAGGTCAACGGCCATGTCGCGGCCGATGATGCTGTTCGCCATGCTTCCCCGCTGTCCCTCGCCCGTGCCTGTCTGTGCCTTCCACGGGGCCACTCGACCCGTGCGAAAAGCCTAAGAGCGGGGGGCGCCTTTACTTGGCAGACACGCGGCGGAGCACCTCGTCGGGCACGTCGGCGCCGTCGGCATCGGCCGCGGTGTCCGGCGCGTCGAGCGCCGTCCGCACGGGCACGACGCCCGCCCAGCCGCCGGACGCGACGTCCGCCTCGTCGTCGACCGGGCCGCCTGCCCGTGCCTTGACCGACGACTCCAGCAGCGGGAGCGCGAGCACCCGGGTGGCCGCGAGCTCCTTGCGGGTGTGCGACCGCAGTGTCTGCGACCGACCGGGCACCACCTGGTCGACAACCAGCGCCAGTGCCCGGCGTACCTCGTCCGGCTCCGTCACGACTCGGGGCCGGCCCACCACCACGGCCGACCGGTAGTTCATCGAGTGGTGAAACGCCGACCGGGCCAGCACCAGCCCGTCGACCACTGTCACCGTCACGCACACCTCCTGGTCCGGCGCTGTCAGCAGGCTGTGCGAGGCGACCGAGCCGTGCAGGTAGAGCGTGCCGCCCTCGTCCGGGCCGTCCGGATCCGCGCCGTACGCCGTGGGCAGCACGAGCGGCACCCCGTCCACGAGCACCCCGACGTGGCAGACGAACGCGCCGGCGAGGACGTCGAACAGCGCGGCGCGGTCGGTCTGGGCGCGGTCGGCGTGCCGGCGCACCGTGGTGCGGGGCGTGGGCGAGAGCGGTGCGACGGTCATGGGACTAGGCTCGGCCCAGAGTGGCCTTCCGGAAAGAGCCACTTCCGACCGACTTCGGCAGGACACTTTGGCGACCACCCTCCCCCTCGAGCTGCGACGCGGCTCAGGCACCCCGCTGCACGTGCAGCTCGCCGGCCAGGTGCGGACCCTGGTCAGCGGTGGCGCACTCCCCGCGGGCACCCGACTGCCGAGCACCCGGGCACTGGCCGCCCAGCTGGCGGTCGCCCGCGGCGTGGTCGAGTCCGGCTACGACCAGCTGCTCGCCGAGGGCTGGTTGGTCGCCCGGCACGGGTCCGGCACCTACGTCGCCGAGGTCGGGGCGCTGCCCGCGGGCGGCGACGGCCGCCCCTCCCCCGGCTCGCCGACCGCGGCTTCGCCGCCGCTGCGGCTGGGCAGCGGCTCGCCCTGGGTGGACCCTCGGCACCAGGCAAGCTGGCGACGCGCCTGGCGCGAGGTGTCCGCCGCGCCGGTGCCGGCGGACTACCCCGACCCGGCCGGGCTGCCGGAGCTGCGGGACCAGATCGCGGCGTACGTCGCCCGGACGCGCGGCGTGCCCTGCACCGGGGACGAGGTGCTCGTGACGTCGGGGACCACGCACGGGATGGCCCTGGTCCTGGCCACGCTGGCGCGCGGCACGGTCGCCGTCGAGGACCCGGGCTACCGGGCGGCGGTGGCCACCGCGGTCCAGGCGGGGTGGCAGGTCCTCGACGTGCCGGTCGACGAGCAGGGGCTGGTCGTCGAACGGCTCGCGGCCGCCCCCGACGCGGTGCGTGCGGTCTACGCCACCCCCGCCCACCAGCATCCACTCGGCGTGACCATGTCCGCCGCTCGCCGGGTGGCGCTCCTGGAGGAGGCCCGACGGCGCGACGCCCTGGTGCTCGAGGACGACTACGACTCCGAGTTCCGGTACGACGTGGCGCCGCTGCCGGCGCTCACCGCGCTGGACCGCACCCGGGCCGTCTACCTGGGCACCGCCTCGAAGGCGCTGTCCCCGGCCCTGCGGCTGGGCTGGCTGGTCGCCGAGGCCGGCCTCGTGGCCCGCATCGCCCGGCAGCGCGCCGCCCGCCACGACCACCCTCCCTGGCCGGCGCAGCGAGCGCTGCTGAGCCTGATGCGCGAGGGCCACCTCGACAAGCTGGTCCGCTCCGCGCGCCGGATCTACGCCGAGCGCGCCGAGCTGCTGGTCGGACGGCTCAGCCACTACGGCGTCGTCTCGACGCCGGTCGCCGGCATGTACCTCGCCCTGCTCACCCCACCCGCGGTGGCCCGTGCCGTGCACGAGGACTGCCTCCGGGCTGGTCTCGACGTACCTCTGCTGGAGGAGCTGACCCGCACCGACGAGCGGGCGGGGCTGCTGGTCGGCTTCGGCGGGGTCTCGGACGCTCAGCTCGCGTGGGCCCTGGACGAGCTCGAGCGGTCGCTGGCCCGGCACACCAAGCGCCCCGACCGGTCGGGGTGCCAGGTCACAGGTCGGGGAACCAGAGCTTGATCTCGCGCTCGGCCGACTCCGGCGAGTCCGACCCGTGCACCAGGTTCTCCCGGTTCGACAGCGACAGGTCGCCGCGGATCGTGCCCGGGGCGGCCTTGCGGCCGTCGGTGGCCCCGTTGATCGCCCGCACCACGTCCACGGCCTCGTCGCCCTCGAGCACGGCGGCGATGAGCGGACCGCTGGTCACGAACTCCCGCAGCGGCGGGTAGAAGTCCCGCTCCACGTGCTCGGCGTAGTGCTGGTCGGCCATCGCGGTGTCGATGCGGCGCATCTCGAGCGCCACCAGGGACAGGCCCTTGGCCTCGAACCGGGCCAGGATGTTCCCGGCCAGGCCCCGGCGGACCGCGTCGGGTTTGAGGAGCAGGAGCGTGCGCTGCGACATGCCCGCACCCTACTGGCCGTGCGGCGCGGTCCCTCCGGTGGGCGGCCCCTCCAGCAACGCCCGATCGGCCTTCTCCCGGTCGATCCGCTCCCCCATCAGGTAGGCGGTGGTCCACAGCGCCGCGAACACGGCGCCGAGCAGGAACATCACGCCGACCAGGAAGCCGAGGGCGAGCGAGGCGACCTGGATCGCCCAGCCGAGCGGGTAGCCGATGCGGCGGCGCAAGGTGCCCGCGGCCACGAAGCAGGCCACGGTCAGCCCGAGCCCGACCCACAGCGCGGTCCGGACCTCGACGTGCGCGATCGAGATCATCACCGGCGTGGTCAGGAACAGCACCACCGCCTGCAGCACCAAGATGGCGGCGCACATCGACCGGCGCAGCGAGCGCATCAGGCGCCGCCCCGGCCGCGGGGCCGCAGCATGGCCCGCGCCTCGCCCACGGTGATCACCGACCCGGTGACCAGCACGCCTCCCGAGCCGATCGCCTCACCGAACGAACCTCCGGCCTCGGCGAGCGTGGCCGCCTGGTCGATGGCGTCCTCCAGACGACGGGCGACGTGCACCCGGTCGACGCCGTAGATGCCCCGGGCCACCTCGGCGAGCTCCTCGGCCGGCATCGCCCGCTCCGTGGAGTTCTGCGTGCAGACGATGGCGGCGAACACCGGCTCGAAGGCGGCCAGCACCCCTTCGTAGTCCTTGTCCGCCATCACCCCGACCACGCCGACCAGTGGGCTGAACGTGAAGGAGTCCTCCACCGCCTCCGCGGTGGCCGCCGCCCCGTGCGGGTTGTGCGCGGCGTCGAGCACGATCGTCGGGCTGCGCCGGATCACCTCCAGCCGCCCCGGGGAGGTGGCCTGCTCGAACGCCTCGCGCACCACGTCGGCGCCGAGCGGCTCGCCACCGGCGAACGCCTCGACCGCCGCCAGGGCGAGCACGGCGTTGTGGGCCTGGTGGGGGCCGTACACCGGGAGGAACACCTCGTCGTACTCCGCGTTCAGTCCCTGCAGCCGCACCATCTGCCCGCCGACCGCCGGCACCCGGTGCGTGACGCCGAAGTCCACCCCTTCGCGGAGCACGGTCGCGCCGACCTCGGTGGCCCGCGCGAGCAGCACCTCCTCCGCGCCGGGTGGCTGCTTGGCCATCACCACGGTGGCGCCGGGCTTGATGATCCCGGCCTTCTCCACCGCGATCGCCTCGGGGGTGTCCCCGAGCAGCCGGGAGTGGTCGACGCCGATCGGGGTGACCACGGCGACCCTGCCGTCGGCCACGTTGGTGGCATCCCACGCGCCGCCCAGACCGACCTCGACCACCGCGGCGTCCACGGGTGCGTCGGCGAACGTCGCGTAGGCCATCCCGACCACGGTCTCGAAGAACGACAGCGGGTGGACGCTCTCGGCGTCGACCATCTCGAGATAGGGCGCGATGTCGTTGTAGGCGTCGAGGAAGGCCTCCTCGCTGAGCGGTTCCCCGTCGACCGAGATGCGCTCGGTCATCGACTCCAGGTGCGGGCTGGTGAACCGCCCGGTGCGCAGCCCGATCTCCCGCAGCAGGGCGTCGATCATCCGCGACGTGCTGGTCTTGCCGTTGGTGCCGGTCAGGTGCACCACCGGGTAGGCGTGCTGCGGGTCGCCGAGCAGCTCGGTCAGCGCCCGGATCCGGTCCAGGCTCGGTTCCAGGCGGGTCTCCGGCCACCGGGCGAGCAGCGCCCGTTCGGCCGCGGCGTAGGACTCGACGGAGTGGGCAGGGTCGAGCGCAGAGGGGGTGTCGGACATCGCGTGTCGAGTCTACGGTCCGCAGCCCGGCCAACTGAGTCGCACCCGATCGGAGGCGGACCGTAGGATTTCGGGTCATGACCAGCAACCCCTTCACCGCAGACCTGTCCCAGACGACCAGCGGCCCCGGCCGCGCGGTCGTCGTACCGGACAAGCCCGCGCTGGAGGGCCTGGAGGCCAAGTGGTCCAAGATCTGGCAGGAGGACGGCACCTACTCCTTCGACCGGTCCCGGCGGCGCGAGGAGGTCTTCTCCATCGACACCCCGCCGCCGACCGTGTCCGGGTCGCTGCACGTGGGGCACGTGTTCTCCTACACCCACACCGACCTCATCGCCCGGTTCCAGCGGATGCGGGGCAAGGAGGTGTTCTACCCGATGGGGTGGGACGACAACGGCCTGCCCACCGAGCGCCGGGTGCAGAACTACTTCGGCGTGCGCTGCGACCCCACGCTTCCCTACGACCCGGACTACACCCCGCCGCAGAAGCCGGACGCGAAGCGCCAGGTGCCGATCAGCCGGCCCAACTTCATCGAGCTGTGCGAGCAGCTGGTCCAGGAGGACGAGAAGGTCTTCGAGGCGCTGTGGCGCACCCTCGGGCTGTCCGTGGACTGGGCGCAGCACTACACCACCATCGGCGGCAAGGCACGGACCGCGTCGCAGCGGGCGTTCCTGCGCAACTTCGCGCGCGGTGAGGCCTACCTGCAGGAGTCGCCGACCCTGTGGGACGTCACCTTCCAGACCGCGGTGGCGCAGGCGGAGCTCGAGGCCCGGGAGTACGCCGGCCACTACCACCGGGTCGCGTTCCACCAGCAGGACGGCTCGCCGCTGTTCATCGAGACCACCCGCCCGGAGCTGATCCCCGCCGTGGTCGCGCTCATCGCCCACCCGGACGACGAGCGCTACCAGCCAATCTTCGGCACCACGGTGACCTCGCCGGCGTTCGGGGTGGAGATCCCGGTGCTCGCCCACCCGGCCGCGGAGCCGGACAAGGGCGCCGGCATCGCGATGTGCTGCACCTTCGGCGACCTCACCGACGTGCAGTGGTGGCGCGAGCTGCAGCTGCCGGTGCGCACCGTGATCGGCCGGGACGGCCGGCTGCACCGTGACACCCCGGAGTGGCTCTCGCACGAGCCCGCCGCCGCGGCGTACTCCCAGCTGGCCGGGAAGACCACGTTCAGCGCCCGCGAGGCGATGGTGGGGCTGCTGCGGGACAGCGGCGACCTGGACGGCGAGCCGAAGCCGACGCAGCGGATGACCAACTTCTACGAGAAGGGCGACAAGCCGCTGGAGATCGTCTCCACCCGGCAGTGGTACATCAAGAACGGCGGCCGTGACGCGGAGCTGCGCGCGGAGCTGATCGAGCGGGGCGCCGAGATCGACTGGGTGCCCGGCTACATGCGGCATCGCTACGACAACTGGGTGGAGGGCCTCAACGGCGACTGGCTGATCTCGCGCCAGAGGTTCTTCGGGATCCCCTTCCCGGTGTGGTACCCGCTCGACGAGGAGGGCGAGCCGGACTTCGAGCACCCGCTGCTGCCGAGCGAGACCGAGCTCCCGGTCGACCCGTCCTCCCAGCCGCCGCGCGGCCACACCGAGGACCAGCGCGGCCGGCCCGGCGGCTTCATCGGTGACCCGGACGTGATGGACACCTGGGCCACCTCCTCGCTGACCCCGCACATCGCGGGCGGCTGGGAGACCGACAACGACCTGTTCCAGCGGGTCTTCCCGATGGACCTGTGCACGCACGCGCACGACATCATCCGCACCTGGCTGTTCTCCCGGGTGGTCCGGGCCCACCACGAGAACCACGTGGCGCCGTGGTCGCACGCGCTCATCTCCGGGTTCATCGTCGACCCGGACCGGAAGAAGATGAGCAAGTCGAAGGGCAACGCGGTCGTGCCCTCGGAGATCCTGGACAAGTTCGGCGCCGACGCCGTCCGCTGGCGGGCCGCGCTGGCCCGTCCCGGAGCCGACTCGCCGTTCGACGAGACCCAGATGAAGGTGGGCCGCCGGCTGGCCATCAAGGCGCTCAACGCGTCGAAGTTCGTGCTCGGCCTCGGTGCGGTCGACGTCTCGCCGACCTCGGTGACCGAGCCGGTCGACTGCGCGATGCTCGGTGGACTGGCCAGTGTGGTGACGACCGCGACCGACGCGTTCGAGGCCTTCGACTACGCCGCGGCTCTGGAGGTCGTGGAGCGGTTCTTCTGGGAGTTCTGCGACG
>Ga0308175_100003276_pt1 | contig 11210 bp, 9 predicted proteins | sample PhyCR1_3_FD_203893 | JGI IMG/M metagenome (GOLD analysis project Ga0308175, IMG submission 203893) | Soil microbial communities from UC Gill Tract Community Farm, Albany, California, United States - DLSLS.C.R1 | ecosystem: Environmental > Terrestrial > Soil > Agricultural land | place: USA... | reverse complement strand
AAAAGCCTGCGAAGGCGAGCATCGCTCGCCTGTTTCGTCCTTTTTTACTGCCCTACGGGATTACCGTAAAGGTGTTGGCGGTTGCGATCTGGCTGGCGGATTCGCCGTTCGCTGTGGTCACCTTCACCAGGCGCGGACCGGTCTTCGCTCCCGCCGCAATCGCTACCGACGCGCTCGCTTGAGTACCCGCGGCATTCACCTGGAGATTGGTAACGGTGAAGGCGCTATCCGTGTTCTGGTCTTCCACTCCCTTCCCCTGTCCCTTGCCGTTGCCCGGCAGAGACGCGGGATTGACGAACATCACCTTTTGGGCACCGGTCAGGTTCGTGCCCGTGATCGTCAAGGCAACCGTGCTCCCCGCTTTCCCGCTTGCCGGCGCAATCGAGACGATTGCTGGTGCGTTGGCTGCCGAGCCCCGATCGCTGTGATCGTCGCTGTTGTCGCTTTCGCCGGTCTGCACCGCCTTGATCCGGTCCACCACGGTGTTTGAGGAGAGGCTGATCAGCACCAGGGTGCCGCTCCCTTCATTGCTCACCACCAGCAGGTTGTCTTTGATATCGATGGCCAGCGCGCGTGCTCCCAGATCTACCCGGAGCGTAGTCGCGGAACCGGTCGCCTGCCCCGCGGCATTGACCGGGAGCACCGAGACGGAGCCACCGGCCTGGTTGGCGAAATACACCTTCGAATTGAAAAACGCCACGTCGCTCGATCCGCCGGACCGATCCGGATTCGCGGAGATGGTCGAGAGAGTCGCGCCAGTCGTCAGATTGACCAGCAGTACGCGCCCGTCCGGATCCGCCGCCGGTAAGGCGACAAATGCCACCCCCGAGCCGGGGATCAACGCGATCGCCTCGGGCCGTAGCGATGCACCGAGCGTGATGGTGCGGGTGACGGTAAGCCCGGCGAGATCGATCACGCTGATCGTGCCGTCGTCCTCATTGGTCACGTACGCGACCCGGGCTGTTGCATCCACCGCCACTCCCTTGGGACCGCGTCCGACTGCGAGCGTCTTCTGAAGCGTGCCGGCGAGGTCCACGATGGAAACGCTGTCGGCATCCTGGTTCACCACCACTGCCTGCGTGCCGGCGATGGCGACGCTCACCGGTCCGCTGCCGGTGGCAACTTCGGTAGTGATCGCATTCGTCGCCAGGTTCAGAATGGCGACCTTGCCGCGTCCCGATTCAGCCACTGCCGCAATGGTTCCGGCGGCGTTCACCGCAAGACCGTCGGGATTGGCGCCGGAGGGCAGCGCGATCACTCGCATCACCTTTCGCGCGGAGACGTCAATCACGCGCACCACGTCGTCGTTCTCGTCCGTGCTGAGAATCAGGCTGGTGCCGGGCACGTAGGCCAGGCTCGAGAGCTCGCGGCTGCGGGTCTGATTTTCGTTATCGTCACCGAACTGTTTCGACCCTGCGGGAGGCAGCAGGACCACCTGCACCGTATTGCTGGCGTGTCCATTGACTGTCACGACGATGGGCACGCGTCCCGCTCCGGCGAGCGAGTCCGGAAGCGTCAGGTTGATTTGCTCGAGACCGGCGCAGCACGGCGTGGGTCCTGCGAAGGCCACAGGGACCGTTACGCCCGCGACCGTCACGACGGGAGTTGCCCCCGAGACAAGGCCGGTGACGAAGAGAGCCAGGTAGGTTGGGGAGCCCGCAGTTCGGGTGCTGAAATCGCCAAGCAGAAAGTTGATCGCGTTCAGGATTGCTCCATCGCGCGTGCCGGTGCCGGAAAGAGAAAATAGTCCGGGCGCGGCGTTGGGGTCGATGGTCAGCGTGCCGGTATGCACGCCAGTGGCGGCCGACGTGACGGTCACCGTTTGTACACCTGCCGGCGTGGTGGTGCCCAGGACTGCGTTGATTTGTGTCGGCGATACGTAGAAAAGGGACGCGGGTGTTCCACCCACTGTCACAGTTACACCCCCGAGGCTGGAGGGCGGAGTCTGAGCATTTGAAGCGGAAGATACGCCAGTATTGAGCTGCGTTCCAAAAATGCTAACGATGGTTCCTGCCGGGACACTACCCGAAGATAGGCTTGCTGCGTTAACGATCCTTAAATTCTGAGCGGAAAGCGTGCTGAGTAGACCGAACACCAGAGTAGCGGTAGCGATTTTTTTCATGGTTGTTCCCCGTTCTATGGACGCGAGGATGACCTTTGCAGTCAGGGGGCCAAACGTACGTTTGTTGCGAAGGTATATAAACAAACGTTAGGACGCGTAGACAGAAATCCGCGTGATGGTGCGGAAGCCCATGCGTTCATAAAGAGGGAACCCTGCTGGGGTGGACTGCAGGATGATGGTGCCTTCTCCCGCCCGCTCGATGGCATGACGCATAACTGCTTCACCATAGCCCTTTCGCTGGTGACCCGGGAGCGTCGCCACATTGTAGACACCGATTACTCCGCCCCCACGAACCGTCGCGCTGGTGCAGACCGGCTCGCCGTTGACATAGCCGACGTAAGACTCGAAATTGGCCCAGACGGAGTCGTTTTCGAACACCTCGCGGAACCAGGTAAGCGGCACGTGAAAACAGATCGAGCCAATTTCATAGAAGGCTCCGCGGGTAAGCGGAGTGCCTACCCGGCGAATGTCCAGCAGCGGCAGCGGCCTGCCCGGCGGTAGCAGGCGTTCGGCCGTCATCCCTGGCAAATCCGTGGAGTGGCGCAATCCGCGGCGTTCCAGAAGCTGCCGGGCACGGCGCCGGACCCGCGGCTCCAACCAGTCCTCGCACATCCACCAGGCCCACTCGCGGCCGCGTGTTTGGAAGTGCATGTCTGCCAGCAGAACGCGCTGCGTGAACTCCGCTTCAGTAGTGACAGGAGTGGAGAGAAAGGCCGCATTAAACATCTGGAACGTGACGTTCGCGCTGGCGATGCTGACGCCGTGCAGTTCACGGAGTTCGCCTTCGTGGCGACTGCCCGCGACCACGCGAAAGCTCTCGCGGAGATTTTCGGCCACCGGTTGGAAGTTCACCGTAATCCAGTATCGCGCAGCGCGGTTGAGCCGAATGGCCGATTCTGCTATCCTCGAAAGGTTGAATTCATAACAACATAGCTTCCCGGCGTGTGCGCCGGGCCTACCCCGAGAGGTTCACATGTCAGGCCATTCCAAATGGGCCACGATTAAACACAAAAAGGCGGCTACGGACGCCAAGCGCGGGAAGGCATTCACGCGCCTGATCAAGGAAATCACCATCGCCGCGCGCAACGGCGGCGATCCGGACGGCAATCCGCGTCTGCGTACCGCCATCCTGGCGGCCAAAGCCGTATCGATGCCTTCGGACAATATCAAGAAGGCCGTCATGCGCGGCACCGGCGAGCTGGAAGGCGGGCAGATCGAAGAAGTCATGTTCGAAGGCTACGGACCCGGCGGCGCAGCCGTATTGGTGAACGTAGCCACGGATAACCGCAATCGCACCGTCGCCGATATTCGCCACGCGTTTTCCAAGAACGGCGGCAATATGGGCGAACAGGGCAGTGTTGCGTGGATGTTCGAACGCAAGAGCCAGATCTTCGTTCCCAGCGAAAAGATCAGTGAAGATCAGCTCATGAACGTGGTCCTGGACGCCGGCGCGGACGACCTCCGCAACGACGGCGACCACTGGGAAATCCTGTCGGCGCCGGATGCGCACGAAGCCGTGCTCAAGGCGCTGGAAGCGGCTGGGATTCCGAGCGAAGATCCGGCGATCGCCATGGTGCCGAAGAATCTGATCAAGCTGGAGGGCAAATCGGCGAGCGGCATGCTGCGCCTCACCGAAGCCCTGGAAGATCACGACGACGTGCAGAACGTTTACTCCAACTTCGATATCGATGAGAAGGAGTTGGAGGCGATCTCCTAAGCCGTGCGCGTGCTCGGCATCGATTGCGGGAGCGAGCGTACGGGTTATGGCGTGGTGGACAGCGATGGGCTGCGCCACCGCATGGTTGCCGCGGGCGTGATTAAAACCAACCCGCGGTGTGGTTTTGACCGGCGGCTGCTCGAGATCGCCGGCGGTCTACGCGAGTTGATTCGGGAGCATCGTCCCGAATTGGCCGCGGTGGAAGGCGTGTTCAGCGCGCTCAACGTCAGGTCGGCGTTGAAACTGGCGCACGTCAGGGGAGTGGCCCTGCTGGTCATTGCCGAAGCAGGGCTGCAATTCGCGGAGTACTCTCCGCTGGAAGTGAAAATGAGCGTGGTCGGCTATGGACGCGCGGAGAAGGCCCAGGTCCAGATGATGGTGCGGTCGATATTGGGGCTGGCGGAAGTCGTCCAGTCGCTGGATGCATCGGATGCGCTGGCGGTCGCGATCTGCCACGCCAATCACGAGGCCACCAGCCGCAGGCTGGGCCGGCAAGGGATCCCTTCATGAAGTGGTGCTGGTTATTGCTGGCGGCCGGTCCGCTGTTGGCAGCGGATGGTCCGCGGCTGTTCTATTCCAAGTCGTTCCCGGGGAGCACGCCGGCGTACATGCAAATCACAGTGGAGAAGGGCGGGGAAGTAGAGTACCGCGAAGCTCCCGATGACGACAGCCCGTTGCAATACAAGCTGCGCGATTCCGAAACCGAAGAAGTGTTCGCGCTGGCGGACAAGATGGACCACTTCAAAACGCCAGTGGAAAGCGGGTTGAAGGTCGCGTTCATGGGCAAGAAAACCTTTCGCTGGGAGAACGGCGCGGAGAAGCACGAGGTAGAGTTCAACTATTCCGAGGATGCCAATGCCAAGGCCATGTGGGAATGGTTTGAGCGCATGACCGAATCGGCGCAATACCGAATCAATCTGGACCGCGCGGCGAAGTACGATAAGCTTGGCGTCTTCAAAGCGGTCACCATGCTGGCCGCGGCACTCGATCGTAAGCGCCTGGTCGGGCTGGAACAGTATCTGCCAACGCTCGATCGCATCATAAAGAACGAGAGCTACATGCACACGGCGCGCGTGCGGGCTTCGGAAATTGCCGAGGCGATTCGGGCGGGTGCTCCGCCCGCACAGTAGCACCGGCCACATGGCGACACGCGCCAAATCCAATTCCACGTCCAGACTGACCTCTCGACAATTGCGCGCGATTGCGCGCGCAGTTTCGGAGCCGCGCAGGTTTGACATCCTCAGGCACATTGCGGCCGCTCCCAAGTGTTCGGCGTGCAGCGAACTCCGCGAGCAGTTTCCAGTGAGCGCCCCCACGCTCTCTCACCATCTCAAGGAACTGGAGGCGGCCGGGTTGATCGAAATCGTCCGCCGCGGAAAGTTTATCGACGCGCGCTTCTGCCGGGAAACGTGGGACGCCTACCTGGCGGAACTCCGCTCCCTCTAGCCGGTTCTGGAATCCCGCGAATCTCCGAATCCTCCGGTCGCCTCCGCTCATCGTTTAGATGGTTGTCGAAGTATCAAACGAAAGGCAGGAGACGCAGATGGGAAAACTGACTGGAAAGACCGCGGTGGTTACCGGAGCTTCGAAGGGGATCGGGGCTTCGATTGCGGAGCACCTGGCGGCCGAGGGCGCGCAGGTCGTCGTGAATTACGCGAGCAGTAAGAGCGGCGCCGACGCCGTAGTGGGCCGCATTCAGAAGAAGGGCGGCAAGGCCGTCGCGGTACAGGCCGATGTCAGCAAGCCGGTGGAGATCGAACGGCTTTTCAACGAGACGCGTAAGGCGTACGGTGGGCTGGACATTCTGGTGAACAACGCCGGCGTTTACGAGTTCTCGCCGTTGGAGGGCGTCACCCCCGAGCACTTTCACAAGCAGTTCGATCTGAACGTGCTAGGCCTGCTGCTGGCCACCAGGGAAGGCGCCAAACTGATGGACGGCAAGGGTGGATCGGTAATCAACATCAGTTCGATTGTGGGACAGATGCCAGTGGCGACCGCGGCGGTTTACAGCGCGACCAAGGCTGCAGTGGACGCGATAACCGTGGCGCTGTCCAAGGAACTCGGCCCGAAGAAGATTCGCGTGAATTCGCTGAACCCGGGCATGGTGGAGACTGAAGGACTACACGCCGCCGGGTTCGCGGAGAGCGATTTCCGAAAACAGATCGAGTCCACCACTCCGTTAGGACGCATCGGTCAACCCGAGGACATCGCGCGGGCCGCGGTCTTCTTTGCCGCCGACGATGCGGGCTGGGTGACGGGACAGACGCTCATGCTGGCCGGGGGACAGCGTCAATAACACGTAGGGCGGACTTCGCGCTGAATATATAGGCTCGGAAGAGATGCACGAGGTTCGCCCTAATTCGCTGGGTACATCGTGTACTGCAGATGCGCGCCGTTGCGCATGCGGATGGCATCGGCGACGTGGTAAATCAGAATCATTCCATCGTCGCTCCCATCCGTCCTTCCGGCGCTCGGGCTGGGCGAGGAACTCCTGCGCCTATAGCAGGCTGCGGACTTAGCCTGTTCGTTGATCACGGCCTCGATCTTGAGCGTCGCTCACTCTGCTAAGTAACCTATACGTCACGACATAGAAAAGTCATAGAAAACTCATTAAGAATTGATAAACGCGGCGGCCTCGGGTCATTATCGGTCCAATAGCAAATATCGATTGCCCCAGGCGGTTTGATCGGGTACGGTGAAAGTATTCCCCCGAATCTTGCAACACGCCGCCTGTGCGTGTGGAGGTTAGCGATGAGAGAGTGGCAACAAGTGTTTCGTTGGACGGCTGCGATGTTGCTGGCGGCGTCAAGCCTTTTCGGACAGACGTCCGGCGCCGGCACCATTACGGGCACCATTACGGATCCGAGCGGCGGCGTTGTCCCGGCGGCCTCGGTTGCGGTGAAGAACACGGCCACCGATGCGGAGCGCACGTTGTCCACCAACGAAGCGGGCATTTTCGTGGCGCAGTTCCTGCAGCCCGGTTCCTACCAGATCACGGTCAGCAAGCCAGGTTTCACCAAGGTGGTCCGCACCGGCTTGACCTTGCAGGTAGGGCAGACGCTGGCGGTCAACCTCCCGATGCAGGTGCAGAGCACCAGTGAAGTTTTGACGGTCACCGGCGACTCGGCCATCGTGGATACCGAAAAGACCGAAATGTCGCAAGTGGTATCCCAAACGCAGAAGGAGAACCTGCCGATCGCGGGCCGGCGCTGGGAGGGCTTCGCTCTCCTCACGCCCAACGTGACCACCGACGGCGGCACCGGACTGGTCTCGTATCGCGGCCTTTCCGGGCTGTACAACCAGAGTTCGGTAGACGGAACCAGCAACAGCCAGGCGTTCTTCTCCGAGACCAAGGGCCGCACCACTCTCGGTTATGTCTACAGCATGGACTCGTTGCAGGAATTCCAGGTCGCCTCGAGCAACTACAGCGCCGAATTCGGGCAGGCAGCCGGCGGTGTCATCAACGCCGTAACCAAGTCCGGCACCAATCAGTTCCACGCCGACCTTTTCTACTATCTCCGCTATCCGACTTTGAACGCGCTCGATTCGCTGCAGAAATCGCGCGGGATTTATACCCAGCCGATTCACCAGCAGCAGCAGTTCGGGGGCAGCGGAGGCGGCTCGATCATCAAGGACAAGCTGTTTTACTTCCTGACCTATGAGGGTCTGCGCAAGGTAAACCCCATCAGCTACACCAGCACCTCTTTCAACGGACCGCAGACCTGCCTGGCTGCGATTCCCTCGGCCACCTGCGCCGCTGCCAATAGCTTCGTCGCAGCGCAATTGGGCGCGTTCCCGCGTTCCACCCGCCAGGATGTGGCTTTCGCCAAACTGGACTACAATTTCACGCCCGGCAATCACGTGAGCGCGTCTCTCGACGGGCTGAACTTCAAGGCGCCGAACTCCTACCGTACGGCTGTCACGCAGACTAACGAGGCTCCTAGCGCCAACGGTACCGCGGTCACGCGAGAACGCATCTTCGTGGTCAACTGGGACTCGATCCTAAAACCCACCGTGACCAACAATTTCCGGTTCCAGTGGTCGCGCGATCTCGAGAAGATTTCGGAGAACGGGACGGCGCCGAGCGTCACCATCACCAATTACATGAACTACGGGCTGCCCAACGCCCTGCCGCGCCCCGCCTTTCCCGACGAACACCGGCTGCAGTTTTCGGACGTGCTGTCGCTCACCCACGGACACCACACCTTCAAGACCGGCTTCGACGTCAGTCCCATTCACGAACTGCTGATCAACCTCTTCCAGGGTGCCGGCGTCTACACTTACTCTGGCGCCAACAACTACTCCAACTGGGTAGCCGATGTCGCCGGCATCAACCTCAATGACGGACTCACCGGACGTCACTTCACCACCATGGTTCAGGTCACCGATCCGGTGACCGGCGTCGGCCGAGACGACTTCTACGATACCGACGTCTCCGGCTTCTTCGAGGACAGTTGGAAGGCGCGACGCAATCTGACCTTCAATCTCGGGCTGCGCTACGAAGTGCAGCTCATTCCGCAACCGGAGAAGCCGAATACCGCGACCCCGCTGACCACGCTCTACACCTCGAGGATCAACATCGACAAGAACAATTTCGCTCCCCGCATCGGCATGGCCTGGGAGGTTGGGAAAGGAACGGTGGTGCGCGCCGGATACGGCATCTTCTACGCGAAAACCACCAACAGCACCTTCTACGCCACGCGCGTGGAGAACGGCGTAATCCAGCAGACGTTCAACTGCTCGCCCACGTCCTGTCCCACGCTGACCTTCCCGAACCTGATCTTCACCCCGCCGGGAGGCACGCCCACCGCGCCTTTTGCGGGCGCGCTCACTCCGGTGGTGACCAACTTCGCGCCTCCCGCCCTCACCCAGACCACTCGCGGACAGGTGCCGGATTGGGTGAACCCCATGGTCCACGAAGGCGAAGTCTCGGTCGAGCACCAGTTGCCGAAGAACATCAGCATCTCGGGATCGTACGTAATGAGCCGTGCCATGCGCCTGCCCATGTTTTACGACAGCAACATCGCGCCCTCCACCCAAACGCGCAGCTACGACGTGACGGACCTCAGCGGCGCCACCCAGAGCACGTTCTCCGTCCCCTTCTATACCTCGCGCATTAACACCACCACCGGCCCGATCCTGACCGGGGTCAGCGACGTGAACACCTGGTACAACAGTTTCGTGATGACCTTGCGCAAGCGCATGAGCGCAGGCGTGGAGTTCGTTGCCAATTACACGCTGGCCAAGGCGAGCGATGGCGGGCAGGTCCCGGGACAGTTCGGCACGTTCAACGGGACGGATTCGCCGATCGATCCTTACAACCGCAAACTGGAATACGGCCGCGGCGATCTCGACCAGCGCCATCGCTTCGTCGGCAACGTGATTTTCATTCCTCAATTCACGAAGAAAATCGCCAATCCCACACTGCGATACATCCTGCACGGGTACGCCTTCTCGAGCATCGTGACGGTGGCCAGCGGCCAACCGGTGACCGGCACCATCAGCGGCAATCCCGCGGGTGCGATCGCGGGTGGGCCGACCGGCGGCGCCGTCAACAACTCCGGTACCGCGACCGGCGGGCGATCGCCCGGTTTGCCGCGCAACCTCTACACCGGACCGGGAATGGGGAACGTGGATATGCGGGTCAGCCGCGAATTTCCCATCACCGAGCGTCTGAGATTCTCGCTGCTCGGCGAAGCCTTCAACATCTTCAACCACACCAACGTCTACACCGTGAATACCCAGCAGTACACGTATACCGGTCCGGGCGTCGGCGTGTGCTCCAGCCATTCGAACGGATGCCTGGTTCCGGTGGCAAGCTTCCTTTCGCCCAGCGCCACGAACAATAATCTGTTCGGTGCCCGCCAGCTGCAGATTTCCGGCCGGATCACATTCTGACCCTTGTGGAATAAGCCTACCGCCTCTTCCTGGAGTTTCGCCATTCGACGCGGTTGTGGTGTAGGCCTCCGGCCTACAAAGGCGGGCAGAGCCCGCCTCTGGAGTTTGGCCATTTTCCCTGTGCTCGCCAAAACCGGCAGGCCAGAGGCCAAGGCCAGAGGCCCGCCTTACAGAGCATCAGTCCGCCCAACCAGTAACGCGGGCTTCCAGCCTGCCAAGTCGAGCGCCAGCTCGACTTTCGAAAGTTCAGAGTTTCTCCGCCTTTGCTTCAGGCCCTCGCCGTATAACTACAGCCGAAAAGGTCGGTTATAGCGCTTTGCGTTGCTATAACGCGAGCAAAGGGCCAAAGCCGAAAGGCGAGCATCCCTCGCCAGCACTCGAGGCTAACGGAGACGGGACGAACTCCTCGAGGAGGCGATCCGCCAAATCAAGTGGCAGACGCCAGTAGCGCTACCGCAAAATCCGGATGCTGCCGTTCGAAGTCTGCAGATCGATCAGCGGCCCGCCGGATCCGAGGGTGCCGTCCATGCGGTGGCGGCTGACCTCGCCGCGAGTGAGCATCTCGAAATCCGAAGAGATGGAGCCGTTGCTGGTGCTTGCCGATAGCCGCGCATTCACCTGCCCGGGCAGGCGCAGCGTGATCCCGGAGTTGCTGGTGTGCGCGCGGATGGAGGGAACCGGGTTGCCCCCGAAGGCGAGATCGATACCGCCGTTGGAGGTGCTCAAATCGAGGGCGCCGTGCAGTCCCTTGCCGTGGATGGCGGCGTTAGAGGTGTGCGCGGTGATGGGGCCGTCCACGTCGCTTAATTCAAGAGTGCCGTTGCTGGTTTCGGCGTGAAGTTCCCCTTTTAACCCAAGCACGTGAATGCCGGCGTTCGAAGTATGGAGCCGCGCCGGACCGGCGGCATCGGTGGCCCGGATACCGCCATTCGACGTCGTAATGCGGTCCAGCACCGCGTTTCGCGGCACCTTGATCACGTAGCGGGCTCCGTAGTTCCCGTTACGCTCGCTGGGACGGCTGGTGCGAATGGAAACCATGTCGCTGGTGTGATCGATATTGATCTTGACCTCCGACAGCGTATCCTGCGAACGGGCGTAGCGAGTGCCGCTGATATCGACGTTATCCTGGTCCCACGGAGAGATTTCGACGCCGCCGTTGAAGGATTCCACCTCAACGCGGCCGCCTGCCTTCAGCGGGTAATTGTAGTGGAAATCCTCGTGATAGCGTCCGAAATCGCCCATGTCATCGAACTCGCAACCCGCCAGGATGACGAGCGCCGGTAGCAGGGCAAGAATTGGCTTTGCGCGCATGGAGTTCCTCCTAAGCAGCTAGTTACGACAGAGAGCTGCGCGGAGTTCCAGTTTTTCGCGTCTTTTTAGTCGGGAGTGACCAGCCGGATCATGCTGAGGTTGACGGTGAAGACGCGGTCGTCCTGCGGGTCGGCCCAGGTGGGGGAGGCCCCGATCTCGATC
>Ga0308175_100003275_pt1 | contig 11211 bp, 7 predicted proteins | sample PhyCR1_3_FD_203893 | JGI IMG/M metagenome (GOLD analysis project Ga0308175, IMG submission 203893) | Soil microbial communities from UC Gill Tract Community Farm, Albany, California, United States - DLSLS.C.R1 | ecosystem: Environmental > Terrestrial > Soil > Agricultural land | place: USA... | reverse complement strand
AAGCCGGGCGGCTGGTCGATGACGGGGATCGCCGGGAGCCGCCCGTCGGCCTCGGCCTTGTCGACGATGACGCGCAGCTCCTCGATCCGGCGGCGCACGCACCCGCCGGCGGCGTCGTGGGCGCCGATGGCCCGCAAGGTGCGGCGGTAGTCCGCGGCGAGGTCCACGCGGGCCTGCTCGGCGGCGTGCCGCCAATGCAGCTGCTCGGCCACCTGTTCGGCGGCCAGCGCGATCAGCACCCCTATCACGATGGTGCCGATCTCCTTCACGAACTCGGGCCAGCCGCGCCAGGGCTTGGGTTTGTGGATGTCCATGCCGCCCCCCAGCGGTTCACCGGGGGACGGTACGCGGTGTTCCGGCGAGCGGGCAATGGGGCGGACAGCCCCTTCTCCCAGATGCGCAAGCATCGTGGGAGAGGCTGGGAGAGGGCGGCGCCGGCGCTTCGACGTGGAGCTACCATTGGACCTGAGACGGCCGGGAGCCGCCGGGTCCAAGCCAGCGGACGACCCCACCACACAGCCTCCCTCACCCAACCTCTCCCACGACGCTGCGCGTCTGGGAGAGGGGCATTACTTCCGTTCGTAGACCACCTGGCCGTCGACGATCGTGAACACCGCGTGGCCCTTGGGGATCTCGGCGACCGGCGCGGTCATCAGGTCCACCGAGAAGGCCGAGAGGTCCGCGCGCTTGCCGACCGTGATCGAGCCCAGCTCGTTCTCCGCAAAGCGTGCGTAGGCGGCCGACGAGGTGAAGAGCTTCAGCGCTTCCTTGCGCGACAGCGTCTCCTCCGGATGCCAGTCGGCGTCGGAATAGCCCTTCAGGTCCTTGCGCGCGACGGCGGCGTAGAACTCGATCATCGGGTCGCCACGCTCGACCGGCGCGTCGGAGCCGCCGACCACGACGGCGCCTGAATTGAGCAGGCTCTTCCAGGCATAGGCGCCCTTCAGCCGCGCCAGGCCCAGGCGCGCCTTGGCGAAGTGGAAGTCGCCGATCGCATGGCTCGGCTGCATCGAGGCGATCACGCCGTCGGCGTGGAAGCGGCCGATGTCCACCGGCCGCAGGATCTGCGCGTGCTCGATCCGCCAGCGTGCGGCGTGGCCCTTCGCCGGATCGGCCTTGAACGCCGCCTCGTAGAGGTCGAGCGCGGTGGCGTTGCCCTTGTCGCCGATGGCGTGCGTCGAGACCTGGATGCCCTTGGCGAACGCCTTGGCCAGGAACGGCGCCATCACGTCCGGCTGCGTGACGTAGGTGCCCGTGAGGCCCGGCGCATCGGAATAGGGCGCGAACAGCTTGGCGCCGCGCGAGCCCAGTGCGCCATCCATGTAGAGCTTGATGCCGCGCGTGGTGATGCGCCCGTCGGGTGAGGCGCGCGCGCCCTTCTCGAACAGCGGCCCGGCCTGGTCGGCGTCGACCATGTTGTAGACCCTCAAGGGGGCCTCCCCGCGCCTGGCCATCGCCTCCAGCAGCGCGATGTCCGGCCACGCGACGCTCATCGAATGCACGCCGGTCCAGCCGTAGGCGGTCTCGACGCGGAAGGCGGCCTTCAGCTCGAGCTCAGGATCGATCCCGCTGCCCGGCCGACGCGCGCCGGAGATCAGCCGCATGGCGTTGTCGACGAGCATGCCGGTCAGCTTGCCGTCGGGCCCTTTGAGGATCTGCCCGCCCTCGGGCGCCGGCGTCGCCTCGTCGATGTGCGCGGCCTTCAGCGCGGCGCTGTTGGCGACCAGCGCGTGGCCGTCGGCGCGGCGCAGCAGCACCGGGATGTCGCCGGACATTGGATCGATGTCGGAGCGCTGCAGGAAGCGGCCCTCGGGCCAACCGGTCTCGATCCAGCCGCGGCCGACGATCTCGCGCTGGCCGGGATGGCCGGCGATCCAGGCCTTCAGCCGCTGGGCGACCTCGGCGGCGGACTTCGAGCCTTCGACGTTGAGGGTCAGCTCCCGGTCGCCGATCTCGCGCAGGTGCGCGTGGCTGTCGGTGAAGCCGGGGAACAGCGCCGCGCCCTTCAGGTCGATCACCCGCGTCTTTGGCCCGACCCGCGCCGCAGCGCCCGCCTTGGCGCCGACGTAGGCGATGCGGCCGCCGCTGACGGCCACGGCCTGCGCCGTCGGGTGCGCATCGTCGGCCGTGTAGATCGGGCCGCCCCAGATCACGAGGTCCGCCGACGGAGCTTTCGCCGCCGTGGCCGGACCGACGGCGAGGAGCAGGATGGCGGCGGGCGCCGCGATAGGGAGGATTCGCATCGGCTTAGCTAGCCGGCGCGCGGCCCCGCCGCCAAGCTCTCATCAGGTCATCGCGGCACGGCCCCTGCGCCGCCGGCGCCGTAGTCGATGCCCTGGTCCTTGCGCCCGGCGCCCGAGCCGAAGCTGTAGCTGAAGCCCACCAGGATCGCGCGCAGCTTGACGTGCGTCTCCACCCGGTCGTGCAGCCGCGGCGTGTCGATCACCAGGGTGTCGCGGTAGGAGTTCAAGAGGTCGCGGCCGACCACGAACAGCGACCAGTCGTTGTTGAACTTGTGCCGGTAGCCCATGAACAACAGGCCCAGCGGCTCGTGGTAGCCCTGCGGCGTCAGCCGCTTGCCAGTGAGCTGGCCGATGAGCTGGAAGAAGTCCTTGGACGTGGCCTGGTAGTTGATCGCGCCCTGCCCGCTCAGCGTCCAGTCGGAGCGCTTGCCGGCGAAGCCCAGCTGGGTGGCGTCGATCTCGTTCCAGAAGGCGTTGCCGGAGACGCCGTAGGTGATCTTGCTGCCCCAGCGGCCGCTGGCCACCAGTTCCAGCCCGCCGTTCTTGCTGCTCGACAGGTTCTGCTTGGTGGTGAGCAGCACCCCGCCGCCCAGGTCGGTGACGACGTCGGTCACGCCCTTCTCGTTGTCGCGGAAGTAGAGCGTCGCCAGATAGTAGGTGAAGCCCTGCCGGTGCTGATAGCCCAGCTCGAACGAGTGGGTCTGCTGCGGCTTCAGGTCCGGGTTGCCCGCCCGGAAGTTGAACGGATCCTGGTAGACGCGGAAGGGGTCGTAGTCGGAGGGCGCCGGCCGCACGATCCGCTCGGAGTAGCTGGCCGTGAACTGGTCGGCGTCGTTCTGCTTCCAGCTCAGGTGCAACGACGGATAGAGGTGGGTGTCGTCGTTGGAGCCCTTGAAGCGGGTGGTGAGGTCATTGAGGTCGATCCGGGTGTCCTCGAGGCGCAGGCCGACGAGCGCCGTCAGCTTGTCGCCCAGCGGGTGCTGGAAGGTCGCGTAGACCCCGTTGATCGCCTGGTGGAAGCGGAAGTGGTCGGTCAGCGTCGCGTCGAGCCCGACCGTCGCCGGCGTCGGGCCGGTCAGGCCGACGTTGTCGAAGACGTTGCGGTCGTACTCCAGCTCGTAGCCGGTCTTCAGCTTGGCGTTGTCCGGCAGCGGCAGGGTGTAGTCGATCTTCACGTGGCTCTGGTCGGCGGTGGCGTCGTTCTCGATGTCCTCGGCGCGGCTGGGCAGGCCCGGGCCGGTGGACGCCAGCCGGTCCCTGCGGTGGCTGTCGTTGGTCGTTCGCTCCTGGGTGAGGTCGACGACCAGCTCGTGATCGGGATCGCTGCCGAGCTTGCGCCGCCAGCTCCCGTTGACCGCGACATCGTCGCGGTGAAGGCGGGTCTTGCCGACGCGGTTGAACCCTTCGGGCACGTTGCCCGGCGCAAGGCCGCTGAAGGCGGTATTGTCGGCGGAGGTGGCGCGGATGCCGGTGCCGCGAACCTCGCCGGAGATGCGGGTGCGGGAGTCCGGATCGTAGTCGAACGCCGCGCGACCGACGGCGAGGTCGACGCTCTGCTTGATGCCGGCGTCCTGCGCGCTCGGCAGCGAGGCGCCGCTGAGCGGATCGACGACCGAGCGCTTGTCCTGGACGCTCAGCGACTGCTTCTCGTGCGCGTAGGTGAGGTCGCCGGTGAGGGTCAGCTTCTGGCCGACCGACGAGAGGTTCAGGCCCAGCTGCTCCTGCTCGCCCAACCCCGTCGTCGCGCGGATCGAGCCCGACTTGCCGACCTGGCGCGCCTTCTTCGGGATCAGGTTGATGATCCCGGCCGAGCCGTCCGGCCGGAACGCAGCCGACGGGTTGGTCATCACCTCGACACGCTCGAAGGAGGTCGCCGGCAGCTGCTGCAGGATCTGCCCGCGCTGCGGGCCCTTGAACAGGCTGGACGGCTTGCCGTCGATCATGATCGTCACGTTGGCGTCGCCGCGCAGCGAGACGTTGCCCTGCACGTCCACCTGCACCGACGGGATGTTGCGCAGCGCGTCGGCGATCGAGCCTGTCTGGGCCTGCAGGTCCTTGGTGATGTCGTAGCTGCGCCGGTCGATATCGGAGCGCATCCCGGTCTGCGACTGGCCGGTGACGGCGACGCCCTCGACGGTCTTGGCGGGCGGCGCAGCGCCCGGCTTGGCGGGTGGCGCAGGCGCCGCGGCGGTGGCCGCCGCCGGCGCCGGCAGGTCGCCCTTGTCGAAGGTCAGCGGGAGCGTCACCGGACCCTGCTTGAACTGTCCGACCCAGGCGTTCTTCGCCGCATCCCACTTGCCGTCGAAGCTTCCCTGGATGATCGGGATCGCGAAGCTGAAGTGGTCGGCGGCCAGCTTCACATCGCCCAGCGCAAAGCCGCGTGGGCCCTGGTCGGGGCTGAGGAACTCGCCCTCCAGCTTGCCGTCCGCGCCCGCCTTCACGTGCACGACGACACGCAGGACGTTCGGCCCGGCGATCAGCACGCCATGCCAGGCCCCCAGCGCCTCCTGCGCGCGCGCCGCGCCGGCCAGGACGTAGCCCATCATCACCGCGGACACGCCCAGGGCGACAATCCACTGAACCCACTTGGACATCACGCCCCCTCTGGCCGGCCTCTCGGACCGGCCGTGGCCAGTCAGTCGTTCACGAACGGAGAATCTTACGCAGGCGCCCTACTTGGCCCGCGCCTGCTGCGCCGCCGCGCCGGCCAGCGCCAGGACGCCGCCCGGGTTCATCGCGTCCACCATGGCGCTCGGCATCAGGATGGTCGCGCCGCGCTCCTTGGTGGTCTCGTAGATGATGTTCATGGCGCGCAGCTGCAGGGCCGCCGGGCTCTGGGCGTAGATCTCCGCCGCCTCGACGAACTTCTGCGCCACCTGCTGCTCGGCCTGGCCGAGATGGATGCGCGCGGCGGCTTCGCGCTGGGCCTGGGCCTCGCGGCTCATGGCGTCCTGCAGGCCGGCCGGAACGCCGATGTCGCGGATCTCCACCGAGATCACCGAGATGCCCCAGTCGGCGGTCTTGCGCGCGATCTCCTCGCGCAGCAGCACGTCGCCCTGCTTGCGGTCGGAGAGCAGGGTCGACAGCAGCGACGAGCCCACCATCTCGCGCAGCGAGGTCTGCGACACGCGGCTGATCGCCGAGCGGTAGTCGGTGATCTCCAGCGCCGCGCGCTCGGCGTCGTGGATTTGCCAGAAGACCACGGCGTCCACGTCCACCGGGACGGTATCCTTGGAGAGCGCCTGCTCGGCGTTGAACTCGGTGGTCTGGATCCGCTGGTCGAGCCAGGCGGCGACGTCGTCGATCACCGGGATGATCAGGAAGAGGCCCGGACCCTGCACCGACTGCAGCTTGCCCAGCCGCAGCACCACCGCCCGCTCCCACTGGTTGGCCATTTTCAGGCCCATGGGCGACAGGATGCCGAGCACGGTCAGGAGGCCGCCCAGCCAGAAGAAGGCCGGCTGGTACTGCCGCGCCCCTTCCACGAAGCTGAAGACGGCGCCCGCCCAGAACAGCGCGCCCAGCAGCAGCGCCGGGCCGTTCGCCCCGCGCGGACCGGACGGCCGCGCGAAGCTCCCGGGCATCGGGAACGTCACGCCCGGGACGTAGGAATTGCTCATCGATTGTCCTCCTTCGCCGCGGCAAGCGCCGCGATGCGATCGCAGAGCGCCGCAGGGTCGATCCCTCGGGCGCGGGCGGCGGCCAGCGTCTGGCGCGCCAAGTTGTCGGTCTGGGTCTCGAGCGCTTCCGGCGCGATCGGCGCCGGCGGTTCGGCCACGAAGCTGCCGCGGCCGCGGACCAGCACCAGCGCCCCGAGGCGCTCCAGCTCGTCGTAGGCGTGGCGCACAGTGTTCAGGTCCACCCGCAGGTGGACGGCCACCTGGCGCATGGTGGGCATCTGGTCGCCGGCCTGCAGCAGCCCCTGGCCCATGGCTCGGAGGAACTGCTCGCGCAGCTGCACATAGATCGGCACGCCCGTGTTCTCGAGCTGCAGCGCGTCCAATGCGGATGCCTGTGTGTGCATACACTCATACACTACGACAATGTGCGCCGCTGTCAAGGCTGGGCTCGGTCTTGAGGTTCTGGATGCGGCGGGGCGCCTTAACCGACCGGGAAACTCAGCTGGGGCTGGGCCGTCCAGGGGTTGGTCTTGGCGCGGGGACCCGCGACCACGCGCTTGCCGCCGACCGTGGAGCGGCCGATGGCCTCGGTTTCGTAGAGCGCTTCGAAGCTGTCGGCGCCGGCGACGGCCTTGTCGAGGGACTTCAGCTCCTTCGGATCGGCCAGGGCCTCGGCGGCCTCCTGCAGGCCGGTATCGCGGGCCCCGGCGACGATGACGATGCGGTTTCCGGACGGCCCTCGGAACGCGGCGACGTAGCCGTAGTCGCGGCGGTTGGCGTCATCCGGCCCCGGCCGCCCGGCCTGGCTCACGAAACTCTTGTGTGTGGTCGTGTCGATGAGCTCGTCATAGGTCTCGCCCACCTGGAAGCGCGAGGCGGCGAACACCGGCGCCTTCAGGACGCCGAGGCCCGAGATGTAACCCAGGTAGACGATGTTGTTGCGCTTCAGCATGTCAGGCGTGAGGTCCGACGCCATCACCACGCGCACGGAGTCGCGGCCGGCCGGACCATGGCTGACGACCGGGGCGATAGCGCGCAGCGCGAAGGCCGCGCCGACCGGCAGGTAGTACAGGTCCAGGTCGCGGTATTTCCCCATGGCCTTGGGGTTGTCCATCAGCCAGTCGTCGAGGTCGGACGCGGAATTGATCGAGTACTGGCGGACCAGCCGGTTGATCCCCGCCTGCTCGTCGATCTCGCCGAAGATGTAGTAGTCGCCGATGACCAGCAGGGTGGTCGTGTCTCCGGCCGCCAGTCCCGACCATGGCGCGCTGGCGCGGGCCTGGGCGACGGCCGTGTCGGTGCGGTGCGTGACCCAGAAGGCGCCCCAGAGGACAAGGTTCAGCGCAGCGAAGGCGGCGACGACGATCCACGCCCAGCGCGGCCGCCCGCGGGCGGTCGGCGCGGCCTCGATGGCCGGCCGCGCCTCGGTGGTCATCCGGTACTCGCCCTTGGGGATCGACAGGCGGACCGCATCGTCGCGGCCGGACCCGGCGTAGAAGTCGTCCAGCTTGCGGCGCAGGCGGTGGACGGCCACGCGCACCGAGGCGTCCTGGGCCCCGTCGAAGGCGGCGTCGCGACCGAACACGGCGGCGGCGACCTCGAACTCCTTGGGGCGGACACCGGCCGCGGCGGTTTCGGCAAGGTAGTCGAACAGGCGGTTCAGCGTGTCGGAACGACCCAGCGCGTGGCGCGCCCGCAGGGACCGCGCCAGTTCGGCGATGTCGCCGCCCTCCGTCTTCACCTCGCCGCCGGCGTCCGCCACAGCTGTTGTAACCTCTTGTAACCCCCCGGAGACCGTATTTAACCGGACACGGGCGAGCTTGGCAAAGTAGCCTGCCGGCAGATCTTTTGGGGGAACCCGTCTTGAAGCGCCTGTTCGCCGCGGCCGCCTGCTTGGCCCTCCTCGCCGCCTGCAATCAGAAGCCGGCCGAGCCGGTCCCCAAGTACAACATCGAAGCCCTGCCGCTGCCGGAGTTCATGGGCCACGTGGTCGACCCGGCCTCCTTCGCCTACTGGAAGGGCTCGGGCACCGAGGAAACCGCCGAGGGCACCAAGCAGCTGGCGCCGACCACCGAAGAGGGTTGGGAGGCGCTTGAGAGCGCGGCGGCGGCGCTGATCGAGGCCGGCAACGACCTGCAGCTGCCGGGCCGCCCGCGCGACATCCCGAAGTACGCACCGAAGGAAAAGTTCATGGCCTACGCCCAGCAGCTGACCGCAGAGGCGGTGCTGGCCAAGGCGGCGGCCGAGAAGCACGACGCCAACGGGGTCTATGTGGAGGGCGCGAAGCTCTATGCGATCTGCACGGCCTGCCACAAGGAATACATCATCGACCCGATGCTGCGGGCGAACGGGCGGTCCGTGGGCACGCCGCTGCCCGACTGGCCGGCGGACGTAAAGGCCGCGCAGGAGAGGTTCGACCGCTCGCACGGCGGCTAAGCGGCCAAGGGCGCGACCACACCGAAATCTGAGGGGCTCAGCCATGTGGAAGGCGGTGCGCTTTGGCGCAGCGGGCAAACGCGCGCTCATTTCCAGCGCGGCGGTGATGGCTTTGGCGGGCGCTGCGAGGGCGGCGGAGACGCCCGCGACCGACGTCTCCGAAGTGATCGTCACCGGTCAACTGGAGGAAGTGCAGCCCACCGACCTGTCGAAGTACGGCATGCGCCTGGACGTGGTCAGCGCGCAACAGATCGAGCTCTCCGGCTTCGCCGACGTGGGCCAGATCCTGTCGAATTCGGTCCCCGGCCTCTACGCCGCGCCTCAGAGCGGCGCGTTCTCGTACGTCTTCGCCTCGCTGCAGGGCTCGCGACCGAACGAGATCCTCTACCTCTTCGACGGCGTGCGGATCTCCAACCGGCTCTACAACACCACCCCGCCGCTCGACACCATCCCGTCGTACATGGTGGATCGGATCGAGGTCCTGGACGGCGGCCAGGGCCTGTTCTTCGGCGCCTCGGCGGTGGCCGGCGTCATCAACATCGTGAGCCACCCATTCACAGAGGCGACGCACGGGCGGCTCTCGATCGGCGGCGACACCAACGACAGCATCGCGGCCAGCGGCTACGTCTCCGGGAAGCTCGGCGGCGTCAGGCTGGTGGCCTTCGGCGGCTACGACGAGAGCCGTGGTTTCCAGCCCTATCCGGACGCCGACTACCAGCCCAGCGGCACCGACCATCACCGGGGCTATCGGCTGAGCAGCGGCGGCGTGAAGGCCGCCTACGACGTCAACCCCGACGTCCGCCTGTCCGCCAGCTACGAGCACATCCAGGGCTACGTGGACTTCAACCGCGCCACCAATGCCGCACGCGCCGTCAACGAGCGCAACGAGGACATCGGCCGGGCCAAGCTCGACTGGACGGTCAACGACCGGCTCGCGATCTACGTCAAAGCCTACGACCATTGGTGGCGCAGCCACTACGACGAGGTCGACAACATCGGCGGCGGCAAGACCGAGCACGTCGACGACCACGAGTTCTGGGGCTTCAACGACTACGGCGTGAACGCCATGGCGAAGTTCGCCGCGGCCAAGGGCGTCGAGACCTACCTCGGCTACGACATGCAGCGCTACGGCGGCCGCGACGACGTGCTGATCATCGCACAGCAGAAGGAGACGACCCAGGCCGTCTTCGGCCAGGTCCGGATCACCCCCGACCTCTTGCCCAACACGCATTTGGCCGCCGGGGTCCGCTACAACAGCCCGGACAAGGGCGACGCCGTCACGGTGTGGAACGTCTCGGGCCAGTACGACCTGACCCCGAACCTCTACCTGCGCGGCGCCGGCGGCACGTCATTCCGGCTGCCCGACGCGGAGTCGCTGTTCGCCAACGATCCGGTCTTCAACAACGAAGTCGGCAACCCGAACCTGAAGGCCGAGACGGCCAACAACGTCACGGTCTCGGTCGGCGGCGAGGGCTCGCGCTGGGGCTGGGAGATCATCGGCTTCCACCGCGAGACGAAGAACCTGATCGACCTTTCGGGCGAGACGCCGGACCCCGACGTGTTCACGTTCATCAACCTGCCCGGCAAGGTCACGGCCAAGGGTGTCGAGGTCGTGGGCCACGTGGAGATCGGCCGGTCGATCTCGCTGCAAGGCTCCTACACCCACGCCCGTACGCGACAGTCCGGCTCCTCGCAGCAACTGGACCGCGTGCCTGAGGACACCGCCCAGGCCCAGATCGACATCCATCCGAACGGCCGCCCCTACGGCGGCTCGGTGGTCGCCAACTACGTCGGCAGCGTGTTCGACCAGGTCTCCGGCGGGTTCGGGCCGGTGCAGCACGGCCACTACACGGTGGTTGACTTGAACGGCTACGTGACCTTCGGGCCAGGTGATCACCACAAGATCGTCCTCAGTCTCGAGAACGCCTTCGACGAGACCTACTTCACCCGCCTCAGCCGCGCGACGGGCGACACGGGCGGCTCCTACATCGTCCACTCCTTGGGCGTGCCGCGCACGTTGCATGTCGCATATAGCTACACGTTCTGAACCCGTCGCCGCGGCGACGCGCGCGCGCCCGGCGTGGACCTGGGCGCCGCGCTGGCTGGTGCTGACGCACCGCTACCTGGGCGTGGCGGTAGGCGGCCTGATGCTGCTCTGGTGCTTGTCGGGCGCGGTGATGCTGTTCGCGTCCTATCCGAGCGTTTCGAAGGCCGAACGGCTGGCCACCCTGCCGCGCATCGACTGGACGCGGTGCTGCCGGGTGCAAGATGTCGCCGCCGACGCCGGCGTCAGCGGCGCCGCGGTCGAGACGCTGGCGGGAACGCCGGTGCTGCGGCTGCGGCTCGCCGACGGGACCGCGCCGATCGTCGACCTCGCCAGCGGCAAGGCCGTCGGACCCGTGAGCCGCGACCAAGCGCTGGCCGTGGCGGCCGCGTGGAGCCGACCGGCCACGGCGACGGCGATCGTGCGCGACCAGTGGACTGTGGGCGCGGGAGGGCAGCAGCCGTTCTGGCGCGTGCGGCTGGCCGATGCGGCGAAGACGGACGTGTACGTCTCGCGCCGGACCGGCGAGGTGGCGCAGCGGACCACGCAGAGGTCGCGGATCGCGGCCTGGCTCGGCGCGGTGCCGCACTGGCTCTATCCGACGATCCTGCGCCAGGACGCGAAGCTTTGGACGCAGGTGGTGGTCTGGACCTCACTGGCCGGGACCTTCCTGACCCTCGCGGGACTCTATCTCGGCGTGCTGGCGTGGGGCCGGGCGCGCGACGGGCTGGTCTCGCCGTTCCGTGGGCTGGTGGCCTGGCACCACCTGGGCGGCCTGTTCGCCGGCATGCTGACGCTGACCTGGGTGTTCAGCGGCCTGGTGTCGATGAATCCTTGGGGCTTCCTCGAGAGCGGCGACGACCCCGCG
>Ga0308175_100003274_pt1 | contig 11212 bp, 8 predicted proteins | sample PhyCR1_3_FD_203893 | JGI IMG/M metagenome (GOLD analysis project Ga0308175, IMG submission 203893) | Soil microbial communities from UC Gill Tract Community Farm, Albany, California, United States - DLSLS.C.R1 | ecosystem: Environmental > Terrestrial > Soil > Agricultural land | place: USA... | reverse complement strand
CGCGACCGGCATCCGCCCGTGGTTCGCGGCGATGACCGTCGCATTCAAGGCGAGCCCGAGCGTCGCGAGGCCGAATCCAGGCTTGCGAAGATTCGCGGCGGCGAATAGCAGCAGAAGAAGGTAGGAGGCCATGTGCACCGCAGTCGCCGCTCCCCCGAAGAGCCGTGTCGTCCACGGGATCGCGAACAGCAGCAGCTGTAACGAAAAGGCGAGCGCGATCAGCCAGCTTGACTCGAGACGAACGTCGGCCAGGCGCCGCACGTTCGCGCCCGCCGCCGCGGCGAGCAGGATGCCCCCACCGAGCAGGATGCCGAGCGTCACCGAGCTCGCTCCGGTGAGCCGGAGCCCGGCAGGAGCTTCTCTTCGATCGCGGCCAGCTCGGGGATCGCGACGGCACCGTCGGAGGTCCCGGCGACGATTCGCGGTGCGAGCGGCTCCAGCCTCGCCGGAAGCTTGACGGCTTCGATCGCGCGGGCGATCCGGCCTTCGAGCTGGTCGAGCGCATCGACGTCGGTGACCAGCGCAGAGATCCCGAACGTGTCGTCGTCGAGCCGGATGAGTGCATCGTTCTGCCTGAGCGTCGAGCGGAGCCCGCGCTCGACCTCCGCGACGATCCTCTCGGCGACGAGCTGACCCGCACCGCGTCGGACGCGGTCGAAGCACTCGAGCGCGACGAAGGCGATCACTCGCTGTTCGTTCGCCGATCTGCTCTCGTCGACCCGGCTGCGGGCGGCGGGCGGCCGGTCCGCTGCGGCCGCGAGTGCCGAGGCGAGCCACTCCACGAGCCCGGTCTCGCTCGGATGAGGCCGCCTGATCAGGGTGACCACGAAATGGCAGTCGCTCTTCGTCGCGCCGGAGAAGGCAACGGTCGCTCCGTTCGCGAACGGCACGACGCCCGCGTCGTCACGGCGCCGCGCCCAGCTCTGTGCCTCTGCGAGAGCCGTGGAGCCGAGACCCGGCAGCGCTGAGGGCAGGACACCCGAGTCGAGCGGTAGCCAACCGGCCGATCCCGCAAGTCCCGCTTCGGCGAGCACGCTGTCCGCCGGAAGGCCGCGCGCGAGCGCGCTCTCGGCCCGCTGTCGCCGGCGCCGAAGCCGCCCTGCGGTCCAAGCCCAGGCACCCGCAGATGCGGCTGCGGCGGCGAGCGGTGCGGTGTACGGCCAGACCCCCTCGACTCGCAGGCCGGAGAGCCCGAGCGCGACGAGGATCGAGGCGAGGAAGGCGGTGCGTGGCTGCCACAGGACCGGCAGCCGCAGGGAAACAGGCCGGGGACGCCGGAATTGCGACTTCAGAACGACGAGCTCCTGTGCGGAAAGCGCCGTCTCGACGGCTTCGCCCGAGAGCACGGCGACAAAAGCACGCGCCACGAGCGGATGGAACTGTGTTCCCGACTTGTCGAGCAGCTCCTTACAGGCTTCCTGCTGAGTCAGGGCCGGCCTGTAAGGGCGGGCAGACGTCATCGCATCGAAGCTGTCGATGACGATCAGGACGTGCGCTTCGATCGGCATCGTCTCGCCGCCGACGCCGTAGTAGCCGCAACCGTCGAAGCGCTCGTGATGGAGCTCTGCGAACTCGGCCATGTCACGGGCGAACGAGAACGGGCGCAGCAGCTGCGCCGAGAGGCGAGGGTGCTGGCGGATCTGGTTCAGCTCCTCGTCGTTCAAGCGCTCGGCGCTCGTCAGCGTCCGGACGTCGACGGCGATCTTCCCGAGATCGTGATACCGGGCAGTCGCGATCAGCTGATCCGCCGCTTCCGGCGGGAGACGCAGCGCCTCGACGAACTGGCCGACGTAGTCTGCGACGCGCTCGCTGTGCGCCGCGGTCGACGGGTCACGTGCATCGATGACGTCCGCCATGGCGTTCAGGGCCCGTTGAGTCTCTGTGCGCAGTCGCTCGAGGTTCGCCTTCGATGCGTACAGAGCCCCGAACAGCGGCAGCAGAAACGGCAGCGTCGCCGTGTCGTGGGCGATGCCGGCAGCGACGAGGACTCCGAGGCTTCCTTCGCCGGCCGCGGACCCGAGCTCCTCGAACCCGGCCTGGGCGAGCATCGCGAAGAACGGACCACCGCCGCTGATGGCAAGACCTCCGCAGAAGATCGAAGTCGTGATCGCATACCGCACGGCGAGGACCGCCGCGAGCGCGATGAAGTTTCGCGACGTCAGGCTTGCGGTGCCGCCGCCGAGCGTGTGGTAGGCGATCGACGCCGCCCAGGTTGCGATCCCGAACATTGCAGAGTTGATCAGCAGAAACCCGCGTCCGTCCCGGCGGAGGCCGTCGGCGATCAGGATCCCGAGCGCTGCCGTCGCTGCTGCATCGAGCGGGCTGAGGAGCAGCGCGGCGGCGACATGGGCGACGGCGGAGAACGAGATCGCGGCAGCTCCGCCTCGCTCGCGCTGGCGAACGACGAGCTCCTCCCCGGCGACGGCGAGCGCGACGAGCGGCGCCATCTTCGAGAACGAGTGAACGCCGTGATGCAGGGCGAGGCCCGTCAGGAGGCAGGCCCAGAAGAGCCCTCCAACGACGAAGCCGTAGTTGCGAAGGCGTACGCTCACGGCGACCACCCCGGGTCGCCGTGACGCGTGATTGCCGGCCTCGGGGACGACGACATGATCGGTTGCGCAGCTTGCTGAGAGGTCGCCCGCCCTCGCAGCCCTGGGGCCCTCACGGCCCCGATGTGGTGCTGTGCGCTAGTGGAACTTCCGATCGGCGCCTGCAGCGACGACGAACATCGCAACGATGCCGAGCATGTAGAGCGCTTTGCCATAGCGGGCGCCGAACTTCCGCGAGAACTTCATTCGAGGGCTTCCTTTCGCTCGAACCGCAGGGATGAAGCCCTCTTTCTTTAGGCAACGGCCCGCGGTTCGGCATCACCCGTAAAGGTGAACGGCCGTCCCGGCGTGGCAGACGACGTTGGCTTCCGCGGCTGCGGCGCGGGCGGCTGCCTCACCGCCACCCGCACCGCCACGCCGACGCGAGGCTGCTCGTACTGCTACGAGCAGCCGGTGTTCGTGCCGCAGTCGCGGCACGTGTAGCACGAGCCGGTGCGGATCATGCGACCGCCGCAGCGGGCGCACTCGACCGCGTCCTCCCACGAGTTGAAGAGGGCGGTCTGGCCCGGCGGCGGCGTCTCGAGCGGCTCGGCGGGCGCTGCCGCCTCGCCGCCGCCCGCGTAGCGGTCGGCGAGCATCGCCTTCACCTCGGGCGAGAGGATCCCCGCCTCCTCCTGCTGCTCCGGCGTCAGGAACTTCTTGCCGAACCAGCGGAAGATGTAGTCGACGATCGACTTCGCGACGCGGATGTCGGCGTCGTTCGTCAGCCCGCTCGGCTCGAACCGCATGTGTGAGAGCTTCGAGACGTACACCTCCGGCGGCACGCCGTACTGGAGGCCCATCGAGACCGCGAGGCAGAGCGAGTTCATCAGGCCGGCCATCGTCGTGCCGTCCTTCGCGATGTCGACGAAGATGTCGCCCGGGCTGCCGTCGTCGTAGAGGCCGACGTGGATGTAGCCCTCGTGGTCTCCGACCTGGAACTTGCGCCCGATCTCCGTCCGGTCGAGCGGCAGCCGCTTCCGCTCGCGGACGAGCACCGGCGGCGGCGCCGTCGCGTCCTTCGAGCTCGAGAGCGGCTGCGCGACCTTGCAGTTGTCGCGGTAGATCGCGATCGCCTTGACGCCGAGCTTCCAGGCGTCGATGTAGAGGCTCATCACGTCCTCGACCGTCGCCTCCTCGGGCAGGTTCACGGTCTTCGAGATCGCGCCGGAGATGAACGGCTGCGTCGCGCCCATCATCCGCACGTGGCCGAGGTAGTGGATCGAGCGGTCGCCGACGGCGCAGTCGAACACCGGGTAGTGCTCTGCCTTGACCGACGGGGCGCCGACGATCGTGTTGCGCTCGTCGATGAAGGCGACGATCTCCTCGACCTCGCGCGGCGCGTACCCGAGCTTCTCGAGCGCCATCGGCACCGTCTTGTTCACGATCGTGATCTCGCCGCCGCCGACGAGCTTCTTCGACTTGACGAGCGAGAAGTCCGGCTCGACTCCAGTCGTATCGCAGTCCATCATGAAGCTGATCGTCCCGGTCGGCGCGAGCACGGTCGCCTGCGCGTTGCGGAAGCCGTGCACCTCGCCGAGGTTCAGCGCGTCGTCCCACGCCTTCCGGCACGCGCCGAGCAGGTCGGCGGGCACGACGTCGGTGTTCTCGATGTTGCCGACCGCAGCACGGTGCTTCGCGATCACGCCGATCATCGGAGCGCGGTTCGCCTGGTAGCCGGCGAAGGCGCCCATCCTCGCCGCGATCTCGGCCGACTTGCGATAGGCCCGGCCCGTCATCAGCCCGGTGATCGCCGCAGCGTAGGCACGGCCCTCGTCGGAGTCGTACGGCAGCCCGCGCGCCATCAGCAGCGCGCCGAGGTTCGCGTAGCCGAGGCCGAGCTGGCGGAACGCCTTCGCGTTGCGCTCGATCTCGGGCGTCGGATACGACGAGTAGCCGACGAGGATCTCCTGTGCGAGGAAGACGACGTCGCACGCGTGCTCGAAGGCCTCGACGTCGAGCTCGCCGTCCTCGCGGCGGAACTTCATCAGGTTGAGGGACGCGAGGTTGCACGCGCTGTCGTCGATCGACATGTATTCCGAGCACGGATTCGACGCGTTGATGCGCCCCGTGTTCGGCAGCGTGTGCCACGAGTTGATCGTCGTGTCGTACTGCACGCCCGGATCGGCGCACTCCCAGGCCGCGGCCGCGACCTGCCGCAGCAGGTCGCGCGCGTCGACCGTGTCGACGACGGCGCCGTCCGTGCGAGCGGTCAGGTTGAACTCGCGGGCCTCGGCGGCAGCCTCCATGAACGCGTCGCTGACGCGCACGGAGTTGTTCGCGTTCTGGTACTGGATCGAGGCCCAGTCGGGCGAGTCGAGCGACATGTCGTAGCCCGCCGACTCGAGGACGCGTGCCTTCCGCTCCTCCTTCGCCTTGCACCAGATGAACTCCTCGACGTCGGGATGGTCGACGTCGAGCACGACCATCTTCGCGGCGCGGCGGGTCTTGCCGCCCGACTTGATCGTGCCCGCCGACGCGTCGGCGCCGCGCATGAAGGAGACCGGGCCGGAGGCGTAGCCGCCCTTCGACAGCTGCTCCTTCGAGGAGCGGAGCTTCGACAGGTTGACGCCCGAGCCGGAGCCGCCCCGGAAGATGACGCCCTCACGGCGGATCCAGTCGAGGATGGCCTCCATCGAGTCCTCGATCGAGAGGATGAAGCACGCCGAGCACTGCGGCTTCTCCTCGAAGCCGACGTTGAACCAGACAGGGCTGTTGAACGAGGCGTACTGGTTGACGAGGATCGCCTTCAGCTCGGCCTCGAAGGTCTCGGCCTCCTCGTCGTCGGCGAAGTAGCCGCCCTGCTTGCCCCAGGCGACCGCGGTGTCGACGACGCGGCCCACCATCTGCCGGACGCTCGACTCGCGCTCCGGCGAGGAGAGCCGGCCGCGGAAGTACTTCTGGGCGACGATGTTCGTGGCGGTCTGCGACCAGAACTTCGGGAACTCGACGGCGCGCTGCTCGAACGCCGGCCCGTTCTTGCCGGGGATCGTCGCGTCGCGGACCTCCCATTCGATCTCGTCGAACGGGTCGCGGCCGGGAATGGTGAAGAACCGGCGGACGCCGAGGCGCGCGCCCTCGTCGGCGACCGAATTGACCGCCTCCTCGACCGTCGTGTCCATGTTCGTCGTGTCCTCTACGCTCGCCATTCCGGCCCCTCCACACTGTAGTTTCGCCGGGCCCCTGTCCGCCCAGCGGGGGACCGGAGGTTAGGCCTCGCACCGGACGGAGCCGGCGGCGCTTCGGGCCGCCCGCGCTCCGGGCTAGCGGCGCTTCGGGCCGGCGGGCGCGGCGGCCGTCGCCGGCGTGACGCGGCGGGACTGGAGCCGCCGCGTGAGCCACGTGGCGCCGGCCGCGAGGAGCAGCAGGAGCGCCAGCCCGGCGAGCACGATCAGGGGCAGCGGGATCGACTGGGCGTTGCCCGGCCCGAGCCGGTCGCCGAGCGCGTTGAAGAAGCCGCCCCCGCCCGACCCCGAGCCGGGGCCCGAGGAGCCGCCGCCCGGGCCGCCGCCGCCACCACCGCCGAGGCTCGGCGGCCCGCCGTTCCCCCGGTCGAGGCGGATCGCTGCGAGCTCCGCGCGGCGGATGTCGTCCTCGGCGCTCGAGTAGCCGGCGACGTCCGGGTACTGGCTCAGGTGCTGGATCGCCTGCGTGTAGCAGGGGATTGCGTAGACGCGGTCGACCTGGTTGTTGTCGAGCCAGTCGTTGATCACCTGCTGCCAGCAGGTGCTCGTCGCCTGGAACGACGCGGCCGGGGCCGCTGTCGCCGTGCCGGCGCCGGCCGCGAGTAGCGTGAGCGCGCCGAGGAAAGCCGCGACGAGCAGCTTCGTCCACTCGTATGAGGTGCGTGCCTTCGTCGTCATCGCCGGTCGCCGCAGGCGCGCCACTCCGCGTCGGAGCGGGTTGGGCGCCGCGGCGGGTTGGACACAAGTCTCTTCGTCGGGGGTGTTCTCGCGGTAATGCCGATGTAAACCGTTTGTGAACGGGTCCGCCGCGCCGTTTTGACGATGCTAGCGTCACGGCTCGTGCGCGCTGCGGGCGAACGGGCCGGCGGAGTGGCCGCCGCCCTCGGCCCTGCGTCGGCTGCGGCCGCCGTCTCGTTCTGCGCGATCTTCTTCGGGGGCGGCCTGACCGCCGCCACGCTCGCCTGGATCGGGGCGCTCGCGCTCGTCGGGGCCGCCCTCCTCACCGGGGCGGCGCTGCTCGGCGCGCTGCCGGCGCCGACGCTCGACGGGCCCGCGGCACTCTTCCTCGGCTCGCTCCTCGGGCTCGCCGTCTGGTGCGGCTTCTCGACGGTGTGGTCGATCTCGCCCGAGCGGACGTGGGGCTACACGAACCGCACCGTCGTCTACACGGCGTTTGCGCTCCTCGGGCTCGTCGCCGGCACGCGCCTGCCGCGCGCCCGGCTTGCGGCCGGCGCGGCGGCGCTCCTCGCCCTGCTCGCCGGCTTCGCGCTGCTCGCCAAATGCGTGCCGGCGCTCTACGACTACGGGCGTGTCGCGCGGCTTCGCTCGCCGCTCGGCTACTGGAACGAGCTGGCGCTCCTCTGCGACGCGGGCGTCCCGCTCGCGCTCTGGGCCGCCGCACACGCGCGCCGGCAGCGGGCGCGGGCGGCGGGCGTGGTGCTCCTCTACGCGCTCGCCCTGACGCTCCTTCTCACGTACTCGCGCTTCGGCGTCGCGCTCGCCTGTCTCGCGGCCGCCGCCTGGGTCGCACTCGACCGGCGGCGCGTCGAGAGTCTCGCGGCGCTCGCCGTCGGGGGCGGCGCGGGCGCCGCCGTCTTCGGGATCGCGCTCGCGCTGCCGGGGATCACGAACGACGGGGAGGCCCGGTCGGTGCGCGCGCACGACGGGTGGATCTTCGCGCTCGTCGTCATCGCGGGAGCCGCGCTCGTCTCGCTCGCCGCGCTCGCCCTTGCGGGCCGCGAGGTGCCGCCCGAGCGCCGCGCCGGCATCGAGCGCGCCGCGGGCCTCGCCGCGCTCGCGCTCGCGCTCGCGGGGCTCGCCGTGAGCATCGCGTTCGCCGGCAGCGTCTGGAGCGAGTTCACGAATCCGGGCAGCCAGCTCTCGAACAACGTCTCGCACCTCGCGAGCGCCAAGAGCAACCGCTGGATCTGGTGGCAGGAAGCGTGGCACACGTTCACGCGCCATCCGGGCGGCGGCACCGGCGCCGGCAGCTTCGAGCTGACGAACCAGATGCTGCACCGGGCGCCCGTCGTGGTGGACGAGCCCCACAACACCCCGCTGCAGTTCCTGAGCGAGACCGGGGTGATCGGCTTTCTCCTCTATCTCGGCGTCGCGGGAGGGGCGCTCTGGGGTGCCTGGCGCGCCCGCCGCGAGCCGGCGGGCCTCGCGCTCGGCCTCGTCGTGGCCGCGTTCTTCGTGCACGGCGTCGTCGACAAGGACTGGAACTACGTCGCCACCTGCGGGCCGCTGCTTCTGCTCGCCGGGGCGCTCCTCGCGAGGCGGGGCGCGACGCACGCGCGCCGGCCGCTCCTCGCCGCGGGCGCGGTCGCCGTCGCCCTCGCCGCCGTGTACTCCCTCACCGCGCCGTGGCTCGCGCAGCGCCAGCTCGCGAAGGGAACGCCTGCATCCTTCGCGAGCGCGCACTCGTACGACCCGCTGTCGGTCGACGCGCTGCAGGGGCTCGCTGCGTTCGACGACCGGCCGGGGCACTACCGCGACGCCGACCGGCTCTACCGCGACGCGGTCGCGCTGGAGCCGCAGAACGCCGAGACGTGGTACGCGCTCGGCGTCTTCTACTTCGAGCACGAGGCCTGGCAACGCGCCTACGCGGCCCTGAACAACGCCTACACGTACGACCGCTTCGGAACGTTCGCGCGTCCGTGCGGCCTGCTCGACCAGGCGCGCACGAAGGCGACCGGCTACACGCCGCCGACGCTCAAGTGCCCAGGATCAAAACGACCTGCGAGCCCTTGAGCCGCCCACGCCCGACGCCGTCGACCGGCGCGACGAGCCTCACGCCGGCCTCGTGGGCGAGCCGCCTCGCCTCCTTCACCCAGCCGGGCACGTACATCACCATCGACTGCGCATAGTCGTGTCGCGGCGCGTTCTGCGCGGCGCCGATGTGGTACCCGGCGGCCTGGAGGCGCGCCGCCGTGCTCGACGCGGCGCCCTGGACCCCGTTTCCGTTCAGCACGAGCACCGAGACCTTGCTGCGCGGGCGGAGGGGGTGCGACGGGACCGGCGCGACGTGCCGGACGTGCGCCACCGTGCGCGCCGCGGTCGTCGCGGGCGCGGCGACCTTGGCATGCCCCCGGTGCGGCGCGAGGTGCACGGCGCCGATCACGATCAGCGCCACGAGCTCGGCGAGAGCGATCGCGCCGACGACCACCGTCGAGGTGCGCCAGGGAAACGAGCCGGGAAAGCTTTCGGCGTGTTGCACAGCGCGAAATCGATTCGCTCTCCGCGCTGCCGTTCCTGCCTATGCCGTCAGCCAGCCCCAGGTGTAGGCGAGCCCCGAGTCGAGCGAGCGCTCGGCCCGCCAGCCGAGCTCGCGCGCGGCGCGCGAGACGTCGAGGACGCTCCGCTGGAGCTCGCCCTGCCGCGCGGGCGCGAATGTCGGTGCACGCTCGATGCCGGTGACGCGTGCGATCGCCTCGCTCAGGTCGAGCACCGAGGTCTCGACGCCGGTGCCGACGTTGAAGACGCCGCCGTCGGCCTCGAGCGCCGCGAGCATCGCGCGGACGACATCCGCGACGTGGACGTAGTCGCGCGTCTGGCGGCCGTCGCCGTAGATCCTCGGTGCACCGCCGTCGCGCAACGCGCCCATGAAGATCGAGACGACGCCGGCTTCGCCCGAGGGCTCCTGGCGCGCGCCGTACACGTTCCCGAGACGGAGCGTCACGTGGCTCGTGCCGTAGAGGCGGTTCCAGGTCGCGAGGTACTCCTCGCCGCAGAGCTTCGACGTGCCGTAGGGCGAGAGCGGCCGGCGCTCGGCCGTCTCCGGCGCGGGCCCGTCGCATTCGCCGTAGATCGCGCCCCCCGTCGACGCGAACACGACCTTAGCGGCGTGCCGGCGCGCCGCCTCGAGGACGCGAAGCGTGCCGAGAACGTTCACTTCGGCGTCGTGGTCAGGTCGCTCGATCGACGTCCGCACGTCGGCCTGGGCCGCGAGATGGAGGACGACGTCCGGCGCGACGATGTCGAACACCTGGACCGGGGCGCGGACGTCGGCGACGTGGAGCTCGGCGCCGCTCGCGACACGTTCACGGCTGCCGGAGGAGAGATCGTCGAGGACGTGCACCTCGTCGCGGCGCGCCAGCAGGGCGTCGACGACGTGCGAGCCGATGAAACCGGCGCCCCCAGTGACGATCGCCCGCATCGGCCTCGTATCCTAGGAGCGATGGGAGTGCTCCTCGCGATCGAAGGCATCGACGGCTCGGGCAAGGGCACCCAGGCGGGCCGGCTTTGCGAGACGGCCGCCGCGCACGGCCACCGCGTCGCCTCGTTCAGCTTCCCGCTCTACGACGACAACCCGTTCAGCCGCGCGATCGCGGATTACCTGAACGGCGAGTTCGGGGCCGCCGACGAGGTTCACCCGGAGCTCGCCGGGCTGCTGTACGCCGGCGACCGGTTCCACGCGCGACCGCGCCTGCTCGCGGCGCTCGACGAGAACGACCTCGTCGTCTGCGACCGCTACGTCGCCTCGAACGCCGCGCACCAGGGCGCGAAGCTCACCGGAGCCGCCCGCTCGCGCCTGCTCGCCTGGCTCGAGGCGGTCGAGTACGGCGAGTTCGCGCTGCCCCGCCCGGACCTCGTCGTGCTGCTCGACGCGCCGGTGGCGCTCGCGCGCGAGCTCGTGGGGCGAAAGACGGCCCGCGGGTACACGACGCTCGAAGCGGACATCCACGAGTCAGACGCCGGTCACAGCGGCGCCACGCGCGACGTGTATCTCGAGCTGGCGCTGCAGGAAGGCTGGCATGTCGTCTCGACCGCGGACGACCGGGGTGCGGTGCGCGAGGTCGACGACGTGGCGGCGGAGGTCTGGTCGAGCGTGAAGCCGTTGCTCGCATGACGTTCGAGGCGGTGGCCGAGCAGGAGGAGGCGAAGCGGCTTCTCTCCGCAGCGCTCGCGGAGGGGCCGGCACACGCGTACCTGCTGCACGGACCCCGCGGGGTCGGGAAGAAGAAGCTCGCGCTCCTCTTCGCGGCCGAGCTGCTCGGAGAGCACACGCGCGTCGAGCGACGCTCGCACCCGGATCTCTACGTCCTCGAGCCGGTCGGTGACCAGATCCGAATCGACGACATCCGCGGCCTGCGCCGCGACTTGCACATGCGGCCCTTCGAAGCCGCGCGGCGCGTGTATCTCGTCTTCGACGCCGACACGATGAACGAGGACGCCGCCGACGCGTTGCTCAAGGATCTCGAGGAGCCGCCGCCCTACGCGGTGATCGTGCTCGTCGCCGCCGACCTCGGCCCGCTGCCGGAGACGATCCGGTCACGCTGCCAGCTCGTGCCGTTCCGCCGTCTCTCGGCGCGCGCGATGCGGGACGAGATCGCGCGCCGCGCGCCCGAGCTCGGCGACGACGAGGTGACGACGCTCGCCCGGGCCGCCGCCGGCCGTCTCGACCGGGCGGCGCGGCTGCTCGACCCCGCCGCCGCG
>Ga0308175_100003273_pt1 | contig 11213 bp, 9 predicted proteins | sample PhyCR1_3_FD_203893 | JGI IMG/M metagenome (GOLD analysis project Ga0308175, IMG submission 203893) | Soil microbial communities from UC Gill Tract Community Farm, Albany, California, United States - DLSLS.C.R1 | ecosystem: Environmental > Terrestrial > Soil > Agricultural land | place: USA... | reverse complement strand
GCCCTGCGATACCGCTCGAACCGTGCCTCCATCGAGATCCCTCCTTCGAGGGATCAGCCTGAACCAAAAATGCGCGCGGTGCGAGACGGGGAAGGGCGAGGTGTTACGTACGTCCTGGCCAACGGGGTCAAGGAGGACCTGGTGGAACGGGTGTGCCAGTGGCCGGGTGTGCATTCCGCGGAGGCTCTGATGCACGGCACGCCCCTCGAGGGGCACTGGTTCGACCGCACCCGGCAGTATGCGGCCAGGAATCAGCGCGAAGAGCTGAGCCGCGACCAGTTCGTCTTCGCCGAGTCCGTGGTGTTCTCGCCGATCCCCTGCTGGGCGCATTTGCCCGCCGACCAATATCGCGAGCGGATGAAGTCCCTGGTGGAGGAGGTCGACGCGGAGGCCGCCCTGGCGAGGAAGAAGGCTGGGGGCAAGGTTCTCGGCGTCGAGGCGATTCTGGCGCTCGATCCACTGACCCGGCCGACCTCGGTAGCCCGCTCCCCCGCGCCGCTCGTCCATGCGGCGACGAAAGCCGCGCGCAAGATGTTCTATGAGATCTACGCGGAGTTTGTGAGCGCGTTTCGGGCGGCGGCCGAGGCCCTCCGCCAAGGCCGCCGGGATGTCTCCTTCCCCGCCGGCAGCTTCCCGCCCGCGCTGCCTTTCGTAGCAGGCTGATCGCGGCAGGCAGGCTCTTTGACAGCCTCGCCGTCCACCGGAGGGCGATTCCGACGAGCGCCGCGGCTCGCTATGCCGGAGGTGTATCTCAAAGCTCTCCCGTGCTCGTTCCGAGGCCCCCATTCCGCGCGAGATTGCCAGGATTCGCGCTGGTGGGCTATCGTCAGAGCACCGGTTCCCAGAAGTCCCTGGCTCTTATTGCTGCTCAGATCCCAGGCACCTATTCTGCAGCTCTTATTGCTGCTCAGATCCCAGGCACCTATTCTGCAGCACCTATTCTGGCGCATTCCCCCGCCGTGAACCTGGAAAGATGTCTCGTTCCTCCAACGCTTGCCACAGTACAGCGAGAGCGCCATCTTTATTGGAGTAGAAGGCCGATTCCCTGACGCGGAAGAACTCCCAGCCGCAACGCTCCAATTGGCGCTGACGCTGCATGTCGGCTTCGTAACGGTCGGCGCCGTGCCAATTATCGCCATCGCATTCGATCGCCAGCCGCGCTTGCCCGCCTTCGACCACAAGGTCAACTCGCTTTCCCGCCACTTCATACTGAGCGAGAACGGTGAAATTCCTGCGAAGCAGCTCCAAAGCAACGTCAACCTCGAACCAGCTATCAAATGGCGATGGAGGACTCACAACGCGCCGATTGTCTTGGGCAGCCCGCCGTTCAAGCTCAACTCGGTCGATTCCAGCAATCTGTTGAGGCTTCGTGGTCTCAAAGAACTCAAGCAAGCGGCGACGAAGACAGGAGGAGCTAAGATCGTCACAGGTGACCGAATGGAAAAGAATCATCATGTCACGGGCACGACTGGCCGCAACATTAAAGCGCCGCTCATCCGCCGCCTTTGCGAGAGGCCCGATTCTTTCATTGCTGGCTGCAACAAGCGACAGAAACATAATGTCGCGTTCATCACCTTGAAAACTGTAAGGATTGCCGCATACCAGGCGACGCCGCTCCATTTCCTCGGCTCCCAGTCGTTCGAGCAACCGATTCTCGATCAAAGCTGCTTGTGCTTCGCCCTGAAGCACCACCACGCCCATCGTCTTGCCGTTGTACCGGTTGTCACTGCATAGTTCGGCGATCCTCTCCACGATGGCTTCAGCTTCCGAGCGGTTAATTGTTCGATTGTTTGAACCTTCACGATATCCGCCGCCAACAAAAACATGCTCCAGCGGCGGCAGCCGGTTCGGGCCATATTGCCTCAAGGGAATCAGCGGCGTATCTGGATAGCAAAGGTCGTTGCTAAAGCGGATGATTTCCGGCATGCAGCGGAAGTGCTCACGCAGAACAATCAGACTTGAACTGTATCTCAACTCTGCATGGTCAAAAAGACTTCGATTGATATTAAAGGATGCCTTATGCTCGAAGTCATACAGGTATTGATTCATCAATTGAGTTACCGCATCCAGCTTCACGCCCTCTGCCTCTGGACTTATCTGCTTATCGTCCCCGACTACTAGAATCTTTTTGGCCATGTAGAACAACGGCAGAGACTCAAAACCGCATTGCGAAGCTTCATCAACAACGATCACATCAAACATGCCAGGTTGCGGATCCACTGTGTCCCATACTCGATGCAGTGGCATGATCCATGCCGGAATTGCCTCTCGACAATTGCTCAGATTTTTCTGAGCTTCATGGCGATGAAAAAAGTCTTGCTTGCCGGTACCTGATTTGGTTATTTTACTAATATTCTTCTGCCACGCCTTCATATTCCGGCGATGGTCTTCCTTGAGCCGTGAGAAACAGAATGACCAAGCATGTAGCGACCCAAATTTCGCGATAACGCTATTTATCTCATCCTCGATTTGCTTGGCGCGTTTGGCGAGCGCCGGAAAGTCTTCCTGCCGGATGTACTCCTCGATCCAGTAGTGCGCCTGCGCCCAATGCCAGACATCACCAATGCGCAGGACTCGTTCCTCCCAGTAGGGCTCGTTGCAGGTTTCTTCCAAGGACTTCGTGAACTGCGGGAGCAAACGGCGCAGTTTTGATAGACATTCCTCCACCTTCTTAAGATGCTGACGCTGCTTCTCCAAATCCTGAATCGTATTCGCGCACAGAGCAAACCTATCCATGTCGCGACTGCGAATGGCGCTCAGCAAATCATTTGTCACCGGATGTGCGCTGCCATTGGCGGCCATGCGAAAAATCGGAGCCTCAACGCTTTGAATTTCCTCAGCGGCAAGTCCTCTACGGATACGGGTCAATGCAAGGCGGCACGAGGAGACAATCCCTTCAACCTGGGATTCATCGGCCCATACAGGCTCGCCCATGCCCGAGCATTGCCTTATCGCTTCTCGACACTTGGCCATGAGTTCTTCGAGTGCTAAGGCGTTTTCAAGCGCACCTTGCAACGACTTGATAGCGGTCAGTTGGAGAGCGTAGGGCCCTTCAAGCTTTTCACTTCGCGCTTTCCAGAAGCCCCATGCCTTTTCACATTCAATGCGAACATACACTGCGTCCGCAAGAATTGAGAAATGCTCTGCGGTGGAACAGGGGCGCCCAGTGATCCGCACAGTCTTGATTACGTAAAGACTTTCCCTTACTGGTTTGGGCCGAAACACCCCCCAACCCAGTTTCCCGCCATTCTCCATGTGCTTTTTCAGTTTGCGGGCGTCTTCATACAATGACCTGATACCAATCGTGTCCGGGAATTCGACTCGAGTCTCGTCGGCAATCGCAACGAGCCCTCCAATTGAAGCAACAACGTCTTGCGTAACACGCAGAAGTTCATGCCACAGGGACGAGTTACCGCCCAGAATATCGCGTATGGCATCCTTCATCCATGAATGAGGCGTTGCGAGGAGTCTCCTGCAGGCGCCCCGAAACAATGAGAAAGCGTTATGGATCGCCTCGATGGCCGGAGGATTGCTTCTTGCCAACAGATCGGCCAACCGTTCATCGGCCTCATGTGCCGCGTTTTGCTCTTCTTCAGTCGCGCTTGTCTCATTCCTCACGAGATTAGCAAAGAGATCAGAGGATGGCAACGCTTCGGGCCATGCAAGGCCCAGTTCCCGGCGCTTCTCTGGCGTGAATTGGCATAACGCCCCGAGAACTCTTTGCAAATCGTTTGCGGAGATTTGACACGCGTTGTCTAAAGGAACGAAATCCGTGAACCAGTCATAGTTGGCTCGATCCCGGTTTACAGCTTCGGCGATTCTGGCCGCTGTCCCTCGATAGGCGCCCTCCGCAACAGATTGCGTATGCGTTTCGGACTCCCTGATGTCCCGGAGTCGCCGGTTGACCCCCGTCTTTTCCTCCCGGAGTTTCCGAAGGCGCTGTTCAAGTTCTTCTCGCTCTAGCTTAGCTTGATCCTCTTTCCACTCCTCGTTCTTGCGAAGGATGCCGCCAACGCTAGATTCGAGAGAGCGGCGCTCATCAAGCCCGCTGCCAAGTAGGTTGATACAGAGTGGACGCAGTTCTGCCGGAATCAGCCCCTCGAGAACTTGAAGCGCACGGGGCGTCTTGGCCGTAATCAGTGTTCGCTGTCCCGTAGCAAGCAGATGGCAAATCAGGTTCGCAATAGTATGAGACTTCCCGGTGCCGGGCGGCCCCTGCACGAGCACACCGCTTGCCGAGCGAATCTTGTCAACAATGCGGCGTTGCTCATCGTTCGATGGTTTGGGAAAGAATATCTCACCATCGAATGCAGCGTTTGCCTCTTCCGGCCCATTTGGCGATTCGTGGCAATCCTTCGGACGGATCTCCGCGAGGTCTGCGAATTCGCAGGGAATGGCCTCGCCGTTCTCGATCTGTTCCTTGATCCGTTTCAAGGTTTCGGTAAGGCCTCTGGCGGATCGCTTCCGCAGGATCAGGGCGGGGGCGTATTCCACGGTGGGCTTTGCCGAAGCACGGATGTTTTTCGCTTCCAGTGAGCCGTCATAATCGCCTTGTGAGTTAATCGAATGCACCAGAGCCTGAAGGACACCTTCGACGCAACTTTTTTCCCACGGGTCGACTTCGGCCGTTGCCAGTGTCGCCTTCGCGGTTTCCTCCGCGCGCGCCGGTTGCTCCTCAATATCCAGCATATCGAGTTCGGGGCGCAGCTTGGCACCCTCGGTGTGGGGACGGACGATGAATTTCCCCAAGCGTGCTTCAAACTCCAGGATGGCGTCGGCGACAACCAAATGACGCCGGACGCGCTGCCCGGTAGGCGTCTGCCATGTCAGCAGTCCCAGGCCAAGCACGAGTTCGTATTCCTCGCCAAGCCGGAGTTGTTCTTGATGTATGCCAAAAAGCGCGGAATAGACCTTGTGAACTTTCTCCCAGGCATTATGCTCTTCGGTCCATGGCAACCACCTGTCTTCGACATACCGATCCCATGCTTGTTGAACATCGGGATGATCCTCAAGGCGTTCGATGTGCGGGATGGTTTCAGGCTGGTCCGACTCTTCGGACCAATCGGGATTCGGGATTTGCCGGGTGATTTCCGGGAGGAGTTCGGCCAGGTCATTCTTGTCTCGGAGAGCCGCCAGGTTCACCCAGTCTTTACATTGAACGGGGACGGCGGTTAGCTCCGGTTCCCGGCGGTTCTGCACTTCCAGCCACTCATCCGGCTCGTGCTCCTCATCCTCATCCTCATCGCGCCCCCACGCCTGCGTGAAGCAGCCTCGCTCATGGGGAACACTCGACACCCAAAGGATCTTCTCGTATTCCGAAATGTCGCGAATTAGCTTCGAACGAAGGAGAGCCAGCCGTGTCAGGTAATCGACAAGCCGAACAGCTTTTTCTTTCTCAGGGCTTTGTGTGTGTTGACCGGTCAAGAGATCGCCTGTCTCCATGGATTCGACGGCCCAACAGCCTAGTTTAACTTCACCGCCCTTAGCCCCAGAATACTTATCGCCATTCTTTCTGGTCTGCAGATGGGAGTCGTAGAGAGCTACGCATGCTTTTTGTTCTCAGTGTCTTAGGATCTTACGTCCGTTCCTCCCCTGTGTCAACGTGGCACCAAGGTGACGCCTAGGCTTCCAGCCTGGAGGGCGTCCGGGGTGTCTATACGCCTTCGAGCCGGGTGGATAAGCGTCCTCCGGCATTCGGACAAGGCCGTCATTCTGATACCCGGCCCGGCCACCCGCCCACAGTTCTTCCCTGGCACCTCGGCTTGGCAGCACCTCGACCTGGATCAGATCGAGATCGCGCTCCGGCAATGCGAGTCCCCCGGCAGATCCTGCCCTCCGATGAGACGTCCCGACGTTGGTGGCCTGCCGGCGCTGTGCTGAAACGGGCTGGGGCGTCTCTACAGTTCACGTCCGTAAAGGATCGCGCCCAAAAAGAGGCCAGAGGGGACGGCCCCGCCCGCCGTCCCCTCGGCAAGGTACTTCGCTTGTCAAAGAACAGCGCTGCCCCTCTCGCGAGCGAACCCACGAGGTAGTCGAGGCGGTCCTGCTCGTGTGTGCCTGGCCTGATGGCATCGGGAGGCGCGAGGCTGCCGCGCCTCCTGGCCGGCCTGCGGCCTGGCGATCTCTGGAAGCCCGGTTGTTCCGGCTCAGCGCCCTTCGATCAGCTTCCAGAGGAAGGGGTGTTGCAATGGGCTCACTTTGCAGCATAGAATCTGAACCGCCAAGCGCCCATCGGAAAATGGGGCTTCGGCTTGGCGCCGCGCGGTCGGTTCCCTATGGGAGGCTGAGGGAGCTGGAAAAGTCGTCGCGATGCTTTTACGGCTCGTTACCTGCAACTTCCGCGGCATTCCCCGTTCTTCGAGCCCCGTGAAGGAGAGATCGAGGCTCATTCCCCGCAGGGAATTGTATGCGGTATGCGGGGAACGTCGCGCGAAGAGCTTGAAATGCCGCATTCCCCACTCTTCGCGTGGCATTCCCTCCTCTTCGCGCGGTGTTCCCTCCTCTTCGCGCCACTCGAGTTCCGGGGAATGCGACGCGAAGAGTCGATCGGGAGGCTCGAAGGCGGGGGACTGGCTCACGAAGAGGTCTTCGCGCCGCTCGAAGGGGAGCTCGCGGCGCTTTCCCTCCCCTTCGGGCGGCTCGAAGGCCGGGGAATGAGGCTCGAAGAGTAGGGCATGCGACGCGAAGAGCGGGGAACGTGGCGCGAAGAGGTCTTCGCGGGACACAAAGCTCCCTCCGGATGGGAGGAGGACGGGGGAATGAGGCTCGCCGGCCTCGACGCGCGGCGCCTCGCCCCCGGGCTTTTAGGCCGCCCCGTGATTATTTTCCCTCCGCCAGCCCCTGGACGATCTTCGCCGTGGTGACCATCTGTCCCACGTGCCGCTGGGTGTGCTCGGCGGCGTGGAAGAGGAGGCCGAGCACCGTCGAGGGCAACTGGAGGCGGCCGACGCCTCGCGGCTCCAGGAGCGTGGATTCGTCTGTCTGGCGGAGTTGGTCGAGGGCGCAATCGACCTGCCGCTCGAAGGCGGCGACGAGGCCGGCGGCCGGCGCGGGCGGCGAGCCGGGCTCCCCTTCCGCGGCGAGATAAGCCCTCTGCTCCTCCGAGAGCCTCTCCCCGCGCGCGTAGGTCAGCAGCCGGTCCAGGCTCCCCGCGGCGTGGCGGACGTGGAATCCCACGGAGGCGGCCCCGCCGGGACGGGCCCAGAGGTGAGCGGCGGAGAGCGGCCCCACCACGGCGCTCACCTCCTCCAGGCATTGCAGAAGCGCGTGGGCCGCCGGTTGCAGCAGGGGCGGAATGTCCGGGACGGGCCCGCGCATCCAGACTTCGGGCTGGGCCGGGGGTGTCATGGCGGGGAAAAGATAGCAGAGGGAGGGGTCAGCCTGGTTTGTTGCGTAGAATCCCGGGATGCTCACGCCAACCACGTTTCCTGACCTCCGCCGCCTCCTGGCCTGGGCCCTCCTGGCTGGCTTGAGTCTGACCGGGCTCGCGGGGTGCGGCCACGTCATCCGCCCCGAGCTCGCTCCCAACTACGGCCGCTTCGATTTCTCGGATCCCCCCTGCCGGCTCTCGCCGAAGCCGAGGCTCGGGCCGGACGAGGTGGGGCTGCGCTATCTCGGCGCCGGCGGGCTCTATGTCGAGTGGCAGGGGAACGCGCTTTTGATGTCGCCGTTCTTCTCGAATCCGGGCATCCCCCAGGTTCTGGTCCGGCCGCTCGCCTCCGACGCCTGGGCGGTCCGGCAGGGGCTCGGCGGGATGGATCTCTCCCGCGTCCGCGCCATCGCCGCGGGGCACTCCCATTACGATCACATCGGCGATCTGCCGCTCGTCGCCCAGGAGTACGTCCCCGGCGTCCCCCTCTACGTGAACCGGACCGGGGCCAACGCGCTCGCCTCCACCGCCGTGCGGGACCGGGTCCGGATTCTCGAGGAGCAGGAGGGGTGGATCTATCTGAAGGACGAGAGAGGGAACGATCTGCCGATCCGTTTCCGCAAGGTGGCGTCGAAGCACGCGCCTCATTTCTGGGGGATCCTGCTGGCAGGGGGCCACATCCGCATGCCCTGGACGCGGCCCTGGGAGAAGCATCACTTTTTATCTTTGAGGACGGGGAACACCTACGCCTTCGTGATCGAATTGCTGTCGCCGGCCGATCCCAGGCGGACGCTCTTCCGGATCTATTATCAGGACTCGGCGAATCCGAAAGGGGTGGGAGCTCCCACGGGACCCAAGGAGCCCTACGATCTCGCCGTGCTCTGCATGGCCTCCTACACGTTCGTGCGCGATCATCCCGGGGCGATCCTCGGAGCGCTCAAGCCCCGGCACGTCCTCGTCATCCACTATGAGGATTTCTTTCGCGACCGCGCCTATCCGGTCCGCTTCGTGTTCCCGCTTACCGATTTCCTGGCGGACCATTTCCTGGTTCGGACCCGCGAGGCGCTCCAGGGGGTGGCGACGCGGGGGCCCGAGGGGACGGTCTGCGGGCCGTCGAGCCCGGAGTGGACGATGCCGATGCCGGGGGAGTGGGTGAAATTTCGGGCGGGGTTGTAGGGGCGCTCCCCTACTTCACCCCTCCTCCGCCATCTCCAGCAGCTTCCGCACGGTGTTGAGATTGCGCGCGGTGCCGCGGGTGCCGAGCATCTTCTCCATCGGGACCCGGCTGAATTTGGAGCGGCCGATCCCTTCCGGGTAGTGGATGAAGACCTCGGTCTCGTGGACGGCCACCACCTCCGGGCCCTCGTAGGCGGCGAGCGACCTCGCGCCCTCGGGGTCGGCGGTGACGGCGAGGAAGTTGATGATCACCTTGCTCGGGTCGGCGGAGGGGTCGAAGGGGACGCGGTCGAGGGCGCGGCGAAGCTCGTCCGGCGTCCTCAGGATGACTTCGGGGCGGTGCCCGTGGGCCTGATGGATGGCGCCGGAGATCTCGCCGGAGAGCTTCGTGCGGTCCTGGGAGCGGGCGGTGAAGACCGCGTTGCCGCTCTGGAGAAGGGTCTTCACGTTCTCCAGCCCCAGGCCGGCGAGGAGGTCGCGCAGGTCGGACATCTTGATCAGGTTGTTGCCACCGACGTTGACGGCTCGGAGAAGGGCGATCCAGGTCGTCATGGCTTCTCCACCCCCGCGCTCTCCGCGAGCTCCCTGCGGACCTCTTCCATCGACGTCAGGCGGTATTCGTAGCGCCGGTCCTCGGAAAGGTCGTGGCACTCGAAAGACGGCATGGCCATAGGGTAACACCCCAGAGACTGAGAACCCGTTCGCGGCGGCCACCGGCCTATAATCCGCGCCATGAGCGAGCCCATGGCCCCGACCCTCTCCTCGCCCGCCGATCAGACGTTCCCCACGCTGACGCCGGCGCAGATCGCGCGGATCGCGGAGCACGGGTCCGCGCGCCCGATCCGGCGCGGCGAGGTGCTCGTCGAGGCGGGGGGCCACGGGGTACCGTTCTTCGTCGTCAGGCAGGGGCGGCTCGACGTGGTCCGCCCCGCCGAGGCCACCGAGACGCTGGTCGCCACCCATGGGCCCGGCCAGTTCACCGGCGAGGTCAACATGCTCTCCGGCCGCCGCGCCCTCCTGCGGACGCGCGTGTCCGAGGACGGCGAGGTGATCGCGCTCGATCACGAGAGCCTGCTGTCGCTGGTGCAGCTCGATTCCGAGCTCGGCGAGATCTTCATGCGGGCCTTCATCTTCCGCCGGCTGGAATTGATCGCGCACGGCATCGGCGACGTCGTGCTGGTGGGATCGAACCACTGTCCCGGCACCCTGCGCATCCGGGAGTTCCTCACCCGCAACGGCCACCCCTACGCGTACATCGACGTCGACCGCGACGCGGGGGTCCAGGAGCTGCTCGACCAGTTCCAGGTCACCGCCGCGGACATGCCGGTCCTGATCTGCCGCGGCGAGCTGGTGCTGCGGAATCCGACCAATCAACAGGTCGCCGAGTGCCTGGGCTTCAACGACGACATCGACGCCAGCCAGATCCGCGACCTGCTCGTCCTCGGCGCCGGCCCCTCGGGGCTGGCGGCCGCCGTGTACGCGCCTCGGAGGGGCTCGACGTGCTGGTCCTGGAGTCGAGAGTGCCCGGAGGCCAGGCGGGGTCGAGCTCGAAGATCGAGAACTATCTCGGCTTCCCCACCGGCATCTCGGGCCAGGAGCTGACGGCGCGCGCGTACACGCAGGCCCAGAAGTTCGGGGCCGGGCTGATGATCGCCAAGGGGGCCCGGCGGCTCCTGTGCGACCGCAAGCCCTACGCCATCGAGATCGACGACGGCCAGCGCGTGCCGGCGCGCACCATCATCATCGCCACGGGCGCCGAGTACCGGAGACCGTCCCTGGAGGGGCTGGGGCGGTTCGAGGGGGCCGGCGTCTACTACGGCGCGACGTTCATGGAGGCGCAGCTCTGCGCGGGGGAAGAGGTGATCGTGGTGGGAGGGGGGAACTCGGCCGGCCAGGCGGCGGTCTTCCTCGCCCAGACCGCCCGGCACGTGCACGTGCTCGTGCGGTCGAACGGGCTGGCGGAGAGCATGTCGCGATATCTGATCCGGCGCATCGAGGACAACCCCGCCATCACCCTGCGGACGCAGACGGAGCTCACCGCCGCCGAGGGGGAGAATCATCTGGAGCGCGTGAGCTGGCTGGATCAGAAGGTCGGGGCGCCTGAAACCCACAACATCCGCCACGTCTTCGTCATGACGGGGGCCACGCCCAGCACGGGCTGGCTCGGCGAATGCCTCGTGGTCGACGAGAAGGGGTTTATCAAGACCGGTCCGGACCTGTCGAAGGACGAGCTCAACGCCGCGCGCTGGCCGCTCGCCCGGCGCCCCTATCTCCTCGAGACCAGCCTCCCCGGGGTGTTCGCGGTCGGCGACATCCGCAGCGGCAGCGTCAAGCGCGTGGCGTCAGCCGTCGGCGAGGGATCGATCGCGGTCTCCTTCGTGCACCGGGCGCTTCAGGAGTAGAAACCCAACTATCCGTGGATGGTGCGGGCGTAGCCGTTCTCGGCGATCACCGCGCCCATCTCGTCGTAGGCCTGGGGGTCTCCGGGAGCCCAGGTCGCCAGGCCGTCGACGTAGCGGGTGTACATGGAGAAGGCCGCCGCGATCAGCACCGTGTCGTGGATGGCCTTGTCGTCCGCTCCCGCGTTCCGCGCCCGCGCCACGTCCTCGGCCGTGACCAGCCGGCCGTCCACGCGCTCCTTCCCCGCGATCTCCAGGAGAGCCTGCAG
>Ga0308175_100003272_pt1 | contig 11217 bp, 11 predicted proteins | sample PhyCR1_3_FD_203893 | JGI IMG/M metagenome (GOLD analysis project Ga0308175, IMG submission 203893) | Soil microbial communities from UC Gill Tract Community Farm, Albany, California, United States - DLSLS.C.R1 | ecosystem: Environmental > Terrestrial > Soil > Agricultural land | place: USA... | reverse complement strand
TTAGGAAGGTTCTTTAACGAACATGGGTGTTCCCACGCCAACAGGCCTCTGACGTTTGATCAACGATGACATTGGAATTCGTCAGAGGACTGTTCGCGTGGGAACACCCATGTTCGTAAATGAACGTTCCTAAGCATAACTACCGCCGCACGCCATCATCGCCGGCGGCAAATAACCTTCGAGCCGCAACATCAGGGCCCCTTCACTTTGGAAGAGCAATTGCTGCTCAAGACGTGGAATTCAACTCCCCGGGGTTCCATTTGAATGAAGCAATTTGAATCGTTTGCGTTGGACACTTCAAACGAGTGCCTCTGGCACGAGGGCGCGCAGATTGCCCTTGCCAGCAAGCCCTTCTCTGTTCTGCGCTATCTCGTCGAGAATCCCGGCCGTCTCATTACGCATGACGAACTGCTCGATGCCCTCTGGCCCGAGACCTACGTGCAGCCTCAGGTCTTGCGGACCTACATACTCGAGCTCAGAAAGGTTCTCAACGACGACGCCAGGGCACCCAGGTTCATCCAAACCATTCCCAAGCGCGGCTACAGTTTCGTCGCGACGATCAAAGAGACGTCGGCTCCAGCAGCGACTACAAACAAAACTACGCCTAAACCCCCGACCCTCGCAGACCTCGTCGGCCGCGATGACGAAATCCTCCGCCTGCAGACCATCGCCCTCCAGGCCGCAGACGGTCACAGACAAACCGTCTTCATTACCGGAGAAGCAGGAATCGGAAAAACCTCTCTCATCCATGCTTTTCGCGATGCAACGCAGACGTGTGTGGCTTACGGACATTGCGTCGAAGGGCTGAGCGACAAGGAACCATACTACGCAATTCTCGAAGCACTCGGGCACTGCATCACGTCGCCAGATCACAACGACAAGCCCGCTGCCGGCACTGCGCGCATGCACACTTCCCAGGATCACCCGGGCGAACTCTGCGAAGCTCTCGAAGATCTCGCGAGAGAGAAACTCTTTATTCTCGTCGTCGAAGACATCCAGTGGGCGCACCAATCCACTGTCGAACTCGTTTCCGCACTTGCGCGTCGCAGCACGCCCGCCAAACTGCTCGTCATCGCAACCTACCGGCCCCAGCATCACTCTACAAATCTCTATCTCAAGTCCATCAAGCAGGACCTGCTCGTCCGCCATCTCTGCACCGAAATCGCGCTCGAGCCCTTGTCCAAACAGTCTGTAGGACGTCTAGTCAGCCGCCGGCTCGACCAGCATCCGCCCACGCAGCTCGATGACTTTATCTATCAGCGCTCCACTGGCAATCCCCTCTTCGCTAACGCGCTTCTCGACCATATGATCGCCGAGCAAGCGCTCGTGCGCATCGGCGACGGAAACGACGGGAAATGGCATCAAACTACTTCAAGCTCCAATCTCGACATCAGCGTTCCGCACGAACTCGCGCGACTCATCGAGCTGGAAATCGATCGTCTCACCCCGCAGGAACAAAGGGTTCTCGAAGCCGGCAGTCTCATGAACATCGCCTTTCCGGTTTGGGCTGCAGCCACAGTCCTCGAAGAAAATTCCGAAACCATCGAACAGTTCTGCGATGACCTCGAACGCAGAACAGGCCTGATTCGTCGGGCAGGCCACGACGATCTCCCCGACGACACGCGTTCCGATTTCTACGCCTTCGCGCACCAGTTCTATCGTGAAGTTCTCTACCAGCGGCAAACAACAAACCGGCGCGCCAAGGGTCACATCCGTATCGCCGAGCAATTGAAAGCTCTCTTTGCTGGACGCGAAGCCGCCGTCGCCAGCGAAGTGGCGTTTCACTTCGAAGCCGCTGGCAAATGGCAGAGGACCGTCTGCGCACTGCGCGCTGGTGCACTTCATGCGCGAGAGAGACGCGCTTACCAGGACTCAGCTCAATTCCTCACTCATGCGTTACGCGTCGCTGAGAATCTCGGAGAGCCTGAGCGCACCGCCATTACAAATGAACTCGCGGCCGAGTTGCAGACCCTGCGAGAAACGATGGCGCGAACCAGATCCCAGCAGCAAAAAGCAAGCTGAAGATTTGACGTTATCTGGACGAAACCTTGACGACTATCTTTTCAGGAGTCGCTACCGTGTGAATACGGCAAGGAGGTTTCAGACATGCGATCGATTCTTCGCAAAGTGATCTTGGCATCAGCATTCGGCGCCGCGGTAGCACTCGCAGGCAACAGCGCCATGGCCGCAACCAGAGTTAACGTACCTTTCAATTTCAGCGTTGCCGGAAAAACGCTCCCCGCTGGCGCCTACCACATCGTTCACGATCCCAGCAGCGCCTTCGTCACTCTTCGTAGCCTCGAGTCGAACGATAGCTATACGTGGCTGCTGACCCCGGGCCCCTCAGAGTACGACAAAAAAATCGCCCTCAAGTTCGACGATCTCAATGGCACTCACGTCCTTCAATCGGTTCAATACGGTTCGATGGTCACGCCCCGCCTCGACAACAGGTCAGTCGACATTGAGCGCGAGTCCAGAGGCCAGTGATCGTATCTGCCCTCCCCCACACCAAACAGTACTCAGCAAGTCCATAAGGGCGGCTTCGATCATCGAAGTCGCCCTTTTTCGAACCTCAAAATTAACGCGACAATTTCCACCGCCGCCTTCACCTTTTTAGGTCTCCGACGGAGGAACAACCACGCTATTCGACCAGATCGCGCTCGACCTCACCACCGGCAAAAATCAAACGCGCTGTCTGAGACAGCCGCTAGAAGCTAGAAAGGGCTTTCAAAATCTGAAATACGCCCCGATCATCGGCTGCGCCGTATGGGTGAACCGGTTCGTCGAGGTGTAGAGCTTGCTCAGGTCCGGCGCCTTGTAGAGATTGCCGCGGTACTGGAACCGCAACCCGAGGTGTGGCAGCACCCCCCAGTCAAGTCCGGCGCCATACACGAATACGCCTTTGATTGAGCTGTCAGTGTCGGTTTGGTCGCTTGATGGCTGATGGAACAACAGCCCTCCCCCGCCAAGTACGAAGGGACGCAGGTTTGCAGCGTGCACCGAGACCAGCCAATCAGCCGTGACTTCGTGCGCCGCTGCCTTGACCGTCTGTGCGGTGAGCGCCGTGCACGTCGACCCTGAACAATCGGGCTTGTACGTCTCATTGCCGCGATTGTACGAGTAGGTCGCCTCGTATCCCACCAGCGGATTGGAGATATGCCGCAGCTCGATGATTCCGCCTGCAGAGTTTGCCGGGCTCTCGATTGTCCCATTTCCATTCGTTCGTCCGCTGAAGGCTCCATACAGGCTCAGCGCAACATCCGTCTGCGCCCGTGCCACCGTGGCACCCATCATGCTCAGCCCGATCAGAAACAGAAATACCGGCTGCCAGATTCTTCGCATCTTGATCTCCTCTTAGTGTTGTTCTCGAATTGGGTAAAGGGACGGCGTGTCGATCTAGAAGTAGAACTACGTGCCTCAACCCTGTATGGACGCAAAAGTCGCCCGTGGGGTGGGTTAGGTAAGTTGTTACTCACGTCCAATGCGGAATCAAACAGCGCCGCTCGAACCTGCTGCGCGGTCCTTCATTCAGCATCAACGCGGCGCATGCCGTCTCCAGTTCCTGAAAACAAGGCGGCAGGCCACCCGGACAACAGACCCGGATGACTGGCTTAGATTTCTGGGCAGCTAAGTACAAAGCTCATATGGCTTTACAAGGAAGCCCTTCCTTGAGAGGAATTTACTAAAGATCCCGGATGGGGGCTACCGCTCTGGCCGCCGGTTCAAATGGCACGGACGAGGCGGACCGGCAAAAAGATGATCGCGCTGACAAGCTCCAAAACTCCGCCCACCGCGATGCCTACGATCCGGAACGGAATGAGCAGCAGCCACACAATGGGGTAGGCGATCAAGGCCAGCAACGCAAGTGGCCAGCACAACACCAGGAGAATGCACCACAAGATAAACTTCACCATAACTCTGCCTCAACCTCAGCACCCAGACATACGCGGGACATCCTCTCCCGGTTCCCCAACCCTAATTGGTAGTCTGGCCTTTTTTTGAGACAGCAGCGGAGCGATTCTTCTTGCCCGCCCTTTCGGGTTTCTGACCGCTCTCCCGTGCGGTAAGCAGCTTCTTCCGCTCTCGGATCAGCTTAATCCGCTCCGCCTCCGGCATGGCCAGAATCACCCTGGTCCGCTTCGGGAGCTTCTCCAATATCAGCGAGTGCGCCCGCCTAAGTTCTTCCGAGATCTCTCGCGGACGCAATGCATCCCACCGCTCCAGAGTGACCCAATGCGCCTTGGCAAGATAGGGGCTCGGAACAATCCCTTCGTTTTCGATAAGCTCGTGAAACCGCTCAGCCCCGCAGTGAAACCATAGGACTCCGGTCCCGCTGCCATCCAGGTCAGTCATGGCAAATATTTTCCCGCCAATATCCCGATCCCCCGCCCAGTAGACAAGGTGGTGGCCCCAGTTCATGGTCTCCATCACATGCGGCAACGCCATACAGATCTCGCGGACGCGCTCGTTATCCATGCTGAAAAGTGTAGTTGCGTGACTTTGAAAGAATCTCAAAATTCTACTTGACGCCATACACTAGTTGACATACAGTATGTGTTGTACAGTGTATGTTGCACAGCAATCTTGAGGCACAGCATGACAGTCGCTGAAAGCACATTCGAAAACCTCCGCCTCGAACTCCGTCGTGGCTGCCTCACTTTAGCTGTGCTAGCCCAGCTCCGGCAGGAACACTACGGATACACGCTGCGCAAGGATTTGGCCGAGCGGGGCCTTGAAATCGACGAAAGCACGCTGTATCCACTTCTTCGCCGTCTCGAAACCCAAGGCTTGCTGGCGAGTGAGTGGCGCGAAGAAGACAAACGCAACAAACGCTTCTACCGCCTCTCACCGGAAGGCGAGCAGATCCTCGCCCGCCTCCTCGATGAGTGGAACAGCATCAACGCTTCAGTTTCCCGCATCCTGGATGCCACGAACCCGAAAATCAAGTAAGGACAGAGCCATGGAACTCCTCGACCGCTACCTCCAAGCCATAAGAAAGTACCTGCCCCTGCGCCGGCAGGACGACATTGTCGCCGAACTCCGCGCCAACATGGAGTCGCAGATCGAAGATCGCGAGTCAGAGCTTGGCCGTCCACTCACCCAAGGCGAATCTGATGACTTCCTGCGCAAGATGGGCCATCCCATGCTCGTCGCATCGCGCTACCAGCCGCAACAGTACCTCATCGGACCCACGTTCTTCCCTATGTACTTGTACGTGCTTCGCATTGCGCTGCTCTGGGCTTTTGTCATCTGCATGATTGTCGCTGCGGTCGTCACGCCACTCACGCAGCCCGGTGGGCAAGCTGTGATCGACGCCTTGTTCCGTACACCCGGCGTTCTCCTTCAGGTCGCGGCCTGGATCACCTTGGTGTTCGCGGCTTTTGACTTCGCGCGTGTTCATTATCCGCAGCACTGCCCGCAGATTCCCGGCATCACCCAGAACTGGAGTCCCAGCTCTCTGCCTCCGCTCGAGAAGGCCGATTACACCGGGAAGCCGCGCTCTTTCACGCTGACCATTATTGAGATCGTGATGGGCGTTCTTTTTCTCGGATGGCTGCTCGTGATTCCGCACCATCCGTTCGTGCTCATGGGACCAGGCGCCGCATATCTTCAGGCTGGTCCGTTTCTGCTCGCACCTGTTTGGTGGACTTTTTACTGGTTGCTCGTTGCAATGAACATCATGCAGGTTGGTTGGAAGTGCATTGAGCTTGCCCGCGGTACATGGGAGCAGCCTTCCCGCGTTCTGCAGATTGTCAGCAAAGGGTTCGGGCTCATCCCAGTTGTTTTCCTGCTCACCACACCGGATCACCGCTATGTATTGCTGAAGAACCCCATAGCCGATGAAATGCACTACGCTCAGACTTTGCACCAGGTCAATGAGGGTCTTCATTTTGCCTTCGTAGTAATCTGCGCCATCGTCGTGGTTCAGTTGGCCTTCGATATCGGCAAGTTGATCTGGGGCGGCTATCGCAATCACCTGGCCGGCTAGCAAGTTGGTCCCGGTGACCCTTCGGTTTTGAGTTCTGACCAATGAACAATCAACTCTGCGGGGCAAACCCGTATTGGAGGCGACATGCGCCGTCTAATTTCTTATCTCGATCCTCTGATTTTCGGCATGATCCTGGGAATGATCTTCGTCGCGGTCGCGCACGCCCGCCCGTCCCATTGGCAGGAGAAGGTCCGGACAACCGGAATCACATTTCGCTGCGAGCACATTTGCTATTTCACGAAGAAGTAAGCGCGTCCTCAGTTCGCCCGATGACGGCAGCAGCCATGCAATTGCCGATCACATTCATCATGGTGCGGCCCATGTCCATCAGCGTGTCGACACCGAGAATGAGAAGAATAGGCGCAGTGGGCAGATGTACGGCACTGGCAGTAGCGAGCAGCACAACCAGTGAAGCTCGGGGTACGCCGGCGATTCCTTTGCTCGCCGCCATCAGCACGAGCACGATTGCGAGCTGCCGTGCAAAGGAAAGATGCATACCTGCTGCCTGGGCGACAAAGATAGCAGCCATGGAGAGGTACACGCTCCCGCCGGTCATGTTGAAGCTGTAGCCAGTAGGAATCACAAACGAGACAATCCACCGCGGGACCCCGAATTCTTCCATGCGCTCCATAGCAAGCGGAAGGGCAGATTCAGAACTCGTGGTTGCGAAGCCAAGTGCTGCCGGCTCGCCGATTGCGCTGACGAACCTGGCAACTGGGACTCGGAAGAGCACGAGAGTAGGAATCAAGACGAGCAAAGCGAACATTGTGAGCGCAACGTAATAGGTGCCCACCAGCTTGACCAGCGGCAGCATCGTTGCGATCCCGGTGTTTCCGACGGTGTAGGCAATGGCAGAACCAGCGGCGAGCGGCGCAAGATACATGATGATGCGCGTCAGCTGGAACATCACATCGGCGAGCGACTGCAGCACACTAACCAATGGCGCGCGCTTCTGCCCGGGAAGAAGAGCCAGTGCCGATCCGAAAAGAATGGAGAAGATGGCGACCTGAAGGATCTGATTCTGCGCGACCGCCTCGGCAATATTGTTGGGAAACAGATTGAGGATGATCTGCTGCCAGGTTTGCGGCGCCTGCGCCGCGGCTGGTGCTCCTTCAAGAGCCGCCGGAACAACGACACCCCAACCCGCACCGGAGAGATTCATTGCAACCACGCCGATGATCAGGCCCAGTGTCGTGAGCACTTCAAACAGCACGAGCGCTTTGATGGCGACGCGGCCTACTGACTTGAGCTCGTTGTGACCGGCAATTCCGGTCGTAATCGTCGCGAATAAGAGCGGCGCCACAATCATGCGGATCAGACGAAGAAAGAGGTCGCCAGGCAAGCGAACCTGCGCGGCAGCGTGTGGCGCGTCGATACCGAGTTCAACTCCGGCAATCATCGCGAGAAAAGTCCAGGTCATCAGCGATGGCCGGCGCACAGCAAAGACGAGGCAGGAAGCAATCCCAATCCAGCGAACAGTGACAGATATTGCGGACTCATGCACAAATGCGAAGGCAAATCCCGTGGCAATGAGCAACGCGCCCACTAGAAGAAACAACCGGGCTACTCGGTCCTTCGCAACGGAACGGCTTGTCGTCGTGGCTGCCATTAAGTGTTATTGCGTCGCCGGGCGCTTGAGCTTCATCGCCTCTGCTGTCATATCGGTATATTTCAGGCCTGCTCCAGTGTTGAACAATACTACGCGATCGGTGGGTTTTAGATATCCGTTCGCAAGCAGCTTGTCATAAGCAGCTGTGACGCTGGCGCCTTCCGGCGAGAGAAAAATGCCTTCATTGCGCGCCCAGTCAAGGATGGAAGCGAGGATGTCGTCATCGTTGACAGCCATCGCTATACCGCTGGATGCGCGCACGATGTCGAGGATGATGGCATCCCCATAGGGCTTCGGCACGCGAAGGCCTGCGGCAAACGTCGCGGCGTCCTGCCACATCGTGCTGACGTTTGCGCCCTCTTCGAACGCGCGAGCTACCGGTGCACACCCGGACGACTGCACAGCGATCATCTTCGGCCGCTTGCCTGGTTGCACCCAGCCAATCTCTTCCATTTCCTCGAATGCCTTCCACATTCCGATGAGACCGACGCCCCCGCCCGTTGGGTAAAAGACCGCATCCGGATACTCCCAACCGAGTTGCTCGACGAGTTCGTACCCCATGGTCTTCTTTCCCTCCACGCGAAATGGCTCTTTAAGCGTCGAGATGTCGAACCAGCCCTGCTCCTGCTTTCGCTCCTGCACGATTCGTGCACAGTCGGAGATGAGGCCATCGACCAGTTCTCCATGCGCGCCATACGCAACGGCCTCAACATAGTTTGCGAATGGAACATCGCGCGGCATGAAAATGTGGGCTTCGATTCCGGCAGCGGCAGCGTAGGCAGCCAGAGCGCCAGCGGCATTTCCGGCTGATGGCACCGCGAGCTTGCGAATGCCGTAATGCTTCGCCAAGCTTACGGCCATGGCGAGCCCGCGTGCCTTGAATGTGCCGGTGGGATTGGCACCCTCTTCCTTCAGCCACGCGCATCGATGCCGGTTACTCCTCAGCATCGGCGTCCATCCTTCGCCAAGAGTCACGGGTTCAACATCCGGCAGCACCGATTTATATCGCCACATGCCAGCCCAAGGACCAGCGGCGGCTTCTGCCACAACATCGCGTACATTGCTTCCCTTCAGACGCGACAAATCGTATCGCACAAACAGCGACCCGGCGGGTTGCGATGGACACTGCGGGCACACGGTCTGAGGCGTTTCAGCGGAGATATGTGCATGGCAGCGCGTGCATTCGAGATAAGCAATAGGTGGCATCGATTCTTCAGGACTCCCCCAACCAGCTTAGCTGCGCCAGAGGCAATGAGACCAATCGACCCCGTCAGAAGGCATGGAACTTCGATTCGAACTCGCGGAATCGTCTCTCCAATTCCCATTGCGCCGCTGCCTTCTCATTCCCATCCAGGAAGCTCCTGCAAATAGCCGTTGGTTTCGCTCCCCCGAGAACCTGTCCCTTGCAGGCGGCAGCCGGGGAGCTGAAGACATCGGGGGATGCCCACAGGCTCTCGCCAGGAAGGAAATCATGTTCCATGCCGGTGCGCGCCAATCCCTTCAGATCGGCATAGCTCAAGTGGTAGTCGTTTGCTGCGCGAACGTACTCGTGCGTCAGATCAATACGACTCACGCCCTGGTCGTCCGTGGAAAATGCCACTGGAACGTGGGCAGCACGATAGTACTGAAACGGATGCTTGTCGCCGGTAATGCCCAGAATGCCTTCGTTCGAGCTGAGATTGATCTCGACCATCACGTGCTTGCGGGCCATCTCTCTCAGCAACTCATGCGGGTCGTTCTCGTACATGACGTCCACACCGTGGCCTATCCGCTCAGCGTGGCCAATTTCAACCGCCTGCCGGACGTGGAACTTCAAGCCTTCGGGGGGGACCATTCCAGGTGCAAGTTCGCCCGCGTGCAGCGTGATGTGCACTTTTGGATAGAGACCGTGAAGATACTCGAGCATTTTCATGTGCAGTGTGTAGTCGCGCATGGCGACCATGTAGTCCTCAGCCTGGACGAAGTTGATGCCGACCCAATCGTCAGAGCCCTGCTCAATCGCCTGCTCCACCGTCTCAAAACCAAGCAATGTCTGTGCGAAAACTTGTTCGGGAGGAGATGCGCGAAGCACCTGATAGATAAAGCGGATTTGTACCCTGCACGCGCTCGAAGCCTGCGGCGTGCCGCATTGCTGAATGTGGTTGCGACTTTCAATAGCTTTATGAATCTCTTCGCGATCCGTCGCGATTTCATCCCGCAGTCCGCGATCGAGGAGCGCCTGGCGCATCTGCGCGAGATCGGGGTTCCAGCCGATCTCGTGGGCAATTCGCGCGGCATGTCCGAATGCGGGAGAGTGCATCAACTCCAGATATTGATTGTTTTCGGCGTCGGACCGGCGTGTGATCTCGTCGAGCCACTGACCGGTGTGACTTTTGTCGAGGCTGCCGAAGCGGTCGAACGTTGAGAAAAATTGATCGTGCCCACTATAACCGCGAGTCGGAACGTAGTTGCGCATCGAGAAAGCGTTTACGATGCGATCGTAGAGATCCTGTTCTCTTGGCGTCAGGCTGGTGCCATTCAGCGCAGCGGCGGGCACAAGCGGCTGTGCGCAGGGCTCCTTCACCGCGTTTCCCTGCTCATCCTGTGCAAATTCTGCCTTTTCCGGGTCGATGCAAACCTTGTCTTCCGCAGCAACCCGAATCAGTGTTTCTGCATACACACCGGCGCCAAGGTGAAAATGAAGGTCTGCTCCTTTTGGGAAGTCCGCCAAGAAGGCCTGCACAGCGAGTGGTCCCTCGTGAACGGCGACGTCATATGCGCGGGATGCACGGGCTTCGCTGCTGGCTGACGCTGCTGTCTTCGCGATGATTGCACCCGGCGTAGTCAAGAAATTGATCGCAGTTGCAGCCGGAGCTTCTGCCGGTTCTGAAATAGGGATCGCGATGGCAACGCAGGTCAAAGCAAGACAATGATGGCGAATCTGTAGGTTGCACATGGTTTGGCTTCCAGTTTACGAGGCGAGTGCGGCTCCTAGATGCCTAATCTGCTACAGACTCCTTGTCTTGAGTTCATTGAACAGTCATCTGTGTCCTGTTTTCATACCGGTATATGCGAATCGCACACACTGCAGGACTGACTGGTCATCAAAATGCATCATAAGATAAGGGACAAGGACACCCGAGCGCGGCTGGATCCTCGTTGGAGGTAAATCCCCAAGCAGTTCGTCTGTTATGTCTCCGCCGGCTCCGCCGGTAATCTGGAATATTTACAAGGTCGGATAAAACATACATGGAATCAACTCTCACTGCTGTTGGCCAGCAGGTATCCAGGCGCTCTTTCCTTAAGGGAGCCACATTCGGCGCCGGGGGCCTCGCGCTGTATGCAGGAGTATTCGAACGTCATTGGCTGGAGATCGTTCACAAGGAGATCGCGATCGGCGGGCTCCCTGCACCGTTTGAAGGGATGAAGGTGGCACAGCTAAGTGACATACATCTTGATGAGTTCACTGAGCCATTTCTATTGCGTGAGTCTATAGACGAGATTAACCGGGCCAAGCCTGACCTGGTCTTGCTCACTGGAGATTACGTGAGCGCCGAGGTATTGCCGCACAACCTCACTGTCCGGGCCGCTTGGCAATGCGGCAGCATGCTGAGCCAGATTGAGTGTCCCCAGCGCTATA
>Ga0308175_100003271_pt1 | contig 11217 bp, 11 predicted proteins | sample PhyCR1_3_FD_203893 | JGI IMG/M metagenome (GOLD analysis project Ga0308175, IMG submission 203893) | Soil microbial communities from UC Gill Tract Community Farm, Albany, California, United States - DLSLS.C.R1 | ecosystem: Environmental > Terrestrial > Soil > Agricultural land | place: USA... | reverse complement strand
AAATGCCGCGGAAGCGGTAATCTGTTACTACCGCCAGATTTCCGGTGAACGTATGCTCGGGAGCCGGCTCAGCATTTTGTGCATGCACGGAGGCGGAAAAGGCCCCGAGCACCGCAACGGACAAGATCAGCTTTTTCATCAATTTCCCTTTAAGTTTAACGGAGGCAATAATTTATTTATTATGTCGAGCTACTCTGCAGGAACATTAGCAGGACGCGTGCCAGAGGCTGCGCAGGGGAAATCCGTGGCGGCGGTACTGGTTTTAGCAGCCTTTGGCCCACATTTAACGTAGGGCGCTGATTTTTGCACCTAATTAATGCGCAGCCTCCAAAAGCGCACCGCGATGGAGCAATTTTTGATTTATTAAGGAATAGAAATGACAAGACCAAATTTTTTCAGCGACTTGCAAAGCAAGATCGGCCAGGTAATCGATAATTCGCCGGCAAAGGACCTGGAGAAAAATGTGAAGGCCATGTTAAGCCAGGGTTTTTCACGCCTGGACCTGGTCACACGCGAGGAATTCGATGTGCAGATGCAGGTATTGGCCAAGACCCGGGCCAAGGTGGATGCGCTGGAAGCGCGGCTGGCCGAACTGGAAGCGCTGATCAGGGACCGACAGGCGGGCGTCTCAAAGGACTAGGAGCCCGCGCCGCAGACGCCCGGCATGCAGTAGCGGTTGCGGCCCTCTGACTTTGCCTTGTACAACTGCTGGTCTGCCTGCTGCATCAGGACGTTCCAGCTGCGTTCGGGCTCGTCCGGGGACAGCACTGCGAACCCCATGCTGACCGTAACCGGCAAGGTGCCGCGGAAACGGTAGCGGCGCATTTCGGCCAGCAGGCGTTCCGCCAGCATGGTCACGCCGTCGTAATCCATGCCGGGGAAAATAATACAGAATTCTTCACCGCCATAACGCCCGACGATATCGATCGTGCGGCAGGTATCCTTCAACAACCGGCCGATGTCGGTGATGACATGATCGCCGGCGTCATGACCAAGCTGGTCATTGATGCGCTTGAAATGGTCAATGTCGATGTAGGCAACGCCAAGCGGACGCCGCAAGCGCTGCGCGACATCGATTTCGCGCTTGCCGGCTGTGACGATCGCGCGGCGGTTAAACAATCCGGTCAGCTCATCATGGGTCGCCATTTGGTGCTTTTCAGCAACCATTCGCTCGAAGTACAGCAACAACAGCGCCATGGAAAACAGCAATGTCGTCGTCATGGGAATCAGGTAGACGACAATCACGCCTACCCCGGCCGCCCTATCGGGAAGGAAGATCGCGTTGTTCTTATAGATAGCGACGCCACGCGCGGCAAATGCGAAAGTGGATGCGCACGCCGAGATGAATGCCAGCACGCCGGCAAAGGACGGCCGCGCACCGCGTTTTCTCCAGATTTCCAGCAGGTTCAGGAAAAAGACAAGCGCCATCGTAATGGCTGACAGCAGGGCCCGGTTGCGCAAGGGCTCATCCAGCAACAGCGAGCGCAGGAATAACACAAAAAAGACGCCCGGTATCAGCCAGCCCAGCATGCTGGGCCGCTCGCGGTAAAACACCCGTATTCCCCACCATTGCAGCACGAGGGCAGTGATGAGCGCGTTATTGCCTATGGTCGACCAGAAAATGTTGGGCGCCCCGGCATTGACGATCACGACCAGTACGCCGACTGCCGCAAGCAGGCCGGATAGCGCCCAATAGCGGGTGCATCGTTCGCCCGAAGACGCGTAATAGGTCCCCGCCATGATCAGCGCCATTGACAGCTGCATTACGCTCATTGCTGTTGCAGCTGTCAGTGCATCCATACGTCTCCAAAAAAATTTCTGATCAAAACTATACTCCTGGAAACAAGGCCGCTACATCATAGCCGATAGCCAATAACCGACAATTGATTGAATTCCCTTGATCGATGCATCTGCGCCGGCAGCCACATTGTTAGTGGCAGCGATATTGAAGTTACTTTTGGTTTTCAGTATCGTGCATCTTCCTTCGGCGACCGGCCGGCGGTCCTATTTGGCATTCCATACCTTTCAACACGACGATCGGAGCACCCATGACCCTGGCTGTGTTGAAAAGCCGCGCGCTTACCGGCATGGCTGCTCCGGAAGTCACGGTGGAAGTCCATCTGGCCAATGGACTTCCGGCCTTCACTATCGTTGGGCTGCCAGAAACCGAGGTCAAGGAATCACGGGACCGGGTCCGGGCTGCCCTGCAAAATGCCCGCTTCGAATTTCCCGCGCGCCGCATCACCGTTAATCTGGCGCCGGCCGATTTACCCAAGGAGTCAGGACGCTTTGACCTGCCGATCGCGCTTGGGATCCTGGCGGCTTCCGGCCAGATGCCCGCGGAATGCCTGGGCGATTATGAATATGCCGGCGAACTATCCTTGTCCGGCGAGTTGCGGCCTATCCGCGGCGCGCTTGCAATGACGTTCGCAATGCAGCGTCAAGGCAATACCCGGCGCGCTTTCATCCTGCCGCGCGCCAATGCGGATGAAGCCGCGCTGGTCAACGATGCCGTGATTTTGCCGGCCGATTCGCTGCTCCAGGTATGCGCGCATTTCGCTGCCGCCAGTCCTGGCATGCGCCTGCAGCAGCATGTTCCGGTGTTGTCGGCACAGGAGCCGTCTTATCCCGACCTCGCCGACGTGAAAGGCCAGGCGCATGCCCGGCGTGCGCTGGAAATTGCCGCTGCCGGCGCTCATAGCATCCTGCTGATCGGTCCGCCAGGTACTGGCAAGTCCATGCTGGCGGCGCGCTTGCCGGGCATCCTGCCGCCAATGACCGATGAAGAGGCTTTAGAGTCAGCCGCGTTGCGGTCCCTCACTGGCGGATTTGACCCGGCGCGCTGGAAAAGCCGTCCGTATCGGGCGCCGCACCATACCGCTTCGGCTGTCGCCATGGTGGGCGGCAGCAGCAGTGTCCGCCCGGGAGAAATCTCGCTGGCGCACCGCGGCGTGCTGTTTCTCGATGAATTGCCCGAGTTCGAGCGCCGCGTGCTGGAAGTGCTGCGCGAGCCGCTCGAATCAGGCTGCATCACGATTTCCCGGGCCGCCAGGCAGGCGCAATTCCCGGCCCGCTTCCAGCTCATTGCCGCGATGAATCCCTGCCCATGCGGCTACTTTGGGCATGCGCAAGGAAAATGCCGCTGCACGCCGGATATGGTGGCCCGCTACCAGGGCCGGATTTCCGGCCCGCTGCTGGACCGCATCGACCTGCAGGTTGAAGTCGGCGCGCTCAGCCAGGAGGAATTGCTGGCGCCAGGCAGTAGCGAACCCTCAGGCACGGTGCTGGAGCGGGTACGGCATGCGGCGCAGGTACAGGCGGCGCGCCAGGGAAAACCGAACGAGGCCTTGTGCGGAGCCGATCTCGAGCGCCTATGCCGGCCGGACAGCAGCGCCGACCAGTTGCTGCGCGCCGTCATGGCCCGGCTGTCCTGGTCGGCCCGTTCCTACCACCGGGTACTCAAGGTCGCTCGCACTATCGCGGACCTGGCCGGGGCGCCTGAAATCGGCCGGACCCAGGTGGCCGAAGCGATTCAATACCGCCGCGCTTTGCGGAAGGAATAAGATGTTGCATTGCAGTAATGCAATCAGCCTGCAGCTCCCGCATAATGCCAGCCATGGCCCGGCACACCGGTGCGCACAAGGGCCAGTTCATTCATCATCAGGAGACTGCCTTGGATAGTTCCAAACGAACGCTGCTGAAAACCGCTGCGACTGCCGGAGTGGGTGCACTGGCCGGCTGCGCGCTGCCCACGAGAGCCAGCCATGATGCAAAGACGCCATTCACCGTTGCCCAGACCATGATTCCGATTGCCGGAAGTAGCGAGATGTTTCCGGTGCGGCGGATTTATTGCATTGGACGCAACTATGCGGCGCACGCCCGTGAAATGGGATCGGACCCCAACCGCGAACCGCCCTTCTTTTTTCAAAAGCCATCGGATGCGATCCAGCTGGCGCCGCCAGGCCAGACTGTTGATCATCCCTATCCAACCCTGACCAGGAATTATCATTATGAAATTGAACTGGTCGCCGCCCTCAGCAAAGGTGGGCGCAATGTGCCGCTGGATCGCGCGCTGGACCTGGTATACGGCTATGCGGTCGGCCTGGACATGACCCGCCGCGATCTGCAGCGCGGCATGGGAGACCAGAAAAAGCCTTGGGAGATCGGGAAAAGCTTTGACCATTCCGCGCCTATCGGGCCGATTCATCCGGTTGCCGGCACTGGCCATTTCAAGAAAGGGGCAATCTGGCTGAAGGTGAATGACACGGTAAAACAGCAAGCCGACTTGCAACAGATGATCTGGTCGGTCGCCGAGCAAATCAGCAAGCTGTCCGAAGCCTTTGAACTGATGCCCGGCGATATCATTTATTCCGGCACACCGGAAAACGTCGGCCCCGTGGCGCGCGGCGACATGATGGAAGGCCATATCGACGGCTTGCCCAACATCCGGTTGAAAGTTGTTTAGCGGCTTCCCTTTAACTGAAAAAAACGACAACCGATTGTGTTCGCGCAAAGAACAAATATGCAGTTAGCAATACTATCAATTCGGTTCTTCGCTGAAGCACCACTCCCTGGAAGTTTTTAGCCCGTGCTGCAAGCGCGGGCTTTTTCTTTGTGGCCGTCCGGCTATCGCATAGCCTGGCTGCTACCATTCTGTTCATGTTGAAATCTCCCCGCCTCTGCATTGCCCTGCTTCTTTCCGCCGCCATGGCGCTGGCGGGCTGCTCTCCCGAATATAACTGGCGCGAGGTACAGGGCGGCGATGCGCCGTTTGTCGCTCTGTTTCCCGCCAAGCCGGTACGCCATACGCAGGAAGTGAATTTGAATGGCATCCGCACAAAGATGTCCATGACCGCAACGCAAGTGCATGGCGTGATGTTCGCCGTAGGCAGCGCCGAGCTATCCGGCTCGGACCTGGCGCCGCCGGCGCTGGCGGCGATGAAGACCGCGATGGTGCGCAATATCGGCGGCACCATCGCAAGCGACAAGGCGGTACCCGGCCCGGTCCCCTACAATGATGTGGTCGCCAATGGCAGCCGCAACGGCCGGCCGCTGCGGCTGACAGCCCGTTTCGGAGCGCGCGGCCAGCGGGTGTACCAGGTTGTCATCGTTGGTGCGCCTCAGGATATCCCGGAGGATGCCGTTGAAACCTTCATCAGGTCTTTCAGGCCGGGCGGATAAGCGCAAGCGGGCTTGACCGCGGGTCAGGACAGGGTCCGGAACTCGTGCTATCTTTTTGCCATCCTGTCCGACTCGAAAGGGGCTTTATGCTGATCACCTTCAAATCAAAGGCCGCCGCCGAAATCCTGATGTATAAGGAGCATGCGAAACGCATTCTTGACCTGCTCGGCAAAAACCCTGATCAGGGCGTCATCACGCCTCCCGAACTGCCGAAAGCAATCGACGTGCTGGAAAAGGAGGTCGCCGAGAGCAGGGAACACTTCGCAGCCGAGGAATTGCGCCGGGACGTGATGGCGCACCACAGCGAGGACCATGAAGACCATGAGCACGAACCGGCGCAGGTTGTCAGTTTTGCCACCCGCGCCTATCCGCTGCTCGAAATGCTGCGCGCGGCGCAACGCGAGCAGCAGCCTGTAGTCTGGGGCGTATAGGCGCGAACAGGCCTGTACGCGGCGGAAAGATGCAGTGCATTGCGCCACTCCGTTACAATCGCGGCCTTTGCACTGCGCTCCCGCCCGCCTTTCCTTTCCTGCCGACTCCGTGACTGCTATCGCGCTTAAATCCGATTCCCTTGCCTACAGCCTGCTGGGCGCCGCCCGGGCGGTAACGCTGGTGCGTGGCGGCACCGCCCTGCCCCAGGCCCTGGCCCATGTCGGCCATACCCTGCAGACCAGCCCGCAATTGCGTGGCGCAATCCAGGATATTGCCTATCACACCATGCGGCTGCGCGGCCGTGCCGATGCGCTGATACAGCTGATGACGTCCAAGCCGCCCCAGCCGGCCTTGCTGATGTCGCTGCTGGAATGCGCGCTGGCCTTGCTCGATGACGCCGCCGGCCCCGCTTATGAAGCCTTCACGGTCGTGGACCAGGCGGTCAGCGCGACCGGGGCGGAACCGGAAATTGCACACGCGCGAGGCATGGTGAATGCGGTGCTGCGCCGCTTCCTGCGCGAGCGCGATGCGCTGGCCCGGCAGTTGGCCGGCAACCGGGAAGCGCAGTGGAATTACCCGGCATGGTGGATAGATGCCGCGCGCAATGCCTACCCGGCCGACTGGGAAGCGCTGCTCGCTGCCGGCAACAGCTTGCCGCCGCTGACGCTGCGCATCAACCGTCGCAAGACCGATGCGCCGGCCTACCTGGCGCTGCTGGAACAGCACGGCATGGCGGCGCGCCGGATTGGCCCGGCGGCGGTGCTGCTGCAGCAGCCGGTGCCGGTCCAGCGCATCCCCGGCTTTGCCGACGGCCTGGTTTCGGTCCAGGACGCGGCCGCGCAACTGGCCGCTCCGCTGCTGGATCTGCATGACGGCATGCGGGTGCTGGACGCCTGCGCCGCGCCGGGCGGCAAGACGGGGCACATGCTGGAATGCGCGGAACTCGATCTGCTGGCGCTCGATCAGGATGCGCTGAGGTTGCAGCGGGTGGCTGAAAACCTGCAGCGCCTGCGCCTTCATGCGAACCTGGAACAGGGCGATGCGGCCAGCGCCGACTGGTGGGACGGCCAACCGTTCGACCGCATCCTGGCCGATGTGCCCTGCACCGCTTCCGGCATCGTGCGGCGCCATCCCGACATACGCTGGCTGCGGCGCAAGGGCGACGCCGCTCAGCTGGCCGCCGTCTCGGCGCGCATTCTCGACAACCTTTGGCGCATGCTGGCGCCCGGCGGAAAAATGCTGTTTGTCACCTGCTCGGTCTGGCCCCGGGAGTCGGAAGCCCAGGCGGCGGCTTTCGCCGACCGCAGCCGGGCTCAACGCCTGCCGGCGCCCGGGCAGTTGCTGCCTGTGGCGGCATACAACGACAATCATGACGGCCTGTTCTATGCGCTGTTCCAAAAGCCGGGGCTTTGATACCATGGCTCAAACAATTCCACGGACTAAGTTCCGCGATCCCGCGTGATTCGACGATTTTTCCTTTCGTTCTGGTTCATGGCTGCACTGGCGTCTTTCCTTGCCCTTGCATCCCCGGCGCTTCATGCGGCGGAAGTGGAGATCGCGGAAGCCCATCTCGAATACAGCGATGAGGGCTACAAGCTGGCCGCCGCCTTCAATTTTGAACTCAACCGCGGACTGGAAGATGCCATTGCGCGCGGCATTCCCCTGTATTTCACGACCGAAGTGGCCATCAGGCGGCCGCGCTGGTACTGGCTGGATGAACGCACCGCCAGCGCCACCCAGACCATACGCATTTCCTACAACGTGCTGACGCGTCATTACCGGGCCGCCATCAATGGCAGCAATCTGCAGCAGAGCTTTGCCACGCTGGAGGACGCCCTGTCCCTGGTGCGGCGTCCGGGCCGCTGGGTGGTGGCGCCGCCCAACGCGCTGCAGCCGGGCGCGCTCTATACTGTGGCGTTGCGCATGGAGCTGGACGTGACCCAGCTGCCCAAGCCATTCCAGGTCAATGCGCTTAACAACAGCGACTGGCGGCTGTCGTCCGACTGGCGCTACTTCAATTTCAGGGCGGACGGAAGGTGACACGAGTACTGCGCTATGTACTGGTGTTCGGCGGCGCGATCACTGGCATCCTGTTGTTCCTGCTGGCGTCCGCGTCCGAGAACTCGGTGTTCTTCGACCAGAACTATCCCTGGTTGCTGGGTCTGAACGCGCTGATCGCCGCGCTGCTGCTGGGGCTGGTGGCGACGCTGCTGCTGCGGCTATACCAGCGCTACAAGCAGCGCCGCTTCGGTTCGCGGCTGATGGCGCGGCTGGTCATGCTGTTCGCGCTGATCGGCATCCTGCCCGGAACGCTGATCTACGTGGTATCCGTGCAGTTCGTGTCGCGCTCGATCGAATCCTGGTTCGATGTGCGGGTCGAGTCGGCGCTGGAAGCCGGCCTCAACCTGGGCCGCACCGCCCTTGACTCATCCCTGACCGACCTCAGCGCCAAGGCGCGCGCGATGGCGCTGGAGCTGGCGGACTATTCCGACGCCAGCCAGATCACCCAGTTGTCGCGGCTGCGCGACCAGGGCCAGTTGCAGGAAGCGCTGATCGTCACCTCGAACAACCGCGTGGTGGCCAGCGCCGGCGGCAGCCTGGGCTCGCTGGTACCTGAACTGCCGACCGCCGCCATGCTGAGCCAGGCCAGGCTGACCCGCGGCTATGCCGCGATCGAAGGAAACAGCGAAGGCCTGGACCGCTTGCGCGATCCGAACGCGCCGGCCGGGCGGGCCGATGCCGATGCCGGCCTTCCGGGCCTGCGCCTGCGCGTGGTGGTTGCCATCCCCGGCAAAACCAGCGCGCTGTCGCTACAGAACGAAGCGCGCTTCCTGCAACTGATGCAGCCTGTGCCGCAGCAGCTGGCGGCCGATGCCGAAGCCCTGCGCGCCGCCTACAGCGAATACCAGGCGCGCTCGGTGGGCCGCACCGGGCTGCGCAAGATCTATATCGTCACGCTGACGCTGACCTTGCTGCTGGCCATCTTCGGCGCCATCACCAGCGCCTTCCTGATCGCCAACGACCTGGCGCAGCCGCTGCTGCTGCTGGCCGAAGGCACCAAGGCGGTGGCCGAAGGCAACCTGTCGCCGCGCCCGATTGTCGCTACCAGCGACGAACTCGGCACATTGACGCAATCCTTCAACACCATGACCCGGCAGTTGTTCGACGCTCGCGCCGCGGTCGAGAAGAACCGCACCGAACTCGAGAATGCGAAGGCCTACCTGGAATCGGTGCTGGCCAATATGTCGGCCGGCGTCATGGTGCTGGATGGTCAGTTCCGCCTGATGAGCTGCAATGAGTCGGTTGATCGCATCCTGCAGCATGACTTCGAGCCGCACCTGGGCCAGCCACTGTCGGAGATTGCCGGCCTTTCCACCTTCGCCGAAGTCATCATCCGCGCCTTCACCGAGCAAAGCGCGAAGTCGGCCGGCACCAATGGCAGCGACGGCGACACCCATTGGCAGCAGCAAATCGAAATCCCGCGCCGCATAGGCGATACCGAAGGCGAAACCGACATCACTCTGCTGGCCCGCGGCTCGCGCCTGCCAGTCGACAGCGCCACCGGCTACGTGGTGGTGTTCGACGATATTACCGATGTCATTTCCGGCCAGCGCTCGATCGCCTGGGGCGAAGTGGCGCGCCGCCTGGCGCATGAAATTAAAAACCCGTTGACGCCTATCCAGCTGTCGGCGGAACGGCTGCAGATGAAGCTGGAGGACAAGCTGACGCCAAGCGATGCGGGCATGCTCGGCCGCGCCACCAGCACCATCGTCAATCAGGTGGCGGCGATGAAGCGCATGGTTGACGATTTCCGCGAATATGCGAAGACGCCGCCGGCCGTGCTGTCGCCGCTGAACCTGAATGCGCTGATAGAGGAGATCCTGGGCCTTTACATCGCCGGCGACGAACGCGACATCATCCATGCGGAACTGGCGCCCAATCTGCCGCGGGTGATGGGCGACGCCACCCAGCTGCGCCAGTTGATCCACAACCTGCTGCAAAATGCCCAGGACGCGGTCGCCGAGCGCGCCGAGGACGGAGAACCGGCGCGCATCGACGTGCTCACGGAAGCCATTCATTACTCCGGCTCCGATGGCGCCGACCGCACAGCGGTCAGGCTGACCATCACCGACAATGGCCCCGGTTTTTCACCAAAAATCCTGGCGCGCGCGTTCGAGCCCTACGTCACGTCCAAGACCCGCGGCACCGGGCTTGGACTGGCCATGGTAAAAAAGATCGTTGAGGAGCATGGCGGCCGCGTCGATATCCAGAATCGGCGCAATACCAGCGGCGCTAAAATAGTCATACTGCTCCTGAAGCTGGCGCCTGCTAATGCTAATTAAGTGCTAACCAAAAGCTGACAACAATAAGTGCGCAAGTAGAATGGATTGTCCGGGAGTGGGTCCGAATCTGAATTAATCAAGGCAACGAAATGGCAAATATTCTGGTAGTCGACGATGAGATGGGTATCCGTGAATTGCTCTCTGAAATACTGGGCGATGAAGGCCATGTGGTGACCATGGCTGAAAACGCGCAGCAGGCGCGCCAGATCCGCGCCACCACCACGCCCGATCTGGTTCTGCTGGACATCTGGATGCCCGACACCGATGGCGTCACGCTGCTCAAGGAATGGCAGCGCGACCGCATGCTGACCATGCCGGTAATCATGATGTCGGGTCATGCCACCATCGACACCGCGGTTGAAGCGACCCGCATCGGCGCCCTTAACTTTCTGGAAAAGCCGATTTCGCTGCAGAAGCTGCTTAAAGCGGTACAGCAAGGCCTGTCGCGCGGGCAGGAAACGGCGCGCGCCGGCACATTGGCGTCGATCGCGCGGCCAGCCAGCCCGGCGCCGGTCAGCAATGCGGCGCCAGTGGTCGCTTCGTCAACCCTGGCGCCGACGGTCCTGGGCATTGCGCAGGCCGAGCCCGCAGCAGCCAAGCCGGTGGAGGAAAAAGGCTTCAGCGTTTCCTTCGAGCTGCCGCTGCGGGAGGCGCGCGATGCATTCGAGCGCGCTTACTTCGAACATCATCTGCAGCGCGAAGGCGGCAGCATGACGCGGGTGGCCGAGCGCACCGGCCTGGAGCGCACGCACCTATACCGCAAGCTCAAGCAACTCGGCGTCGAGCCCGGCAAGCTGGGCCGCAGAAGCGGGTGATCCCGACCACGCTGGTGATCGGCGCCTCGGCGGCCCTGCGCGAGGCTGGCATCGCCGCAGCGCTCGAGCCCGGCCTGACTAGCGCGGTCATCCTTGAGGGTTTGCCGGACGGGAAGTCGGCGTCCGCGCTGCCGCCCGCCACTGCAACGCAGCAAATCGTCCGCATCGCCCCCGGCTGCATCTGCTGCACCGGCAGCCTGACCATGCGGGTTACGCTCAACCGCGTCCTGCGCAGCCGGCCGCAGCGGCTGTTCATCAGTCTGGCGGATGCCAGCCATCTTGTCGAAATCCGGCGTTTTCTTAGCACCGCTCCGTATCAACAGTTACTGACGCTTACAGAAGACATGCGCGTTCCATCTTGAAATGCCGCCCGGGGCCGCCATGTTCGACTCAGAAGCAGTTATTACTGTCAGTAATCGCATGAGGAGTGAATATGAACCTGATCT
>Ga0308175_100003269_pt1 | contig 11228 bp, 10 predicted proteins | sample PhyCR1_3_FD_203893 | JGI IMG/M metagenome (GOLD analysis project Ga0308175, IMG submission 203893) | Soil microbial communities from UC Gill Tract Community Farm, Albany, California, United States - DLSLS.C.R1 | ecosystem: Environmental > Terrestrial > Soil > Agricultural land | place: USA... | reverse complement strand
ATTGCGAAAACTGTGGCAGTCCAATGGTATTCAAAATGGGCCGTTATGGAAAATTCATGGCATGCAGTAATTTCCCTGATTGCCGTAATACAAAGCCGATTGTGAAAGAGATCGGTGTAACGTGTCCAAACTGTAAAGAAGGACAAATTATTGAACGGAAAAGTAAGAAAAGAAGATTGTTTTACGGCTGTACGAATTATCCTTCATGTGAATTTATCTCATGGGATAAGCCGCTTCCAAGACCATGCCCGAAATGTGAAGGCTTGCTAGTTGAAAAGAAATTAAAAAAGGGCGTTCAAGTGCAGTGTGTTAATTGTGATTATAAAGAAGAGCCGCAAAGCTGAGAGTGGGGGAAACCCACTCTTTTGTTTTTGTACTTGATTGGGTTCCTTTTTGTCCACCTAAGTAGTATGAGGACAGAAGAAGGCTGATTGCAGTAATAGTTGTCCTCATGAAGCGGTCATGAGGACAGAAGAAGTCCGATTGGGGTAAAAGTTGTCCTCATGAAGCAGCCATGAGGACAGAAGAAGTCAGATTACGATAAAAGTTGTCCTCATGAAGAAGTCATGAGGACAAATGAAGGTCGATGGCCGTAATAATTGTCCTGATATAGCCCCATACCAACAAACGTGCCGGATCCCTTATTCTTCATTATCAATCAATAAAAAGCGGCCTCCTATTTTGCTTCATTTTTCTCTCTACTCGATTAAAAGGGTGTTTTTGAATTTTTTTACAAAAACAAAAAACTTTTTTGTTCCTCAATCGTATAGTACAATGCAAGATGGACTTATCATGAGGGCAAGGTATATTTATAGTACTTTTTAATCCAAAATGGTTACTAGTATAAATATTGCAGGAAATTGAGGAGGTACTTATTTGAAAGATGTAACGATCAATGTGATTGGCGCTGGTCTAGCTGGAAGTGAAGCAGCTTGGCAGATAGCCAAACGCGGAGTAAAAGTAAGACTGTACGAAATGCGTCCAGTGAAGCAAACACCTGCGCACCATACCGATAAATTTGCCGAGTTAGTTTGCAGTAATTCACTCAGGGCCAATACTTTAACAAATGCGGTCGGAGTCTTAAAGGAAGAAATGAGAAAACTTGATTCGGTGATTATCGCCGCCGCTGATGCATGTTCAGTCCCAGCAGGAGGAGCATTGGCAGTAGACCGTCATGAGTTTGCAGCAAAAGTAACCGAGATGGTTAAAAATCATGAAAATGTAACGGTAATCAATGAAGAAGTGACCGAGATTCCTGAAGGTCCAACCGTTATTGCAACAGGCCCGCTTACGAGTGAAGCTCTATCAGGACAACTAAAGGGTTTGACAGGTGAAGACTATCTTTACTTTTATGACGCTGCAGCCCCAATCCTAGAAAAAGACAGCATTAATATGGACAAGGTTTATTTAAAATCACGATACGATAAAGGGGAAGCCGCTTATCTGAATTGTCCGATGACAGAAGAAGAATTTAATACCTTCTATGAGGCCCTTATTACAGCTGAGACTGCTCCTACAAAAGAATTTGAAAAAGAAGTCTTTTTTGAGGGCTGTATGCCAATTGAAGTAATGGCGTCCAGAGGGAAGAAAACGATGCTATTTGGTCCATTAAAGCCTGTCGGACTAGAGGATCCAAAAACAGACAAGAGACCATTTGCAGTGGTCCAACTTCGACAAGATGATGCTGCCGGGACGCTTTTCAATATTGTTGGTTTTCAGACACATTTAAAGTGGGGGGCACAAAAGGAAGTCATTCGCCTGATTCCGGGTCTTGAAAATGCTGAAATCGTCCGCTATGGTGTTATGCACCGAAATACGTTTATTAATTCACCTAAAGTTCTAAAGGCTACCTATCAATTCCGAAATCGGGAGGATTTATTTTTCGCTGGTCAAATGACTGGGGTTGAAGGCTATGTTGAATCTGCTGCCAGCGGCTTAATAGCTGGAATAAATGCAGCTCGGCTAGCAATCGGAGAGGAGACAGTTGAGTTTCCTGCCGACACAGCGATTGGCAGCATGGCACGTTATATTACAACAGCCAACCCTGATAATTTTCAGCCGATGAATGCTAATTTTGGGTTATTTCCAGAACTGCCAGTGAAAATAAAAGGTAAGCAGGAAAGAAATTTACAACATGCCAATCGAGCGTTAGAAACAATTCAGAACTTTGTGAAAGTTTTGTAAAATTTATTGCAAGGGCTATAGAAGTATGTTACGATTTACTAGCCCTTGTCAGTTTAAATAGTATGTTAATTGTGAATGTTTTATTAAACATATTTACTGGGTGTTTACAAATTGTAAGCATTTCCGCAAAATGACAATTGAACCATTAATAACTTGTTTTCAGTGATTTTCTTTTTTCTCATCAATAAGTGGGATTAGGTACCCAGCTATTACATATCTCGACTTTTTAACGGAAATTACTCCAAAGGGAGGAAAATTTAATGAATCAATTTCATGCGACTACAATATTTGCAGTCCACCATAACGGTGAATGCTCTATGTCCGGTGATGGCCAGGTGACTTTTGGCAATGCAGTTGTGATGAAACACACTGCCAGAAAAGTAAGAAAGATATTTAATGGTAAGGTATTGGCGGGCTTTGCTGGTTCTGTTGCAGATGCGTTCACTCTTTTTGAATTGTTTGAAGGAAAGTTAGAGGAATATAACGGCAATCTTCAAAGAGCTGCAGTCGAGCTTGCTAAAGAATGGAGAAATGATAAGATGCTTCGCAAATTGGAAGCGATGTTAATTGTCATGAATCGCGAAAGCTTGCTATTAGTTTCCGGAACCGGTGAAGTAATTGAGCCTGACGATGGGATTCTTGCCATCGGCTCAGGTGGGAATTATGCATTGGCCGCTGGCCGTTCATTAAAGAAATATTCAGGCGAACATTTATCTGCAAAAGAAATTGCAAAAGCTTCTTTAGAAATAGCTGCGGAAATATGTGTATATACCAACCACAACATTATCGTTGAAGAGCTGTAACGGGAAGGAGACGGAAAAAATGGTAAAAACTACGGATTTAACTCCCCGACAAATTGTTGAGAAACTTGATCAATATATTATTGGCCAGAAGGATGCTAAGAAAGCCGTTGCTGTTGCATTAAGGAACCGTTACAGAAGAGGCCTCTTAAATGATAAGCTTCGTGAAGAAATTATTCCAAAAAACATCTTGATGATTGGTCCTACTGGGGTAGGTAAAACGGAAATTGCCAGACGGATGGCTAAACTTGTCGGTGCTCCGTTTATTAAGGTGGAAGCAACTAAATTCACAGAAGTTGGTTATGTTGGGCGTGATGTAGAATCAATGGTGCGCGATCTTGCGGAAACCTCTGTTCGTTTAGTAAAAGAAGAGCGTATGCAAAGTGTGAAGGAACGAGCTGAAGAGAATGCTAACAGCAGGCTTGTTGATTTACTTGTTCCGTCAGCTAAAAAAGCAACGAACTATAAAAATCCACTTGAAATGTTATTCGGCGGCGGAAATTCTTCATCTGAACCGGACACACAACAAGAAGATTTTTCTGCACTGGAAAAACGGAAGATTGTCAAAGAAAAGCTTGCTCTCGGACAATTAGAAGATGAAATTGTAACAGTTGAGGTAGAAGAGCAAACGCCTTCGATGTTCGATATGCTGCAAGGTTCAGGAATTGAACAAATGGGTATGAATATGCAAGATGCCCTAAGTAGTTTTATGCCGAAAAAACGGAAGAAGAGAAAACTAACCGTTCGTGAAGCAAGGAATGTATTAACAAGTGAAGAAGCTGCAAAGCTGATTGATATGGATGAAGTTTCATCCGAGGCAGTCTATCGCGCCGAACAAACAGGTATCATTTTTATAGATGAGATCGATAAAATTGCCAGTAAAAATTCCGGCGGTTCATCGGCAGATGTTTCGCGTGAAGGGGTCCAACGGGATATCCTGCCAGTGGTTGAGGGTTCAACGGTTGTTACAAAATACGGCTCCGTTAAAACTGACCATATTTTGTTTATAGCAGCGGGTGCTTTTCATATTGCGAAACCATCGGATTTAATTCCGGAACTTCAAGGACGTTTTCCAATCCGTGTTGAGCTCACCAAGTTAACAGTGGAAGATTTCTTTAGAATTTTAATTGAACCTGATAATGCTTTAATAAAACAATATCAAGCATTATTGGAAACTGAAGGTATACAAATTGAATTTTCTGACGATGCTATTCGTAGAATAGCTGAGGTAGCGTTCGAAGTGAATCAGAATACCGATAATATTGGGGCAAGACGTCTTCATACCATACTGGAAAAGCTGTTAGAGGATTTATCCTTTGAAGCTCCAGACATTACGATGGAGAAAATTACGATTACACCGCAGTATGTGGATGATAAGCTTGGGGCTATTTCGAAGAATAAAGATTTAAGCCAATTCATTCTTTAGGAATGCTGCTTTTTTGAATTTTTCAGGAGATGCCATTCTTAAATAATACTCATACACGAATAATGTTTTACTAAAAAATTTAATAATGGTTGTAGTTACTAGGAGGAAGAAACAGATGGATTTACTTACAAAAACTAGACGTATTAATGTTTTACTACAGAAGGCAGCAGGCAAGCCTGTTAATTTCAAAGAAATGTCGGAAACGTTAAGTGAGACGATTGAAGCAAATGTTTACATCGTCAGCCGCCGCGGTAAGCTTTTAGGTTTTTCAATTTATCAACAGATTGAGAACGAACGTATGAAGAAAATGTTTGAGGATCGTCAATTTCCAGAGGAATACACAAAAGGCTTGTTTAATATTCAAGAAACTTCTTCAAATTTGGATATTGAAAGTCAATATACTGCATTCCCTGTAGAAAATAGAGATTTATTCAAAGAAGGTTTAACAACGATTGTTCCAATTATTGGCGGCGGGGAACGCCTTGGTACATTAATTCTTGCAAGACTGCAAGAAAAATTCCATGACGATGATTTAATTCTCGGCGAATATGGTGCTACTGTTGTAGGTATGGAGATTTTACGTGAAAAGTCTGAAGAGATTGAAGAAGAGGCAAGAAGCAAAGCTGTTGTGCAAATGGCGATCAGTTCATTGTCTTATAGTGAATTAGAGGCAATTGAACATATTTTTGAAGAATTAAATGGTCATGAGGGCTTGTTGGTTGCATCAAAAATTGCTGACCGGGTTGGAATCACACGTTCAGTTATTGTGAATGCACTAAGAAAGCTTGAAAGTGCAGGGGTTATTGAATCACGTTCTCTTGGTATGAAAGGTACGTATATTAAGGTCCTTAACGATAAGTTCCTAGTAGAACTTGATAAATTAAGACAACACTAATCAACGATCCCCAATTTGAAAGAATTGGGGTTTTTATTTTTTTGCTGTGTTAATCTTGAATGTTGATTTCCGCTCCAGGCGGCTTCGCTTTCCGCGGGCGTGCCGGGGAGCCTCCTCGGCGCACATGCGCCTGTGGGGTCTCCCCAGCCCCGTACTCCCGCAGGAGTCTTCGCCGCCTTCCGCTCCAATCAACATGCTAAAATTCAACCTTAACATTTAACACAGCCAACTTTTTTTTAAGTATTTCTTGATTGTTATAGTTACTTATGCTATATTATTTCATGGTGTTAATACACACGCTTGTTGATTTAAATGGATGGTGCTGAATTTTTCAGTTTCTATTTAAAAATGAGATGAGCGGAGGAAAACAAACCACTAGGAGGAAAAACACATGTCAGTTATTTCAATGAAACAATTGCTTGAAGCTGGTGTACATTTCGGACACCAAACTCGCCGTTGGAACCCTAAGATGAAGAAATATATCTTCACTGAGCGTAACGGTATCTACATTATCGACCTACAAAAAACAGTTAAAAAGGTTGAAGAAGCTTATAACTGGGTAAAAGATCTTGCTGGTAACGGCGGAACGATTCTTTTTGTTGGTACTAAAAAACAAGCTCAAGATTCTGTTAAAGAAGAAGCAGCTCGTTCTGGTATGTACTTTGTTAACCAACGTTGGTTGGGTGGTACATTAACAAACTTCGAAACAATCCAAAAGCGTATTGGCCGCTTAAAAGATATTGAAAGAATGTCAGAAGACGGTACTTTTGAAGTATTACCTAAGAAAGAAGTTGTTCAACTTAAGAAAGAACTAGAGCGTCTTGAAAAATTCCTAGGCGGAATTAAAGACATGAAACAACTTCCTGATGCACTATTCATCATCGACCCTCGTAAAGAGCGTATCGCAGTTGCAGAAGCTAAAAAGTTAAACATTCCTATCGTAGGTATTGTTGATACTAACTGTGATCCAGACGAAATCGATGTTGTTATCCCAGCTAACGATGATGCAATCCGTGCGGTTAAACTATTAACTGGTAAAATGGCGGATGCTATCCTTGAAGCGAAACAAGGCGAAGAAGTAGCACAAGAAGCGTAAGATTCAAAAGGTGATAAGAGGGAGACCCTTTATCACCTTTTTTTAAGAAATGTTTATCTTGAGAATGAATGGCTAAGATATAGTATAGTACATAGTTTAAAAGGAGGAATTTTAAATGGCAGTTACTGCTCAAATGGTTAAAGAACTTCGTGAAAAAACAGGCGCAGGCATGATGGACTGTAAAAAAGCACTTACCGAAACAGACGGTGATATGGACAAAGCAATTGATTTCTTACGTGAGAAAGGGATCGCTAAAGCTGCTAATAAAGCAGATCGTATTGCAGCTGAAGGTTTAACTTCAGTTGTAACAGCAGGAAACGATGCTGTTATCCTTGAAGTAAACTCTGAAACAGACTTCGTTGCGAAAAATGAAGGCTTCCAAACTCTTGTTCAAGAGCTTGCAGCACACTTATTAAAGAACAAACCGGCTACTGTTGAAGAAGCAATAGCTCAAACAATGGAAAATGGAGCAACTGTTGCTGATCACATCAATGCTGCTATCGCAAAAATCGGAGAAAAGCTTTCCCTTCGCCGTTTTGCAATTGTATCTAAGACTGACAATGATGCTTTTGGTGCTTACATCCACATGGGCGGCCGAATCAGCGTATTAACAGTTCTTGAGGGTACTACAGAAGAAAGTGCTGCGAAAGATATTTCTATGCATATCACTGCGTTAAGACCTAAATATGTATCTCGTGATCAAGTATCTTCAGAAGAAGTTGAGCATGAGCGTCAAGTATTAACACAACAAGCTCTTAACGAAGGCAAGCCAGAAAACATCGTAGCAAAAATGGTTGAAGGCCGTCTTGGCAAATACTTTGAAGATGTATGTCTTCTTGACCAAACTTTCGTTAAAAACCCTGATCAAAAAGTTCGTCAATTCGTTGAGTCTAAGGGCGCAACTGTACGTGAATTCGTACGTTACGAAGTAGGCGAAGGTATTGAAAAGAAAGAAGACAACTTCGCAGAAGAAGTTATGAATCAAGTAAATAAAAAATAAGTCAAATATTCTCTAGCTTGAAAACAAATGCTATATGGGAATGTTACTGTTATAGTTTTTTAATAGGGGACACGGTGTGTTCCCTATTTTTAAAGGGAAATATATAATAAAAATATCTAGCTCCAAGCGCCTAGGGGCTCGAGGTCACAAGCCCTGGATAAGGCGCTTACGCTTTAAAATAATACATACGGAGGTTTATATGAGCGGTCCTAAGTACAAAAGAGTCGTATTAAAATTAAGTGGGGAAGCACTTGCTGGAGAGTCCAGTTTTGGAATTAAACCTTCTGTTATTAAGTCAATTGCTGAACAGGTAAAAGAGGTAGCAGAACTAGGTGTTGAAGTAGCTGTTGTCGTGGGCGGTGGTAATATATGGCGTGGTAAAATTGGCAGTGAAATGGGAATGGATAGAGCCACTGCTGATTATATGGGCATGCTTGCAACGGTTATGAATTCTTTAGCGCTTCAGGATAGTTTGGAGCAATTAGGAATCCAATCACGTGTACAAACATCCATTGAAATGCGCCAGGTTGCTGAACCATATATCAGACGCAAGGCCATGAGACACTTAGAGAAAAGTCGTGTCGTTATTTTTGCGGCAGGTACAGGTAATCCATACTTCTCAACAGATACAACAGCAGCGTTAAGGGCAGCGGAGATTGATGCGGAAGTAATCTTAATGGCTAAAAATAATGTCGATGGTGTTTATTCAGCAGACCCAAGAATTGATCCTAGTGCGACTAAGTATGAAGACCTTACCTTCTTGGATGTAATTAAAGAAGGTTTAGCCGTTATGGATTCGACAGCCTCATCCTTATGTATGGATAATGATATTCCATTGATTGTGTTCTCTATTATGGAACAAGGCAATATTAAAAGAGCCGTTATGGGTGAAAAAATTGGAACTATTGTTAGGGGGAAAAACTAATGCCAAAGCAAGTTATTGCTTCAACTAAAGATCGTATGACCAAAGCAATCCAAGCTTATACTCGTGAGCTTGCAAGTATTCGTGCCGGACGGGCGAGCGCCTCATTATTAGATCGTATTACTGTTGATTATTATGGAGCGCCTACACCCGTCAATCAAGTTGCGGGGATTAGCACTCCAGAAGCACGTTTACTTGTGATTCAGCCATACGATAAGTCAATTCTAGGTGATATTGAAAAAGCGATCCTGAAATCTGATTTAGGTTTAAATCCTTCAAATGATGGTTCTATTATCCGTATTGCCATTCCGCAATTGACTGAAGAAAGACGGAAAGAACTTGTAAAAGTAGTGAAAAAAGACTCAGAAGAAGCAAAAGTAGCGATTCGTAACATTCGCCGTGATGGAAACGATGATTTGAAAAAGCTTGAGAAAAATGGAGAAATTACAGAAGATGCCCTTCGTGGTTATTCTGATGACATCCAGAAGCTTACGGATGAGTTCATTCAAAAAGTCGATCAAATCACAAAAGATAAAGAAAAAGAAATTTTAGAAGTGTAATTAATCGTTGCTGGCAGTTAAAAGTTGAGTTAAAAGACCCTCTTTAAAAGGGGGTTTTTTCTCTATATTTTAATGATTCTAGACTGTCCCTAAAATTTTCTGAACATTATTCTTAATTACTGTTATTTTACATAGGTTATTATTAGAGATATCTTTAAGGTTTTTTGGTATGATAATATCATCTAACCTGAAGATACTTTTACATATTTGGATAAGTGAATCCATGATTTATTATCGGAGGATATGATTAATTAACCTGAGGAGCAATGTTATGTTGAATAAATTTGGGCTTTGGAAGAAGCCGGCTAACTCTTCCACACTCCGAGATAAAATAGAAGAAATTAAAGAATCGCCTGTTCCTGAACATGTTGCCATTATTATGGACGGTAATGGGCGCTGGGCTAAAAAAAGGGCTTTACCACGTATTGCAGGTCATCACGAAGGCATGAAGGTTGTTCGAAAGACAACCATGCTGGCCAACAACCTCGGAATCAAGGCCTTAACTCTATATGCCTTTTCTACTGAGAACTGGAAACGTCCAAAAAATGAAGTGGAATATATTATGAAGCTTCCGGAAGAATTTTTAGGTACTTTCCTTCCTGAACTGATTGAAAATAATGTTCAAGTTAAAATGATGGGATATAAAGATCAACTGCCGTCACATACACTCCGTGCAATCGAGAGGGCGGTTGAAGAAACAAAGAATAATACAGGACTAGTCTTGAATTTTGCCTTGAATTATGGAAGCAGGGCGGAAATCCTCGATGCTGTAAAACAAATTATAAATGATAGCAAAAATGGCATACTGAAGGAAACAGAACTAAACGAACAAGTCTTTTCCTCCTATTTAATGAGTTCCGATTTTCCAGACCCGGATCTGTTAATCCGAACAAGTGGAGAAATCCGTTTAAGTAACTTTATGCTTTGGCAATTAGCATATTCGGAATTTTGGTTTACAGACGTACTATGGCCTGATTTTAATGAAGAATATTTCCTTGAAGCAATTGAGGCTTATCAAAAACGTCAGCGGAGGTTTGGCGGAATCTAAAGTATACCTCTCTTTAAGAACATAAAAGGTGTTGAACTAGTAGATGAAGCAAAGAATCATTACAGCAGTGGTAGCAGCAGTATTATTTGTGCCGATTGTATTTTACGGCGGACTTCCTTTTGTTCTGTTAACGTACATTCTTGCTACAATAGGGTTATATGAACTATTGAAAATGAAACAACTAAGTATTTTTTCAGTTCATGGACTAATATCGCTTTTATTTCTATGGGTGATTATTTTTCCTAAGCAATATCATCATGTTCTCGCGGATTTTTATTATTCGAAAACAGAGATCGCGATAATATTTATTTTGTTGTTTTTAGCCTATACGGTTGTCACAAAAAATCGATTTACCTTTGAAGATGTCTCATTTTGCATTCTATCGGCGATTTATGTAGGAATTGGGTTTTACTTTTTTATTGAAACCCGCGAAGCCGGAATTGTTTATGTTTTTTATTCCCTATTTATCATTTGGGCAACAGACTCTGGTGCCTATTTTGTCGGCAAAGCAATGGGAAAAAACAAATTATGGCCTGAAATTAGTCCCAATAAAACAGTAGAAGGCTCATTAGGCGGTGTCGTATGTGCTGTAATCGTGGGAATATTATTTTCGGTATTTTCCACGACCATCCCGGTAGGTCTGGTTACTTTAATGGGAATTACTGTTGTTCTTTCTGTTTTTGGACAAATAGGCGACCTTGTCCAATCTGCCTTTAAGCGTCATTTTAACGTAAAGGATTCAGGAAACATTCTCCCAGGTCATGGAGGGATTCTTGATCGCTTTGATAGCTTATTATTTGTTTTGCCATTATTAAATCTATTCCATCTTTGGACATAGTGGCGGTTCTTTTTACTTATTAGGAGTTGAAACACTTGAAGACAATTAGTTTATTAGGTGCTACGGGTTCAGTTGGAATCCAAACGATTGATATCATTCGTGAGCACTGTAAAGAATTTCAACTAGCAGCATTTTCAGTTGGGAAAAATATTGAATTAGCACGTAAATTAATTATTGAATTTAAACCAATGCTTGTCTCTGTGCAGGAATCTAGTGATTGTGCTTTATTAAGAGCAGAATTCCCGAACACGAAGTTTACTTTTGGCAATGAAGGATTGATTGAGGTAGCTGTCTTTGAAAAATCTGATATCCTTGTCAATGCTGTCCTGGGCAGTGTAGGACTGCATCCCACCTTACAAGCCATAGAATGCGGGAAAGTCATTGCGATCGCGAATAAAGAAACGTTAGTTACTGCAGGACATTTAGTAATAGAAGCGGCAAAAAGAAATAATGTACCGC
>Ga0308175_100003268_pt1 | contig 11229 bp, 7 predicted proteins | sample PhyCR1_3_FD_203893 | JGI IMG/M metagenome (GOLD analysis project Ga0308175, IMG submission 203893) | Soil microbial communities from UC Gill Tract Community Farm, Albany, California, United States - DLSLS.C.R1 | ecosystem: Environmental > Terrestrial > Soil > Agricultural land | place: USA... | reverse complement strand
AGATATTATGATGGGGATGATTTACTTCATGCAGAATTGGCATACCGACTAAATTAAATAAAATATAGATCAGACCAAAACCAAGGATGATGGTTAAATAGACAGCCCCTAGATATAAAAAATTCTCAAGGGAAGCAAATTTCTGTCTAAGCGTGTTAGGCATAAATAAGGTTCGCAGACTCATAAAGATACAAAATATAACGAGCGGGAGTAAGAAATAGAACACAAAAACCACCCCTAAAAGTGATGCATTACTCTATTCCTATGCAAGCTTGGACAATAAAATAGCAAAAACCAGGCATAAACCTGGTTCTTTTAAAAAAAGGTATAATTTCACGAGTATATTTAATTCCCAGCACCTCGATATTTTTTTACTCCTTGATTCCAAAGCATAACGGATAGAACAAAGAAAATGACTCCAATGACCGGTGTTAAAAAGGAATACCAGTACCATTCTTGTTTTTCAAGAAAAAAGGCTGCAGGATAAACACCTACAAAAGCAAACGGTAATATCCATGTTAGTACAAAGCGAATCAATTGATTATAGATATTCACCGGATATCTGCCATAATTGCTGATATTGTACATCATTGGCATCAATGACGTCCTAGCATCCGCCCAAAAGCTAATACATGCCAGCATAATAAACACACCACCATAAACCAATGCTCCGCCAGCAACAAAAATGATAAACAAAAACGGATCATACCAATCAATATCTAATTGAAGCTTGGAGCCGGCATAAAACATAACAGCAAGCCCTGTTATTGCCCCTAAGAGGGATTCCAATTCAAGCCTCTCTAAAATGATTTGAAACAAACTATGGATCGGTCTTGTTAGAATCCTATCGAGTTCTCCTTTAACAATATATCGCTCGTTAAAATCCCAAATATTAAAAAAGGCTGAAAAGACTGCATATGGGACTAAGAAGAAGCCGTAAATAAAAATAATCTCATCCCTGTTCCATCCATGTAATAAATGGGTGTGCCCAAATACAACCAAAATAAACACAAGATTGATAGCTTGAGAAAGCAAATCCGAGAAAAACTCGACAAATAAATCAGCCCTATATTGAAACCTAGTTTTCAAGTATTGTGACATATATTGAAAAAACATTGATAAATAAAACACAGCTTAGCCCCCTTGAATAATCAATTGTTTTTTCGCCAAATTCCATAGTACATAAATAGGCAAAATTAAAATGATTACCCAAATAAATTGTTGGCCGATAGCAGCTAATGCCTGATTATGTGAAAAGCCTTTGGTAAAAATCATACTTGGCGTATAACTGATTCCTTGAAAAGGCAAGAAACCCATAATGGTTTGAGCCCAACCGGGAAAGAAACTAATCGGCAGTAGAAGTCCGGAGAACAAATCAATCACCACTCGTTTCGCACGAATCAGTCCGCTATTATTATATAAGAAGAAAGTAGTGATTCCTGTTAATAGATTTAACTCTGTATTAATGAGAAAACTTAATAAGATAGAAATCGCAAATAACCCCCAAACACTCAAATCCCATGTAAATTGAATAGGAAAAACGAAGTACACGATGATAAGTCCCGGAGCAGAAAAGAAGAAAAGCCTAAAAATCCCTTCACCCAACCCCTGCATGGTTTTCATTCCTAGATAACTGTAGGGCCTGATTAGTTCAATCGCGACTTTCCCTTCCATGATTTCCTGTGCCATCTCACGGTCAAGATTATTAAAATAAAAAGCCCTTGCCATCCATGAAACTGCTACATAGGTTGTCATCTGCACGACCGAAAGTCCCTGAATCTGTTCTTTACCGCCATATATCGCCGTCCAAAGAAAATAGTAAGCACCAATGTTAATACTATATATAAGAATACCTGTGTAATAATTAGTCCGGTAGGCAAGCATCATTAAAAAGCGAATCCTAATCATTTCTAAATATTTATCCAACTTCCACAGCACCCTTTTCATAAATATTTCGAATGATTTCTTCCGTTGACGTTTCATTTATTTTTACATCTTTAATTTTAAAGGCCGCAACCACTTGGGCAATTACCTGCGAAATTAATTCATCACGATCCTCAACTGTTGCAGTAAAGATCTGGTCTTTCTCATCCAGCTCCCACACCACCGGAAGACTACCCGTTAATTTCTTAACCGCGGAGATATCCACTGTCTCAAGGAATTGGAACTGCAACTCTTTTTGATCTCCCCATTTTTCCTTTAATTCCCTTAGTCCCCCATCGTAGATGATGCTGCCTTCATCGAGCATAACCACGCGCTCACACAGTGCCTCAATATCAGAAAGGTCATGGGTGGTGAGTAGAATCGTAGTGTTATATTTTTCATTGATTTCCTTTAAGAATTCTCTTATTTTCAGCTTTACCAATACATCTAAACCGATGGTCGGTTCATCCAGGAACAGCAACGGAGGGTTATGAATTAACGCGGCAGCCAGCTCGCAGCGCATTCTTTGGCCTAATGAGAGCTTTCGCACGGGCTTGTCCAATAGTGGTTCAATATCCAGCGTTTTAATGACATGATTCATGTGCTGGTCATAGTGTTCGTCTGAAACCTTATATACCTTTTTTAACAAGCGGAATGACTCCTGCACGGCAATGTCCCACCATAATTGCGAGCGCTGCCCAAAAACAACGCCAATAGTTTGAACGAATCGTTCCCTTTCTTTATGTGGATTCATCCCGTTTACGATGATTTCACCAGAAGTTGGTGTTAATATTCCCGTCAGCATTTTGATTGTGGTCGATTTCCCGGCACCATTTTCACCAATATAACCGACCATTTCCCCTTTTTTGATTGAAAAATTTATATCATTCACAGCGGGAACGACTTTATAATTACGAGTAAATAAATCTCGGAACGCACCTTTTAAACCGGTGCGGCTAGAATAAGCTTTAAACTCTTTTCGTAACTTAGTTACTTGAATAACATTTTCCATTTTCTTTACCTCCTGAAAGCATTGCCCTAAAGAATTAGTTTAGCCAATAAAATAAGATAAAACAACTATCCTAAATTCCAACAAATTTTCAAAAATATAAAACAGATAGAAGTCAACTTAAAAAGTGTTAAAATAGAAAGATACGTAATTAAGGAGGAAAGATTGTGCGATTTACAAATTCAGAAAGATTACATAACGAAGCGCTAGAACACATTGTAGGTGGAGTGAACAGCCCTTCAAGATCTTACAAAGCAGTTGGAGGAGGTTCCCCGGTGGTCATGGAACGCGGACATGGCGCTTATTTTTGGGACGTTGACGGCAATCAATATATTGATTATCTCGCAGCATATGGACCGATTATTACAGGCCATGCCCACCCGCATATAACGGAAGCCATTAAGCGTGCTGCTGAGAACGGAGTACTTTATGGAACTCCAACTCCTCATGAAGTTAAATTTGCCAAAATGTTAAAGGAAGCCATCCCATCTTTAGATAAAGTTCGATTTGTTAACTCCGGGACCGAAGCAGTCATGTCCACCATTCGTGTTGCCCGTGCCCATACTGGACGTGATAAAATCATTAAATTTGCCGGTTGTTATCATGGACATTCGGACCTTGTCCTAGTTGCTGCAGGATCCGGCCCTTCCACATTAGGGACACCAGATTCCGCTGGAGTGCCAAAGAGTATTGCTCAAGAAGTAATCACGGTACCATTCAATGATATTGAACCATTCAAACAAGCATTAGAAAAATGGGGAGATCAAGTAGCCGCTGTATTAGTAGAACCAATCGTCGGAAACTTCGGGATTGTGGAACCGAAATCCGGCTTCCTCCAGCAGGTGAATGACCTCACACATGAAGCAGGAGCACTTGTTATCTATGATGAAGTCATAACGGCTTTTCGTTTTATGTATGGCGGTGCCCAGGATTTATTAGGGGTTCAGCCAGACTTAACCGCATTAGGGAAAATTATCGGCGGAGGACTTCCAATTGGAGCGTACGGCGGGCGTAAAGAAATTATGGAAAAGGTTGCACCGCTTGGAACTGCCTATCAAGCTGGAACGATGGCTGGTAACCCCGCCTCGATGCTTTCTGGAATTGCGTGCCTTGAAGTCTTAAAGCAAGAAGGAATTTATGAGTACCTAGATCGGTTAGGAGCCATGCTTGAAGAGGGAATCATTGAAGCTGCCAAGGAGTATGGGATTGAGATCACAATTAACCGTTTGAAGGGCGCCTTAACAGTTTATTTTACTAGTGAAAAAATTGAAAACTATGAGCAGGCAGAAAACACAGATGGTCAAATGTTCGCTAAGTTTTTCAAACTAATGCTTCATCAAGGAATTAATCTTGCCCCTTCCAAATATGAAGCTTGGTTCCTAACCATTGCTCATACAGAGGAGGATATTGAAGCAACGTTATACGCGGTCAGAAATGCATTTTCCTCACTAAAGGGCGAATAATTATGCATTTTTTATGCACCTAAGGGAGTGGAAAACACTCCCTTTTATTTTAAAAACAACGATGAAAACGGTTACATTAACCTGTTTCTTCCTGTATTTGCATATTTTTTAATGCACTTTTTTATCCAAAATAATGTATATTTATTTGATTTCTGAAAATTCTTGTGATAAGATTAGCTTATTATTTCTTTTTTTAAATCTTTAACTAATAACCTAGTAAAAAGGATTACAATTTTTTAAAAAATTAGATTCATAATCCAATAGTATCATAGGAGGTGAACCGGCTTTAACGGTCAGCCGATGAAGCCAAGATTAATGTCACAAAACTGGACCCCTTCCCTATTTAAAGATTTTCATAAGCAGGAACACGATGCCTGCGGAATTGTTGCTTGTCTTGAAAAAAATAAAATCCCTACAAGAAAAAATATCTTCGACTGTATAGATGCCCTTGTTACCATGAACCACCGCGCTGGTTTTATTAATGGCGAAGGCGATGGCGTTGGAATCCATATGGACATACCAACTAAACTTTGGAAACAAAAACTCTCCACAGCTGGCATTGATGCAAACCTAGTGGATCAAGAGGATTTTTCTGTTGGTCATGTATTTGTAAGCCAAAAGGTTAACTGGGAATCTACAAAACTTGAGCTGCAAAAGAAGCTAGAAAAATACGAACTAACATTAGTTTTTGAAACTGATGAAGTTACCGATTCTGCAGCCTTGGGCCCAATTGCTATTCAAGAAAACCCTGTGTTCTGGCAATTTGCCTGTGTTTCTACAAAGAAAGGCAAGGAACTGACAAAAAATCTTTTTAACGCGCTTATTGATTTTGAGATAAACGAGCATGTTCATGTGGCATCACTTAGCCAAAATCATGTCGTTTATAAAGTAATGGGTGCCGGAGATATTCTGCCTCGATACTATTATGATTTAGCGAATCCACTTGTCGCTTCAACAATGACACTTGGCCATAATCGTTATTCTACTAATACTCTATCAAGCTTTTTCCGGGTTCAGCCATTTAGTGTCCTGGGCCACAACGGTGAAATCAATACAATCGCTAAACTTCGCGACGAAGCACGTATGATTGGGGTTCCTCTAGTTAAAGACGGCAGTGATTCTCAAGATTTAAGCCGCACAATGGAAACATTAATCTGTCGTGAAGGATATTCATTATTCGAAACAATGGACCTTTTATTCCCGCCAATCATTAATGAAATTAAAGCATACCCTGAACATCTTCAGGATTTATATACGTATCTTCGTGAAGCATGGGGACATTTTGCTCAAGGACCTGCAGGTATTATCTCGCGCTATGGTGATGAAGCTGTATTTAGTGTGGATGCTTTAGGTTTACGTCCACTATGGATGCTTGAAACTGAAAGCTCCTATCTTTTCTCTTCTGAACCTGGAATTATACCTTCTAGCGAATATGTAAACGATCCAAAACCATTAGCTCCTGGTGAGAAGGTTGGTTTTAAATGGAATGGTGACACATTAGACGTTTACGAGCAAAACCGTTATCAAAACGAAGTATACAATCGTTATAATGACCGCTTAGCCATTAGTGAATCAAGAGTAAGGCTTCTGCCTCCAACCTTTAATAAGATTATTACAATGAGTTATCCAGATAAAATCCACAACGGACAGTATAAGGCTTTTGGCTGGGAACGTGATCATATCCAATTAATTGAACAAATGGCTGAAAAAGGTGTCGAGCCGATTCGTTCACTTGGACACGACGCACCGCTTGCAGCACTTAACCCTGAACGCGTTAATATTGCTGACTATATAAAGGAAAGTGTTGCGGTTGTAACAAACCCTGCGATTGACCGGGACCGTGAAACGGAGCACTTCTCTACCCGTGTTATTATTGGAAAACGTCCCGTCTTGTTTGCCGCTGAAAAGGCAAGTTCGGTCATTGAGCTTACCACTCCTCTGTTATTGGAAGGAAAAGCTGGATTCTTATGTGCAGAAGAGATCGGACAGCCTAGCTTTGATCAGGTAGTCCACCATTTCCAAGAGCTAAAATTAGCTGCCTTTATTTCGACCACGTTTACAGGCAGCGAAAATTTAGATGAAGCCTTAGAAAGACTGGCAAATGAAGCGGTTCAAGCGGTTCAGGCTGGTAAGACACTGCTGATCCTTGATGATGCGAAAGCACACCAAGAAGATTCCTACTGGATTGATTCGCATTTAGCTACTTCTGCGATTGATCAAGCATTAGTAAAAGCTGAGTTAAGAAGAGAATGTTCTTTACTTTTACGTTCTGCGAGCATTCGTTCACTTCACGATGTTATCACCGTTTTCGGTTTAGGAGCAGATTTGATTAGCCCTTATTACATGTTCTTAACCGTTCAAGATGAAACAATCAAACCGTTAACAAACCTTTATAGTGCATTAACTAAAGGTTTAGAAAAGGTAATTTCTACGATTGGAATTCATGAACTGCGCGGTTATGGCAGATTGTACTCAAGCATTGGATTACATGAAGAAGTGGCAAAAGTATTAAACATTGTAAACTTCTTCGGCTCAAATGAAATTGGGATGAATTTCGAAGCAATGAAGCAGGAATCGATTAAAAGAGCAGCAGATTATCAAAGTGAAAAGGAAAGAGTCGGCAAAACATTCCATCTCTTCCCACGTATTTGGAAAGCAATTGGTGAAGTTGCTTCTACTGGTGATTATAATGCATATCGCGATAAAATCACGGAGCAGGAAGAACAAAATCCAACTACTATTCGTCATTTAGTATCCCTTAAAAAGGGTAACAAGCAAATATCACCAGAAGACGTTGATCTACATGTTGGTGAGCATGATTTACCATTCTTAATTTCATCCATGTCATTTGGTTCTCAGAACGAAATTGCCTTCAGAGCCTACGCTGAGGGTGCTGATCGTTTGAACATGGTGAGTTTGAATGGTGAAGGCGGAGAAATTAAGGATATGTTAGGTAAATATCCAAAAACCAGAGGACAGCAAATCGCTTCCGGACGTTTCGGGGTTAATGCCGAGCTGCTAAATTCTTCAAACCTATTAGAAATTAAGATTGGTCAAGGTGCCAAGCCTGGCGAAGGCGGTCACTTACCGGGTTCAAAGGTTACAGCAAAGGTCGCAGCGGCTCGTAACGCAACACTTGGTTCCGATTTGATTTCACCATCAAATAACCATGATATCTATTCTATTGAAGACTTGGCACAAATGATTTTAGAATTAAAGACAGCGAACGATCAAGCAAAAATCGCTGTTAAGGTACCTGTCGTTCCTAATATTGGTACCATTGCAGTGGGTATTGCAAAAGCTGGTGCGGATATCATCACACTGAGCGGATTTGATGGCGGTACAGGTGCCGCTAGAATCCACGCCCTTCAATATGTTGGCTTACCAGTCGAAATCGGGGTGAAAGCAGCACATAATGCCCTATTAGAAAGTGGTCTTCGCCATAAAGTTGAAATCTGGGCGGACGGTGGAATGAAGAGTGCCATGGACGTAATCAAAATTATGCTTCTAGGTGCTAACCGCGTAGGATTCGGTACATTAGCGATGCTTTCAATTGGCTGTACAACATGCCGTGGTTGTCATTTGGATACTTGTCACGTTGGTATTGCTACACAAATTGAATCTGAAGCACAAGCGAAAGAACACGGCCTGCGTCGTTTTGTTCCTAGACAACTTGATTTAGCGGTCCAAGGAATTATGAATTTATTTACAGCCTTTGGTTCGGAATTAAAAGCACTTGCTGCTTCATTAGGAATTAAGAACTTACAGGAAGCTGTAGGACATTCTGAATTACTTGAACAGGTTAAGGGCGAAAATCAACTCAGCCTTTCTTACCTATTGAAGCCGCTGGAAATTAGCCAGTTTGCTAAGATTGAAGCTTCGAAATCAATGGAAGAAGTTCAAATGCAAGTGGCTGCTGGGGCAGAATATCTGGATGCAAGTGTAGATCAGCTTCATTCTTCACGTGAGTTTGCAAGTATCACATCTGAACAAAGAGTATTAGGCAGCAGGGTATCCTGCCACCGTGTTCGCGGCAGACTTGATGGATCCTATAAGCAGCTGGCACCTGTACAGCTTAAGTACAAAGAAGGTTCCATTCCTGGAAACGGTCTAGGTGCTTATAATAGTGAAGGAATTGAAATTACTGTCAATGGCGGGGGTCAAGATGGTGTCGGAAAAACCTCTTTCGGCGGTAATATTCACGTTCTTAAAGCTAAGGGTAAAAATGGCCGTTATTTAAATGGTTCAGTTGGTAAAGGTTTCGGTTATGGTGCACAAAAAGGACTTCTTGTGGCTCAAGGAAATGCTGATGCCCGTGCGGGAATCCGTCTCTCTGGTGCTGATTTAATTATTGGCGGTCCAATAAAACAGCCTATCCCAGAAAATGAAGCTGGAAATATCGGTGCAAATGCAAATATCAAAGGATTTGCCTTTGAATATATGACAAATGGCCGCGGCCTTGTTCTTGGTGATCCAGGTCCATGGATTTGTGCCGGTATGACTGGTGGTGTCGTTTATGTACGACACCAGCCTGAAATGGGTCTAACCAAGGATGCAATTGGGCGCCGTGTCGCAAAAGGTGCGAAGGTATCCGTTGTGAACTTAGACGAAAAAGGCAAAAAAGACATTAACGACCTATTAGGACAATATACTGCTTTACTGGCACAAAATGGTCAGCCGGAAGAGGCAGAGCAGCTTAGAGCCCTTTTAGAAAACTCAGAAAATCACTTTGTACAAATTCTTCCTGTTAAAGAGCAGGCAGATCCATCAGTATCTACAGAATGATGTTCAGGCGCTGCAGCTAGACAATCTAACATTATTAGGCAGAAACGTCCGCTAATTCAAGCGGACGTTTTTTTAACATTTTTTTATTATAAACTGAATATATAAATTGATATAATATCTCTTGATAATATGGGGTAAACATTGTATAGTACATATTTGTTATTCATGTTGAAATGATAAATGAACATTTGAAAGGAATTTAATTAAATGAAGTTAGGTGCCCGCATTTTAAAAACGGGAATAGCCATTGCCTTATCCCTTTTCATTGGTCAGCTGCTGCATTCTCCCTCCCCTGTCTTTGCTGGGATTGCCGCAATCTTTGCGATACAGCCGACGATATATCGCTCCTATCTGACCATTATTGAACAGATTCAAGGAAATATTATTGGTGCATTGCTCGCGGTAATTTTTGTCCTTCTATTAGGGAATCACATTATTGTCATCGGATTGGCCGCTATTATTGTCATTCTACTAAATCTTAAGCTTAAACTTGAAAATACGATTGGATTATCACTCGTAACCTTAATTTCCATCATGGAAATGCAAAGCGGTAATTTTATTCAGTTTGCCGGAATCCGTTTCTCTACCATAATGATTGGGGTATTTTCCGCATTTTTGGTCAATCTCATTTTTATGCCGCCAAAGTATGAAAATAAACTTTACTTCAAAATTGTCAATACAACAGAAGAAATCATTAAGTGGATTCGTTTAAGCACCAGACATGACTATGATCACCAATTACTTAAAGCAGACATAAAGACATTTAAAGAGAGCATCCATTCAATGGAACAGTTATATACGATGTATAAAGAGGAACGCAGCTATTTTAAAAAAGTTAAACTTGAAAAGTCGCGAAAGCTAGTTATTTATCGTCAGTTAAATTTAACAGCTAAAAAAGCCTTAGATACTTTAAAAAGGCTGCATCGCTTTGAAAACGAACTTTTACAGCTTCCTGAAAGTTTTAAACAGTCGATCCAGGATCAATTAGACAGCTTAATTTATCATCATGAACAGGTGTTACTTCGCTTTATTGGAAAAGTGCCTACCCCGTCACCAGGTGATAAAGATACAAATTACATCAATAAAAAGGAGTTATTCGATTTTTATTTAAAACATGTAAGAGAAAATGACGATCATGATAACCCACATTTATATCATTCCATGCAAATTATTGCTACCATAATCGATTACGGAGAACAAGTTGAGCATCTTGATACCTTAATAACAAGCTTTCACTCCTTCCACCACAACGAAGTATCGGTCGAAGAAAAAAACGGATAAAAGAAAAGAACCCGAGGATTCGGGTTCTTTTTATATCATTAAATAGTTTCCTGTTCCTGCTTATTTTCAAGCTGCTGGACCTGGAATAACTTATAATACTTTTGCTGTTTAGCCATCAATTCTTCATGGGTTCCGATTTCAACAATTTTCCCATGTTCAATTAGAACAATCCGGTCAGCATGGGTAATGGTTGACAACCGATGGGCGACAATAAAGGTCGTTCTGTCTTTTGCCAGCATTTGAAGTGATTCCTGGATGAGATGCTCACTTTCTAGGTCCAAAGCTGAAGTAGCTTCATCCAGAATTAAGATGGGAGGATTTTTTAAGAATACCCTGGCAATCGCAACGCGCTGCTTTTGACCGCCTGAAAGCTTTACCCCTCGTTCCCCGACCTTCGTATTGTATCCTTCTGACAAGTTTAAGATAAACTCATGTGCATTTGCCGCCTTGGCGGCTTGATACACTTCTTCTTCAGAAGCACCAGGCTTCCCTAATAAAATGTTATCTTTAACCGATTCACTAAATAAGATATTATCTTGAAAAACAACACCTATTTTGTCTCTAAGAGTTTGAACTTTAAATTCACGGATATCCATACCATCTAAGGTAATTTTCCCTTTTGTTACATCATAAAAACGGGGAATGAGACTAACGAGTGTTGACTTTCCTCCACCGCTCATCCCAACGAGTGCGATGGTTTCTCCCTTTTTAACATCTAAATGGATGTCTTTTAATACCATCTCATCCGCTTTATCATAAGAGAAGAAA
>Ga0308175_100003267_pt1 | contig 11229 bp, 10 predicted proteins | sample PhyCR1_3_FD_203893 | JGI IMG/M metagenome (GOLD analysis project Ga0308175, IMG submission 203893) | Soil microbial communities from UC Gill Tract Community Farm, Albany, California, United States - DLSLS.C.R1 | ecosystem: Environmental > Terrestrial > Soil > Agricultural land | place: USA... | reverse complement strand
GCTGCCCCGCTGGCTCGCGGAGGCCGTGGCGGTGCCGCTGGCCGCCCAGCTGGCCTGCACCCCGCTGGTGGCGGCGATCTCCGGCCAGATCAGCCTGGTCGCGGTGGTGGCCAACCTGCTGGCTGCAGCCCCGGTCGGTCCCGCGACCGTGCTCGGCCTGCTCGGCGGGGTGGTGGCCACGGCCGCACCGGCGCTCGGGCGACTGGTCGCAGCACCGGCGGGCTGGTGTGCGGGCTGGATCATCACCGTCGCCCGGCACTCCGCCGACCTGCCGGCGGCCGCCGTCGGCTGGCCGACGAGCCCGGCCGCACTGGCCGTGCTCACCGGCGGGTGCGCACTCGCGGCGCTCGTGCTGGGGTCCCTGCTGGCGCGACGCTCCGTGACCGTGGCGGGCTGCGCCGTACTCGCGGTGGTCGTCCTGGTGCCGATGCCCACGCCGGGCTGGCCGCCACGGGGATGGGTGCTGGTCGCCTGCGACGTGGGACAGGGGGACGGGCTGGTGCTGAACGCGGGCCGGGGTGTCGTCGTGGTCGACACCGGCCCGGACCCCGAGCCGATGAAGCGCTGCCTCGACTCGCTGCGGGTCCACCACGTCCCGCTCGTGGTGCTCACCCACTTCCACGCCGACCACGTCGACGGGCTCCCCGCCGTGCTCTCCGGACGCGAGGTCGACCGGATCGAGGTGTCGCCCTACGCCGAGCCGCTCGAGGGGTCTCGCCTGGTCCACGGGCTCGCCGACCGCGACGGCGTGCCCGTCGCGGTGGCGAGGTACGGCGAGGTCCGCACCGTCGGTGACCTGACCTGGCAGGTGCTGGCACCGTCCGAGCCACCACCGGCCACGTCGGACTCGCCGCCCAACGACGCCAGCATCGTGCTGCTGGTTCGCACGCACGGCATCAGCATCCTGATGATGGGCGACGAGGAGGTGCCCTCCCAGGAGCGACTGGCCGCGCTCTACCCCGGCCTGCGCGCCGACGTGCTCAAGGTCGCCCACCACGGCAGCTCCAAGCAGGACCCCGAGCTCGTCCGCGCGCTGGGCGCTCGGGTTGCGCTGATCTCGGTGGGCAAGGACAACGACTACGGCCACCCGGCGCCGTCCACGCTGGCGCTGCTGCACTCGGCGCACCTGCTGGTGCGGCGCACCGACGAGGACGGCGACGTCGCGGTCTCGGTGACCGCCGCCGGCATCCGCGTGGTCAGCCACCACGTCGTCGGCGGCCCGTGAGAGGCTGCGGCCATGGCGAGCAAGACGGCCCCCGACGAGGCCCTGGGCGGGGTGGTCCTCGTGACCGGCCCCGAGGAGTTCCTCGCCGAGCGGGCCGTGGCCCGGGTACGGGCCACGGTGCGCCAGCACGACGCCGAGGCCGAGCTCAGCGAGACCGGCGCGGAGTCGCTGACCATGGCGACCCTGGGCGAGCTGGCCGCACCGTCACTGTTCAGCTCGACCCGCTGCGTCGTGGTCCGCCGACTGGAGGACCTGCCGGAGGAGTCGGTCGCCGGGCTGCTCGACTACGCCGCGGCTCCGGCCGAGGACGTCGCGCTGGTGCTGGTCCACAGTGGTGGGCAGAAGGGCAGTGGTGTGCTCACCAGGCTGCGCAAGCTCGACGCGGTGCACGAGGTGAGGACCACGCCGTTGAGCGCGCGCGACTTCCCCCGCTTCGTGGCCGAGGAGCTGCGGGCGCACGAGGTCCGCATCGACGCCGACGCGACCGAGTTCCTGGTCCAGGCGGTCGGCCAGGACCTGCGCGGCCTCTCCGCGGCCGCCAGCCAGCTCGCCAACGACTTCGCCGGACAGCCGATCACGACCGAGATGGTCAAGCGCTACTTCGGTGGGCGCGCGGAGGCGAAGTCGTTCGCCGTCGCCGACCACGCCCTCAGCGGTCGCACCGCCCAGGCTCTCGAGGAGCTCCGCTGGGCCCTCGACCGCGGCACCGCGCCGGTGCTGGTGACCAGCGCCGTCGCCGGCAGCCTGCGCAGCCTGGCCCGGCTCAAGGGCGCCCCGCGCGGGATGCGCAACACCGACCTGATGCGTGAGGTCGGGGTGCCCTCGTGGAAGCTCGACCAGCTCCGCCGCCAGGGGCACGGCTGGGAGGAGAGCGGCCTCGGGCGGGCGATCCGAGTCGTCGCCCGGGCCGACGCCGACATCAAGGGACAGGCCAGCGACCCGGCCTACGCGCTGGAGAAGATGGTCCTCGACGTGGTGCGCAGCCGCGCCGGTCGCTGACCGACCGCGACAGGCGGGTCGGGCGGGGCACGACAAAAGGCGCCACCCGCAGGGGGCGGCGCCTTGCCGGTGGGCCGTCAGCCGACCCGGGAGGGCTCAGCTCAGAGCGAGGCGGCCTTCTTGGCCACCGCGGACTTGCGGTTGGCGGCCTGGTTCTTGTGGATCACGCCTCGGGAGGCGGCCTTGTCGAGCGCCTGGCCGGCCTTGGCAGCCAGCTCACGGGCCTCGTCGGCGTTGCCCGCCTCGGCGGCCTCGTGGAACTTGCGCACGGCGGTCTTCAGCGCGGACTTGACCGACTTGTTGCGCTCGTGCGCGGCGTCGTTCTGCCGGTTGCGCTTGATCTGGGACTTGATGTTCGCCACGCGGGCTCGCCTCGTCTGTCTCGGAACTGGGTGGGTGTCGAAAGATGGTGGCGTCCGGGCATGCCTGCCCACACACGAGGCCACACGATATCAGCGGGTCGCTCGGTCGCCCAAATCGCCGCGGGCCCCGGTCCTCAGGCCCAGCTGCGTCGCTCGGTCAGCCAGGCCCAGAGCACCTCGCCCTGCCAGCGCTGCGCCTCCCGCAGCCACGGGGAGGTCGGGGGCACCGGCTCCGCGGCATGGCGGAGGCAGTAGCCACACAGCAGCGCCAGCAGCCGGTCCACGTGCTCGGCGGGGACGTCGCGGGTGAGCCGGCGCTCGCCCAGCACCTGCTCGACGTCGAGTCCGTCGCCCCGGGGCCCGACCAGCGCCATCACCGTGTCGATCCAGGGAGCGCCGACCACCGGCCAGTTCCAGTCGCAGAACAGGGTCCGGCCGTCCGCGCAGACCAGCACGTTGTCGTCGCGGACGTCGGTGTGCACCAGGGTGTCGCCTGCGGTGACCTCGGCGAAGCCGGCGGCGAGTGCGGCGGCCTCCGCCAGGTGCGGCTGGCCCGGGTAGAGCTCGGCGACGCGGTCCCAGTACCCCGGCAGCTCCGCGAACTCGGCCGCGAAGCCGTCCAGCCGGAGGCCGGCCGGTGCCGGGCTGAGCAGGTCGGCCACCTTCTCCAGGGCGTCCAGGCAACGAGTGAGGTCGTCGGCACGCCAGGGCCGCCCGGGGTTGCGTGCCTCGACGTACGCGAGGCCGAGGACGACCCAGTCGTCGTCGTGCACCCACTGCAGCCGTGGCGCCGGCGTGCCGGGGGGCAGCGCGGCGAGCTTGCGCGCCTCCTCGCGGTAGGCCGTCGCGAACGGGGCCTGGGCCTTGACCGAGGCGGCCTTGACGAAGTGGCGCGACCCGTCCGCGCAACTGAGCACCGAGGCGAACCCGGGCGTGAAGCCGCTGCGCTGCGACTCCGCCTCGACCACCGGGGAGCCGATGTGCTGCTCGACCAGCTTCCGGATGTGCGGCGGCAGGAACCGCCACTCGAGCCGTTGCGCGGTGCGGCCGTGCGGGATCGTGGTCGGGATGGCTGCCTGCGTCACGCCGCCATCCTCACAAACCACGCCGACCTCGCGCTCCTGATCTTCGGTTCTGGCGCCTATCTTGACATCCTAATTGGATTAGGAAAGCCTATGACCATGAGTGATCGTCGGCTGGAGCGCAGGCAGCAGACGATCGACGAGGTCGTGGGCGCCGCCGTGGCCGTGATGGTCGAGACGGGTGCGGCGGGGCTGACCCTCGGCGAGGTGGCCAAGCGGATGGGGATGCGCACGCCGAGCCTGTACGGCTACTTCGCCTCCAAGAGCGCCCTGTGTGACGAGCTGTTCGCGCGGGGCTGGCGGGAGGTGCGTGCGGTGATGGAGTCGTCGTACGACGACCTCTCCGCCGGCGACGACGCAGCGGGGCTCCTCCTGGCCAACGTCTCCGCGTTCGTGGGTTGGGCGCTCGACCACCGGGCGCAGGCCGAGCTGATGTTCTGGCGGCCGATCCAGGGCTGGGAGCCTTCGCCGGCAGCCTATGCGGAGGCGGTGCGGCTCACCGACGACATGCATGCGGCGCTTGCTGAGCTGCAGCGCCGCGGGCTGCTGCGCGCGGACGTCGCGGTCGAGGAGATGGGCCGCGTGCTCACTGTCCTGTCGACCGGCGTGATCAGCCAGCAGCTCTCCAACGAGCCCGGGGTGCCGATGCGCCGGGGCCGGTACGCCGCGGATCTCGGGCGGCTGGTGGCGATGTTCCTGCACGAGTTCGGAGAAGGGCGCTGACGATGACGATGACAGCGGCGACGGCGATCCCCATGACGACGCGACAGGACGCGATCGCGCAGGGCGAGGCGGAGTACGCCGCCCTGCTCGCGATGCTGCACGCCCTGGCCCCGGAGGACTGGTCCCGGTCCACGGACTGCCCGGCCTGGACGGTCCGGGAGATCGTCGCGCACGTCAACGGCGCCGCCGAGGAGGCGGTGCGGCGGCGCGTGCAGGCGCGGCACCTGCTGGTGGCGCAGACCCGCGACCGCAAGCTGCCCGCCGTGGACTCGCTCAGCGCGCAGCAGGTGGCCGACCGCAGCGGTAGCACCCCGGCGGACCTCGTCGTGGAGCTGGCCCGGCTCGGTCCGGCAGCCCCGCGCGCCCGGAGCAGGGTGCCCGGGCTGGTCCGCTCCAGGCCGATGCCCAAGGACTCCGGCTGCCTGCCGGGCGACACGATGGGCTACCTGCTTGACGTGATCTACAGCCGCGACGTGTGGCTGCACCGTGTCGATATCTCCCGGGCCACCGGCTGCGAGATGCCGGTGAGCGACGCGGAGCCCCCGCTCGTCGGCCAGGTCGTCCGCGACCTCTCTCGGGCGTGGACCGGCAGACCGTTCGCCTTGACGCTGACCGGTCGCGTCGAGGGCAGCTGGCGCGTCGGGCAGGACGGGGACGACGCCGGGGCGGTCGCGGTCGACACGGTCGCGCTCTGCCGGTTGCTCTCCGGGCGGAGCGAAGAGACCGAGCCGTCGTACGACGGGCCCGACCCGGCACTGCCCGACCGGCTGCGGGCGGCGCGCGTGCTGTTCTGAGGGTTCGCCGCAGTCGTCCGGAGGCCGAGGTGCGCTGTGGAAGGATGAGAGCGGCCCCCGAACCCTTCCGAGAGTGACCCGTGCCTGCCCCATCGCCCGCGCCCCCGCCCGGAGCCACCGACCCGGCGGTCCTCCGGAACTTCTGCATCATCGCGCACATCGACCACGGCAAGTCGACGCTCGCCGACCGGATGCTGCAGCTGACCGGAGTGGTGGACGAGCGCAGTGCCCGGGCGCAGTACCTCGACCGGATGGAGATCGAGCGCGAGCGCGGGATCACCATCAAGAGCCAGGCCGTGCGGATGCCCTGGACGGTGCGTGAGGACAACGACGCACTGGCCGAGCCCGGCACCTACGTGCTGAACATGATCGACACCCCGGGACACGTCGACTTCACCTACGAGGTGTCCCGGTCGCTGGAGGCCTGCGAGGCGGCGGTGCTGCTCGTCGACGCGGCCCAGGGCATCGAGGCGCAGACGCTGGCCAACCTCTACCTCGCGCTCGGCGCCGATCTGCACGTCATCCCGGTGCTGAACAAGATCGACCTGCCGAGCGCGCAGCCCGAGAAGTACGCCGCCGAGCTCGCCGGGATCATCGGCTGCGCCCAGTCCGACGTGCTGCACGTCAGCGCGAAGACCGGCATGGGCGTCGAGCGGCTGCTCGACGAGATCGTCGCCCAGACCCCGCCGCCCGTCGGTCGGCCGGACGCTCCGCCGCGCGCCCTGATCTTCGACTCCGTCTACGACACCTACCGCGGCGTGGTCACCTACGTCCGCGTCGTCGACGGCAAGCTCACCCACCGCGACCGGATCAAGATGATGTCGACCGGCGCGGTGCACGAGATGCTCGAGGTCGGCGTGATCAGCCCTGAGCCGGTCAAGGCCACCGACCTCGGCGTCGGCGAGGTCGGCTACCTGATCACCGGTGTGAAGGACGTCCGTCAGTCCCGGGTCGGCGACACCGTCACCAGCCAGCACGGCGGCGCGGACGAGCCGCTGGGCGGCTACAAGCACCCGAACCCGATGGTCTTCGCCGGGCTCTACCCGATCGACGGCGACGACTACCCGACCCTGCGCGACGCGCTGGACAAGCTGCAGCTCAACGACGCGGCGCTCGCCTACGAGCCGGAGACCTCCGGTGCCCTCGGGTTCGGCTTCCGGTGCGGGTTCCTGGGCCTGCTGCACATGGAGATCACCCGCGACCGGCTCGAGCGGGAGTTCGGCCTCGACCTGATCAGCACCGCGCCGAACGTCGTCTACCACGTGACGATGGAGGACGGCACCGAGCACGAGGTGACCAACCCCTCGGAGTTCCCCTCGGGGAAGGTGGCCGAGATCCGGGAGCCCGTCGTACGCGCCACGATCCTCAGCCCCAGCGACTACATCGGCGCGATCATGGAGCTCTGCCAGGGCAAGCGCGGCCAGCTGCAGGGCATGGACTACCTGTCCGAGGACCGGGTCGAGATGCGCTACACGCTGCCGCTGGCCGAGATCGTCTTCGACTTCTTCGACCAGCTGAAGTCGCGCACCAAGGGCTACGCCTCGCTCGACTACGAGCCGATCGGCGAGCAGCCGGCCGACCTGGTCAAGGTCGACGTCCTGCTGCACGGCGACCCGGTGGACGCGTTCAGTGCGATCGTGCACCGCGACGCGGCCTACTCCTACGGCGTGGCGCTCGCGGCGAAGCTCAAGGAGCTGATCCCGCGGCAGCAGTTCGAGGTCCCGATCCAGGCCGCGATCGGCACCCGGGTGATCGCCCGCGAGACGGTCCGGGCGATCCGCAAGGACGTGCTGGCCAAGTGCTACGGCGGCGACATCACCCGGAAGCGCAAGCTGCTGGAGAAGCAGAAGGAGGGCAAGAAGCGGATGAAGATGGTCGGTCGCGTCGAGGTCCCCCAGGAGGCGTTCATCGCCGCGCTCAACACCTCGAGCCCTTCGGAGAAGAGCAAGAAGTAGTGGAGCTGCCCGACGGCGTGCTCGGCATGGCCGTGCGCGACGAGACCTGGTCCGACTGGGTCGCCCGGCTGCCGCGGTTGGCTGACGACCTGCTCGCAGAGTGGGAGCTGGTGGTCGACGGGTGGCCGATGCACGGCTACTGCTCGCTCGTGGTCCCGGTGCGTACGACGACCCGCATCCCGGCCGTCCTGAAGATCACCTTCGACGGTGACGAGGAGTCCGGGCACGAGCACCTCGCCCTGCAGCACTGGGGCGGCCACGGCGCCGTCCGGCTCCTCCGGGCGGACCCACGGCGGCGGGCCCTGCTGCTCGAGCGGCTGCACCCAGAGGACCTGGGGGACCGGTGGGACGTCGAGGCCTGCGAGGTGGTGGCCGGGCTCTACGGGAGGTTGCACGTGCCCGCCCTGCCGCAGCTGCGGACGCTGGCGTCCTGGGTCGAGAGGTGGGCCGCACCGCTCGGCGACCTCCCGCGCGACGCGCCGATCCCGCGCCGGCTGGTCGAGCAGACGCTGTCCCTGGTGCCCGACCTGCTGGCGGACCGGGACGACCTGCGGATCGTGCACGGCGATCTGCACTACTTCAACGTGCTCGCCGCCGACCGAGAGCCGTGGCTGGCGATCGACCCGAAGCCGATGGCCGGCGACCCGCACTACGAGCCGGCACCGATGCTGTGGAACCGGTTCGAAGAGCTGGACAACGACGTCCGCACCGGCGTGCGGCGTCGCTTCCACACGCTCGTCGACGCCGCAGGGCTCGACGAGGAGCGCGCCCGCGACTGGGTCGTCGTACGCATGGTGCTCAACGCCCACTGGGCGATCGAGGACGCTGCGCGGCAGCACCGGTCGCTCACCGGGGAGGAGCGCGACTGGATCACCGAGTGCATCGCGATCACCAAGGCCGTGCAGGACTGAGCGGTCGGGAGCGAGCGGTCAGAAGTAGCGGACCAGCACGTAGGGCACCGCGAGCGCCGCGGACACGAGGGTGACGACCACGCCGTACTTCGTGAACTGCCAGAAGCTGATCGGTGAGCCGTAGCGCTTCGCCATCCCCAGCACGACCACATTGGCGCTGGCGCCGACCGCGGTGGCGTTGCCGCCCAGGTCCGCACCCAGCGCGAGCGCCCACCACAGCACGTGCCCGTGCCCGGCCTGGTGGCGGGAGAGCTCGGCGACGACCGGCGTCATCGTGGCGACGTAGGGGATGTTGTCGATCACCCCGGAGAGCACCATCGAGACGAGCAGCAGCACGACCGCCGCGACCTCGGTGTTGCCGCCGACGGCGCGGCCGAGCCAGTCCGACAGGCCACCGATGATGCCGGTCTCCACCAGCGCGCCCACCATCACGAACAGGCCCATGAAGAAGACCAGCGTCTCCCACTCGACGTCGGCCAGCGCGTCCTCGACGGTTGCGGTCGAGATCAGCACGAGCAGCCCGGCACCGAGCAGCGCCACCACCGAGGGCTGGTAGTGCAGCACCGGGTGCAGGATGAACCCGAGCAGCACCAGTCCGAGGACACCGAGGCTCTGCCACAGCAGCCGCCAGTCGCGCACGGCCTCGCGCTCGGAGAGTGCCATCACCTCCGCGACCAGGGTGGGGTCGTAGGCGAACCAGCGGCGGAAGAGCAACCAGCACAGGCCGATCAGCACGACGGTCATCACGACCGAGAAGGGCGCCAGGTTGACCAGGAAGTCGTTGAAGGTCAGCCCCGCGCGGCTGCCGATGATGATGTTGGGCGGGTCCCCGATCAGCGTCGCGGTGCCGCCGATGTTGGAGGCCATCACCTCTGCGATCAGGTACGGCGTGACGGCCAGCCCGAGCCGCTCGCAGACCAGGAAGGTGACCGGCGCGACCAGCAGCACGGTGGTGACGTTGTCGAGCAGCGCCGAGGCGACCGCTGTGATCACCACCAGCAGCACCAGCACCTGGAAGGGCCGGCCGCGTGCCCGCTTGGCAGCGTGGATCGCGAGGGCCTCGAAGAGGCCGGTGCGGCGGATCACCCCGACGATCACCATCATCCCGAACAGCAGGAAGATGACGTTCCAGTCGACGCCGGTGTCGGCGGAGTAGAACGCCGCCGGGCCGTCGGTCAGCCCCAGCGCCAGCATCAGCGCCGCGCCGCCGAGGGCGGCCGCCACCCGGTGCACCCGCTCGGTGGCGATCAGCACGTAGGCGCCGACGAAGACCACCAGCGCGGCGACATGGGTCCAGCTCACGGGCGGTCGCTCACGAGTCGCGTGCCACCAGTTGCTCGAGCAGCGTGGAAGCGACGACCGCTCCCTGCATCGCCCGGTCCTTGCCCGCCACCACCAGCAGCGGGCTGCGCAGCCTGGCCATCACCGCGGCGCACTCCATCACGGTCGCGTCCGGCCGCACGACCGGGAGCTCGCGCCGCTCCTCGGGCAGCAGGTCCCCGACCGTCTTCCCCGAGAGCCGCCGGGCCACCTCGTCGGCGGCCTTCTCGTCGTAGACGTGCACGAGCGACGGGTCCTCCTGCAGCCACGGTGGCACCAGCAGAGCCATCACCTGGGAGGAGGGGAGTACGGCGACCGGCCGCGCACCGTCGAGCACGACGACCGCGGGCCGGTGCTCCGCGCCGATGGTCCGGGCGGCCTCGATCGCCGGGGCGGTCACGTCGATCGACGGATACGCCTCCATCAGGTCCGCCGCACGCATGGCGGCAGCCTACGGTGACGGCTCCTCGCCGGGCCGGACCAGCAGGTGGACGAGCGCGTCCGCGAGCCACCGCTCGGCGACCTCGGGGGAGGAGCCGGGCAGCTTTCCGAGCCGGTTGTGCACCTCGGTGGAGTTCAGCGTGATCAGCAGCGCCGCGGCCTGCTCGACCGTGAGGTCCTCGCGCAGCTCGCCCATCGAGTCCAGCACGCCCGCGATCCGCTGCTCCGCCTCGACGTGGTAGCGCTCGCCCTCGGCCATCACCGGGGCGAGCTCGGGCGCGGCCGCCGCTGCCCTGCCCATCGCCAGGATGTCGTCGCCCGCGCGCTCATTGAGCAGCCGGCCGAGGTGGACGTTGGCCCGGATCAGGTCCGTGCCCGTGGTGGTGGCCATCTGCTCGCGGTCCAGCCCGGGGATGCCGACCGCGTTGGTGATGTGCTCGACGAGGGCGAAGCCGATCGCGGCCTTGGGGCCGATGCTGGAGTAGAGGGTCGGCACGGACACCTCGGCCCGCTCGGCGATGTCGGCCAGCGACGTTGCGGCGTACCCCTGCTCGACGAACAGGTGCCGGGCCGCCTCGAGGATGCGCTGCCGGGTCTCCTCGGCCTGCTGCTTGCGGCGCGGGGACTGGTAGGGCCTTGACGTCGCCATTGACCGGTCGTACCTTCATTCATTAGTGACTGGTGAAAGTCATTATGTCGAACATGAACTCAAACACCCAGGGAGGTGTCGAATGACAAGCATGGCGGATGCCGGAGCGGTCGAGCGCGCAGGACGAGGCGGCGGCGCGGCGCGGGTGACGGGTCGAGATGGACGCGCCGCGGCGGCGCGCCGCGCGGGCGTGCGGGGCTTCCCTGGCGCATGGGTCAGCGGCGTCTGCCTCATCGTCACGCCGGTCCTCGCCGTGGTCGGCTCGGCGCTGGCGATCGGTGCCTACAGCGAGTCCGGCCCGAAGCTGGCAGCCGGGCTGGCCGACCACCACACCAGGATGGTGCTCGCACTCAACCTCAACCTCGCAGGAGTGATGCTGGCCTTCTTCGCGGTCGCCTTCCTGGCCCAGGCGATCGCCGCGAGCCACCCACGCCTGGGTCGCGCCGGCGGCGTGCTGGCCATGCTCGGCCTGCTGGGTCCCGCCTTCTTCCTCGGCATCTTCTGGGGCGCCGCGCACATCGTGGACACCCCCGCGCACGAACGGGTCGCCGCGCTGCTCATCGCAGGGTCCAACAAGGTGCCCACGACGATCGACAACATCTCCGGTGTCTGCCTGCTCGCCGGCTTCATCGTGCTTGGCATCGGGGCGGCGAAGTCCGGCCTGCTCGCCCGGGGACGGGCCGCTGCGCTGGCCGCCACCGGCCTGATCCCGTTCGGCTTCATCTCCGGCTACATGATGATCGCTTGCCTGGCCTTCTGCGGCCTGGC
>Ga0308175_100003266_pt1 | contig 11229 bp, 9 predicted proteins | sample PhyCR1_3_FD_203893 | JGI IMG/M metagenome (GOLD analysis project Ga0308175, IMG submission 203893) | Soil microbial communities from UC Gill Tract Community Farm, Albany, California, United States - DLSLS.C.R1 | ecosystem: Environmental > Terrestrial > Soil > Agricultural land | place: USA... | reverse complement strand
AGGGGATGTGCACCAACCTGGCGTTCTCGTTCTCGCTGTACACCGGCCAGATGTGCACCGCTCCGCAGAACGTCTACCTGCCGGTCGGCGGCATCGAGACCGACGAGGGGCACAAGTCGGTGGCCGAGGTGGCCGACGGCATCGGCGCCGCCCTCGACAAGCTGCTCGGTGACGACGCGCGCGCCGTCGAGCTGCTCGGCGGAGTCGTCAACGACGGCGTGCTGTCCCGGCTGTCCGACGCGGGGTCGCACGGCAAGGTCCTCGTGGAGTCGCGGGCCGTGTCGCACTCCGCCTTCGAGGGCGCGGTCGTCCGCACGCCCACGCTCATCGGCCTGTCCGCCTCGGACACGGAGGTGTACTCCTCGGAGTGCTTCGGCCCGGTCGGCTACCTCATCGAGACCGCGGACACCGACGAGTCGGTCGAGCTGTTCCGTACGACGGTCCGCGAGCACGGCGCGATGACGGCCAGCGTCTACAGCACCTCGTCCGCCGTCATCGACTCGATGCGCTCGGCAGCCCTCGACGTCGGTGTCGCGCTGTCGGAGAACCTGACCGGCGGCGTGTTCGTGAACCAGTCCGCGGCCTACAGCGACTTCCACGGCACCGGCGCGAACCCGGCCGCGAACTCGTCGTACACCGACGCGGCCTACGTCGCCCCACGGTTCCGGATGGTGCAGTCCCGCCGCCACCTCTGACCCGGCCGAGTTGGCGCGTTTGGCGGCGAGAACCGGCCGAGTCGGCGCGTATGGCGGACGGACGCGCCAGCTCGGCGGCCCGAACTCACCAGATGCGCCGACTCACCGTGTTTAGCGCGACCAGATGCGCCGACTCACCGTGTTTCGCGCGACCAGATGCGCCGACTCACCGTGTTTCGCGCGACCAGATGCGCCGACTCACCATGTTTAGCGCGACCAGATGCGCCGGCTCGGCGGTCAGCGGCGGACGACGGCGACGGCGGCCGACACGATCAGCACCACGGCAGACCCGATCGCGACGATCTCGATGTCGTGCCGCAGTCCCGACGTGACGGTGTCGAAGAAGGCCTTGCCCGCTGACGAGGGGATGGTGGAGGGGAGGGCGTGCAGGTACTCACCGCGGCCGACGAACAGCACCAGCGCCAGGCCGCCGAGCCCGAGCAGAGCCACCACGGCGGTCCAGGCCAGCGCGCTCGCCCGGCGACGGGCCAGGAGCAGCCCGAGGACGATCAGCACGAGGGCCAGGACGGGCAGCCACCGGCCCCACCGGACCAGGAGCTGGTAGGCGCCCTGGGCCCGCTCGAGGTTCTGCGCCGAGCCGATCGGGATGGTGGCGCCGCTCGTGGGCAGCTGGGAGGCGAACGGCACGCCGGCGCGGCCCAGCTCGTGCCGCAGCGCACCGGTCAGCGGTCTGAGCCGGATCTCCACGGTCGAACCCGGCCCGCTCGTCACGGCTGAGGACCGTCCGGCGAGAACCGCCACCAGCTGACGGTGGGCCGTCCGGTTCGCCTGCCGCCACGCCTGGGCGAACGCGGGTGTGGCCACGGCACGAGCAACCGCCACCCGCACCAGAGGCCTGACCCGGGACCGCAGCGAGGCGGGCAGCTGCGGTGCCCGGTTCCGCACGGCCGCCATCGTCCGGTCGACCACCTGCGTCTCGACCGCCGTGGTGATCGCGGGGTCCTCGGCGAGAGGGGCCACCGTGTCGACGTACGCCTGGGCCGGCACGATCGTCTCGCGGGCCCACCAGCCGGCCGTGGCGACGGGGACGAGCAGCGCGCCGACGAGGAGCAGGACGCCGGCGAGGAGCGAGCGCATCGTCAGCTCCCGGTCGACCGGGTCACGAAGTCCGCGAGGTCGACGCTCTGCCGCCGGCGGGAGGGCTCGTGCACGTACATCATGTGGCCGGCCTCGTAGTACCGGTGCTCGATGTTCGCGCGCAGCTCCTCGGGCAGCCGCAGGTGCGCGACCACGTCCTCGGCCGCGAAGTGCGGCGTCGCGCCGTCGTAGTAGCCGTAGGCGACGTGCACCTTCAGGTGCGGGTTCTGCCGCATCGCCCGCTCCAGCTGCGGCGTCACGTCCACCGGCCGGCCCTCGAAGTCCTTGAACGACCACGGGAACACGCGCGAGGTCATCTGCTCGTAGGGCAGGTCGTTGGCGTAGCCGAGCTCGTCGCGCACGTAGTGGTTGAACGCCGCGGCGTACGGCCCGATGATCGCGTCCATCGACGGATCTGCGTCCATGTTCTCCGCGATCGCCGAGGCCGCCGGCCCGGTGAACCGCCCGTCCAGCCGTCCGACGGTCAGCCGCCGGTCGCGCAGCAGCTCCCCGAAGAACCGCCAGTGCTCGATGCGCAGGTCCGCCCGGTCGACGTACTCCTCCGACAACCCGGTCAGCGAGGCGATCCGACGAACGGCGCCCGCGCGCTCGCGCTCGGTCAGCCGGTCACCGCGCGAGAGCACCCACGGGTACTCGCGAGAGGCGTACTCCTCGGCCTCCTTGAGCAGCGCACGCAGCGATCTGCGGCCGGCGCGGCCGTGGAAGTGCGCGATCGCGGCGTACGTCGGCAGGTAGAGCGCGTGCGCCCGGTCGTTGCGCTGGTTCTCGAAGTCGAGCGAGGAGAGGTCGAGCACGCTGGAGATCAGGATCAGCCCGTTGACGTACATGCCGTACCGCGTCTGCAGCCGCTCCACCAACGCCGCGCCGCGCAGCGTGCCGTAGGACTCGCCCGCGACGAACTTGGGCGACATCCAGCGCTTGTGCCGAGAGGTCCAGATCCGGATCAGCTCGGCGACCGACTCGATGTCGCCCTGGTACCCGTGGAACGGCTCCGGCTTCGTCCCCTCGACCACGCGGGAGTAGCCGGTCGAGACCGGGTCGATGAACACCAGGTCGCTGACCGCGAGAAGGGACTGCGGGTTGTCGGCGATCTGGTACGGCGGGGGAAGCAGTGCTCCGGCGTCGCCCATCACGACGCGCCGCGGACCGAGCAGGCCCAGGTGCAGCCAGATGCTCGAGCTGCCCGGCCCGCCGTTGAACGCGAACGTGACAGGCCGGCCCTCGGGCGCGTCGTCGAGCGTGTACGACGTCAGGGAGATCTCGGCCTTGGCCTTCGGGCCGGTGAACGTGCCGTCCTCGTACACCTCATCGCGCAGCACCACGCGGCCGGTCGTAGCGGTGTACCTCAGGGTCTGCTTGCCGACCTGCAGCTGGTGCTTGGTGCTGACCACGTCGTCGACCGGCTCGGCGGGCTTGGTGGTCTCGTGCCTGGTCGGCTTGTCCGCGTCCTTGGTCTCCTCGGCCACCCACCCACCCTAGAGGTGGTTGCCTCGGCGGCACGCGGGGCACACAGTAGGTGCCATGGAGACACGCAGACTCGGACGTCTCGAGCACCGGAGCTCGGTCTTGATCTACGGCGCGGCTGCGCTCAGCGACGTCACGCAGGACGTCGCCGACCGCTCGGTGCAGCAGGCCCTCGACGGAGGGATCAACCACTTCGACGTGGCCGCCGACTACGGGGACGCAGAGCTGCGGCTCGGCCCGTGGATGCCGAGGATCCGCGACCGGATCTTCCTGGCCACCAAGACCGGTCGTCGCGACCGGGAGTCGGCCTGGCGCGAGATCAACGCCTCGCTGGAGCGGCTCCAGACCGACCGCGTCGACCTCCTGCTGCTGCACGCGGTCGGCGACCTCGGCGAGCTCGTCGCGGCCACCGGCCCCGACGGCGCGCTGCAGGCGGCGATCCGCGCGAAGGACGAGGGGATGGTCGGCGAGGTCGGCATCACCGGTCACGGGCACGAGGCCCCGGCCACCCATCTGGAGGCGCTGCGCCGGCATCCCTTCGCCACCGTGCTGACCCCCCTCAACCCGGCGCTGTGGCGCGACGAGTCCTACCGGGCCGACTACCTGGCGCTGGCGGCGGAGGTGCGTCGCCAGGACGCCGGCCTGATGACGATCAAGGCGGTGTCCCGGCGCAACTGGCCCGAGGGCGCGGAGCAGTCGCACACCACCTGGTACGAGCCGTACGACGTCCAGGCGCGCGTGACCGCGACCGTCTCCTGGGTGCTGGCCCACGACGAGGTGACCGGCATCCCCACCGCCGGCGACGTCTCGCTGTTGGGCCTGCTGCTGGAGGCCGAGCGGAACCGCATCTCGCCCGACGAGGCCGAGAGGCAGCTCGAGAGCGACGAGGAGTACTCCTCGCCGTTCGTCGCGATGCCCTTCTGAGCCGTCAGGTCAGCTGCGGCACGACCTCTGCGGCGAGCCGCTCCATCTGCTCCAGGTCCGTGGGCACGTCGGCCCCGACCGGGTTCAGCAGGAGGTACGACGCGCCGGCGTCCACGACCTCACGAAGACCTCGTACGACGTCGTCCGGCGTGCCGAAGACCGGGACGTCCTCGATGCCCGGCATCCCGCCGTAGATGCGGTGCAGCCCCTCCATCACGAGCTCTCGCGCGCGACCGGGGTCGTCGTCGACCATCAGGTAGACCCGCTTGCCGATGGTGAACCGCGACGGGTCCATCCCCTGGTCGTCGAGCTCGCGCCGTACCTTCGCCACCTGGTCGGCGAAGCTCGCAGTCGAGGCCGAGCCGGCCCCGAGGAACGCGTCGCCGTGCCGGACCGCACGCGCCAGCGACTTCGGGGCGCTGGCGCCGAACCAGATCGGCGGGTGCGGCCGCTGCACCGGCTTCGGTTCGATCGGCAGGTCGTCGAGATGCCAGAAGCGGCCGTCGAAGGTGATCCTCGACTCGTCGGACCAGGCGGCCTTCATCAGCCGCAGCCCCTCGGTGAACCGCGAGACGAACGTGGCCCGGTCGACGCCGAAGGCCTCGAACTTCCGGAACCCGCCACCAGCCGAGACCCCGACGTCCAGCCGGCCGTGGCTGAGCCGGTCGACCGCGGTGATCGATGCCGCCAGCTGCAGGGGCGTGTGCAGCGAGGTGACCAGGACGGCCACGCCCAGCCGCAGCCGCTCGGTGCACGCGGCGGCGTACGCGAGGAGCTCCAGCGGCGCGAGCTGCGGCGTGGTACCGATCGCCTGCTCCATCACCCAGCCCGCCTCGAAGCCCAGCTCCTCGGCCCGGGCCAGGTAGCCCTTGACTCCGTCCGCGTCGAAGTCGCCGGGGTGGACCTGGGGGAGGGAGATCGCGAGTCGCACGGCCCGACGCTACAACCGGGACAGCGTGGCGTCGTCGAGCTCGCCGCCGTAGTACCTCTCGAGCACCTGCCGGAACACCGGCTCCTCCGGCGCGGCGCGGTCGAACAACGTCATGGAGGAGCGCAGCTTCATCGCGTCGATGTGCCCGAGCACCCGGACCGGGTCGGACGACGGCAGGTCGAGCAACGCGGCAGCGCACTCTCGAAGCCGCGGTCCGAGCACCGGGTGGCCGACGTACGCCCGCGCCTCCTCCAGAGACGAGATCGCGTAGTGCTGCGCCGTGGGGCTCGACCCGAGGCCGGCTACCTGCGGGAACACGAACCACATCCAGTGGCCCTGCTTGCGGCCGGCTCGCAGCTCGGACAGTGCACGGGCGTAGGTCCCGCCGCTGTCCTGGGCGTCGACGAAGCGTTCGTGGTCGAAGGCCATGGCTCAGTCGATGACGCGCAGCCGGACGGTCTCGGGCACGGCGCGGAGCTCGTCGAGCATGGCGCGGGTCAGCTTCGAGCTGGTGTCCGTGACGACGTAGCCGGTCTGCCCACGGGTGGCGAGCACCTGGCCGCCGATGTTCACGTCGTGCTCGGCGAGGACCTGGTTGAGCCGCGCCAGCACGCCCGGGGTGTTCTCGTGGATGTGGGCGATGCGCGACGCGTGGTCGGACTGCTCGGGCACGAGGGTCGGCAGGTTCACCGACAGCGTCGTGCTGCCGTTCAACAGGTAGTCGCGCAGCTTGGTGCCGACGAACCGGCCGATGTCCTCCTGCGCCTCCTCGGTGGAGCCGCCGACGTGCGGGGTGAGGATCACGTTCTTGAGCCCGCGCAGCGGCGAGTCGAACCGGTCGCCTCGGCGCTTCGGCTCCGCGGGGAACACGTCGACCGCCGCACCCGCCACGTGCCCGGAGACGACCGCGTCGCGCAGGGCGTCGTAGTCGACGACGAAGCCGCGCGACAGGTTCAGGAACAACGATCGCGGTCGCATCCGGGCGATCTGGTGGCGCCCGAAGATGCCCGCGTTTCCGGGCCGACCGTCGACGTGGAGCGTGACCGTCTCGGCGTGGTCGAGCAGCTCCTCGAGCGAGGAGCACCGCCGGGCGTTCCCGAGCGCGAGCTTGTCGTCGGTGTCGTAGAAGTACACCTGCATGCCGAGCATCTCGGCCACCACGGAGAGCTGTGAGCCGATGTTCCCGTAGCCGACGATGCCGAGCGTCCGGCCGCGGACCTCGTGCGCGCCCTCCGCGGACTTGTCCCAGATGCCGTCGTGCAGCGCCTTGTCGCGCTCGGTGAGCCGTCGCGCCATCGCGATGATGTCGGCGATGGCCAGCTCCACCACCGAACGGGTGTTGGAGAACGGCGCGTTGAAGGCGGCGATCCCGTGCGTGGTCGCTGCGGGCAGGTCGACCTGGTTCGTGCCGATGCAGAAGGCACCGATCGCGACGAGCTCCGGACGGCACTCGAGCACCCGTGCCGTGACCTCCGTCTTGGACCGGATGCCGAGGACGTCGACGTCCTCGAGCTTGGCGATCAGGTCGTCCTCGGACAGCGCGCCGGCGTGCGTCTCGACCTCGATGCCCGCGCCGGACAGGATCGAGGAGGCGAGCGGGTGCACGTTCTCCAGCAGCAGGGCTCTCACGGCACCCACCTTCTCAAGACCCGGGCGCGGCCGACGTACCCGGCCGCATCCTGGGCGATCGCGCTAGTTGATCTGGCGCTCCTGGCCCTCCCAGAACGGCTGGCGCAGCTTGAACTTCTGCAGCTTGCCGGTCGCCGTCCGGGGCAGCGCGTCGACGAACTCCACGCGCTTGGGGCACTTGTAGCCGGCGAGGTTGTGCCGGCAGTGCGCGATCAGGTCCTCGGCACTGACCTCTCCGTCGGGTACGACGAGCGCGGTGACCATCTCACCCCACTTGTCGTCGGGGATCCCGATGACCGCGACCTCCTTGACCCGGGCGTGCGACATCAAGGTGTCCTCGACCTCGATGGAGGAGACGTTCTCGCCGCCGGAGATGATCACATCCTTCTTGCGGTCGGAGATCACCAGGTAGCCGTCCTCGTCGAGATAGCCCCCGTCGCCGGTGTGGAAGGTGTTGCCGGCCTGCACGCGCGCAGTCTCGTCGGGCTGCTCCCAGTAGCCGTCGAGGTTGTGGTTGGACGAGGTGAGCACCTCGCCCCCGGGGTCGATCGAGACCCGCACGCCGAGGGCGACGGCGCCGGCCCGGCCCAGCCGCAAGGCCTTCTCGTGCGTGGACAGGTCGTCCCACTCGGCGCGCATCCGGTTCACGGTGACCAGCGGCGAGGTCTCGGTGAGCCCGTAGATCTGGCAGAACTCCCAGCCCAGCTCGTCCATCACCCGCTCGATCGTCCGGGTCGGCGGGGGCGCGCCCGCCACGATGATGCGGGTCCGGTCGCGGCCCGGGACCTCCCCGTCCCACGACGCCGCGCCCTCGAGAGCGGCGCTGACCACCGCCGGCGCCGCGCACATCACCGTGACGCCGTGCTGCTCGACCCGCTTGAGGATTTCGGTCCCGTCGACCTGCCGCAGCGTGATGTGCGGGACCCCCATGCCGGTCATCGCGTAGACCATGCCCCAGCCGTTGGCGTGGAACATCGGAAGCGTGTGCAGGTAGACGTCCCGGTCGCTGACGCCGGCGTGCAGCGCGAAGGTCGTCGCGTTCAGCCACAGGTTGCGGTGGGTCAGCTGCACGCCCTTGGGTCGCGCGGTCGTCCCCGACGTGTAGTTGATCGTCGCGGTCGCGGCCTCGTCCGGCTCGTCCCACGGCCGTGGCTCGGTGTCCGGCAGGTAGAGGTCGTCGTCCTCGCCGAGCACGAACTTGTGCGGCACGTCGAGGGCGTCGAGCTTGTCCTTGAGCGACGGGTCGACGTAGACCACCTCGGCCCCGGAGTGCCCGATGATGTACTCAATCTCCGGGAGGCTGAGCCGGAAGTTCACCGGCACGAGGATGCGGCCCCAGCCGCTGACCCCGAAGAACGAGGTGAACAGCCGCGCCGAGTTCTGCGACACGACCGCGACCCGCCCGCCGACCGGCACGCCGAGCGCGTCCAGCTTGGCGGCCTGTGCGCGGGCGTTCCGGGCGACGTCGCGGTAGGTCAGCGTGCCGAGGCTGGGCGCCGGCTGGTCCGGCTCGTCGACGATGCCCACCCGGTCCGGGTAGACGGTCTCGGCACGGTCGATGAAGTCGGCAACGGTGAGTGGGTAGTACACGGGACAAGACAACCGCGCAGCGCTCGCCCTGTCGAGTCCTCAGCCCGGACCGTCGGCGCTGCGTTTGCGGAACTGTCGCGTGGTCCGGGTCACCTCCACGGGGCCGCTACCGGCCCGGGAAGAAGGCGCCGCACCGGCGCGTTGGGCCGAGGTGTGAGCGACCTTCCCGGAATGCGACCACGCGTCCGTGCCCCCGAGCTGCGCGGCAGGGGCTGGCTGAACACCGGAGGGACGTCGTACTCGATCGGTGACTTCCGCGGCCGCTTCCTGCTGCTGGACTTCTGGGCGTTCTGCTGCGTGAACTGCCTGCACGTCCTGGACGAGACGCGCCCGCTCGAGGAGAAGTACGACGGTGAGCTGGTCGTCGTCGGCGTGCACTCGCCGAAGTTCGTGCACGAGGCGGACGCGGACGCGTTGCGCGCGGCGGTCGAGCGCTACCAGGTCGACCACCCGGTGCTCGACGACCCGGAGCTGACCACCTGGCAGGCCTACACCGCCCGCGCCTGGCCGACGCTGGTGCTGGTCGACCCCGAGGGGTACGTCGTCGCGCAGTACGCCGGCGAGGGCCACGTCCACGCCATCGACTCGCTGGTCGCGTCGCTGCGCGAAGGTCACGTGGAGCGGGGGACGCTGCAGCCGGGCGACTCGCCGTACGTCGCACCGCCCGCCCGCGAGGGCACCCTGTCCTTCCCGGCCAAGGCGGTCGCGCTGCGCGACAGCCTGCTCGTCGCCGACGCCGGGCACCACTCGCTCGTCGAGCTCGAGCCGGACGGCGAGACGGTGCGTCGCCGGATCGGGTCGGGCGAGCGCGGACTCGTCGACGGTACGGCGGACCACACCCGGTTCAACGAGCCCAACGGCGTGTGCCTGCTGCCCGACGACGTCGCCGTCGAGGTCGGGTACGACGTCGTCGTGGCCGACACGGTCAACCACGCCCTGCGGGGGGTCCGGCTCGCCGACGGCACCGTCCGGACGGTGGCCGGCGACGGGCGGCAGTGGGTGCACGGCGCCGCACCCGGTGCGTTGTCGAGCCCGTGGGACGTCGCCTGGTGGCAGGACCGGGTCTGGGTCGCGATGGCCGGCATCCACCAGCTGTGGACGTTCGACCCGCGCACCGGTGATGCCGAGCCGGCGGCCGGCACCACCAACGAGGGCCTGCTCGACGGTCCGCTCACCCAGGCGTGGTTCGCGCAGACCTCCGGCCTCGCCCCGGTCGAAGACCGGCTGTGGCTGGCCGACAGCGAGACGTCGAGCCTGCGCTACGTGCAGGACGGCACGGTGCACACCGCGGTCGGCAGCGGGCTGTTCGACTTCGGGTTCCGCGACGGACCGGCCGACCAGGCGCTGCTGCAGCATCCTCTGGGCGTGACGGTGCTGCCCGACGGGTCGGTTGCGGTGTGCGACACGTACAACGGTGCGGTGCGCCGCTACGCCGACGGCGAGGTGACCACGATCGCGACGGGTCTGGCCGAGCCGAGCGGCGCGGTGCTCGACGGCGACCACCTCGTGGTCGTGGAGTCGGCCGCGCACCGGCTGACCCGGGTCCCGCTCGCCGGAGTGGTCGCGGTCGAGGGCTTCGCGCACAGCACCCAGCGGCCGGTCACCGAGATCGCCGGCGGCCGCGTCGAGCTCGTGGTGAGCTTCACGCCACCTCCCGGGCAGAAGGTCGACGACCGGTTCGGCCCGCCGAGCCAGCTCGTGGTCTCGTCGACGCCGCCGGCCCTGCTCAAGGAGGGCGAGGGTCGTGGCACCGAGCTGACCCGGACGCTGAGCGTCGACCCGGCGGTCGGGGACGGCGTGCTGCACATCGCGGCGCGGGCCGCCTCGTGCGACGCCCACGCCGGCGAGGGCGCGGCCTGCCACCTGCACCAGCAGGACTGGGGCGTGCCGGTGCGGGTCGTCGAGGGAGCTCCGGCCGAGCTGGTGCTGCCCCTGGGCGGCCAGGACTGACCGGCCGGCCGCCGCGTCGTACCGGCTGACCGCCGCTAGTAGCGGCGGCCTCCGTCGTCGTATCGGCGTTCCTCGACGTGTGTGGTCCGCGAGCGCTGGGCGTTCATGATCAACGCCAGCACGATGCCCAGGACGCCCACGGCGAGCAGGATCCAGCCGAGCGTGACGTCGTCGACGCTCGGGATGTCGGGGAACACCTGGAGGATCAGGATGAGGCCGACGACCACCAGGAGGATGCCGACTCCGATGCCCATGAGGTCTCCTTCAGGTCAGGCGCAGATCGAGCGCGGCCGGGCGCGCGCCCACCGCCGGGGCGTCGTGCCCCGACCGGACTGGTACCCGCGCCGGGCCGGGTCAATCCGCCGCCCTCAGAAGGCGCTCTCGTCGAGCTCCATCAGCGAGAGGTCGGTGGCCTCCGCGATGGCCCGCTCGGCGGTCACCTTGGGCAGCACGGTGCGGGCGAAGAACTGCGCCGCGGCGATCTTGCCCTCGTAGAACGACTTGTCCGACGCCCTGAGGTCCCCGCCGAGCTTCTGCAGGGCGACCTCCGCCTGCCGCAGCAGCAGCCAGGAGCAGACCACGTCGCCGAGCACCATCAGCAGCCGCGAGGTGTTCAGGCCGACCTTGTAGACGTTGTCCAGGTTGCCGTTCTCGGCGCTCGGGTCCGCCGACATCAGGTCGCCGACCATCGCGCCGACGACCGCCTGCGCGTCCTCGAGGGCCGTGGCGAGCAGCTCGCGCTCGTTCTTGAGCCGGCCGTTGCCCGCCTCGCTCCTGACGAACGACTCGATCTCCCCGGCGAGGAAGCCCAGCGCCTTGGCCTGGTCCTTGACGATCTTGCGGAAGAACAGGTCCTGGCCCTGGATCGCGGTGGTGCCCTCGTAGAGGGTGTCGATCTTGGCGTCGCGGACGTACTGCTCGATCGGG
>Ga0308175_100003264_pt1 | contig 11230 bp, 9 predicted proteins | sample PhyCR1_3_FD_203893 | JGI IMG/M metagenome (GOLD analysis project Ga0308175, IMG submission 203893) | Soil microbial communities from UC Gill Tract Community Farm, Albany, California, United States - DLSLS.C.R1 | ecosystem: Environmental > Terrestrial > Soil > Agricultural land | place: USA... | reverse complement strand
CCCTTGCGCCCCCCCGCCTGCCACTGGTGGAGCTTGTTGTAGGCGTTCTCCACCTCGACGATGGCGCCGTCGACCAGCACGCCGATCGAGATGGCGATCCCCGCCAGCGACATGATGTTGACCGACACCCCCAGGAAGTACATGGGGATGAAGGCGAGCAGCACGGAGATGGGGATGGTGAGGATGGGCACCGTGGCCGACGGGATGTGCCAGAGGAAGAGGAGGATGACCAGGCAGACGATGATCATCTCGATCACCAGCTCGTGCTTGAGGGTGTCGAGGGCGCGGGTGATCAGCCCCGAGCGGTCGTAGGTGGGGATGATCTCGACCCCCTCCGGCATCCCCGGCTGGATCTCCTCGATCTTCGCCTTGACCCGCTGGATCACGTTGAGCGCGTTCTCGCCGTGGCGCATCACCACGATGCCGCCGACGTGGTCCCCCAGGCCGTCGAGGTCCGAGACGCCGCGGCGGATCTCGGGCCCCAGCTCCACCCGGGCCACGTCGCGCAGCAGCACGGGGACCCCGCCGGGACCCACCTTGAGCACGATCTGCTCAAAGTCCTCCGGACGCTTGGCGTACCCCCGGCCGCGCACCATGTACTCGGCGCCGCTCGCCTCCAGGAGCCGCCCCCCCACCTCGTTGTTCGAGCGGCGGACCGCCTCCACCACCTGATCGAGCGGCAGGCCGAAGGAGGCCAGGCGGTTGGGATCGACGGTGATCTGGTACTGCTTGACGTAGCCGCCGATGGCCGCCACCTCGGCCACGCCGGGCACCGACTGCAGGGCGTAGCGCAGCGTCCAGTCCTGATAGGAGCGCAGCTCGTCGAGCGAGTGCTTCCCCGAGTGGTCGACCAGGGCGTACTGGTAGACCCAGCCGACGCCGGTGGCGTCCGGCCCCAGCTCGGTCTGTACCCCTTCGGGGAGGCGGGACTGGATCTTGGACAGGTATTCGAGCACCCGCGAGCGGGCCCAGTAGAGGTCCGTACCGTCCTGGAAGATGACGTAGACGTAGGAGAAGCCGAAGTCGGAGTAGCCGCGCACCGCCTTGACCTTGGGGGCGCCGAGGAGGGCGGTGACGATGGGGTAGGTGACCTGGTCCTCGATGATGTCGGGGGAGCGGTCCCACTTGGAATAGACGATCACCTGCGAGTCCGAGAGATCTGGCAGGGCATCGAGGCGGATCTGGCGGAGGGCCCAGACGGCGATCAGCACCAGCGCCGCCACTCCGAGCAGGACGAGGGCCCGGTTGCGGGCCGAGAAGGCGATGACGCGGCGGATCACTGGGCACCTCCTCCGGGGGGGGCCGCGGACGCGATCGCGGCGCGCAGCCGGGATTCGGAGTCGAGCAGGAAGTTGGCGCGCACGGCCACCCGCTCCCCCTCGGTCACTCCGGAGAGGACCACCGCCTGGCCGTCGGCCCGCTCGCCGATGCGCACGTCGCGCGGCTCGAACGTCTCTCCGGTTTGACCCCCTGTTTTTTGGACGAACACCACCTGGCGGACGCCGGTGTCGATCACGGCCGAGTCGGGGATCACCACCCCTTCCCGCGTGCCCAGGTCGGGGATGACGTCCACGTACATCCCGGGCTTGAGAGCGAGGCCGGGGTTGGGAAACTCCAGCCGCGCTTTCAGGGTGCGGGTCGCCGGATCGACGGTCGGGTAGACGAAGGTCAACCGCCCGGTGAGGTGGGTGCCGGGGTCGTAGGGGAGCGCGACGAACGCCTTCGCGCCCAGCCGCAGGTCGCGGCTCTCGTACTCGAAGAAGTCGGCCTCCACCCAGACCCGCGAGAGGTCGGTGACGGTGAGGAGGTCCATCCCCGGCTGCACCTGCTGCCCCTCGAAGATCTGCTTGCCGGAGACGTAGCCGGAGACCGGCGCGGTGAGCGTCACCGTGCGCTGGGCCACGCCGGTCTTCTCCAGCCGGGCGATAGTGCTGGCCGGCACGTCGAACAGCTCCAGGCGGCGGCGGGCGGCGGTCAGCAGGTCGTCGCCCCCCCGGCGCACCTCGGGCAGGGAGGACTGGGAGAAGCGCCCCGCGGCCTCCCGCGCCCGCAGGAATTCCTCCTGGGAGGCGAGCAGCTCGGGAGAGTAGAGCGACAGCAGCGGCTGGCCGGCCCGCACGAGCTGGCCCGTGCTGTTGACGTAGAGCTTCTCCACCCAGCCGGAGATCTTGGTCTGCACGCGGCGGACGCGGGTCTCGTCCGGCATCACGACCCCGGCGGCGCGGGTGGTGCGGGTGAGCGAGCGCCGCTCGGCGACGGCGGTCTGGACCCCGGCGAGCCGCACCCCCTCCCCCGCGACCTCGACCGGCGCATGCCCCGGGACCCCGCCGGGGGCGGTGCCCCGCAGCTCATCGGAGTAGACGGGCACGTAGTCCATGCCCATCTCGTCCTTGGCCGGCACCGGCGAGGTGACGGCGGGGTTCATGGGGTGACGATAGAAGAGGATCTTGCGCCCGGTCGCCTGAGCCTGCGCGGAGGGGGCGGGCTTCTCTTCCTTCTTTTTCTCAACGGGCACCAGGCGCATGCCGCAGATCGGGCAGTCCCCGGGCTTGTCCGAGTGGTAGTCCGGGTGCATCGGGCAGTAGTACTGCTGGGCGGCCTCCTGGGCCCCCCGGTGGCAGGCCAGGGGGGCGACCAGGAGCAACGCCACGAGCAGGACGAGCGCCGAGCGGATCAGGATCTTGAGCTTCATGGCAGGCCTCCGGTCAGCGCCTCCAGCCCGGCCCAGGCGGTGTAGCGGTCCGCCTCGCGGCGGGCGAGCTGCACCCGGGCCTCCAGCCAGAGGTTGAAATCCTCGACGAGATTGGAGAAGTCGCCGCGGCCGGCGAGATAGGAGGCGCGGGCGGCGTCGAAGGTGGCGCTGCTCTGCGGCACGATCCCCTCGCGGTAGCGGACGATCTGGCGCTCGGCGCGGCTCCGCTCCGAGGCGAGACGGGCCACCTCGGAGCGGGTCTCGGCCTCGGCGGCGCGCAGCTCCTGGCGGGCCGCCTCCAGCCCGGCCTCGGCGGCGCGGATCAGCGGCTGCTGCTTCTCGCGCTTCCAGAACGGCAGCTCGACCCCTAAGTTGAGCGTGAGCACCGGGCCGCGCGGGCCGCGGGTGGCGAACGCTCCGGAGGGGGTGAGATCGGGCTTGAGGTCGAGCCGCGCCGAGGCGAGCCGGCGCTCGGCGGTGGCGACCGCGGCCCGCGCCATCCGCACCCGGGTGGATTCGGCCGCCGTGGACGGCGAGGCGGTCTCGGGCAGCGCGGTGACCGGGCCGAAAGGAGAGTCCCCGGGGCGGTCGAGCCAGCGGTTGAGCCCGGCGACGATCGCCCGCCGCTCGGCGTGGTGGTCCTCCAACTGCTCCTCCAGCCGGGTCCCCTGGAGCTGGGCCTTGAGCAGGCTCTCCTGCTCGCCGCCACCGGAGGAGTAGCGCGCCTTGGCGGTGGCGGAGAGCAGGTCGGTCAGCTCGCGTCCGGCCTCCAGGGCCTTCTGCTCCTGATCGATGGCGTAGAGGCGGGCGTAGAGGGAGCGGACCTCGCGGGCGATCCGGCGCTCGATGTCCGCCACCTCGCTCTCGCGCTGGGCGGTCTCGGCGCGGGCGGTCTCGGCGCGGGCCCGGCGCTTGCCGGGGTAGGGCAGCGGCTGGCTGACCTGGACCCCGGCCATCGACATGTCCTCGGTGCCGATCGTGTAGTTGGGGAAATCGGCGATCTGCAGCATCGGCCCGACCGTGGGATCGGCCAGCGCCGCGGACGGGCGCTCCATCTCCCGCGCCGCGGTCTGGCGGGAGCGGGCGGCGGCGAGGTCGGGGGACTTCGCCAGCGCCTCGGCGACCAGCGCGTCGACGGAGACGGAGGGTCCGCGCGAGAGGTCGTCGTCCATCTGGGCGGTTGCCGGCATCGCCAAGAGGACGGCGAGCGGCAGGATTGAAAGCGAGCGGAACATCGGGGCTCCTCCAGGGAAAAAGGCCGGTTTCGGCCGGGCCGCGAGGGCACGGCAGGACACACCTCTCCTGGGGAGCGCTAGATCAGGAAGACCGAGTGGAGCGTATAAAGGCCGACCCCCTCATGAAGGAGAGGGGGTGAGGAGTGAGGCGCCCAGAGCGGCCGTTCGGCCAGGGGCTTCGCGGGGAGCGCGACAGGCACGGCCACCGCGACCGGCGCGGAGGCGGCGGGCTCGACCGCCCGGGAAGCCGGCACCGGCGCCGGAGTCTTGAGGGTCTCACAGCAGGAAGGCGCCTTGACCGTGGGAGCGCCGCTCGACTGGCAGCAGGGCATCGCGCTCCGCGCCGGGCACGGCCCGCACGCGGCGAACACCCCCGGCAACCCGGCCAGGAGGGCCAGGATGAGGAGGAGGGCGGCGATGCGGGTCCGGCGGTCGAGCTTCATGGGCACACTCTACGAGTCACCCGCCGGCCGCGCGCCGTCTCCGGAAACGGGAGAGCGCGCTCGCCGGGGTGGCCTTCATCCCCACCCCGAAGGGTAGAGATGCTTAAGGATAAGCCAAAAATCGCCTGGGGGTATTCCGCCTCCGGCTACGACGGTCTGCCTCCGGCTGCGACGGCCCGCCTCCGCGTACGACGAAAATCCTCCTAGTACGATGGACCGTCGCACCTGGAGATAAACCGTCGCAGAGGGAGGCGGCTCGCCGTACGCGGAGATAAACCGTCGTAGCCGGAGGCAGGCCGTCGTACGCGGAGGCGGACCGTCGCAGCCGGAGCATTTCCGTCGTACGCGGAGAAAAACCGTCGTAGCCGGAGGCGAACCGCCGCACCTTACGACGGACCGCCGCACGCGGAGGCGCACCATCGCGGCTGGAGCATTTCCGTCGTACGCGGAGATAGACCGTCGTAGCCGGAGACAGGCCGCCGTAGCGATACGGTGGCTCAGCTCTCTCCCCACCGCAGCCCCTCCTCCCCCGGCTCGGCGATGCCGAGGCGGTCGAGGACGCGCAGGGCGTAGTGGTCGAGGAAGCGGCCGAGATCCTCGCCGCCGATATAGAAGGCCGGGACCGGCGGCAGGATCACCGCCCCGGCGTAGAGGAGGCGGCGCATGTTCTCGACGTGGACGAGGCTGTACGGCGTCTCCCGGAAGCCGAGCACCAGGGGCCACCGCTCCTTGAGGGCCACGGCGCCCGCGCGGTGGACCAGCGTCCGCGCCGAGCCCGAGGCGAGAGCCCCGAGAGTGCCGGCGCTGCAAGGCAGGACGACCGTGCCGGTGAGCCGGTACGAGCCGGAGGCGATCGGCGCGTCCAGCTCGTTGTCGCGGTGGATGGCGATCTTCGCCCGCGCCGCCTCCTTCAGCCCGGCCGACGCCACGAGATCGGCGGCGCCGGTCCTCTCCGGTCCCAGCTCATGCCGGAGAACCTGGCTCGCCCCGGCCGAGACCACCAGATGGATGCGCTCGATCTCCGGATGAGCCGCCAGCCGCCCGAGGACGTGCCGGGGGAGGAGCATGCCGGAGGCTCCGGAGACGAGGAGGGCCAGGCGGTGGGGCATGGCGGGGAAGGGTCGTGGACTACGTCAGGATTTCCAAGTAGGCGTCATCTGCAGCACGAGCGACCCGCGGCCAGAGCAACGGGTGGGAGATATCAGCGTCCTGGGTCAGCTCCAAAGAGCTCATCGGCGCCCGGTCATTGAGGACGATGCAAATCGAGCCGGAGTGGCGTCCTGACCAGCGGATCCCCTGGATTTCAGGATAGCTCTCATAAAGCGCCCTTGCCCAGGCCTGGGAGACCTCATAGCTCCGGTCGGTCCCGATCCGCTGGTCGAGGTTGAAGGCGCGGGGATCTGGGCCGCTCAGGTTCAGCACCTTGAGAGTCGACCGCAGCCGGACGAAGCAGACCCTCCGTCTTGACCATTTATCAACGAGCCCCTCGTTCCCAAAGGCCTCGGATACCGCTCCGACCAGAGACTTGGCGGAGTACCAGACGGAGCGACCCGAGGTATCGCCGGGTGGTGGCGGGTGATGGTCAAACCGCATGTCCTTCATAGGGCCGTAGAAACGCGGGCGGTCCCAGGGACCACGGCCTGGATCATAGAACCGAACGAGCTTGAGGCCTGGCCGCAGCTCCCGCAGAGGAGGGCTCTTCGGGAGAACGGACGGAGGGAGCGGAAGGGTCAAGGCATCCAGCCGTGATCCCAGGCCAGTTGGATCGCCGGCTCAGGGCGGTGCTGCCGGAGTAGCTCGATCGGGGGAACTCCCTCCAGGCGTTCCGCGGGCTTGAGCAGCCAAAACGCGGCGCCGGCTGGAGAGAGACGCAGGTTGCGAAGGACCTCCTCCAGGCCAGGAAGCACCCCGCCGGGCGCGTCCGGCTCGAACTGCCAAGGGGGGTAACGCCATTGGTTCCCCTCTCGCAAGGCGAGGAGCCGCCCGTCCCGGCGCAGCCGCTCAAGGGTTTGGCGTGAGCGTCCGATCAGCTTGGCGGCTTCCGCAGCGCTCAATGCACCCTTAAGGATGCGCTGGCGATTGATCTGGCTCTTCGCTTCCGCCAGAGCAACCGCGGTTGCGGCTTCCTCGGGGCTCATCGGATCATCAATGTCAGCGAACGGATCCTCATCCGCCTCTTCCCTCTTCGGGAACGTCTCGATGGCGCTTTTGATCCCACGCGAGAGAGCCGAGCGCCGGCTCATCGAGGTGCCGCCCCGCGCGTACTCGGCCAAGGACGTCATGACCTCGAGCTCTTCGCGGGAAAGCTCTTGAGACGCCTTGACCACTGTTTTCAGCCGCTCCTGAGAGATCCCGAGACGGACCGAGGCGTCGCGGATGAAGTCGGCGATCGCCCCGGTCTCCGTCAGTTTCATGGCGGGCCTGCCCATGGCCTCAATCTATCCGAAACCCCCTCTCGATGCAACTTGTGCTCACCCTACAGCGGGAAATCCAGGTTGTACACCCACCGCCCCCGCTGCACCGCCAGCAGCAACCCGCCGCGGTCGAGGCCGCGCAGGACCTCCTTGCCGAGGGCCTCGGTGGAGCCGATCTGCTGGCCGTTGGCGCCGAGGATGACGTCCCCCGGGCGGAGCCCCCGCTCCTCGGCCACCGAGCCGCTCGCCACCCGGCGGATGGCGAGGCCGCCGCGGACCGCCTCGACCGTCAGGCCCACCGAGCGCTCCAGCACCTGGAGCCCCAGGCCCTGCGGCGGATGGATCGCCCGCAGCCGCAGCCGGACCGTCTGGTCCCCCCGCCGCACCTCGGCGTCGACCGGGGCGCCCGCCGCCGCCGTGTAGAGCGCCGTGGTCACGTCCTCGCGGGCGGCGACCGCGTGGCCGCCGATGGAGACGATGACGTCCTTCTCCCGCAGCCCGGCCTCGGCGGCCGGCGAGCCCGGGGAGACCTTGAGGACCAGGGCGCCGCGCCGGACGGCGACGCCGTAGCGCCGCGCCAGCTCCGGATCGACCGTCACCAGCCGGGCCCCCGTCCACAGCGGCTGCAGCTCGCCGAAGCGCAGGAGGTCATCCACCACCCGGCGGGCGCGATCGGCGGGGATGGCGAAGCCGATCCCGGTGGCCCCCGAGATGATGGCGCTGTTGATGCCGATCACGTCCCCCTGGACGTTGACCAGCGGGCCCCCCGAATTGCCCGGGTTGATGGAGGCGTCGGTCTGGAGGAAGTCGGTGAACAGCCGCTCCCCGCGCTCGGAGGGGATGGTGCGCCCCATCGCCGAGAGCACCCCCGTGGTCACCGTGTTCGAGAGGCCGAAGGGGTTGCCAATGGCGATCACCGTCTCACCCGTCATCAGGTCCGAGCTGCGGCCGAGGGGGAGGGCCGGCAGGCCGGTCGCCTTCACCTTGAGCACGGCGATGTCGGCGTCGCGGTCCGAGCCCAGGAGGTCGGCCTCCAGCTCGCGGCCGTCGAGCAGGGTGACGGTGATCTTCGAGGCCCCCTCGATCACATGGGCGTTGGTGACCACGATGCCGTTGCGGTCGATGATGAGCCCCGAGCCGAGCGACTGCGCCTGGCGTTCGGTGCCCAGGCCGAACATGCCGAAGAACGGGTCGGCCTCGCGCACCGTCGACTGGGCGGAGATGTTGACCACGGCGGGCGCGACCTTCTCGACCACGGCCACGACCGGCGTGCGGCGGGCGGCCTGAGGGGTCTGGGCGAGGCTCGAGCCGGCGAGGAAAAAGGTCAGTGAGACGGCGGAAAACGCGGTACGTGCTCTCATGGCGTGTAGGGTAATATGGGACCCCCCATCCGGGGAACCGAAAGGAGCTCAACGAAAGTGTACGTCCGAAGAATCGCCCTGCTGCTGCTCTGCGGCCTGCTGGCCCTGGTCCCCCTGGCCGGCGCCGCGGGGAAGGCGGCGGCTTCCTCCGGGGAGGTCTTCCCCTTCAAGGTCTATAAACAGACCCTCGACAACGGCTTGCGGGTGGTGGTCATCCCCTACGACAGCCCGGGGACGCTGGCCTACTACATCGTGATACGCACCGGCTCCCGCGACGAGGTCGAGCCGGGGCACAGCGGCTTCGCCCACTTCTTCGAGCACATGATGTTCCGCGGCACGAAGAAGTATCCTCCGGAGGCCTACAACGAAATCCTCAAGCGGCTGGGCGCCGATTCCAACGCCTTCACCACCGACGACCAGACGGTCTTTCACATGATCGCGCCAGCGAGCCAGTTGGAGACGATCATGGACGTCGAGTCCGACCGCTTCAAGAATCTAAAATACGACCAGGACGCCTTCCGCACCGAGGCGCTGGCCGTCTTCGGCGAGTACAACAAGATCGTCTCGAACCCGGTGCAGCCGATGTACGAGAAGGCCCGCGACCTCGCCTACGAGAAGCACACCTACAAGCACACGACCCTCGGCTTCGTCCAGGACATCAAGGCGATGCCCGGCTACTACGACTACAGCATCCAGTTCTTCAGCCGTTTCTACCGGCCGGAGAACGCGACGCTGATCGTGGTGGGGGACGTCAAGCCGGACAACGTGCTCAGCCTGACCAAGAAATACTTCGGCGATTGGAAGAAGGGGTACAAGGCGGCATCCATCCCGGTGGAGCCTCCGCAGAAGCAACGGAAGACCGCCACGATCGACTGGCCGAACCCGACCCATCCGTTCCTGATGATGGCCTATCACGTCCCGGCCGACGTGGCGACCTCCGTCGATTCGGCGGCGCTCGATCTGGTCGAGCAGCTCCTGTTCAGCGAGTCCGCCCCCCTCTACCAGGACCTGGTGGTGAAGAATCAGTGGGTGGACTTCCTCCAGGGGGGAGCCTCCGGCAACCGCGATCCCGGGCTGTTCTCGGTCCTCGCGCGGGTGAAGTCGGACGAGCTGATGCCGAAGGTGCAGGATGCGATCCACCACTACGTGCAGCAGATCCAGACCACGCCGGTCGACCGGCAGAAGCTGGACCGCATCAAGTCGCACCAGCGCTACGCGTTCGAGCTGGGGCTCGATACGCCGGGCAACATCGCGGCCCAGGCTGCCCAGGCGGTGGCCATCGCCGGCGACGTCAACGCGATCAACCAGCGGTTCGCCACCTACCAGAAGGTGACGCCGGCGGATATCCAGCGGGTCGCCCGCGAGTACTTCAAGCCCACCAACGAGACGGTCGTGACCCTGGCCCACAAGGCGAGCCCCTCTGCCGCCCAGGGGACGCAAGGAGGCACACACCATGATTGACCGCAGAGGTCTCCTGCTCGCCGCCGCCTTCGGGCTGGCCGCGGTGGCTCCGGCCGCCGCCCAGACCGCGGCCGGCGCTCCCATCGAGACGGTGGCGCTCCCCGCCGCCAGCTCGCCGCTGGTGGCGATCCGCCTCCAGCTCGACGTCGGCTCGATCCACGATCCGGCTGGCAAGGAAGGTCTGGCCGCTCTGACGGCGCTGATGGTCGGCCAGGCGGGGACCCAGAAACGTTCCTACACCGAGCTCCTCGAGGCCCTCTATCCGATGGCGGCCGCGATCGAGGTCAACACGGACCGCGAGGTGACGGTGATCGGCGGCACGGTTCACCGGGACAAGCTGGCGGATTACACGGCCCTGCTGGAGGAGGCGCTGCTCAAGCCCGGCTTCTCGCCGGAAGACTTCCAGCGCAACAAGGACCAGCTCACCGCCGAGCTCTCCAGCTCGCTGCGCAGCAACGACGAGCTGCTCGGCCTCGAGCTGATCCAGCAGAAGATCTTCAAGGGGCACCCCTACGGGCACTCGCCTCTCGGCACGGTGGAGGGGCTCCAGCACATCACGCTGGACGACGTGAAGCAGCTCTACAAGGAGCATTACACGCGGGCGGGCCTGCTCCTCGGCGTCGGCGGCGGGTATCCCGCCGACTACGTCGCCCGGCTGACGAAGGACCTCTCGGCGCTGCCGGCCGGCGAGCGGGGGCGCAAGGCGCTCCCTCCCGCTCCCCGGGTCGAGGGGCGCAACTTCACCCTGGTGCAGAAGCAGACGGGATCGGTGGAGATCAACTTCGGGTATCCGTTGCCGGTCACCCGCGCCGACGCGGATTACTACCCGCTGATGGTGGCCAACAGCTTCCTGGGCGAGCACCGCTCCTTGAACGGCCGGCTGATGAACGAGCTGCGCGAGGAGCGGGGCCTCAACTACGGCGACTACTCCTACGTCGAGTACCTGGAGACGCCGCCGCGCGTCACGACGCCCCCTCCCGGCGTGCCACGCCGCGAGCAGTACTTTTCGGTCTGGATCCGGCCGGTGGTGCCGGGCGACGCCCAGTTCGCGCTGCGGGCCGGCCTCTACCAGATCCGGCGGCTACGCGATGAGGGGATGACGGAGGCCGACTTCAAGCTCACCCGCGACTTCCTCCTCAACTATTCGAAGCTCTGGGCGCAGAGCCTCCAGGGCCGCCTCGGATTCCAGATGGACAGCAGGTTCTACGGCATGCCCTACTACATCGACGAGATCCAGACGCGGCTGCCCAAGCTGACGGTGGCCGATGTCAACGCGGCGATCAAGAAGTACCTGAGCACCGACAATTATGAGGCGGTGATGGTCACCGGCAACGCCCAGCAACTCAAGGAGACCCTCCAGAAGGACGAGCCGAGCCCGAAGACCTACACCAGCCAGGTGGACGCCAAGGTCATCGAGGCGGACAAGGTCATCGTGCCGCTCAAGGTCCAGCCGACGAGGATCGACATCGTGCCGGTGGCGGAGGTGTTCCAGAAGTAGGCCGCTCTAGGGAGCGAGCCTGAAATAGCGCGGCGAAGCCCCCACCTCCACCTCGGTGCCGGTGGGGGCCGCCATCTTCTCCCCGTCCCGTCCCACCACCACGATCGCGGGCCCCGGCAGCGTGGC
>Ga0308175_100003263_pt1 | contig 11231 bp, 9 predicted proteins | sample PhyCR1_3_FD_203893 | JGI IMG/M metagenome (GOLD analysis project Ga0308175, IMG submission 203893) | Soil microbial communities from UC Gill Tract Community Farm, Albany, California, United States - DLSLS.C.R1 | ecosystem: Environmental > Terrestrial > Soil > Agricultural land | place: USA... | reverse complement strand
CTTGTTGGACAGGCTTCCTTTGTACCCCAGCTCCCAGCCGGTGACCTTCTCGACCTTGAGGTCGCTGTTGCCGAGCGCCAGCGCCTGGGTGGCGCCGGAGAAGTTCCACGGCAGGTTGTCGGTGATGGTGAGGCCGGCCAGCGCCTGCGGCGGGAGGCTCTGACGCAGCGCGGCGTAGTAACCCTGGATGCCGCCCTCGAGCTGGGCCGGACGCGCGTCGGGCGCCGCCACCGGCACCTGCAGAAAGAACTCCGAGTAGTTGGGGGTCTGGAACGCGCGGTTGACTGAGAACCGGAACGAGTGGTTCTCGTTGGGGCTGAACACAATCGCGCCCTTGGGGCTGAACTGGGCGTCGAACAGGTCTCCGTCGTCCACCCGAGCCGCGCCTACTACCCGCACCTTCGGGGTGACCTTGTACTCGACCTGGCCGTAGATCGATTCCTGGTCGTCGCTCCGGTCGTCGTTGGCCAGGTTCATCAGCGTCCCGCTGGTATTCACCCGCGTGTTCCGGGCCGAGGCGCCCGCCACCACTCGGCCGCGATCGCCCATGAAGTTCCAGTTGGTCTGCCCTTCCAGGTGGAAGATGTCGCTCCGCTCCTCGATGTTGAGGCCCGAGGTGAGCGACACCTGCGGGTCGATCGAGGTCCGGCTGTTCCAGTAGGCAAACACGTTGTACCGGTCCGCCGCCATCGCGATCCGGGCGTACGGCTTGATCGCCTTGGCCACCTGCACTCGGCCGATGCCGGTCACGAAGATCTCGTTCTGTACCTGCGCCGCGCCCCCGTCCACCGAGAGCACCGAGCCGTTGTCGAGGTAATAGTCGAGCCGGCCGGAGCCATAGGCGTTCTTGAGCGGGTCACGGTCGCCCAGCGCCGCGCCGGTCGCGGGGTCCTCCGTCTGCCCGAACAGCGGTACGGCCTCGCGGGTGAGCTGGACCGGGTCGTCGGTCGCGTCGGCGTACTCCCGCTGAAGGGAGGTGCCGTCCGCGAGGGTGCGGCTCCGGCTATAGGTGTCGCTCCGGTTATACCCGGCATTGATCCGGAGGCCGATACGGTCGTTGGCGAACACGCTGGCGTGGCGGAAGTCGCCCTTGAAGGTCTCGAGCTCGCCGCCGCCCAGCGATACCTTGGTGCCCAGCACCTCGCGCGCGGTCGGCGTCGTGATGTTGACCACGCCGCTGAATGCGTTGGCGCCGTAGAGGGCCGAGCCGGGGCCGCGGACCATCTCAACCTTGCCCAGATCCTCGAGCGGCTGGGTCAGCCCGTTCCATTCCTGCGCGCCCAGGAAGGCGATGGAGAGATCCCGCCCGTCCTGGAGCACCAGCACCCGCCGGTTGAGTGAGGAGTTGAACCCGCGGGCATTGACGTTGAAGTCGTTGACCCCGCTCTGGACCACGTCCACGCCGGGGATGGTCTGGAGCGCGGCCGGCGCCTGGCCGGTGATCGAGGTGCTCTGGAGCACCTCGGGCGGCACTACCGAGACGGCGGCCGGCGCCTCGACGATGCGCTCCGGCGCGCGTGACGCACCCTCGACCACGATCTCGCTCAGCGCGATGGTAACCTGCTCCATCCCCGCGTCGGCCGTGACGCTGCTGTTGGCGGGGACGGTTACTTCTACCTGGTTGGGCCGGTAGCCCAGCCAGCGGAACACGATCGTCTGGGGGCCCGCGGGCACCCGACGCAGGGTGTACTTGCCGTCGGCGCCGGTCACGGTGCTCTGGCCGGTGGATTGGACCGTCACCGAGACGCTGCTCAGCGCGGCGCCTTCGCCGGCGCGGGTGACGGTGCCGGTGACGGTGCCGGTTTCCTGGGCCGTCATCGTGGCGGGGAGCGCGAGCAGCGAGAGCAGGAGGGTCGAGAGCACGGCCGACGAAGTTCGGCGCATACTGGATTTCCTTGATGGGCTGGACCGGATGCATGCGCGCCGAGTGGCGCCACGCGGGATGTCGGGCGAACGAGTAGCTTGGGGGGTGTGGGATAGTATACGTGGCACGGCGCGGGCGGAACAAGGCGGGGAGGGCCGGTCAGCTCGCGCCACTTGCCTCCTGGGACACGACGATCAGGCCGCGACCACCCCGAACCGGCTCCGCACGGTTCCCAGCTCCGCGTCGGTCCGCTCCGGAGTCCAGCCCAGCTCCCGCCCGGCCACCTCGGCGCAGGCCGCGAGCGCGTCCTCGCCTGGATCGCCCGCCGTGCCCAGCTCCGTGCGGCTGAACACGCAGTCGGCCAGCGTGCCGGCCATCTCGTTGCGCACGGCATGGGCCACTTCGACCCTGAGCATCGACGTGGACCCCAGGGCTCCGGCCAGAGAGGGGTCCTGGTCCACCAGCCTCGCCACCTCCGACCAGCTGGAGCCGTAGACGCGCGCCAGGCGCTCGCGCTGGTCGGGCGTGAGGCCGTCGTTCCGGCCCGCGCGCGCCTCGTTCACCAGGCCGTCGAGGCTGGGGAAGTCTCCGCCATAGAGCGGCGTCACCTCGGTGCGGCAGGCTGGCGCCGTGCGGCCGAGCTTCTGGAATGCCATGTCGACGGCGCGCTCGCCCAGGCCCCTCGCGATGGTATAGCGGTTGGCGATCGCGGTGATCAGGCCCTCGAGGCCGTCGGTCCGCACGTTGTCCGCCAGGTAGGGCCGCTTGCCGAAGCTCACGTTGGCATGACGGAGTGTTCCGCTCCCGATCGGGAGCAGGCCGGCGTACACCATGGCCACGTCCGACGGTGTGATGTCCCAGGTGGGAACGGCCTGGTCGATCTCGCGCACGAACTCCTCGACCTCGCCACCGGTGGTGCCGAGCGCGTATGGATCGCCGGGATAGACGATGCTGTTGACGCCGATGAGGGTGACGTCCCGCCAGGGCATGATGAACAGGTGCCGCGCGCCGCGGCTCAGAAACGCGTCGGGATCACGATAGGCGGTCTGCATGGCCAGCGCCTGCCCCCGTACCAGCGGTCGGCGAATCACCAGGGCCATGTCACGCGAGAGCGGGACGTGCCGCTGTGGCCGGACGCCGGTCTGCACGTAGAGCTGCTCGGCGAACGGCCCGGCGGCGTTGATCACCACGCGCCCGCGGACGTCGAAGGTGTCGTTTCCCAGCGTATCGTGGACGGTAACGCCTTCGACCCGACTGCCCCGCCGCAGGAAGCCCCGCACTTCGCAATGGTTGGCCGCCTCGGCGCCGGCCCGGCCGGCGGTGCGCACCAGCTCCCACACCAGGCGAGTGGGGTTGGTGAGCTGCCCATCCCAGAACAATCCGGCGCCGTTGAGGCCCGGGCCCGCGATGTCCGGACAGCGCTCGAGCGCTTCACGCTTGGAGATGAGGCGGGCCCGGGGAATCTGGCGCTCGGGGCTCGGCAGCCCGCGATTGCGGTCGAGGGTCAGCAGCTGCAGCAGGGTGAAGGCCGCGGCCAGCGCCTCCGGTCCCCGCATGCCATGACCGAAGGTTGGCACCAGCACCGGAATGGGGCGGGTGAGGTGGGGCGCGATGCGGAGCCACGCGGACCGTTCGCGGCACGACTCGCGGACCCGCACGACATCGAGGTGCTGGAGGTAGCGAATGCCGCCGTGAATGACCTTGAGCGAGTTCGCGGACGTCGCTGCGCCGAAGTCGTTGCGCTCTACCAGCGCCACCGACAGGCCGCGCTGCGCGGCATCCCAGGCGGCCGCCGCGCCGGTTACGCCACCGCCCACGACCACCACGTCGAACTCCCGACTCGCGAGCGCCGTCAGGTTCCTGTGCACCGAAGCCCTCCACCCCTGTCGAATGCCCTACCCCTGTCTGCCGAGCGAACCCCGCCGCGGCGGAGCAAAATCCCCGCCGCGGGCGCGGGCAGAAAGTATACCACGATGGGGTGGGCCGCTCACCTGGTGCCGAAGGCCTTGATGCGGGGCAAGGCGTGAGCGACGAAGGCCAGTGCCCCGAGCGTTTCGAGCCCGCGCCCCAGCAGCATCCCGGAGGGCCCTGATCCAGGCGCGGTTCCCAATGCCGCCAGCAGCACCCCCAGGTTGAGCAGCCCGAACGCGGCCCAGGGGAGCGTCGGATGTCCCCGTTCGGGGCCGGTACGGAAGCGCGGGAGGATCCAGTACGCCACGCCCATGATGAGCTGCAGCGTCCAACCGTAGAGGAGCAGCTCGGCGTGCAGCGGGCGAAGCCCGGCTATCCACGGTCCATTGGCCAAGCCGCGCCCGGCCAGAAGGACAGCGCCCAGCGTGATCCCGATGCCGAAGTACACCAGGGACGCCCGCACCAGCCAGACGCTGAGCTTTGGCACCTAGCGCTCCCGAAGCCGGGGCCAGGTGTTGAGAATGAACGCCCACCCCGCTACGAGCTGGAGCAGCGCCGAAGCCACCAGCAGCCCGGCCGTGTCCCGACCGAGCTGGTGCGCGGGCTCGCCGATGAGCCGGAGCAGCAGCCCCGCGTTGAGCGAAACGAAAGTGATCCAGCCCAGCCGCTCGCTCCCGCGCGGCTGCTCGGCCGAGTAGCGGGGGAACAGCCAGTAGGCCACGCCGAAGATGACCTGGGTGATCCAGCCGACCACGAGCAGGTGCAGGAGGGCAGGAAACATCACCGCGATGAAGGGAAGGGTGGCCCGGATCTGCGGCAGCTGGAGCAGGAGGCCGAGCACCAGCGCGCCGCCCAGATGGAGCATGGCGGCGCGCAGGTACCACCGGGTCAACTGCGGCATCGGCTCAGACGGTGGCGGGCTTCACCACCAGGGCGGTCACCATCCCGAACATCCCGTGCTCGCTCTCGGCGTGCGGGAGGATGTGGCAGTGGAAGGCCCAGGTGCCCGGGTTGGTCGCCTTGACCAGCACATCCCAGCGCTCGCCCGGCGCGACGTTGAGGGTGTCGCACTTCCACGGCGCGGGCTGGTCCCAGCCATCCTTGGCGATCACCGTCATGTGCATGCCGTGCAGGTGCATCGGGTGAATCATCATTCCTTCGTTCATGAACCGGAGCCGCACCGTCTGTCCCTGGGCGCACACCACCGGCTCGGTGGCGGGGAAGCCCTTGCCGTTCAGGGTGTAGCCGTGAGCGCCGTCGTTCAGCACCAGGACGTAGTCCACGTCCGCCTTGTGGGCCCGCACCGGCTGCCTGGGCTCGACGATGAACGCGCCGAGCAGGCCGTTCCCCACCTGGATGGCCGAGTTGTGGTGCGAGTGGTACATGTGCGAGCCCGCGTTGGGCACGGTGAACTCGTAGGTGTAGCTCTCGCCCGGCTTGACCGGCGGCTGGGTGATGAACGGCACGCCGTCCTGGTCGTTGGGCAGCTCGAGACCATGGAAGTGAATCGAGGTGGACTGCGACAGGCTGTTGGTGAGCTTCACCCGGACCCGGTCGCCTTCGCGGACCCGGATCTGCGGGCCGGGCACCTGGCCGTTGTACGCCCACGCCTTGACCTTCCGCCCCGGCTCGACCTCCCACTGGATCTCTTCGGCGGTGAGCTCGTAGACCTTGACCCCCTTCTCGAGCCGCGGCGCCAGGGGCTGGTTGCCCTTGCCTTCGGTCTTGGCCGGGAACGCCTTGATGCCTTTCTCGTGCATGGCGTCCATCGCGTCGGCCTTCTGGCGGGCAGTGGGCTCGGGCGGTGGGGCGGCGGTCTTGGTCGTATCAGCGGGCGGCGTGGCGATCGCCTTGCTCTCCGAGCAACCCACGAGACTGACCACCGCAGGCAGGGCCACGGCAGCAGTGGCGCCTTTGCGCAAGAAGTCGCGCCGAGAGGTGGGTGTCAAGGACGCAAGACGATCGGGCACGAACGCCTCCGGGATGGGCTGGTTTATCGGACCGTCGGAACACGACTAGAGTGTAGCGACAGCCGGATGAAGGCTCCTGTGAGGCGAACATGAGGAATTCTTCATGTTCCGGACGAGGGAAGCACAGCGGGTGAGCGGATTTCGTCGTGGCGAATCTGCCCGCCGGACCAGGCGGTCCAGCCGAGTACCAGGGTGGAGACGAGGAGACCCAACCACACGAGGCGTGGAAGCCATCGGCCGCCACGATGGAAGATCAGCGCCATGACGGCCAGGACTCCGGTGGCGAGCGTGGCCACCAGCGCGATCGCGGCTTGGTCCTCGTGGGACTCCGTCAGCTGTTCCGAAAACCAGGCGGTGTGTTCGAGCGCTTCTTCCGCCGGCTCGCCAGTCAGGTACACGCCACCCGTGACGGCCGCCAGCCCTACGGTCAGCGCGAGGGCGATGGTGACGACCTCATGTGACTTGCGGGCCAGGCCGATGGAGAGCAGAAGCAGCAGGAACGGCCCGCCGATGACGGGCAGGTGGGTGAGCATGAGATGAAGGTGCGGGGCGTCGATGGGCATGCCCGAACATGGCGAACTCCGCATGAACGGATACTGAATCGAGCATGAATCCTCAGGGAACCAGAACGGCCGCGCCGCGAACCTGGCCTGAGCGAACGCGCCCCAGCGCCTCGTTGGCCCGCTCGAGCGGGAACACCTCGGCACTGACCTGGAGGAGTACCTGCTCGGCAAGGTGGAAAAACTCCTCGCCGTCCCGGCGAGTGAGATTGGCCACCGACCGAACGCTCCGCTCTCCCCAGAGGAGCTCGTACGGAAAGGCGGGAATGGGCGACATGTGGATGCCGGCACACACCACCCCCCCGCCCTTGTCCAGCGCACGGAGCGCCGCGGGGACGAGGCCGCCCACGGGCGCGAAGATGATGGCGCCATCGAGCGGCTCGGGCGGCAGCTCGTCCGACCCGCCGGCCCAGACCGCTCCGAGCTCCCGGGCAAAGCCCTGGCCCTCGAGGTCGCCGGGGCGGGTGAAGGCGAACACTCGCCGGCCCTGATGGCGAGCTACCTGGGCGATGATGTGCGCCGCTGCGCCGAAGCCATACAGGCCGAGCCGGGCCGCATCGCCCGCCGCAGCCAGTGAGCGAAAGCCGATGAGACCGGCGCACAGCAGGGGCGCCGCACGGGCCGGCGGATAGGCTGTGGGCAGGGCGAAGCAGTATCGCTCGTCCGCTACGGCGTACTCCGCGTAGCCGCCGTCGCGGTCATACCCGGTGAAGGCGGCGCGCTCGCAGAGGTTCTCCCGCCCGGACCGGCAGAAACGGCAGACCCCACAGGTCCATCCGAGCCAGGGCACGCCCACGCGGGTACCCGCGACGAAGCGTCCCGCGTCCGGACCCGACTCCTCGACGATGCCGACGATCTCGTGGCCGAGCACCAGCGGGAGCTTGGGCCGCAGCAGCTCGCCCGCCTGTACGTGGAGGTCAGTGCGGCAGACGCCGCAGGCCTCTACTCGGAGCAGAATGTTTCCCGGCCCCGGCTTCGGGCGCTCCAGGGACCGCGAGATCAGCTCGCTGCCCGCGCGCTCCAGCACCATGGCGCGCATCGGTCCTCCTCCCGTGCGGGTTGTCGGCGGCCGCGAAACAGCCCGGCCACGGCGGCCGCGGCGACGACGCCGGCGGTTCCCACCAGGAGATAGGTGTCGCGCGGGCAGAAAGACAAGCCGCCGCCGGCCCATTGGGCCGGCGGCGGTCCCGGTGCGGATGACGGAGGTCGGCGGCGGGAGCGACTGGCTTCCCCGCGCGACCTTCTGTGCCGGTCACATCCGGCCGGTGGCGACCGCGCGGACGATGTCCGTCGTGGAGATGATACCCACCAGCTTGTCGCCCTCGGCCACGAAGAGACGGTGCACCTCGCCATAGAGCATGTGCCGCGCAGCCTCGCAGACTTGCTCGTCCGGCCGGACGGTGAACGGACGGGGCGTCATGATGTCCCGCACGAGGGTGTCCTCGAGGACGGTGCGGCGGGCGGTGGGATCGTCCGTCTCCGCCTCGGCCGCGAGCACGTCCGTGGTCGACAGGACCCCGATTACCTTGCCCCACCGGTCGACCACCGGCATGCCCGACACGTGCCCGTCGACCAACGCCACGATGGCCTCGGCCGCCGTGGCTTCGGCCGAGACCGTCCGGACATTACGCTGCATCAGCTCGGCGACCGTCATGGTGTCCTCTCAGTAGGTTGCGGGTTCAACATGTGCGCGATGCCCTGAATCCGCGCTGAAGCCGGCATGAAGGGTCCTTCGTGAGGGTCCTCCTCGAGTGCGTCGGTGCAGGCGCGGTGGAGCGCGGCAACGAACCCGCTCACGTGATCGGGCGCCGGAGGTGGGAGCACGAGGAACGGGTCCATGATGGTGGACCGCAGCACCACCAGACCTTCGGTGCCCCCGGCCTTCCACTCCTCGACCGAACCCGCCGCCAGCTCGGCGAGAACAGGTTCGATGGCCCCGTCGTATGCCGGACTGCACAGCCGCGTCCGGGTGATGATGTAGTCCGGCTGTCCATCGCTCCGGGCGAGGCTCATCCGGGCATAAACCCGCTCATTGAGCCGGTTCACGGCCGCCAGCGAGCCGAGCGCGGGGTGGGTGAGCAGGTAGCAGACGATGTTGATATCGGGCACCGGCAGGAGGATGAGGCGGAAGGGGGCGAGGTCCGCCCCTGCCAACGCGCTGTGGAGTCGGCGCGCGCCGGCGACCGTGCATTCGATGAGGTGCCCGTAGCCCCGCTCATCGAGCGGGAGGACCTTGTGGCTCAGCCACACGCCGGCGGCCGCGGCCCCGGGTTTCGAGCCTTCGAGGATGTACCGACCCAGGAAGCGCTCCGTCTCCGCGTTCCGGCCCTCGACGGGTGAGAGATAGGGAGGATCGATCGCGACCAGCTGACGGGCCCTGGCGTCCTGCACCAGGATCGCGCCGGCGGCATACGGCACGTAGCCCATCTTGTGAGGATCGACGCTGACCGAGTCTGCCCGGCCCAGCGCCTCGACCGCGCTCACCCACTCATCTGGCGGCCATTCCCCGTCTATGGCCGCCCGTATCTCCGCTGCTGGTCGCCGCGTACCGTCCGCCCGCCGCGTCACCGCGGCGGCGTAGCCGCCGTAGCAGGCATCCGAGTGGACGTGAAAGGTGGCGCCGAACTCGCGCTCGGCCCGGGCCCTCACCTCGAGGACCTGGTCGAGCCGGTCCACGGCGCTTTCCTCGGTGGTTCCACAGACGCTCACCAGCGCCAGGATCGGATGGCGACGGCCGGCCATGCCCTTCACCCGATCCCAGAGAGCGTCCGGGTCCATTCGAAACCACCGGTCCAGCGGAACATGGACCAGCTGGTTGGAGCCGATGCCGAGCGCGCGGACGATCTTTTCCCACGAGTAGTGGGCGGTTGCCGCGACCAGTACCGCGCCCGCGGGCAGCGGATCGCCGTAGTCCAGCGCGAGCCGGCGGCTGTACTCCTGGTACCCGATCGTGGCCAGCGAGTGATTGGCGAGCGCACGCTCGACGTCGGGACGGGGGGCCGACTTCCAGAGCCGCTCCCACAAGTCCAGACTGTCGCCGCCGGTGATGTTGAGCAGCTCCCAAAGCGGGAGTTCGAGGATAGGGGCCAGGCCGCCGCTCGGGAGCCGCACCGGCAGTTCGAGGCCGAGCTCGTTGGCCGCGCCGGCGGCCGCTACCGCGAGATAACGCACCCCCCGCGCCAGCCAGAGCGCCTCGAAGTTCGCGATCGTGCCGCCGGACGTGAGATGGCCCCAGCTGGTCGCGGGGTCGTACCCGATCATTTTCGCAAGCTGCCCGGCCACCTCGAGCTCGAGCCGGGTCGTCACCGGCGAGATCTCAATCGCGATGTTGTTGGGATTGTACAGCATGGTGGCGAAGTAGCCGATCTGTGAGGCGATGGTCTGCTCGCCGATCATGTGCCCTTTGTAGCGGCCGCTGAAGAAGGGCACGTCTCGCTTGAGCGCCGCCAGCAGACCCATGAGCTCCTGGGTCAGCGTGGCCACGTTTTGCTCGTAGCCCTCCCGCCGCTTGTCGGTCTCCCGGATCGCGAAGCCATCCTCCGGATGGTAGTTGCGGCGCCAGAAGACGTGGTCCCGCAGCGCCTCCACGATCAGACGCTCGAGCAACTCGGCGTTCTCGGCCCGGGGTCCGAGAAACCAGGCCCGCAGGGCTTCATGTGGGTTGCTGGGCATGCTGGAAATGTGGCGCTCGCCCGTGAGAGCCGGCTGAACGCGCCATGAAGGAACCTTCACGGCACCGCGGCCTCAACAGACCTTCATCCTCGACTCACCGAGTTGTCATGAGGTGCGCCCTAGCTTGGGGTCAGGTTCTCATGGGAGGCCGTATGCTCGACGTCCTCGTTGCTTCTGGCGCCCACCTCGATCTGAGGCCGCGATTGCTGACGACCTCGGTGCTCACGCATGCGGTACTCATCGGGCTGGCGCTCGCGCTGACGCAGTCCGCCCTGAGCCACCCGACGGTGATACCCGACTCCGCCATGCTGCTGTACCTGCCCCAGCCAGACCCGCCCGCGCCCGAGGTCAAGCACCACGTCGCACCTTCCGTGACCGTCGCCGAGCCGCCGCCCAAGGGCTTTCAGACCGTCGCCACCCTCGGCGACATCCCGGATGTGATTCCGCCGGTGGACCTGACTCAGCGGCCGCTGGACCCGCGGGACTTCACCGGGCGAGGTGTCGAGGGGGGAATCGCCACCGGTGTCGTCGGGGGCACAGGAAAGGTGGACTCCGATGCCGGCGTCGACGCGATCTACGAGGCAGCCTTCAGCGACTCCCGGTTCGAGCAGGCGGTGCTGGTCTCGCAGCCGGCACCGCGCTACCCCAAGCAGCTGGATGTGGCCGGCATCGAGGGACGGGTGGCTCTCGAGTTCGTGATCGACACGAGCGGCAAAGTCGAGCCGGCGTCGGTCAAGGTCCTCGAGAGCACCCATGTGGCGTTCGAGGCGGCCGCGCGAGAGGCGGTGACTGAGGCGGTGTTTCATCCCGCTCGCCTGGGCAACCACCCGGTGCGCCAGCTCACCCGCCAGGCGATCCGGTTCACGACGGCCACCCGATGATCGGTGGACGCGTGAATGAACGATCGGGGCTGGGCTTCGGGCTCGGCGGTTCGATCGAGCAGCAGCTCCGACTGCTGATTCGGTACGCGAGCCTGGCGCCTTCCACCCGCAACTCGCAGCCATGGCGCTTTACGGTCGATCGGAACGTCGTCGGCCTGTGGGCTGATCGCGATCGCCATCTCCCGGCGGCCGACCCGGCGGGCCGCGAGCTATATCTGAGCCTGGGCTGCGCCCTGGAAAACCTGGTGGTGGCTGCCGAGTGCGCCGGATACTGGCACGAGGTCGCCTATTTCCCCGACCGTACGACCCCTGATCTCGCGTCGCGGATCGCCTTCCACCCAGACCCGAGTCCGCCGGCCGGCCGCTCTTCGGC
>Ga0308175_100003261_pt1 | contig 11237 bp, 11 predicted proteins | sample PhyCR1_3_FD_203893 | JGI IMG/M metagenome (GOLD analysis project Ga0308175, IMG submission 203893) | Soil microbial communities from UC Gill Tract Community Farm, Albany, California, United States - DLSLS.C.R1 | ecosystem: Environmental > Terrestrial > Soil > Agricultural land | place: USA... | reverse complement strand
AAGCCGCTCGAGCCGCGGGCGCGCCTCGCCGTGAAGCAGACGACGCGCTCGGTGCGCGCGATCGCCGACGAGCTCGTCTCCCGCGTCGACGTCCACACGATCGAGGACGTCCCCGCTCCCGACCAGCTCGGGCTGAACGACATCGGCGTCGTGCACCTCCGGCTCTCCGAGCCGCTGTGCGTCGATCCCTACGAGGAGAATCGCACCACAGGCGCATTCGTGCTGATCGACGAGGCGACAAACGAGACCGTCGGTGCGGGGATGGTCCTCTCGGCGTCATGACCTGGCAGTTCACGCTGACGGGTCTCGGCCTGGGCCTGGTCGTCGGCCTCACCGGCGTCGGAGGCGGCTCGCTGATGACGCCGATCCTGATCATCGTCTTCGGCTTCAAGCCGAGTTACGCCGTCGGCACCGACATCTTTCACGGCGCGATCTTCAAGTCGTTCGGGGCGCTCCGGCATCGCCGGCTCAGCACGGTGCACGGCCATCTCGCGCTCTGGCTCTTCGCCGGCTCGGGGCCGCTGGCGGTCGTCGGCGTCGTGGTCTCGTACGTGCTCAGTAACCAGATCTCGAATGCGGAGACGATCCTCGGCTACGCGATCGGCGTGGCGCTGATCGGCGGCGGCGCCGGCTTTCTCGCCAAGTCGTTCGTGAAGCGCGGCATTCAGCCGAGCGATGCGCCGTTCATCATGAGCCGCCGCGACAAGCTGATCGCGCTCGGCACCGGAGCGGTCTTCGGCTTCATCGTCGGCCTCACCTCGGTCGGCAGCGGCACGTACTTCGGGCTGATGATGGTCATGGTCTACCCGCTGACGATGCCGCGGATCGTCGGCACGGACATCTTCCACGCCGCCGCGCTCCTCTGGGTCGCGGGCGCCGGCCATCTCATCATCGGCGACGTCGACCTCCACGCGACCGCGTGGCTGCTGGTCGGCTCGGTACCTGGGATTCTCATCTCGAGCCGCTACACGGTGAAGGTCCCGGACATGACGATTCGCGGCGGTCTCGGCGGGATCCTGATCATCAGCGGGATCAAGCTCCTCAACACGCCCGGGGGCAGCTGGATCCTCGGCGGCGGCCTCATCGTCCTCCTCGTCGTCCTCACGATCTACACCGTGAACGTGATGGTGAACGAGTCCCGCACGAAGGCCGAGTCGCGCGCGACTGCCGAACCAGCGGAACCTCTTCAACTTCGTTAACCAGAGGGCCGTAGAATCGGCGGGCTTTGCAGCGGGTTCTCACGTCGGTCACCCTCCTGGGCCTGCTGGTGGCCACCGCTGCCGCCTTTGCGATCACCGAGTACCTGAAGCTCAAGAAGAGCCCGCTCTATGCCGTGCAGGTCTCGGCCGGGGTGGCACCTTCCCTCCATCCCCAACCGGTTCTGTTCTCGCCGGTCTGCCACTGCAAGACGAGCGTGGCCAGGATCGGGCTCAAGCTCCGCCATCCCGACCGTGTGAAGGTGACCATCGTCGACTCGTCCGGCCGCACGATCGCGACGCGGGGGAGCGACCGCCTCCTGGGCGCCCATACCCCGCAGCACTTCGTCTGGGACGGCCGCACCGACTCCGGCGCTCTGGTACGGGACGGCGTCTACTACGCATGGGTTCAGCTCGCGAACGCGCGCCACACGTTCAAGTTCGCGAACAAGATCACCGTCGACACCAAGCCGCCGGAGGTGCGTTCCGCGAGTGGGCTCAAGCCCGTTCTCTTCGCCGGGCCCGGCCGCTCGGTCGCGATCCGATATGCGCTCGGCAAGAACGAGAAGGCGCACGCGCTCGTCTACCTCGGCAACCGGAAAGTCACCCTCGGCCGCTTGACCCGGCCCAGCGCCAAGATCAAGTGGAACGGCCGGCTCCAGTATCGCCAGCTTCCCGCGGGAAGGTACGTCCTCTCGATCGGCGCGCGGGATCTCGCCGGCAACGAGACGCCCGCCGGTGAGCGCGAGCACGTGACGGTCGTTCTGCGCTACATCGACGTCACCCCGGGACGGGTCACGGTCCGCAGCGGCCGGCCGTTCACGGTGCACGTCGAGACGGCGTCCAAGCGCTACACATGGCGCCTCGGTCATAGGCACGGCGGGCGGCGGGGGAAGCGCCTGCGACTGCGTGCGCCTACCACGCCGGGCACGTACCACCTCGTCGTGGCCGTGAACGGACACCCCGCTACCGCAGTCGTGCAGGTGCGCGCGAAGTGATCGGGCTCGCGGAGATCGCCGGCCCGATCGCCTGCATCGGCCTCGCCGTCCTCCTCCTCGCGCGAACGCGCCGGAACCGGATCGCCGGGCTCTGCTACGCGGGAGTCGGCACCGTTCTGCTCGCGGCCTCCCTCGCTCCGTCGAACACGGCGGAGCTCGGCGCGGCCGTCGGAGGAGTGATTGTGCTCGGGCCGCTGCTCGTCTGGCTCTTCCACCGCGAGCCGTGGCTCGTCGCCTACGCCACGCTCGCGTTCATCCCGTTCCGCATCGGCTTCCTCGGCCACTCGCTCCTCGTGCCGCTGTACGCGGTCGCGCTCGGAGCCGCCGGCTTGCTGCTTTGGCAATTCGTCGACGAGGACGAGCGGACGCGTGAGCTCGGCATCCTGGCGTGGCCGCTTGCGCTCTACCTCGTCTGGATCGGGCTCTCGGTGACGTGGAGCGTCGACGTGCGCACCGCGGCCATCGACCTGCTCGCGTTCTACGTCCCGTTCGCGATCCTCGCCCTCTCGATCGCGCGCCTGCCGTGGCAGCAGTCGCGGGTCCGGATCCTCTACGGCGAGCTCGTCGCCATGGCGCTCGTCTTCGCCGTCGTCGGCTTCTACCAGTACGAGACCAAGACCATCTTCCAGAACGCGAAGCTGAACCAGAGCAACATCTTCGAGGCGCTCTTCCGCGTCAACTCGGTCTTCTACGACCCGTCGATCTACGGGCGCTTCCTCGTCGTCTCGCTGATCGCAACCGCGGTGCTCATCGTCCGCGGCGCGCTGTCTCGGCGCGCAGCGTTGGCAGCGCTGGCGTTCCTCGCGGTCGCGTGGCTCGGGCTGCTCATCTCGTTCTCCCAGTCGAGCTTCGCGGCGCTGCTCGTGGCTGTGTTCGCACTCTCGGCGGTCGTCTGGCGTTGGAAGTCGCTGTTCGCGCTGGCGGCACTTCTCGTCGTCGCGGCCGCGGTAGCCGTGGCGCAGCCGAAGGTGATGCACGCGCTCCGCCGCCACACGACGTCAGGCCTCAACCACGCAACGAGCGGGCGGGCGACGTTGATCGCCGTGGGGATCAAGATCGCGAGGGCGCACCCGTCCCACGGCGTCGGCCTGGCAGGCTTCGAGCACGCGTACTCGACGAGGGAAGGCAAGAAGCCGAAGCAGAGCGCCTCACACAACACGCCGGTGACGGTCGCCGCGGAGGAGGGCGGGCCTGGCCTTCTCATCTTCTTCTGGCTCGTCGGGGCGCTGTTCCTCGCCGCCTACCGGCGGATCAACCACCTCACGTACGGCCGGTTGGCGCTCGCGGCAGGGCTCGCGCTCCTCGCGATCTTCGTCCACTCCCTCGCCTACAACGACTTCTTCGAGGATCCGACCACCTGGGGACTGATCGGCCTGGTCGGGCTCGTCTCGCCGATGCGTGTGCGGGCGTGCGAGACCCGACCCCCCGAGACGCCGGAGCCCGTCCCTGAGATGATCGCCCGATGATCGAGCAGTGGAAGAAGGCGCTCGTGCTCGCGCCGCACACCGACGACGGCGAGTTCGGCTGCGGCGGGGCGATGGCGCGCCTCGTCGAGGCCGGCTGCGACGTCCGCTACGTCGCCTTCTCGATCGCGACCCGCTCGCTGCCGCCGGGCTTCCCGCCGGACACGCTGGCGCGCGAGGTCGCCGAGGCGACGGCCGAGCTCGGGATCCCCGCCGAGTCGCTGACGGTGCACGACTTCGACGTCCGCACCTTCCCCGAGCGGCGGCAGGACATCCTCGAGCTGCTCGTCGGGCTGTGGGAGGAATGGCAGCCGGACGTCGTCTTCCAGCCGAGCCTCCACGACGTGCACCAGGATCACCGCACCGTCGCCGAGGAGGGACTGCGCGCCTTCAAGCGCACCACGATCCTCGGCTACGAGATCCCGTGGAACAACTTCGACTTCGAGTACCAGTGGTACGTCGCGCTCGAGGAGAAGCACGTCGCGCTCAAGATCGCGGCGCTGGAGAAGTACGCCTCGCAGCAGCATCGGCGCTACGCGAACGCCGAATACGTCCACAACCTCGCCCGCATGCACGGCGTGAACGTGAACCGCGAGTTCGCCGAGGTCTTCCAGGTCTACCGTGTCATCGCTTGAGCTTCGGCGCGTTGGGGCCGATATCCCCCTGGATGCTTCGCGTCCTCGGTGTACCAGCCATTCTGATCACGCTCTTCGTCGGCGCCTACCTGTCCACGCAGAACATGCGGTCGGACGGCCCCACTTCCCCGGCCGGGCAGCAGGAGATCGCGCAGGCGCATTCCGCGACGGCCGGGTTGGACTTCAACCAGGCAGCAGCGCCCGCGTTGCAGGCGTACTTCGACGAGAATGACACCTACGTCGGCGCGACGCTCCCGCCGGGCAGCCAGGTCACGCTCGTCACTGCAGACGCGACTTCGTACTGCCTGCAGTCGGGGAACGAGCACGAGGTCGGCCCCGGCGGCACCCCGCAGCCCGGCCCCTGCTAGCCCAGCGGCGAGTGTGAGCGCCGCCAGAGCGGCGAGCGCTGATACGCGGCGGCGGTCGTGTTCCAGCTCTTGCTGAGCGCCGCGAAGCGGGCGAGCTCGCGACGACCTCCCGTAGTCGGGTAACGGCCGTCGGGCTCGAGCAACTCGTAGCCGGAGCTGCGCAAGACGTCGCCTGCGACCTGCTCGAAGGCGAGCGCATCCTCGCGGCTCATCTGGCTGCGCCAGTTGCGGAGGCCCGGTGTCGGGGGCTGGGCGAGGTTGCGGTGCTCGGGCATGTGTGCCGTGTCACTCGGGCGCGTGTGGTCGAGCATGCCCGGCTCCCACGTCAGCGACGCGTGCTCGCAGACGAGTCGCAGATGGCGCTCCGGCTCGTCCACGAGATCCTCGTAGCGGAGTTCGAGGTAGCGGCTCCCGGCGTGCCGGCCGAGCCGCCGCGCCGCGAGGATCTCCGTCCGCCACCGGGCGGCGAACTGCGGCGCGGTGCGCGGCAGTGCCCACGTCTTGCCCGAGAAGCCCTCCGGCAGCTCGAGGAACGAGAGCGCGGCGTCGCGACCGTCGCGGACGAGGTGCACCCAGACTGCGTCCGGGAAGAGCCGCTCGAGCAGCGGCAGCTGCTGCATGTAGAGGGGCGTCTTGTCGCCCCAGCGTGGCTTCCCCTGGCGCTCGGCGTATGTCTCGAAGATCGCGGCGATCGCCTCGCTCGTCGTCATCCCCTCGTGCAAGCGCGGGCGGACGTCGTCCGGCGTGATGCCCCAGTCGTACAGCGTCCGCAGGCGACCGAGGTCGTCGAGGAACTCGTCGAGCTTGGGCCGCTTCCCGTGCCGGTGCGCGAGCTGCGGGACGAAGAACGTCTCGTACGGGATCGCGAGCTCGCTGCTCCGGTCGAGCATCACGCGCAGGAGCGTGGTGCCGGAGCGGCCGACGCCGAGGACGATGACGGGCGGAGCCACGGCCCGAGACTAGAGGACCAGCTCGGCGAGCGTCTGCAGCGCCTCGGGCTGCGTGGTGCCGAGGACGAGCGTCGTGACCGGGGTCTCGCGCCAGGCTTCGAGCCGCTCGGCGATCCGCTCCTTCGGCCCGACCAGTGAGACGGCGTCGATGAGCTCGTCGGGCACCGCCGCGATCGCTTCCCGCTGCTTGCCACCGAGGTAGAGCTCCTGGATCCGCTCGGCGTCCTCCTCCCAGCCGTAGCGGCGGACGAGCGAGTTGTAGAAGTTCCGGCCCTTCGCGCCCATGCCGCCGACGTAGAGCGCAACGTACGGCCGGAGGGCGTCGCGCAGCGCGGCGACGTCGTCGCCGACGAACACGCTGGCCGTCGCGGCGATCTTGAAGCCGGGCGGTGCGGCCGCGAGGCTCGGCCCGAAGGCATCGTCGAAGCGCTCGGGTGCGACGAAGATCGGCAGCCAGCCGTCGGCGATCTCGGTCGCGAGCGTGATGCTCTTCGGCCCGAGTGCCGCGAGGTAGATCGGGATCACGGCGCGTAGCGGGCGCAGCATCAGCTTCAGCGGCTTGCCGAGTCCGGTTGCGCCCGGCCCGTCCCACGGGATCCGGTAGTGCTCGCCGTGGTGCTCGACGATCTCGCGTCCGAGCGCTGCGCGGACGATCTCGACGTACTCACGCGTCTTGCCGAGCGGCTTGCCCCAAGGCTGGCCGTGCCAGCCCTCGACCACCTGAGGCCCGGAGTTGCCGAGCCCGAGCAGGAAGCGGCCGCCGGAGAGGAGGTCGAGCGTTGCCGCCGTCATTGCCGTGTTCGCCGGCGTGCGGCCGGGGATCTGCATGATCGCGGAGCCGAGCTTGATCCGCTCGGTGCGCCCTGCGAGCCAGCCGAGGACGCTGACCGCGTCGGTGCCCCAGGCCTCCGCGACCCAGACCGAGTCGAAGCCGAGCCGCTCCGCCTCCTGCACGAGCGGAAGCAGGTCGGCGGGATTCGTGCCGGGCGGCGCGTAGCCGAGGCTGAGACCGAGCTTCACCCCGCCGATCCTAGGGGGGATGATGACGGTCGTGAGCGAGTGGGAGTGGGATCCGAACACCTATCTCGCGGAGATGGCCGCCGAGATCCCCGGCTACGAGGAGCTGCAGGAGGCGGTCACGGCGGCGACCGCGGGCAGCCGCGCCGTGCGGGTACTCGAGCTGGGCACCGGCACCGGGGAGACCGCGCTGCGCGTGCGGGCGATTCATCCCGAGGCAAGCTGGGTCGGCATCGACTCGAGCGAGGCGATGCTCGCGCGGGCGCGCGAACGGCTCCCGGACGCCGACCTGCGGTTTCAGCGACTCGAGGACGAGCTGCCCTCGGGACCGTTCGACCTCGTCCTCTCCGCGCTGGCCGTGCATCACCTCGACGGTGCGAGCAAGCGAGAGCTGTTCTCGCGCGTCGCCGCCGTGCTCCGGCCGGACGGCATCTTCGTTCTCGGCGACGTCGTGGTTCCCGCGGAGGGACAGGAAGGCCCGATCTACATCGACTGGGTGATGGACAAGCCCGACAGCGTCGACGACCAGCTCGGCTGGCTGCGGGAGGCAGGCTTCGAGGCGGAGGCGTCCTCCGTCCGTGTTGACCTCGCGGTGTTCCGCGCTAGGCTCAACAGCCCGTGACGCACCCGGAGCTCGCAGCCGAGCAGGCCTACGTCGACCGCGCATACGACCAGCTCGACCACATGCGGTCGACGGTCGCGCGCACGCAGGAGGCGATGGCCACCGAATGGGCCGCGCTGAACATGGAGGCGTGGGTCAAGCGGCGGATGCGCACCTTCGAGGACGCCGAGCGCGGTCTCGTCTTCGGCCGGCTGACGCTCGACGGAACGCCGCGCCCCCTCTACGTGGGCCGCCGCTGGGTGCACGACGACGAGCACGAGTCGCTCGTGATCAACTGGCAGGCCCCTGCGGCTCGGCCGTTCTACACGGCGACACCCCAGACGCCGCACGGCGTGCAGCAGCGGCGCCGCTTCCGCTCCCAGGGCAGGCGCCTCACCGACATCTCCGACGAGTCGCTCGACGGCAGCGCGGTCGAGGGCGCGAGCGTCTCCGACTTCCTGCTCGAGGAGCTCGAGCGCCGCCGCGACGTGCGGATGCGCGACATCGTCGCCACCATCCAGTCGGACCAGTACCGGCTGATCACGGCCGAGCCCACAGGTGCGCTCGTCGTGCAAGGCGGGCCCGGCACCGGCAAGACGGCGGTGGGCCTCCACCGCGCGTCCTGGCTGCTCTACACGCACCGCGAGCAGCTGAGGCGGGTGCTCGTCGTCGGGCCGAACCCGACCTTCATGGACTACGTCTCACACGTCCTGCCGACGCTCGGCGAGGAGGCGGTCGAGCAGCGGGCCGTCACCGAGCTGCTCGACGGGATCGAGGCCGTCCGCGAGGAGGAGCCGGACGTCGCTCGCCTCAAGGGCGATCCGCGGCTGCGTGAGGTTGTCGCCCGCGCGGTCGAGATCGCGGTCGTGCCGGCTCCCGAGGAGCTGGTCACGCTCGTCGACGGCGTCTACGTGCGCGTTCGGGAGCGGGACGTCGCGGCCTTGCTCGAGGAGTCTCTGGAAGCGGGCGACCCACTCGGGCTCGCGCGCGAGCGGTTCCGGATGGCCGTCCTCCGCCGCTTCTACGAGCGCTACGGCGAGTTGTTCGGCCCGCGAGCCCTGCGCAGCTTCGACGAGCTCGAGGGCGCGCTGCGGCGCGGCGGCTTCCTCACGCGCTGGCTCGACCGCGTCCTGCCCTTGCCGCAGCCGAAGAAGCTCGTCTCACGGCTCCTCACTTCGTCGGCCGCCCTCGAGGCCGCGTCCGAGGACGTTCTCGACGACGGCGAGCGGAAGCTCCTCCTTCGCGGCCGTCCGCGCCGCATGTCGGACCTGCGTTGGAGCGACCAGGACGTCCCGCTGCTCGACGAGGCGCAGGCGCTGCTCACCGGCGCGCCGCGTGCGTACGGGCACGTGATCGTCGACGAAGCGCAGGATCTCTCGCCGATGCAGCTGCTCGCGATCTCGCGCCGGGCAGTCGACGGCTCGCTCACGATCCTGGGCGACGTCGCGCAGGCGACCGGGCCCGTCGTCTACCGGCGCTGGCAGGAGCTCCAGCCGTATCTGCCCGACGAGGCGGAGATGGAGATCGAGGAGCTGCGCCACGCCTACCGCGTCCCGGCCGAGATCATGGACTTCGCGCTCCCGCTGCTCGACCGGATCGCGCCGGAGGTCGAGCCCCCGCTCGCCTACCGCAAGGGCGGCGGCCCGCCGCGGCTCGTGCGGGTCGCCGAGGAGGAGCTGCTGGCGGCTGCGCTGCGCGAGGCGGCTGCGCTCGCCGAGCAGGACGGGCTCCTGGCAGTGATCGTCCCGCGCTCGTTCGCGGGTGCGTTGCCCCAGGGCGAGCTCTTCGACGAGATCTCGGTGCCGGTACTGACGCCCCGGCAGGCGAAGGGCCTCGAGTTCGACCACGTCGTGGTGGTGGAGCCGGCGGCGATCGTGGACGATGGCGACCGCGGGCTGCGCGAGCTGTACGTCGCGCTCACGCGCCCGACGAACACGCTCGTCGTCGTGCACGCGCGGCCCTTGCCCGACAGCCTCGGTCAGGGCCAGAGCACGCTGTAGCCGTAGCGCCGTACGCGGCGCTCGTACCGCAGCGAGACGAGGTCGAGATAGGCGCGCATCCGCAGGTCGCGCTTCAGGTCCTCCCACTGCCCGAAGTACTTCTCGTTCGCTCCGCCCTCCACAGGCTCGCTCGGTGCGATCGGCTCGAGCCCGAGGAACTCGAAGATCCCGCGCAGCACGCCGGCCGGGTCGCGAACGAGCTGCTCGTAGGTGAGGACGTGCGTCCGGCCGAGGTGCACGCGGTCGCCTTCGAACAGCGCGTGGCAGTGGAGCCAGTGCTCGAACAGCCGGTCGTAGCGCCGCGTGCCGCGCCATCTCGCGGTCGGGATCGAGACGGGAATCGGGTGGCGAACGATGACGACGAACGCCGAGCCGGGGAAGAGCGCCTGCAGGAAGCGCGTCTTGAGCAGGTTCGGCGGCGACTTCTCGAGCAGCACCGGGCGGGAGAGATCCCAGTGCGGCGACCACTCCTCGAACAGCTTCCGCGCGCTCTCCTCCGAGACGAGCGGCGAGCTCTCGGTGAGGTGCGACTCGGGCGCGAAGCCGAACCGGCCGGGCCCGCCGTACTCCTTCGCCGCGGGATAGACGCTCTGCAGATGCTGGCCCTCGTCCGCCGGTACGCCGGTGCCCGAGAAGCCGCTGATCTCGGGGTGCGCGGCGAGGAGCCGCGCGAGCAGCGTCGTGCCGCTGCGGTGCAGCCCGGCGAGGAATACGAAGCGGTGCTCCACGGCGCGCCATCGTATGTGGCGCTTCGAGTAGCGTCGGAGACATGCGCACGCGCCCCCTCGGCGAGGGCGGGCCGGAAGTCTCGGTCGTCGGCCTCGGCACGAACAACTTCGGCGGCCGGATCGACTACGAGCAGTCGCTGGCGGTGATCGACGCCGCGCTCGACGCCGGCGTGACGCTGATCGACACGGCCGACATCTACGGCCAGGGCACGAGCGAGGAGTTCATCGGCCGCGCGCTCGAGGGCCGGCGCGACGGCGTCCTGATCGCGACGAAGTTCGGCAGCGAGATGGACGAGCGGCCGGAGGAGCGGCGCGGCAATCCCGACTACATCCGGTGGGCCGTCGAAGGCTCGCTGCGCCGCTTGCGCACCGACGCGATCGACGTCTACCAGATGCACCAGCCCGACCCGGTGACGCCGATCGAGGAGACCCTTGGCGCGCTGAACGACCTCGTGCACGACGGCAAGGTGCGCTGGATCGGCTCATCGAACTTCTCGGCGGAGCAGATCGAAGCCGCCGAAGAGGTGGCACGGGGCGCCGGCTTCCACCGCTTCGTCTCGGCGCAGAACCACTATTCGCTGGTCGAACGCAAGGCCGAGGACGAGCTCCTGCCTGTGTGCGAGAAACTCGGAATCGGCTTCCTGCCGTACTTCCCGCTGGCGAGTGGCCTGCTGACGGGGAAGTACCGGCGCGGGGAGGAGGCGACGGAGGGACGCCTCGCGGGACGCGAGATCCCGGAGGCGCGGTGGGACCGGGCCGAGGCGGTGCAGGCTCACGCGGACCAGCGCGGGATCTCGCTGCTCGACGTCGCGGTCGGCGGCCTGCTCGCGACGCCTGCCGTGAGCTGCGTGATCGCCGGCGCCACCAAGCCGGAGCAGGTGCGAGCGAACGTCGCCGCCGGCGCCTGGGAGCCGAGCGTCGCCGACGTGGAGGCGCTGCGGTCGCTTCGCTGATCTCCGACGCGGGCGCGGCCGACGCCGACGCACTCCGCGGGATGTTCCGGGACTACTTTGCCTGGCTTGGGGAGGACGGCTGTGTCCCCGACCCCGAGGCGGAGCTCGCCGCGCTGCCCGGCGGCTACGAGGCGCTTCTCGTCGCCCGCGACCGGGAGGAGATCCTCGGGTGTGTCGCGCTGCGGCCGCTCCAGGACGGTGCCTGCGAGATGAAGCGGCTCTACGTCCGGCCGTCTGCCCGCGGCTCGGGGGCCGGCCGGGCGCTGGTCGAGGCGTCGATCGCCAGAGCGCGCGATCTCGGGTACGCGACGATGCGGCTCGACACGCT
>Ga0308175_100003260_pt1 | contig 11238 bp, 6 predicted proteins | sample PhyCR1_3_FD_203893 | JGI IMG/M metagenome (GOLD analysis project Ga0308175, IMG submission 203893) | Soil microbial communities from UC Gill Tract Community Farm, Albany, California, United States - DLSLS.C.R1 | ecosystem: Environmental > Terrestrial > Soil > Agricultural land | place: USA... | reverse complement strand
CCAGGGGTTTTTCTAGTAGTTCGGACGGAACATCCACAGGTTCAAGAAGACCTAAAGTACCTGGACGTTGTTGGAGACAACGGGTACTACAACATGTACACCGCTTACCATCTGGTGACGAGCGAGATTCCGTTGTCTATTGCTTCGGCTGCTCTATTCCAACACCCAACAGTAGTCCCAAGTAAAGGATTGGTGACCGAAGTAATTGCTGCGGCAAAGCGTGACCTTAAAGCAGGTGAGACGATTGACGGACAAGGAGGATCAACAGTATATGCCCTGAATGATCATTTTCAAATTGCCCGAGAAGAGAAATTGGTTCCACTTGGTCTTCTAACGGGAGCACGCCTTCGCTGCGATGTCAAAAGAGATCAGGTCATCACCTATGACATGGTAGAACTTAAGACGGATACCATGCTCTATAAGCTTCGCCAGCAGCAAGACGCAGGGGTTTTAATTTAAGAAGGTAAAGCCATTCCACAAAAATAAAAAGGAGAGTAGAAATGAAGCTTCTAAATTTTCAGAGAGATAATCAAATTCGTCTAGGAGTAAAAACAGAACAAGGAATTATCGATGTGCAAAAAGTGGCGGATTCTCTTGAAGTGACCATTCCAAGCTCGATGGAGGATGTCATTGGCGGAGGTGCAACTACCCTATCTCAACTGCAAACAATCATTGAAAAAACGGAAGAGTTTATTTCAGAAGAAGGAATCCAATATGCTCCTGTTGTAACAAAGCCTGAGAAAATCATTTGTGTTGGTCTTAACTACATTAATCATGCTGAAGAATCGAAAATGGCCATCCCAACTTCTCCAGTGCTATTTAATAAATTTAATAATTCTCTTGCCGCACATCAAGATCAAATTGCGCTTCCAAAGGGTGCGGAAAAGTTTGACTATGAAGCAGAATTGGTCATTGTAATTGGAAAAGAAACAAACAACATAAGTGAACAAGATGCACTTACCCATGTATTTGGCTATACGGTCGGAAATGATGTTTCTGCGAGAGACCTACAATTCCGCACACCACAATGGTTGCTGGGAAAAGCCTTGAATCAATTTGCCCCGATAGGTCCATACCTCGTAACAGCTGATGAGGTGGGTGATCCAACGAATCTTGATATCAAATGCAAGGTTAACGGTGTACTTCGTCAATCTGCAAACACGGGAGATATGATCTTTAGCTGTGCTACGATCGTAAGTTATATCTCAAAATATATCACACTGCAACCAGGAGATTTGATCTTCTCCGGCACTCCGGATGGTGTTATTTTAGGTTATCCGGAAGATAAGCAGGTATGGATGAAATCAGGGGATGAAATGACTGTGTCAATCGAGAAAATTGGTACGCTGAATAATGTTTTAACTTAAAAGGTGGGCTGTCAGCCTTAAATTCTGACAGCCTAGATATTCAATCCTAGTTGTGAAGCATAAATATAATCTTCTATAAGGAGTTAAATCTAATGAATGCATCTTACCAATTTGATGAAGTTGCTAGACTTCCTTTACCTGGAGATAATGTTGCCGTTGCGACTCGCAAGCTAGACGCTGGCACCCATATCAACTATCGAGGTCAAGCTTTGACCTTGGATTACACCGTTATGGAAGGTCATCGATTTGCAGTAAATGCAATTGCACCAGGTCAAGCCTTACTCTCCTGGGAACTACCCTTTGGTGTGGCTGAGCAATGGATTCAACCTGGCAATTATGTGATCAACAAGGCTGTTTTGGAAGAGCTTAGTGTTCGATCGCTTGAATTTGATCTGCCGGCTATGCCCAATTTTTCTGATCAAATTCCGCCTTATATTCTTGATGAGATGAATTTTCAACCTGCACAAGCATTGCGCGCTTACCCGGAAACACGCACCTTCATGGGTTATCGGCGCAGTCAAGCGCGCGGTGTCGGTACTCGCAACAAGGTTGTCTTGTTGGGGACAACCTCACGCACGGGCAGCTATGTCAAACTGCTTGCCGCTCGACTGCAAGGTGAACTGAAGCGCTATCCCCAAGTGGACGGGATTGTTTCTGTTGCTCATACGGAGGGGGGGACAGAACAGCCTAATAACTTAGCGCTATTGCTTCGTACGTTGGCCGGATCTATCGTAAATCCTAACGTGGGTGCAGTCTTGATTGTAGATTATGGCACGGAACCAGTAACCAACCAGATGCTAGAAGCCTATTTACGGGAACATAATTATCCAGTAAATGACGTGTTGCATCAATTCCTGTCCATCAAAGGCAGTTTTCAAGAGAATCTTAATATTGGGAAAAAGATTGTGCTTGAATGGTTACCAAGGGTAGATGCCATGGAACGCACACCTGAATCCATTAGACATTTGAAGATTGCCCTACAATGTGGCGGCTCAGACGCCTTTTCGGGTATTTCTGCTAATCCACTGCTAGGATGGATTTCAAAGGAAGTAGTACGATATGGAGGGGCTGCCAATTTGGCAGAGACGGACGAATTGATGGGCGCAGAGCCCTACGTCTTACAAAAGGTACGCACGGTGGAAACCGCCCGTAAATTTTTAACTCTTATAGAACAATTTAAGGAGAGAGCGGCTTGGCATGGCGCGAGCGCTGAAGGAAACCCTTCCGGTGGCAATAAATTTCGTGGCCTTTATAATATTGCCCTCAAGTCCATTGGTGCGGCCCGCAAGAAAGCCCCAGATACTCGTCTTGATCATGTAATTGACTATGCTGAGCCCATGAAAGAATCTGGATTCCATTTTATGGATAGCCCTGGTAATGACCTCGAGGGTATTGCTGGGCAGGTGGCTTCAGGCTGCAACCTGATTTTCTTTACAACAGGTAACGGATCGGTCACCAACTTTCCTTTTGTGCCGACTCTTAAAGTGGTGACGACATCACGTCGATTCCAACTGCTACCTAATGAAATGGATTTCAACGCCGGTAAATATCTAGAGGGGATGTCCATGAATGAGTTAGGCAAGCAAGCTATTGACTTGATGATACAAACTGCCTCGGGTCAGTTCAGTGCTGGTGAGAAGGCTGGTCATTCACAGGTACAATTCTGGCGCAACTGGAGGCAAACGGATGCGAACCAACTGGATAGTTTGCTCCATGCACCTCAGTCGACGGGGGAACCTATTGCGATTCAGACGGGCGACACAGTAGCTGCTAACCCCAATCGCTTCACTTTCAGTCGTGGGCTAGACAACCAAACCTTTGATGGTATCGGCTTAATCCTGCCAACCAGTCTCTGTTCTGGGCAGGTAGCGAATTTGATTGCACAGCGGCTAAATAAACAGGGGGTTGGTCAACCGGGGCATATTTCTCGTTTTGTGTCCTTGCCACACACGGAAGGATGCGGTAATAATGCTGGCCAACCAGAGCAGATGTATGCTCGCACCATGGTTGGCTATATCACCCATCCGATGGTCAAGCATTGTCTGTTACTGGAACATGGTTGTGAGAAAACCCACAATGACTTTATGCGTCATCAGATGGAAGTGATGGGTGTTGACCATAGGCCTCTTGGATTTGCCAGTATTCAACTAGACGGCGGGATTGAGAAGGTAACTCAGAAGGTGGAAGCATGGTTTGCTGATCAATTGTCCGCAGATGGGTTAACTGCGAAGGAAACGGTTGGGCTAGAAGCGTTACGCATTGGAATTTTAACGGATGGTTACGTGACAAACGCAGTTGGTGAGCAACTTGCTAGGTTAACAAAAATGATTGTAGGCGCAGGCGGCTTGGTGGTTGTGCCAGAGAACAGTGGGCTGCTTTCAACGTCGACCTACAGGGAGAATGTATTGACTAAATCTAACGTTCCTCCATCATTGGCCTATGGTGAACATGTCCGCTACACTGGTTTCCACATTATGGAGACACCAACTGAGCATTGGGTGGAGACTGTCACTGGCTTAGCAGCTACGGGTGTTGAGTTAATTATAGCGCTGGTTAATCACCAGCCAATGCAGACGCATCCATTCGTGCCTATACTGCAAATGACATCAGAGCCGACTATTCAACAAACCTATGGAAATGATTTAGATCTTGTACTTAATGGCGATCCTTCCATTTGGATTGAGCAGATTCTAGAGGTTTGCAAGCAAACCATGGAGCACGATTATACGCCAAGTCTGTATCGACAGGGTAATGTTGATTTCCAACTGACACGCGGATTACTGGGTGTTTCGTTGTAAATGGGTCTAATATTAAGTTCCATTTCTTCAGTATCGTATGAGTTCCTGTCCTAAAAGGTTTAAAAGTACCCAAAGTAAATATCAAAAGAACTGAAGTTGAAGTTATGTATGAATATACTATGGGAGTTCTGAAATATGTAAGCGTACTCAAAAAATGAAAGATAGAACGGAACGGAGAGCTATTATCTATATAAGCACCTTAAAATCGAAAATTTCAGCATAGATGCACTAAGAAAATGTACTGGGCTTAAAAATGAAAAAAAGTGAATTTTAGCTAGTTAGTTTCGAAGAGTTCATGACACAAATTGCTGGAAAATGAGATATTACTTAGGTAAAAGGAGTGACTTTATGGCAAATCAAGTCGTTAAGCCTAGAACTTCGGGATGGGCAAAACTTCGGTGGGGTATTCTTGCAATGGATTGTCTATTGTTAGCACTAAACTACGGAGATCGTGCAATGATTGGTGTAGCAGCGCCCCATATAATAGAAGAATTTCATTTTTCTAGTGCAGTTTGGGGTATTATTATAAGCGCATTTGCTTTTGGTTACGCTCCATTCTGTTTTATCGGAGGATGGACTGCGGATAAGTTGGGCCCACGAAAGGTTATGGGGTGGGCGGCTATATGGTGGTCTATTTTCACAGGATTGACAGCTGTTGGTTTCAACTTTGTGAGCTTTGTTATTTTAAGACTTTTGTTTGGTTTTGGGGAAGGTCCTCAAGCTTCGACTATGGCTAAATTGGTTAGTAATTGGTTTCCCCAAAGGGAGACAGCAACCTCAGTGGGTATTGCTCAAGCAGCAACTCCATTAGGGGGAGCTCTTGCGACGCCGCTTGTTGTTTGGTTAATGGCTACAACAAATGGAAGTTGGAGAGTTCCTTTTATTGTATTAGGGATTATGGGTATACTCTTTGCGTTAGGATGGTTTCTTGTTGTTCGTGATAAGCCTGAAAAACATCCATGGATTACAGCAAAAGAGTTAGCTGAAATTCAAAGTGGAGAATTAGCAAGGCGTCCTGAGTTTGAAAGTGATGGAACAACTAAACCTATTAGCTTCTATTTAAAAAAGCCGATTGTTTGGAGTACAGCACTTGCATTTTTTGGATATAACTGGGTACTGTTTGTTTTTACTGGATGGTTCCCAACCTATTTAGTACAAGCTCATAATATTAACATTAAAAGTCTTGCTATTGGTGCAACCATTCCTTGGATTGCAGGCACGGTTGGAGTGATTCTTGGCGGGGTCATAACTGATCGAATCGCGAAAAAAACAGGCAATCCTGCTAAAGCTAGAAAGTGGTTAATGGTCATTTGTCTTATTGGAGTGGGTGTTTCCTTTGTTCCTGCTGCACTTGTAAGCTCAGTTACAGGAGCTGTCTCACTAATGGCTATTTCCATGTTTTTAAATTATTTAACTTGTGCTCAGTACTTTGCGATAATATCGGATACGGTTCCTTCCTCTCGTTTGGGTGGTGTAATGGGGATGGTTCATTTTATTGCTGTAACAGCGGGAATATTGGGACCTTTCGTTACAGGGTGGTTAGTAACGCTTACGAATTCCTGGAGCACAGGATTTGCTGTTTGTGGAATCATTGTAATCGCAGGGGCAATATGTATGGCGATATTTGGTAAATCGGGCTCGAGTGAAAATTCGATGGAAAGCGGAAATAAACATATTACCCTCTCAAATTAAGTGAGGGGTAATAAAAAGAATCCACATGAATTCCAATTTCAGGTGGATTCTTTTTATTTTAGTCAAAGTAAAAGTGATCTTCAAAGAACCAATTCTAGGTTTATACCCCTACCTTAATAGTCCTACTAGCTTTAATCCATGTGCAATTCCGTTATCACTTACATCCTTTGTCACATACTTGGCTACATTCTTTACTAAATCAGGTGCATTTCCCATAGCCACACCATTTCCTACAAATTGAAGCATTTCAATATCGTTTAAATAATCCCCAAATGCATATACTTGTTCTTTTGTGTAGCCTAACTTTTCAATTGCTTTTTCAATCCCCTGAGCTTTAGATCCGCCTAGTGGGAGTACATCCATTGAAAACTGATGCCAACGAATAAAATGTAAGTCTTTTAAACCGTCTCGATATTGAGCTTCTTCCTCATCTGGACAAAATAGAAGAGCTTGAAAAATTTCTCTGTCTATAAAGTAGTGCGGATCATATCCTGGATGGGAAACGCCCAGTGTCCCTATACTTATGTCGATGTGCGGGTGGTACTGGCTATTGGCCTTCATAATCTCGTGTCCCATATAGACGAGAGGATGATTGTATTTGTTGGCAAATTTCGTTAATGAATCTAAAGCTTTTGTATTTAGAGGGTTCTTATAAATTACTTCTCCACCTAATACTACGTATTGTCCATTAAAGCTAACAAATGAATCGATTTCCAGTTCTTCTCTCAGATTTTCAAATAAGAAGGGGGCACGTCCTGTTGCAATTGCTACCTCATGCCCCTCCTTTTTTAAAGCTTGAATGGCATGCTTGGTCGAAGATGGTAATTGTTTATTGTGATCAAGAAGTGTGCCGTCTATATCAAAAAAAACTATTGCTCTATCCATTTTATACGTTCACCTTCAATTTTTATTATTGTTATTAACATTTTTTCGCCTGTAGAACATTTGTTACTTTAAAACTAATATGTATATTCCAAAATGTCAATTTAAATATTTTTTTCTAATTTGTTTAGAAGAATAAACTTTAAAAAATTTTACCCCCTTGACTAATTAAAAAAATAATTTTATGCTTTTCACAAAGGTAACAATCTATTACAAATGTTAAAAGAAAGATACATTGAATACCGCTCATTATGAATCCAGGAAATATAAATCAGCATGCAATTAATTTGATGGATTTGTTTAAATTTCAAGAATTTAATAAGCTATTCTTATTGACCGTATGTTAAATTGTTGTTAGGTTCAATAACCTATGTAAAGATTAAATAAAGTTGCACTGAAAAATGGATATCATAACAAAAGTTACTTCAACAGATAAAGAGGCGATTCGATGTTAGATTGGGAAGAAAAGAGAAGATTAATTCAAATCGTTCATTTGTACTATATCGAAGATTGTACACAAGAACAAATTTCAAAAAAAGTTGGTTTATCTAGAAGCCTAATTTCAAAGCTTCTCCAAAAAGCAAGGGATTTTGGATTGGTAGAAGTAAATATAAAGGATGAAGAGTTTCGTACAGTACAATTAGAATACCAACTTGAGAAGAAATATAATTTGAAGGATGTAGTTGTAGTATCTACCTCGGGACTTACTTCCGAGATGCTAAAAAGGGCAGTAGGAAATGCAGGTGGATATTATCTCTCTAAAAACTTAAAAGATGTCAAACGAATTGGCATTTCATGGGGTTCTACCTTGTCAGAACTAGTGAAAGAGTACTCTTTTGAACAGAAAGAAGAGGTCCAAGTAATTCCTCTTGTAGGAGGTCTGGGAACGAAACATGTTGAATTTCATTCTAATCAATTGGCGTACGAATTATCAAAAAAACTGAATGGTACATGCTCATACTTATATACCCCAGCGATTGTTAAAACAAAAGAACTAAGAGACCGTCTAGTCTTAATGAAAGATATTGCCACAGTGCTTGAGGAAGGAAAGAACGTAGATTTAGCTCTTATCAGCGTAGGCAACCCTTACAAAAATTCTACAATGCGAACACTCGGTTATATACAAGAGGATGACTTGCAGCAACTCCATGAAATGGGTGCTGTTGGTGATATTGCTTCACGCTTCTTTGATCAAGACGGAGAGGCGGTTAACCATCCCTTAAATGAAAGAGTCATTGGTTTATCGCTTGAGCAACTGAAGCAAATTAATAAGGTCATAGCAGTAGTGGTAGGAACTGAAAAGGTTGAAGGCCTGGCTTCAGCATTAAAGGGAGAGTACATAGACGTTCTAATTTTAGATGAGAAAGCTGCCTTGAAACTTATAAAAGCTTAATATAATATTCATCTTTTGGTCTGTAAAATTTTTTATCATCTGTCAGGTCTTTAATATTTTAAAGTGAACTTAGATAGTGACTCAAACAATTATAATTAGATAAATTCTGGCATATACCATTTAAAATTTCATTTTTCATAATTATTTATAGGAAAGACCTACAGGAGATGATTAGAATGGAAACTAAAAAAGAACGTGTTCGTAAACCAGATTGGTTAAAAATTAAACTAAATACAAATGAAAATTATAGCGGTCTTAAAAAAATGATGAGGGAAAAACAATTGCATACAGTGTGTGAAGAAGCGAAGTGTCCTAACATTCATGAGTGTTGGGCTGTCAGGAGGACGGCCACTTTTATGATTTTAGGAGATGTTTGTACTAGAGCTTGTCGCTTCTGTGCCGTTAAAACAGGTTTACCGACGGAGCTGGATTGGCTGGAGCCTGAACGTGTAGCTGATTCGGTCGTCCAAATGAACTTAAAGCATGTGGTAATTACAGCAGTTGCTCGTGATGACTTAAAGGATGGCGGAGCAGGTGTGTTTGCGGAAACAGTCCGTGCAATACGGCGCAAAAGTCCACTTACTTCTATTGAAGTTTTACCATCGGATATGGGAGGTGTGTATGAGAATTTAAAAACTCTCTTAGAAGCACGTCCAGATATTTTGAATCATAATATTGAAACAGTTCGGCGTTTATCTAACCGAGTACGTGCAAGAGCAAAGTACGACCGTTCTCTTGAGTTTTTGCGTCGTGCAAAAGAAATGCTGCCAGACATTCCAACAAAGTCAAGCATTATGGTTGGTCTTGGAGAAACGAAAGAAGAAATAATAGAGTCAATGGATGATTTACGGAAAAACCGTGTAAACATTCTTACGATTGGGCAATACTTGCAGCCAACTAAAAACCATTTACCTGTTATCAAGTATTGGGCGCCTGCTGAATTTGCAGAGTTAAAAGAGATTGCATTAAGCAAAGGATTTAATCATTGTGAGGCAGGTCCACTAGTACGTTCGTCCTATCACGCGGATGAACAGGTGGATCAGGCGACAAAGAAAATGCAAGGTGTAAGTATTTAGCTATTTGCTGGATTCAGGAGAACCTGATACGGCAGAAGAAATGGGAAAACCCACTCCTTTTAGGGGTGGGGTGTGCTGTGTAACTTTACCTTTTTTATGTGGGGTTTTATAAGCTAGTAGTAAATTCGAGCTTTTTTTGTATACTATGTTCACCCTCGATAAAGCTTAATGTACCTGTTTTTGCACGAATAACAACTGAATGTGTTGTAGCATTGTCTTCTCTGTATTGAACCCCTTTTAATTGTTCCTCATCGGTCACACCCGTTGCTGCCCAAAATGCATCTTCACCTTTTATAATGTCTTACATCGTTAAAACACTATTAATATCTTTTATTCCCATCGTTTTGCATCTAACGATTTCTTCTTCTATTTGTGGTAAAAGCTTTCCTTGAAAATCACCACCTAAACATTCTAAGTCAACGGCTGCGATACTCATTCAGGGGCACCTCCTGACCCTACCATAATATCGACACCTATATAGTTAAAGGCTGTATTAATTTGCTGCTTCAACATCTCCTATTTCATGCCCAGCTACCGCTAGCACGGTAAGAGCATTAGACCTACCTTCTGCAACAATATTAGTGCCCTCTAATGGATCGACAGCGATATCAACCCGAGGACCATTATTTGTTCCCCATTGTTATCCTATATATATCATGGGGGCCTCATCCAGCTCACCTTCACTAGTTACTACGGTTCATTCAGTGGAAGAGTATTAAACTATTAAACACTCCACGCATGGCTTTGTGCCGGCCTTATCAGCTTCTTCTGTAACATGTACAAGTTCCTGGGAAAGACTTTTCCATTTTTATTAATAACGATTTCAAAAACTATAAAAAAATCTCTTTTCTATGTTTGTTATATCCATATTAATCTATGAATACGGAAGGTTATACATAAATTTAAAGATAAAAAAAGGCAAATTTCACCAATAGGTAAAGTCTGCCTAAAATATTTGCTAAGCACATGAGTTTTAGAGTGATATTTTAAGGATCATGTAGCAGATCTGGTATGCTTTATGCATTTCTCAAATTGTTGAAGTTGTAGAGAGAACAAGGGATTTAGGGCAGTCTGTATTCTCTCTGAAGCTTGGAGATAACTTGCCTTGGCCGATTTTTGTATTTTCCCACATCCAACTATGGAATTGTGGATAGGCTTTTCGATACTGTTCAGCATATAATTGATACTTTTCATGATTTTCTTGATTAGGCTCGATTCTTTCTTTTTTAAATCGAACCATATTTGAAACTGCTTCCTCTATGGTTTGATAAGCTCCTGCAGCCACGCTAGCTAAAATGGCAGAACCTAAACAAGCCACTTGATTATCCTCAGGTACATTAATGGCAATATTGCTAACATCAGCATGAATTTGAAGAAACAATTTACTGTTTGTTGCTCCACCTGCGGCATACACCTCAGTGGTTGCAATTCCATTATTTCTAAAATTACGAATATTATAATCCGTTCCGTAGGCAATTCCTTCTATAATCGCGCGATAAATATGTTCTCTCCCATGCTTTAATGATAATCCAGATATTAATCCTCTAACATTAGGATCAACATGTGGAGAACGATTTCCTTGCCAGTAATCCAAAACGATGAGGCCTTCAGAACCTGGCTGGATTTGAGCAGCTTCATGATTTAATAGGTCATAAACGCTTACATTTTTATCATTTGCTATATATTCTAAATCCCTGCAAAAGTTTGTTCTAAACCATTTAATAGTAGATCCTGAAGAGGATTGTCCTGCTTCTACCAATTGTAAACCGGGAATGACGGCATTCGGGAATGAGCCCATAATTTCCTTTGAGTGCACTGGTTTATCTGTTAAGCCATAGATATTGTGTGAAGAACCTGTAATTAAGGCTAGTTTTCCTTTTTGAATGACACCTAAACCAATCATGCCATTAAGGGCATCTACGCCTCCCCGGGCAACAGGCGTTCCTTCACATAGTCCTAATTCCTCCGCGGCTGATTGTGTAAGACCACCAACATTCTCACCTAAATCGTATATATCACTTGGAAGCTTT
>Ga0308175_100003259_pt1 | contig 11238 bp, 13 predicted proteins | sample PhyCR1_3_FD_203893 | JGI IMG/M metagenome (GOLD analysis project Ga0308175, IMG submission 203893) | Soil microbial communities from UC Gill Tract Community Farm, Albany, California, United States - DLSLS.C.R1 | ecosystem: Environmental > Terrestrial > Soil > Agricultural land | place: USA... | reverse complement strand
GCCCCCCGCCGTGCCACGAGTCGAGCCGCCGCTCGTGCTCGCGGACGTAGCGCACCAGTTCGGGGTCGACCACCGAGGCGCCGCGCTCGCGGGTGGACTGGCTGCGGGCCGTCTCGCCGTGCTCCCCCGCATGGGCGGCGGGCCGCAGCGAGAACAGGTCGAACACCCGGTTGCCGACCAGCATGTGCTGCCACAGCGGCACCGGCCGGACCTCGCTGACGACGACCTTCGTGTGGCCGCGGACGGTGACCAGCCAGTCGGCGAACTCTTCGGCGTTGCTGACCGTCGCCGACAGGGAGACCAGGGTGACCGACTGCGGGAGGTGGATGATCACCTCTTCCCAGACCGCCCCGCGGAACCGGTCGGCCAGGTAGTGCACCTCGTCCATGACGACGTAGCCGAGTCCGTCGATCGCCGGCGAGTCGGCGTAGAGCATGTTGCGCAGCACCTCGGTGGTCATCACGACCACGGGGGCGTCGCCGTTGACGGCGTTGTCGCCGGTCAGCAGGCCGACCTTCTGCTCCCCGTAGCGCTCGACGAGGTCGGCGTACTTCTGGTTGGAGAGGGCCTTGATCGGGGTCGTGTAGAACGCCTTGCGCCCCTCGGCCAGGGCCTTGTGGATGGCGAACTCGCCGACGACGGTCTTGCCCGCCCCGGTCGGCGCGCAGACCAGCACGCCGGAACCTTCCTCGAGCGCCTCGCACGCCTCGACCTGGAACGGATCGAGGGAGAACGCCAGGTCGGAGACGAAGTCCGACAGCGTGGGATGGGCCGTCCGCCGCCGGGCGGCGGCGTACCGCTCAGCGGGGCTGGACATACCCCCAACTTAGGCGCGTGACCTGGGATCGGCTCGATCCCGGTCCCGAGGTCGATGCCGCTCGCCGTCAGGCGGAGATGCGGGGTTCCTCGCCCTCGGACTGGGCGGTGTTCAGCTTGGCGATCACTCGTTTGATCTCGCCGACCGTCTCGGCCTCGTCGTGGCCGAACGCGGACAGGTACGCCCGCAGCGCGTGCCGGGCCGTCTCCAGCTCGGCGTCCGTGAGGTGGATCACGTACATGCATCGATCGTAGGACGCTGACGTGCCCGGACGACGGCTTCCCGTCGTCAGCGCCGGGCGCTGCCGACCAGGGTCAGCGCTGCCGGCACGCACTCGGTCACCGCGGGCAGCGGGGCGACCGGCTCGCCGTCGGCGTACGTCGTGACGCCTGGACTCGACAGCTCCACGCGGGCAGCGCGGTACACGGTGACCATCGGGTGCTCGACGTGCGTGCCGTCGGTCAGCAGCGGCTTCGTCCGCATCAGCTGGAGCCGCGTCGTCGGGCCGACCACCGTGACGTCGAACAGGCCGTCGGTGGGGTCCGCCGCGGGGCAGACCTTCATGCCGCCGCCGTACCAGGGCGTGTTGCCGACGGCGACCAGCGTGACCGGCACGGTCTGCGTCTCGCCGTCCAGGACCATCGTCAGCTCCACCGGCTTGAGCCGGGCCAGCTCGGCGAGGACGGCGACGTCGTACCGGCGGCGGCCCTTCGGCCAGCGCAGCCGGTTGGCCCGGTCGGAGACGGCGGAGTCGAAGCCGCAGCAGAGCACCGTGGCCCACCAGCGGTCGCCGGTCCGCCCGGCGTCGATCGTGCGGGAGACGCCGGACGCGAGGTCCTCGGCAGCGGCCCGGGCCGCACCCGCGACGTCGGTCGGGATGCCCAGGGCACGGACGAGGTCGTTCCCGGTGCCGGCCGGCACGACGGCCAGCGCGGCGGGCGTGCCGGCGACGGCCTGGACGGCGGCGTGCACCGTCCCGTCGCCGCCGACGGCGACCACCGCAGCGGCTCCCGCGGCGACGGCCTCGGCCGCCTGCCGCTCGGCCTCGGCGCCCGTGGTGGCGGGCAGCAGGCGCGGCGTCAGCCCGGCCGACCGGAAGGCGGTGAGGACGTCGTCGGTGAGGCCGCGCGCCCGCCCGCGACCGGCCGTAGGGCTGACGAGGACCGCGACGTCGGTCACCGGGTCTCCGTCAACGGGTGGCTGTCGGGTCGTAGGCGTCGTCCAGCGAGGACGGCCGGGCGTCCAGCGGCGAGGCCTCGTCGTCGTCCACGTCGTGGAAGCCCTCGACGGCCTCGCGCTTCGCCCGGCGCTTGTCCACGACCCGGGCGATCTGGATGGCGCCCTCGAACAGCGCGATCATCGGCCCGGCCATGAGCAGCATGGTGAACGGGTCCTGGGTCGGGGTGACGAACGCGGCGAAGACGATCGTGAGGAAGAAGATCCACCGCCGGCTCTTCGCGAGGACCTCGTAGGACAGGACGCCGACGAGGTTGAGCGCGATGGCGATCAGCGGGACCTCGAAGCTGACCCCGAAGGCGACCAGCAGGGACAGCACGAACCCGATGTAGTCCTGCGCGGTGAGGGCGACGACCACGCCGTCGCCGGCGAGGCCCAGCAGCAGCTGCAGGCCCTTGGCCAGCGAGATGTAGGCGAGGACCGCGCCCGCGGCGAAGAGGAACGTCGAGACGGCGACGAAGCCGATACCGTACCGCTTCTCCTGCCGCTTGAGGCCGGGCGTGATGAACGCCCACAGCTGGTAGAGCCAGAACGGCGCGGACAGCACGGCGCCGGCGAGGAAGGCGACCTTCAGGCGGATGAAGACGCCGCCGAAGACATCGGTGATGAGCAGCCCGCAGCTGCCGGAGTCGCCGTGGAAGCGCAGGTCGGCGGGCAGATTGCAGTACGGCGCGCGGATGAACTCACCCAGGCCGTGGTCGTACCACCAGAACGCGAACACGGTGGCGATCAGCAGGGCCAGGAGCGCCTTGGCGACGCGGTTGCGCAGCTCGGTGAGGTGCGCGATCAGCGACATCGTCGCCTCGGCGTCGCGTGGTGGCCGCCGACGCCGCCGGCGGGTCCCCTCCGTCACTCTGGTCCTGCCCGGAACAGGTGGGTCAGCGGGTGCCGTCGGCCGCGCGGGCCTGCTCGGCGCGGGCGCGCAGCTCGGCGGCGCGGGCCTCCGCGATGCGTGCCTCGTCCTCGAGCTGGGCGGTCAGGTCACCGCCGGCCGACGTGGGGGTGGCGATCTCGCCGCGAACGGGGGTCGTCTGGGCGGCGTCGCGCGTGCGCACGGACTCACGCGCGTCGTCGTCCTTCATGCCCTTCATCTCGCCCTTGAAGATGCGCAGCGAGCGGCCGAGCGAGCGGGAGGCGTCCGGCAGCTTCTTGTAGCCGAACAGCAACAGGATCGCCAGGATGATCAGGCCGATCTCCAGCGGGCCGAGTGAGCCCATGACGCGTCCTCCAGACGTGAGTGGCACCGGCGATGCTACGCCGGAAGGTCTTCGGACCCGGGGGCTTCCCGGGTTCGAGTCAGTCGTTCGAGCTGCGGGCCGCCGCGGCCTTGGCTTGCTCGATCAGCGGACGCACGTCCCGCTCAGCCGCCTCCAGCTCGCGGCCCAGCCGGCCGGCGGCGCCGAGCACCCCGTACCCGATCGCCCCGAGGACGACGAGGGCGAGGACCACGACGACGATCCAGACGATGAGCAGCAGCACGGACGCGACCCTAACCGGCGTTGCTGGGGGTCGGCTGGGAGTCGACTCCGTATCGGCGCAGCGCCGCGCGGGCGTCGGCGGCGATCTCGACGGCCAGGTCGGCCGGCTCCAGCACGCGCGCGTCCCCGCCGAGCGAGGCCACCAGGCGGCGGGCCCACGCGAGGTCGGCCGTGTGGACGGTCACCTCGAGGCCGCCGTCGTCGAGGGAGACGACCGAGTCCACCGGGTAGTAGTCGGCGACCCAGCGGGCGCTCCGGGACAGCCGCAGGCGCACCGCGGGGGTGTCGGGATCGGGCTGGTAGACGCCGTTGTCGAGGTCGCGCTCCTGTGCCTGCGGCGGCGGGGCGGCCCGCTCGTCGAGGACGACGACGTCGTCGACGCGGTCGAGGCGGAACAGGCGCACTCCCTCGGCGCGCCGGCACCAGGCCTCGAGGTACCACTTGCCGTCGACCAGCAGTAGCCGCATCGGGTCGACCGTGCGCTCGGTGCGCTCGTCGCGGGTGGGCACGTAGTAGTGCAGGTGCAGCGCGCGCTTGCGCTCCAGGCCGTCCCGGACGACGGCGAGCGCCTCCTCGCGGGCGTCGACGCTGACGGCGACCGGCGTGATCCGGTCGGCGGCGTGACCGGCGGTCGCGGAGACCTTGGCCAGGGCGCGGCTGACCGCCTCCCGCTCGGCGAGGCCGGGTAGTTCGAGCAGGGTGCGCAGCGCGACCACCAGGGCGACCGCCTCGTCGGTGGTCAGTCGCAGGGGGCGCCCCATGCCCGCGGTGAAGGTGACGCGGACGCGGTCGCCCTCGAAGGAGAGGTCGATCAGGTCGCCGGGGCCGTAGCCGGGCAGGCCGCACATCCACAGGAGCTCGAGGTCGCTGTGCAACTGCCGCTCGTTGACCCCGAAGTCGCGGGCCGCCTCGGCCACGCGGACGCCCTCGGGGCGCGCGGTCAGGTACGGCACGAGCGCCAGCAGGCGGGTCACCCGGTCCGGGGTGCTGGTCGGCGTCATGCGGTCTCCCCCACGGTGGCCAGCCGGGTGAGCCGGGCGATGACGGCGTCGCGGACGGTCGCCGGGGCCTCCACGACGACGTCCGCGCCGTACGACGCGATCTCGTCGGCCAGCCGTCCCGGTTCGGTGGTGCGCAGTTCGAGCCGGTCGTCACCGTCGTCCGCACCGCCGAGCGGGGTCGCGAAGCGGCGCAGGCCGACCGCCGTGCCAGGACGGGCACGGACGACGACCAGGTGCTCCTCTCCCCCGACCTGGCCGGCCACGACGTCGGCGAGGTCGATGTCGGAGGGAGGTTCGAAGGCGTTGGCCGGGCCGGTCGGCTTGGGGCTGCCGACGACGCGGGAGAGCCGGAAGACCCGCTCGGCCTTCCGGTCCAGGTCCAGGCCGACGAGGTACCAGCGGCCGTGCCAGGCGACGACGCCCCAGGGCTGGACGTGCCGGCGCGCGGGCGCGTCCTCGTCGGGGCGCTGGTAGTCGAACTGCAGCGCCCGCCGGTCGCGGGCGGCGGCGTAGGCGGGCTCGAACGCGGGCTCGCCGGCGTCCAGCCGCGGCTGCAGCGGGATGGAGCGCGAGGAGTCGACGTCGACGCCGGCGGCCTTGAGCTTGACCAGGGCGCTGTGCGCGGCCCCGGCGAGCTGCGCGGACTCCCACAGCCGCAGGGCCAGCCCGACCGCCGCGGCCTCCTCGCCGGTCAGCAGGATCTCGGGCAGTTCGTAGTCGGCGCGGGCGATCCGGTAGCCGTCCTCGGTGTCGAACGCACTCGTGCGGCCGGTCTCCAGCGGGACGCCCATCTCGCGCAGCTCGGCCTTGTCCCGCTCGAACATGCGCTTGAAGGCCTCGTCGGCGCGGGCCGAGCCGTCGTCGGGCTCGTAGCCGGGCACGGTGGCGCGGATGCGGGCGGCCGTCACGTACTGGCGGGTGCTCAGCAGCGCGATGACCAGGTTCACCAGTCGCTCCGCCCGCTTCGCCGCCATGCGGCTCAGGCTAGTCAGCCGTCGTCGGTGGGCCTCGTTAGCCTCCCTGCATGCCCTACTCCGCCTCTCCTCCCCCGCCCGTGCGCATCCGCTGGCGACGGGGACGGGTGACGGCGACCGGACGACGCGGGCGCGACAGCCTGGAACTGACCGTCGAGGTGCCGGACGAGGGGCAGCTGCGCGCGCTGGCCTACCCCTCGATGGTCGGCATCCCGCAGGTCGGCGACGACGTGCTGCTGAACACGACCGCGCTGGCGCAGGAGCTCGGCACCGGTGGGGTCGCCCTGGTGATCGCCGTCCCCGACCGGCTGCCACCGGATCCGACGGAGCCCGGGCACCTGGTCAAGGCGCGGTACACCCCGCTGCAGGTGACGGTGGCCGGGGTCGACGAGCAGGAGACCGAGCACCACGCGCTGATGGCCGAGGCCGATGACATCGGCGGCATGCCGGTGGTGGTCGCCGACCTGCACTCGGCGCTGCCGGCCGTGCTGATCGGCATGCTGGCCACCGACCCCGACCTGAAGGTCGCCTACGTGATGCAGGACGGCGGGGCGCTGCCGGCGGCCTTCTCCCGGACGCTGGACACGCTGGCGGCCTCGCTGGCCGGCGTGATCACCGTGGGCCAGGCGTTCGGCGGCGACCTGGAAGCGGTGACGGTGCACACCGGGCTGCTGGCGGCACGGCACGTGCTGGACGCGGACCTGGCGATCGTCACGCAGGGGCCGGGCAACCTCGGCACCGGGACGCCGTGGGGCTACTCGGGCGTGGCGGCCGGCGAGGCGTGCAACGCGGTGACCGTGCTCGGGGGCGAGGCGATCGGCGCGCTGCGGATCTCCGACGCCGACCCGCGGCCGCGGCACCGCGGGGTGTCGCACCACTCGTTGACGGCGTTCGGGCGGGTGGCGCTGGGCGGCGTCACGCTGATCGCACCGCGCGGACTGTCCTCGGAGCTCGGTGGCCAGGTGGACGAGGACCTCGCCGGACAGCCCGACCGCAACCCGGTGGTCTGGGTGGACACCGACGGCCTGGACGACGCGCTGGTGCTCTCCCCCGTTCCGCTGCGGACGATGGGCCGCGGCTACCCGGAGGAGCGGGCCTATTTCCTTGCCGCCGCGGCAGCCGGCCGGTACGCAGCGCTGCGCGTGCCGGTTGCTCCCGAGGACGAGCCGGCCGCCGGGACGGTCGCGGACTGATCGCCGCCGGCCGCCGCGCCGGAGGCGCCGAAGCGGCGGCCGCCCACCAGAGGCGACCGCCGCGTCGGTTCAGCTCAGCTCAGCGGACGCCGTGGGAGGCGGTCACGTCGAGCACGCCGCAGATGGCCGGATCGGTGGCCTCGGCCGGCAGGCTGGGATCGAGGTCGGACGGTCCGCCGCTGTCGTACGCGTGCGTGTCGTCGTACTGGACGCCGTGCACGACCACGACTGCCTCGCCCGACTGGATCGCCCGGGCGACGGAGTGCGAGACCTTGATGCTGCCGCGCTCGTAGCTGAGATTGCCGTCCGGCGCGGTGTCGAAGCGGTCGATCGCGAGGCCGGAACCCGGGTCGGTCGGACCGAAGGTCGTCAGGCTGACGACGATGGGCCCGTAGTCCGGCGCGCCTTCGCTCGTGGAGATGTGGCCGTCACCATTGGCGTCGGCATCGAAGCCTGGGCACTCGTGCATGGCGTCGGCGCCGAAGTGGATGTGCGCGGCGTGTGGCTGGCCGGGCACCAGCCCGTGGGCCGCCATCGTCACGCTGATCTTGCTGCCCTGGACGTCGACGAATGCCTCGCCGGCGGCGTCGTGATCGTTCACCGGCTGGAGCTGGGCGTGCGTCGTGGCGGACGCCGCGGACGCCGGAGCGCCCATGGAGAGCGCGGCGATCAGTCCCAGTGCCGGCGCGGTGAGCGCGAACGCGGTCTTTCTACGCATCAAGATCTCCTCGGTGAGTTGGACCGTTTCGTCACGGTCTCCGAGGTGTTCGTCGCGCGCGCACAACCGGATTGGGCGCGACGTGTTTCTTTCCTGCGTACGGCCGAGGTCCGCTGGGGTCACATGCTGGCGATGAGCTTGTCGACGCGGTCGTCGACGGCCTTGAAGGGGTCCTTGCAGAGGACGGTGCGCTGGGCCTGGTCGTTGAGCTTGAGGTGCACCCAGTCGACGGTGAAGTCGCGGCGCTTCTCCTGGGCCTTGCGGATGAACTCCCCGCGCAGCCGGGCGCGGGTCGTCTGCGGCGGCACGTTCTTGGCCTCGAAGACCCGTGGCTCGTGGGTCACGCGGTCGACCTGGCCGGCCCGCTCGAGCAGGTAGTACAGGCCGCGGGTGCGGCTGATGTCGTGATAGGCGAGGTCCATCTGGGCGATCCGTGGGGAGCTCAGCGGCAGGTCGCGCTTGGCGCGGTACCGCTCGATCAGGCTGAACTTGGTGGCCCAGTCGATCTCGCGGTCGATGAGGCTGAGGTCCTCGGTGTCGACGGCCTTGAGCACCCGGCCCCACAGTTCGAGCATCTGCCGGTGCTCGGGGGTGGCGCCCTCGCGGTCGACGAACTCGGTGGCCCGGGAGTGGTACTCGGCCTGGATCTCCAGCGCCGACATCTCCCGGCCGTTGGCGAGGCGGACCTTGCGCCGTCCGGTCATGTCGTGGCTGATCTCGCGGATCGCACGGATCGGGTTCTCCAGCGACATGTCCTTGATCGGCACGCCGGCCTCGATCATGCGCAGCACGAGGTCGGTCATCGTGACCTTGAGCAACGTCGTCGTCTCGTTCATGTTCGAGTCGCCGACGATGACGTGCAGCCGCCGGTACCGCTCGGCGTCGGCGTGCGGCTCGTCGCGGGTGTTGATGATCGGGCGGCTGCGGGTGGTGGCGCTGGAGACGCCCTCCCAGATGTGCTCGGCGCGCTGGCTGACGCAGTAGATGGCCCCGCGGGGGGTCTGCAGCACCTTGCCTGCGCCGACGACGATCTGCCGGCTGACGAGGAACGGAATCAGGACGTCGGCCAGCCGGCTGAACTCGCCGTGCCGGCCGACGAGGTAGTTCTCGTGGCAGCCGTAGCTGTTGCCCGCGGAGTCGGTGTTGTTCTTGAACAGGTAGATGTCGCCGGTGACGCCCTCCTCGGCGAGCCGTTGCTCGGCGTCGACGAGCAGGCCCTCGAGGATCCGCTCCCCCGCCTTGTCGTGGACGACCAGCTCGGTGAGGTCGTCGCACTCGGCGGTGGCGTACTCCGGATGGCTGCCGACGTCGAGGTAGAGCCGGGAGCCGTTACGCAGGAAGACGTTCGAGCTGCGCCCCCAGGAGACCACCCGCCGGAACAGGTAGCGGGCGACCTCGTCCGGGGAGAGCCGGCGCTGGCCCTTGAAGGTGCACGTGACGCCGTACTCGGTCTCGATGCCGAAGATCCGTCGGTCCACGGTCCGAGACTAGGCGCCGGATGGAACGGAAGGAGGCTCCTGGCGCATCGGGCGGGTCACCAGCGGATCAACCCTCGCGCTTGGCGTCGAGCTGTTCGAGCAGTCGGTCGGCGGCCTTCTCGATCTCGTCGTGATCATTCTGCGCGGCCCGCTGCTTGGCGTGGATGAGTCCCGCGCGGTTGACCTTGGAGAAGTCGCCGTAGGGAAACTTGTAGCGGCCCTTGGTCTCCTCGGAGGCGTCGGGGTCGATCGCGAGGTGCCAGGCGCCGAAGCCGTCGTAGCCGTGCTTCTCGATCTCGGCGTTCTCGTCGTCGGCGGACGGCGCGGCGTCGGACCACTCGGTGCTGTCGTCGTACTTCCCGGCGTCGATCAGCTCGCGGGCCTTCGCGACGCCGTCCTTGTTGACCCGATATGTCGGCATATCAGTCCTCCGGAGTGCTGTTCCCGTCGTGCTCGGTGCCCCCGGCGGTGTCGGGGTTGGCCGGGTCACCCAGGCCGGGCGGCGTGCCGGGCTCGGGCACGCTCGGCGCATGCGCGGCGGTGTGCGTCTCGGCCTCGTCAGCAGCGGCCTTGCCGCCGAGGAGGGAATGCAGGGCGGCGCCGGTGACCCGGCGGAAGGCCCGCTTGGGGCGCCGACGGTCGAGGACGGCGACCTCGAGTTGCGCGGCCGTCAGCGTCGCCGCCCCACCGTTGCCGGAGCCGGCGGTGACCGGGCTGACGGCGGAGAGGGCGCGGACGCCGACCTTCAGCGCGTCGGACAGGCCCATGCCGGTGGAGAAGTGCTCGCGGAGGTGGCCGGTGACCGCTTCGGCCTGGCCGCCCATGACGACGAAGTCGGGCTCGTCGACGATCGAGCCGTCGAACGTGAGCCGGTAGAGCTGGTCGTTCTCGGCGGTGTCGCCGACCTCGGCGACGCAGAGCTCGACCTCGTAGGGCTTCATCTGCTCGCTGAAGACCGCGGCGAGGGTCTGGGCGTAGGCGTTCGCGATGACCCGCCCGGTGACGTCACGGCGGTTGTAGGAGTAGCCGCGGACGTCGGCCAGCCGGATGCCGGCGACCCGAAGGCTCTCGAACTCCGAGTACCGGCCGACGGCGGCGAACCCGATGCGGTCGTAGAGCTCGCTGACCTTGTGCAGGGTCGAGCTCGGGTTCTCGGCGATGAACAGGACGCCGTCGGCGTAGGTGACGACGGCGACGCTGCGACCGCGGGAGATGCCCTTGCGGGCGTACTCCGAGCGGTCCCGCATGAGCTGTTCGGGCGACGCGTAGTACGGCATGGTCATGGCTCAGGCCCCCCGCTCGTTGTTGGTGCGGTCGGCCTCGGCGCGGTCGGTGACGATGCCGTCGGCAACGGCGGCGACCTCCGCATCGGTGAGCCGGACGGCGCCCTCGGCGTCGACGCGGTAGACGATCGGGTACAGCCGGCGGACCGGGTCGGGACCGCCGGTCGCGGAGTCGTCGTCAGCCGCGTCGTAGAGGGCCTCGACGACGGTGCGGGTCGCGGCCTCGGCGGACAGGTTGCTGCGCCAGGTCTTCTTGAGCGAGTTCTTGGCGAACAGCGAGCCGGAGCCGACGGCGGCGTAGCCACGCTCTTCGTAGTTCCCGCCGGTGACGTCGTAGCTGAAGATCCGGCCCGGGGTCGTGCCGGCGGCGGCGTCCAGGTCGAACCCGGCGAACAGCGGGACGACGGCGAGGCCCTGCATGGCGGCGCCGAGGTTGCCGCGGATCATCGCGGCGAGGCGGTTGGCCTTGCCGTCGAGGGAGAGCGTGAGGCCCTCGATCTTCTCGTAGTGCTCGAGCTCGACCTGGTACAGACGGACCATCTCGATCGCGATGCCCGCGGCGCCGGCGATGCCGATGACGCTGTAGGAGTCGGCCGGGTAGACCTTCTCGATGTCGCGGCTGGAGATGAGGTTGCCCATGGTGGCGCGGCGGTCGCCGCCCATGAGCACGCCGCCCTCGAAGGTGACGGAGACGATCGTCGTGCCGTGCGGCGCGAGGTCACCGACCGGAAGCTGCGGGATCGGGCGGCGGCCCGGCAGCAGGTCAGGCGCGGTGACGCCGAGGAAGTCGGTGAACGAGGAGCCCACCCGGTCCAGATAGGCGGGCGTGAACCCGCTCCGGCCCGCAGAAAACTCGTTCACCCATCCGCCTCTCCCGCCTGCGTCTGCCGGCGTGACCTGCTGGTTCGCCCGGTGCTGCGCGGGGTCGTCCCGCGCCCACCTGGGCGTCGATCCGACCCTACCGGCGGGGTGCCCGGACGGCTGGCCCCCTCCGGCCCATTGCGCATCGCCTCGATCTCCGCGACGACCTGCTGACGAGCCGTGTGGAAGGCGACGTAGT
>Ga0308175_100003258_pt1 | contig 11240 bp, 7 predicted proteins | sample PhyCR1_3_FD_203893 | JGI IMG/M metagenome (GOLD analysis project Ga0308175, IMG submission 203893) | Soil microbial communities from UC Gill Tract Community Farm, Albany, California, United States - DLSLS.C.R1 | ecosystem: Environmental > Terrestrial > Soil > Agricultural land | place: USA... | reverse complement strand
CGATATGGCCGACGTGGTGATGGCCGCAGGCGTTGATGCAGCCGGAAATGTTGATGTGCAGCCGGCCGATCAGTTCGGCGGTATCGTGATTGGCGAAGCGCCGCGTCAGCTCCTGCGCGATCGGGATCGAGCGCGCATTGGCCAGCGAGCAGTAATCCAGCCCGGGGCAGGCCATGATGTCGGTGACCAGGTTGACGTTCGGCGTGGCGAGCCCGATCCGGTCGAGCGCCTTCCACAGTTGCGGCAGGTCGCGCTTGGCGACATGCGGCAGGCACAGATTTTGCTCGTGGCCGACGCGGATTTCGCCGAAGGAATATTTGTCGGCGAGATCGGCGACCGCGTCCATCTGGTCGGCGGTGGCATCGCCGGGCGGGCCGCCGACCGGCTTCAGCGACAGCGTCACGATCGAATAGCCCTGCACCTTGTGCGGCGCCACCGAGTTCTTGCGCCAGCGCTCGAACAGCGGATCGGCAGCGGCCTGCTTCAGCTCGTCCGGCATGTGCGGCAGCTTTTCGTACGCCGGATAGGAGAAGCGCGAGCGCACCTCCTCGATCACGGAACGATCGAGCGTCAGTCCGCCGCCGTCCATCTGCTTCCATTCCTCCTCGACCTCGCGCGCGAATTTCTCGATGCCGAGTTCGTGGACCAGGATCTTGATGCGGGCCTTGTAGATGTTGTCGCGGCGGCCGTACTGGTTGTAGACGCGCAGGATCGCCTCGACATAGCTGAGGATGTCGCGGCCATGCACGAATGGCTTGATGGTTTTGGCGATGAACGGCGTGCGGCCGAGACCGCCGCCGACCAGCACCTCGAAGCCGGTCTCGCCGTCGGCGTTCTTGTGCAGGCGCAGGCCGATGTCGTGGATCTTGATCGCGGCGCGGTCATGCCCGGACGCCGTAATGGCGATCTTGAACTTGCGCGGCAGGAACGAGAATTCCGGGTGCAGCGTGGTGTGCTGGCGCAGGATTTCCGACCAGATGCGCGGGTCCTCGACCTCACCCGGCGCGACGCCGGCCCACTGGTCTGAAGTGACGTTGCGCATGTTGTTGCCGGAAGTCTGCATGGCGTGGATGCCGACCTCGGCGAGATCGGCCAGCGCATCGGGCAGTTCGGCGAGCTTGATCCAGTTGAACTGGATGTTCTGGCGCGTGGTGAAATGGCCGTAGCCGCGGTCGTAGCGGCGCGCGACGCGGGCCAGCGCCCGCAATTGCTTCGAAGACAGCGTGCCATAGGGGATGGCGACGCGGAACATGTAGGCGTGCAGTTGCAGATAGACACCGTTCTGCAGCCGCAGCATCTTGAATTCCTCCTCGGTGAGTTCGCCGGAAAGACGGCGCTTCACCTGATCGCGGAATTCCGAGACACGCTCGTTGATGAGCGTGCGATCGAGTTCGTCATATGCGTACATGATGGTTCAGCCTCAGGCCGGAAGAAGGTCGATGGTCAGCCCCTTCGACCGGATATGTTCACGGAGATTGCCGGGCTTGATTGCCCCGCCTTTCAGTTCGACCGGGGCGATGTAGGCGCCGACGGCGCCGACGTCATCGGCCACGCTTTCGGCGAGCAGCGCACGTGCATCGTCCGACGTGTCGACGATCGCGGCGTCGGACAGCGCGATCGACCACTCCCGGCTCGTGGTCCGGTAGACCACGGCGCCGTCCCAGGTCCGGTTCGCGGTGACCACGGATGGTCCGGCGATTTTGATTTTCTTTTGTTCGAGCGGTGAGGTCATTCGGCAGCATCCAATAGTTTGGCGAGCGTTTGGTTGGGGTTCGACAGACGCCATGGCGCGGAATGCGCGACCACGTCGCCGATGATGAGGATGGCGGGACCGCCATCGATCTTTTCGACCAGCGCGGGAAGCTCTTCGAGCTTGCCGACCACGGCCTGTGCGTCCGGCCGCGTCACGCGCGCGAAGATGCCGACAGGCGTCTGCGGCGACCGGCCGGCGGCCAGCAGGCCAGCACGCACCGACGGCGCCGCCGTCATGCCCATGTAGACGACGATGGTCATCTTCTTGTCCGTCAGCACCGACCAGTCGACGGCTTCGGCATCCTTGGCCTTGTGCGCGGTCAGGAAGGTGATGCGCAGCGCCTCGTGGCGATAGGTCAGCGGCGCCTCGAACTGCGCGGCGGCGCCAAGGCCTGCGGTAATGCCTGGTATCACCGAATAGGCGACGCCGGCGGCGCGCAATGCCTCGATCTCCTCGCCGCCGCGGCCGAAGATGAAGGGATCGCCGCCCTTGAGCCGCACCGCGCGCTGGCCGGATTTCGCCGCCTCGATCAGCAGCTCGTGGATCGCATCCTGTCCGATGCCGGGCTTGCCGACGCGGCGGCCGACCGGAATGCGCGAGGCATCGCGGCGGATGCGATCGAGAATTTCGGGCGAAACCAGTTCGTCGTAGAAAACGATGTCGGCGTCCTGCAACGCGCGCAGCGCCTTGATGGTGAGCAGGTCAGGATCGCCCGGCCCGGCGCCGACCAGCGTCACGCGGCCTTCGGCCTTGCCGTCCTGGCTCGCGCCGGCGAAGGCGGACGGATCGGCGATTTCGTTCAGCGCCTTTTCAGCCTCGTCCTTGCGGCCGGCGAGCACCAATGCGCCGATCGGACCATCGATCACGCGCTCCCAGAAGCGGCGGCGCAGTGCGAATTCGGGAATGCGCGCATGCATCGCCTTGCGGAAGCCGCCGATGAAGCCGGCGAGATCACCGATGCGCGCCGGCAGCACCGCTTCGATGCGCTCGCGAATGCGGCGCGCCACCACCGGCGAGGTGCCGCCGGTGCCGACGGCAACGACGACGTCGCCGCGATCGACGATCGCCGGAAAGATGAAGGTGGAATGCGCGAGGTCGTCCATCACGTTGACAGGCAGACCGACCGCCTTGGCGCGCACCGACATCGCGACGCCGATATCGCCGGCTCCGGCGCAGAGGATAGCGATGATGCCGGAGAGATCGGCCGATAGCGGATCGCCCTCGGCATGCTCAATCCGGGCTGCATCTTCGGACGCCAAGCCTGCGAGATCATGATTGCCGTCGGTCGCATACCAGCGGACCTGCGCACCGGCGGCCGCGAGCAGGCGCAGCTTGGCGCGCGCCAACTCGCCGGCGCCGACGAGCAGCACCTTGCCGCGTTGCAAATCCAGGAAGACAGGCAGATAGCGCATCCGACACTCACTTTCCCCAACGAAGGGGTTGACTGAAATTATTTTCTATTTATCTCTCGATCAAGGCCCACAAAGAGAAAATTATTTCTTCTACGTGGCGACGGAACTTTAGAATTTTTCCACTCTCAAGTCCAAGGCCCAGAGATGCATCTTCTCGACAATGAATCCGGCGGTCACGGATCGCCCCCCGCAGCCTTGCGCGAAGCATCTTCCGTGCCGAAAATCCTGGTCGGCCAGCCGCTGCCATCCCCCTCGATGGACCATCTCGACGAGCTCGAGGCGCAGAGCATCTACATTCTGCGGGAAGCCTTCGCGCGGCTGAAGAAGCTCGCGCTGCTGTGGTCGCTCGGCAAGGATTCCAACGTGATGATCTGGCTGGCGCGCAAGGCCTTCTTCGGCCGCGTGCCCTTCGCGGCGTTGCACGTCGACACCGGCAAGAAATTTCCCGAGATGTATGCGTTCCGCGATCGCTTCGGCAAGGAATGGGACCTCGATCTCAAGGTCGAGCCCTGCCCGCCGATCGACGCCGTCGATCCGACGCTGCCGCCGGCCGCGCGCTCCGCCGCGCGCAAGACCGAAGGGCTGAAATGGGCGCTCACCAAATATGGCTTTGACGGCCTGATCGCCGGCATCCGCCGCGATGAGGAAGCGACGCGCGCCAAGGAGCGCGTGTTCTCGCCGCGCGGACTGGAGGGCGGCTGGGACGTCCGCGACCAGCCTCCGGAGTTCTGGGACCAGTTCAACGCCTCGGTACCGCCCGGCGCGCATCTGCGCGTCCATCCGATCCTGCATTGGACCGAGGCCGACATCTGGGCCTACACCAAGCGCGAAAACATCCCGATCATCCCGCTCTATCTCGCCAGGGACGGCAAGCGCTATCGCTCACTGGGCGACCAGGACATCACCAACCCGGTGGCGTCGACCGCTTCGAGCATCGATGAAATCCTGACCGAACTCGACGGCACCAAGGTGCCGGAGCGCGCCGGGCGCGCGCTGGATCACGAGACCGAAGACGCTTTCGAGCGGCTGCGTGTCGCCGGCTATCTCTGACTTTTGGTGTGAGCGTCGCTATGAACATGATCCTTCCGCTGAACGTCTCGGCCACGCCAAATGGCACGACGTCGATGCCAAATGGCACGACGCGACCTCAAGTGCGCATCGTCATCGTCGGCCATGTCGATCACGGCAAATCCACGCTGGTCGGCCGCCTGCTGCACGAGACCGGCAGCCTGCCCGAGGGCAAGCTGGAAATGCTGAAGGAAGTCAGCGCGCGGCGCGGCATGCCGTTCGAATGGTCGTTTCTCCTGGACGCGCTGCAGACCGAGCGCGACCAGGGCATCACCATCGACACCACGCAGATCCGCTTCCGCACCCGCTCGCGCGACGTCGTGCTGATCGACGCGCCCGGCCACGCCGAATTCTTGCGCAACATGATCACCGGCGCCTCGCAGGCCGACGGCGCGGTGCTGATCATCGACGCGCTGGAAGGCGTGCGCGACCAGACCCGACGTCACGGCTATTTGCTGCACCTGCTCGGGATCAAGCAGGTCGCGGTTGTCGTCAACAAGATGGACCGCGTCGATTTCGGCGCTGACCGATTCAAGGAAATCAGCGACGAGATTTCCGCGCACCTGACCGGCCTTGGCGTAACGCCGACCGCGATCATTCCGATTTCCGCGCGCGACGGCGACGGCGTCGCCGAACTGACCGCGCGGATCGGCTGGTATCGCGGACCGACGGTGGTCGAAGCGCTCGACGCGCTCGAACCGGCGCGGCCACTGGAACAGCTCGCGCTGCGGCTGCCGGTGCAGGCGATCTACAAATTCGACGACCGCCGCATCGTGGCGGGCCGCATTGAATCCGGTCACCTCTCGGCCGGCGACGAAATCGTCATCATGCCCGCCGGCAAGATCGCAAAAATCAAGACCGTCGAGAGCTGGCCGGTGACGCCGCTTAACGGTAGTCACGGCGCCGGCCGTTCGGTGGGCATCACGCTCGACCGTGAATTGTTCATCGAACGCGGCGATGTCATCGCGCATGCCGGCGCCACGCCGCGCGACACGCGGCGAATTCGCGCCCGGATTTTCTGGCTGCACGACAAGCCGCTGTCGAAGGGCGACCAGATCCTGATCCGGCTCGGCACGCGGGAAAGCCGCGCTAGCATCGTTGCCATCGAAAAGGCGGTCGACCCCGGTGAACTCTCCAACGCCGAAACCACCGCGATCGCGCGCAATCATGTCGGCGAGATCGACATCTCGCTGGCGCAGCCGATCGCGGCCGATCCGTACGCAGACAATCCGCGTACCGGACGGCTGGTGATCGAAGTCAACGGCCGCATCGCCGGCGGCGGCCTCGTGCTGTCGGTCGACGCCGGACAGCGCGCCGTCCCGGTCGACATCGTGCCGGTCGAATCCGCGCTGCGGCCCGAGGAGCGCTCGGCGCGTTATCGCCACAACGGCGCCGTGATCTGGCTGACCGGGCTTCCGGGTTCAGGAAAATCGACGCTGGCGCGCGCGCTGGAGCGGCGCCTGTTCACGCGCGGCGGCTCGCCGATCCTGCTCGATGGCGACACCTTGCGCGCCGGCCTCAACAACGATCTCGGCTTCTCCCCGCAGGACCGCAGCGAAAACATTCGTCGTCTGGCCGAGGTCGCAACCCATCTGGCGCGCAACGGCCACATTGCCGTCGTCGCCGCGGTATCGCCATCGGCAGACGACCGCGCCGCCGCCCGCCGCATCGCCGACGCCTCATTCCGCGAGATCTATGTCGCGACGCCGGCCGAAGTCTGCGAGAGCCGCGACCCCAAGGGTCATTACGCCAAGGCGCGCGCCGGGACGCTCAAGGCGTTCACCGGGATCGGCAATGATTATCAGCCACCAGTTCGGGCTGAACTGAACATTGACACCTCGGCGAAGTCGGTGTCGGACGCGACCGACGCGATCGAGCGAATGCTGGCGGAGACCGGCGTGCTGTTCGACGAACTGGTGGACCTGGCAGCGAATATTTAACGGTAGCAGCTTGCCTACCTATCCACGTCATGGCCGGGCTTGTCCCGGCCATCCACGTCCTTCGCGACGACCAACCAAGGCGTGGATGCCCGGGACAAGCCCGGGCATGACGGGGAAGCTTCTTCGCGAACCCATCATCTTCGCGGACTTCGCGATCGCGGCATGTTTCTCCGTCATTCCGGGGCTCGCGAAGCGAGAACCCGGAATCCATCGAACCTCCAGCGATGCCGCGAGAGGGATTCCGGGTTCGCGCCAGGAGGCGCGCCCCGGAATGACGGAGAGCAGCCAATATCTAGGCCCTTTTAGGCACTTCTCATCGACCCGGCTTTAGGGCTAAAAGGCCTGATAACGTCGCCCTTTTTGGCGCGTTTTTTGCTGCTTTTCTTCAAAAATGCAGCTTTCAACGCCAATCCATCGAGAAAGCCCGTCATGAATCGTGTCGATGCCCACGGACTGAAGATCGCTCCCGTCCTGTTCGATTTCATCACCAAGGAGGCGGCCCCCAAAACCGGGATTTCGCCGGACGCGTTCTGGGCCGGCTTCGCCGCCATCGTCAAAAAGCTGGGGCCGAAAAACCGCGAACTGCTCGCCTTCCGCGACGCGCTGCAGGGCAAGATCGATGGCTGGCATCGCGCGCACAAGGGCAAAGCGTTCGACATGAACGCCTACACGGCGTTCCTCAAGGAGATCGGCTATCTGTTGCCGGAGCCGGCGACGCAGAAGGTCGAGACCGCCAATGTCGACGAGGAAATCGGCAAGATCTGCGGACCGCAGCTCGTCGTTCCGCTGACCAACGCGCGCTACGCGCTGAATGCGGCGAACGCGCGCTGGGGCAGTTTGTATGATGCCTTCTACGGCACCGATGCGGTTCCGCATGATCCGAGCGAAAGCGGCAAGGGCTACAACAAGGCGCGCGGTGACAAGGTGATCGCCAAGGCAAAAGCCTTCCTCGATGCCGCCGTGCCACTCGCCACCGGCAGCCACACCGACGTGACGTCCTACAGCGTCATCGCCGGCCAGCTCTCCGCCAAACTCAAGAGCGGCAATGCGACCGCGCTGAAGAATGCCTCGCAGTTCGCCGGATACCAGGGCGAAGCCTCCGCGCCGACCGTCGTGCTGCTCGTCAACAACGGCATGCATGTCGAAGTGAAGATCGACCGCAGCCATGTCATCGGCAAGGACGATCCCGCCGGCGTCGCCGACATGATCCTGGAATCGGCGGTCTCCACCATTCTGGACATGGAAGACTCCGTCGCCGCCGTCGATGCCGAAGATAAGGTGCTGGTGTATCGCAACACGCTCGGCCTGATGGACGGCACGCTGTCGGCCGATTTCGAGAAGGGCGGCAAGACGCTGAAGCGTTCGCTCAACCCCGACCGCGTCTACAAGACGCCTGATGGCAAGGAGCTGAAGCTGCATGGCCGCAGCCTGCTCTTGATGCGCAATGTCGGCCACCACATGTTCACCGACGCCGTGCTCGACGAGAAGGGCGAGGAGATTCCGGAAGGCCTGCTCGACGCCGCCGTCGCCGGCCTGCTGGCGATCCACGACCTCAAGGGATCGACAAAGACGAAGAACAGCCGCACCGGCTCGGTCTACATCGTCAAGCCGAAGATGCACGGCCCTGATGAAGTGGCGCTGACCTGCGAACTGTTCGGCGAGGTCGAAAAGCTGCTCGGCCTGCCCGAGAACACCATGAAGGTCGGCATCATGGATGAGGAGCGCCGCACCACCGTCAATCTCAAGGCTTGCATCCAGAATGCGTCGAAGCGCATCTGCTTCATCAACACCGGCTTCCTCGACCGCACCGGCGACGAGATTCATACGTCGATGGAAGCGGGACCGATGATCCGCAAGAACGACATGAAGGCGCAGCCCTGGATCAAGTCCTATGAAGACTGGAACGTCGACATGGGCCTGATCGACGGCCTGCCCGGCCATGCCCAGATCGGCAAGGGCATGTGGGCCGCGCCCGACAAGATGGCCGACATGCTCACTCAAAAGATCGGCCATCCGCAGGCTGGCGCGACCACGGCGTGGGTACCCTCGCCGACTGCTGCAACGCTGCATGCGCTGCATTATCACCAGGTCAACGTGCAGGCCCGCCAGCAGGAACTCGCCAAGGGCGGCCAGCGCGCAAAACTTTCCGACATCCTCACCATTCCGGTGTCGCAATCGAACTGGGCGCCTGACGACGTCAAGCAGGAGATCGACAACAATTGCCAGGGCATTCTGGGTTACGTCGTGCGCTGGATCGACCAGGGCGTCGGCTGCTCGAAAGTGCCTGACATCCATGACGTCGGCCTGATGGAAGACCGCGCGACGTTGCGCATTTCGAGCCAGCATCTGGCGAACTGGCTGGCGCATGGCGTCGTCAGCAAGGACCAGGTGATGGAATCGCTGAAGCGGATGGCGGTCGTGGTCGACAAGCAGAACGCCGGCGATGCGCTGTACAAGCCGATGGCGCCTTCGTTCGACGGCGTCGCATTCCAGGCCGCTTGTGATCTCGTGTTCAAGGGCCGCGAGCAGCCGAACGGGTATACTGAATACATCCTCACCGCGCGCCGCCGCGAAGCAAAGGCGGCGGGCTGATTGGAAGTCACGATGCCGCATCCGTTTTTTGGAACGGCTGCGGGCGCTTCCGGTTGATGGTCATCTCATCGAACAGGGAGAGATGACGATGGACTGGAACAGGGTCGAAGGGAACTGGAAGCAGTTCAAGGGTTCGGCGAAGGAAAAGTGGGGCAAGCTCACCGATGACGATCTCAACGTCATCGAGGGCCGCCGCGAGCAACTCGAAGGCAAGCTGCAGCAGCGTTACGGCTTTGCCAAGGACCAGATCCGCAAGGACGTGGACGATTGGTTCGGCACCTTGAAGTAAAATCGGTTCCCGAAATTCAAAAGCCCCGGCCTTGGCCGGGGCTTTTTTGTGCAGGTCCGCCAAACGCTCAGAACACCGCCAGATATTTCAGCAGCGAGATGATGCCGATGATGATGACGACGACGCGGGCAATCTGCTTGGCGCGCCCATCCAGCGGCAGCATGTTGATCAGATAGAGCACCAGAATGACGACGAGAAAGGTGATCAGGATACCGATGAGTACCGACACGGAAGTCCCCTTTGCTTGCGATGCCTGAATGACTTAGCGCATCGGTTGAGAACCGCTCTGGCCGCTTAAAGTTCCCGAATTTGGAACCCGGACCGCAAACTTTCGAATTTCTCTTTTAAAATCAGCTCGTTACTCGTCAGTATTAGTACGGTCCGGCATGCTTTCCAAGTCTTTACCGTTTTCCTTCCAAATGCGCGCAGATCTGGGGGAACACCATGTTGAATCGTCTGACCGTATCCGCGCTGCTGAAGATTGTCATACTCGTCACCTCGATCTCCGTGGTGGTCGGATTCTCGCTCAATGCCTGGGATGCCTGGGGCCGCCTGCAGGCGGCGAGCCACATGGCGCAAATCGCCGATGCTTCCGCCAACATGTTCAAGGCGATGCATAATCTGCGCACCGACCGCTCGACGACCAACCGGCTGCTCAATGGCGATGCGCCGATGGACGCCGACATCGAGAAATATCTGCGCAATATCCGCGACACCGAAATGCCGGCGATGAACGACGCGCTCGGCCTGCTCGGCGGCATCGAGTTCGCCCAGCAGGCGACGCTGGTGCCGGAATTCGACCGGGTGTTGAAGACGTTGACCGCGCTGCAGAAAGAGTTCTGGGAAGCGATGGCCAAGCCGAAGGCGGACCGCCGGCCCACGCTCGCCAAGGAATATATGGAGGCGACGGGCGCGATGCTGGCGACGCTCGACAGGCTGTCGGGCGCACTGGCCGCCGCGGTCAACCATCAGGATCCGACGATCGACCAGTTGCTGGCGATCAAGCAGGTCGCCTGGTTGCTGCGCAACACCGGCGGCGAAGCCTCGCTGATCGTGTCGAACGCGCTTGGCGCGAACAAGGTCGCGCCGGAAATCCTGGTCGCCTTCACCAAATTCAACGGCGGCGCCGAGGCGGCGTGGAGTGCCCTGGAGCTGACCGCCTCGGGCATGCAATTGCCGCCGGCAATCGCCAGCGCGATGGTGACAACCAAGACCGCTTACTTCGAGCCGTCCTATCTCGCCTTGCGTGAGCGGCTGTTGAAGCAGGTCTCCGCCGGAGAGAAGCCCGAGATGACGGCCAACCAGTGGACCCCGGTCACCGTCGGACGCCTCGGTGCGGCCGTCGCCGTGGCAGAAGGCGCACTCGACGCCGCCAAGCATCACGCCGCCTATCTTCGCTCCGCCGCCCAGCGCTCGCTGGTGATGCAACTCGCGTTGCTGGTCGGCGCGCTGGCGCTCGCGCTCGGCGCCCAGATGCTGGTTGCCCGCCGCGTCATCACCCCGCTGCATACCATGCGCGACGCCATGCTGAAGGTCGCCGCCGGCGACCTTCAGGTCGATAACGGCTATGCCGCGCGCAACGATGAAATCGGTGCGCTGGCAGGCGCGCTGGACACCTTCAAGCAGCAGGCGGCCGACAAGGTCCGGATCGAGGCGCAGGAGCGCGAACGCAACGCCGGCGCCACGGCGCGGCAGCAGGCGATCGAGAGCTATGTCGGCGAGTTCGAAAACATGGTTCGCAAGACGCTGAACGAGCTTGGCGATGCTTCCGGCCAGATGCGCACCACCTCGTCCGGCCTGTCGACGATCTCGCGCCAGACCAATGAACGCGTGCAGGTCGCCGAGAAGGCGTCCGGCGAGGCTTCGGCGAGCGTCGACACGGTGGCCGCGGCTTCCGAACAGCTCTCCTCCTCGATCAACGACATCAGCCAGCAGGCGGCGCACGCGGCCGGGATCGCCAGCCGCGCGGTCGGCCAGGCGCGCGATACCGACGGCACCGTTCAGGGGCTCGCCCAGTCGGCGGGCCGGATCGGCGAAGTGGTCGGCCTGATCAACACCATCGCCGCGCAGACCAACCTGCTCGCACTCAACGCCACGATCGAGGCCGCGCGCGCCGGCGAGGCTGGCCGCGGCTTCGCGGTGGTCGCCTCCGAAGTCAAATCGCTGGCGAGCCAGACCGCGAAGGC
>Ga0308175_100003257_pt1 | contig 11240 bp, 14 predicted proteins | sample PhyCR1_3_FD_203893 | JGI IMG/M metagenome (GOLD analysis project Ga0308175, IMG submission 203893) | Soil microbial communities from UC Gill Tract Community Farm, Albany, California, United States - DLSLS.C.R1 | ecosystem: Environmental > Terrestrial > Soil > Agricultural land | place: USA... | reverse complement strand
AGCCGCGATGGTAATCCACGATCCGTACTTCGTGAGCGTCCGCCCCCTGCCACTGAAAGATAAGGCGCCAACGCTCGTTGATTCGCACGCTGTAGTAACCCTGGAGGTCTCCCTTGAGGAGCTCAAGCCGGTTTCCAGGAGGTGAGCGGAGATCCTGCACGTCGCGAGAGGAGTTGAGCATATCGAGCTTCTGCAGCGCAGGCCGGAGAATCTCGGGCGGGTAGCGGCGGATCCTCTGGGTTTGCCGATTGTGGAAAAGGTCTTCCGTCGCTTTGTCGCCAAACGAGACGATCACCCTTACGCCCCCCCGGGGAGACTATACTGCTTTCCGGGAATCCGTGCAAGCCGGTAATCTCCTGGGTGTAGGGTCACCAAAGCGCCCCTGGTTACAGCTTATCCAGGTGGCTGGCACCCTTCTCTCCGGTCGAGCCCGTGCTCGGACAACTGCACTCGATGAATCAGATTCAGATCGAGTGGCTGTGCGACCTGGCCGAGCTCGGCGAGTGGTGGGTGCCCGCTACGACCGCGCTCGTCGCGCAGGGCGAGGCGAACGACCGGATGAGTAACCGGATCCTCAACCCACCCGGCTGGACCTGTGGCACCCCGCGCCCGATCTACGCGCCGCCGCCGTCCGACCCGTGCCCGCCGCCGAGGACGAGTTGCCAGGAGCCGTAGCGCAAATAAGCCCTGGCCGACACGCGCGGAACCGCTTCCGGGGCTTCCGGGAACGAAGTGCCATGCTCGCCGTGAAGAGGGGCGGCCCCAAAGGCCGCCCCCCATGGCACTTATCCAGTCGGCTGGCACCCGTCCCCCACCCTTCCCCTGCACCCTTCTTCCCTCCGCTGCCTTGACACTCTGCACGCGTAAAGGTACCTTGCCAAGTGTATATGGAGGCGCCTAAATGGCACGCATGAATGTAGTCTTCGATGACTCCCTTCTCGACGAAATGCGGCACCTCGTCCCAGCGCGGCAGCGAAGCGGGTTCATTGAGGATGCTGTGCGGGCGCGGCTTGCGCAGTTGAAGCAGATCAAGGCGGCCGAGGCCGCGGCGGGCGCGTGGAGCGGCGAGGACCGCGAGGATCCATCGCGAGAGATCGAGGCGGTCCGGCGCGCGTGGGAGGACCGGCAGCACCGGGTCTAGCCGGGCTCCTCCGATGGCCGACTTCCTGCTGGACTCGGACGTAGTGATCTGGCACCTTCGAGGGCGCGCCGAGGTGGTCGAGCTTGTCCTTACCCTGGTGAGGAGAGGCCGAGTCGGGCTGTCGGCGATCACACGGGCCGAGGTCCTCCTCGGGATGCGTGAGCCAGAGCGAGAGCTCACTCTCCGGTTTCTCGACAGTTGCGAGACGCTTCCCGTTGAGGCGGAGACGGCGGACCGTGCCGGCGAGATCTTCCGTAGCTTCAGAAGCCAGGGAATTACCCTGTCACTTCCCGACACCCTGATCGGAGCCACGGCGCTGCTCGCCTCGATCCCCCTCTATACCTGCAACCCCCGCCACTACCCCATGCCGGACTTGGATCTGCGCGCCGTGCCGATCTGAAGATAGTGGTGCTTATCCAGGCTTATCTGAGCGCCTGGCACCCCTTCTCCGGCGAGCACGGGCGGTCTAGGCCCTGCCCGATGATGGTCTATAGTACCGGTCATGGAGGAGGCCCCGCCGGGAATCGACTTCGAGGAGACCAAACGGATTCTCGTCGCGTTGGAGCGCGAAGGAGTCCGGTACGTCCTCATCGGCGCCATGGCCATGGCGGCACAGGGGTTGGTCCGCGCGACGCACGATCTGGATTTTTTCGTGTCGCCGGAACCCGGGAACGTGGATCGGCTGAAGAGGGCGTTCAAGGGCCTCTTCGACAACGACCCCAACATCGACGAGATCTCGGCGGAAGATCTGGCAGGCGACTATCCCGCCGTCGAGTACACTCCTCCACACGGTCGATACTCGGTTGACATCCTCTCCCGGCTCGGGGAGATGTTCAGCTATCCGGACATCGAGGCGGAGACCCTGACCACGGCTGAAGGCACCCAGATCTCCGTCGCGACCCCTCGGATGCTGTATAGGATGAAGCGGGATACTGTCCGACCGCAGGACAGGTTGGACGCTGAGGTGATCAAAGAGGAGTTCCATCTCGAGGAGGACTGATGCCGGTCCGTAAGTTTCGCTCCGTCGCCGACATGCCTGGGGCACAGCCGCGCACTCCTCTCGATCCGGAGAACCTCCGGCTCGCCTGCTCGCTCACGCAGCTCGCCTATTGGCTTCACCCCATGAAGCACGTTCCCGGCGTCCGGAAGTACCGGTCGGTCGAGGAAGCGTGGCAGGCTCGGAAGGAATGGGTGCGGAGCCAGCTCCGCCGGCCCGCTGGCCCGCTCGGCGAATAGCTTCGAGAGCGGCGCTTACCCAAGCGCCTGGCACCCTTTCCCTCTTATCCAGTCGGCTGGCACCCTTCCTCTCCTGATCTGCTACAGCGCATCGTCGAACCACTACCACCTCATCCTGTGGACCGAGACCGCGAAACGGCTGGCGGAATTCGCCGGCTATTTCAACTCCAACCTGGCCCGGGAGGTGGGGCGGCTCACTGACTGGACGGGCAAGGTCTGGGAGCGGCGCTACCAGGCGATCCCGATCAGCGGCGAGGAGGAGGCCCAAGTCGAGCGCTTCCGGTACGTCCTGGCCCACGGCGTCAAGGAGAATCTGGTGGCCTGCCTCCGGGAGTGGCCGGGGCTCCACTGCATCCGCCAGCTCGCGGACGGCGAGCCCCTCACCGGCACCTGGTACGACCGCACGCAACAGTACCTCGCCCGCCGAAAGGGGGAAGACGCCGACCCTCTCAAGCACACCCGGACCGAGGCCGTGATCTTCTCGCCGCTCCCCTGCTGGAAGCACTTGGCGCCGGAAGCCTACCGGGAGCGGGTCGCGAAGCTGGGCCTGGAGATTGAAGAGGAAGCCGCCGCGAAGCGGAAGCGGACGGGAGCCGAGCCGTTCGGCGCTGCGAAGATCCTGGCCCAGGCACCCTCGACCCGTCCCGAGCGGGTGAAGAAGTCGCCGGCCCCGCTCCTCCACGCGGCGAGCAAGTCGATGCGCCAGGTCTTTTACGAGGGCTTCGCTCTGTTCGTCGCCGCCTATCGCACGGCGGCGGAGAAGCTCCAGAGGGGAGATCCCAAGCCGGGCTTCCCGCTCGGCTGCTTCCCGCCGGCGTTGCCGTTCGTGGGTGGGTAGGCCAGACGCCGCGATTTCGGCTCGCAGACTGGTAGCTCGACCGCCTGAATGGAGGCGGAGTGGGAGAGGTGTATCTGGAGAGGCGTTTGGGTGTGAATTTCAGGAAAGCGATGTCGCCTGATCGAGGCTCAGGAGCGGCTTCGGGCTCTCTTCAGGGCCACTCTCAGAGGCTTGACCAGCGGGAAACGCCCTCCCGAGAGGACGATTTTCTCCAGATGCATGGCACTTCGGGGCGTAGGGAGAATACGAGCTTATCCAGGCAGCTGGCACCCTTCTGTGTGTGCTTAGGAGCTCTCCCTTTCCGGGGATGAATCTTCCCGCAACCACTTAAGATGAGCGCAAAGACCATCTAGATCAGGGAATAGAGAAGCCCTGTGAATACCATATCTATATAACGCTTTTTTAATTTCCCTTCGAGCGGAAGCCTTGATGATAATGCACTCTACGCCGTCCATGTCGACATTCAGAGGTTCGCTTGGAACCGGATGGATCGTGAAAGCTCCAGCTTGCACAATGAGTCGGCGTGTCACATAGCGCGGGAAATAATAGGAAACGGTAGATATCTCAAAGGGATCTGGATACCTCCTGGTGTCGAGCTGTTTGAGTTTGCTGTGTGCGTAAACAACGCTATCGTCTATAAACGAGTCATCTTCTACGGCGAAATAAGTGGCGGCAAGCGGGTTCAGTGTCCAATCTAGAAGTCGCGTGGGTAACCCGTGATGCTGGGCCAGCGTCAGCCAGTCCCAGTCGTCAAGCGGTGTAAATTCAAGACTTGGAATCGCTCGCTGCTTGAATGCCTCAAATAGAAATTCGCGTTCTTGTCGATATAGAGAGATCTGGCGATACCATTTTATTCGACCAATCGACGGTATCAAAGGATAATCGACAGACTTTACACCGCGGAAAATTGTGTCATTCGTTGAATGTTTTTCAAGGGCATCGTGAAGCTCGTTGAAGGAGGTGACTAGGACTGGTTGCATCGCGGATTCTTCTCCATGCGAATAACAGCCCAGGATTAGGGTTAGTTCGTTGGTTTTGTCCTTCCAAGACGATGCAGCGCCTCAGTTGACTCACGGTCAAGCCGAGGCGGTCTGGTCCCTACGCCGACCTCCCCAGATACGACTTGAGCTTCGGAGCCACGCTCCTCCGCACCAGGGAGCTCTGGGCCTGCCAGCGGTTGGCGTTGTCGAGATCCACCTGGAAGTGGGACTCGCGGCCTTCGAGGACGGCGATGGGGCGGCCGTCGCGGTAGAGGTATCCAAGCGCTCGGCCCCCCTTTCTCGCATAGAGCGCAGGGGTTCTACGGCGTTATACACCCGCCAGCGACCATCTCTTGGCGAGCTCCCGCATAGCCGGCTCGTGTTTGGGCCAATCATGCAGAACCGCCGGATCGAAATCCGCTCCGTTAGGCCAGACCAGCGTGTGGACCTCAGGGTCAATCATGACTCTGGCGAACATCACAGGATCGCGGAGGGGTCCGTAGATCTCCCCCTCGAGCACTGTCCCTAGGTCGATCTCTCTGGAGCTCTGGTCATCGAAGCCGACCCGCAGTCGATAGCCCCCGAGAGGCTCCACTGAGGTCACGCGGTAGATCGGGTGCTGCTCCATGACTCCTCCTTACCCCAAGGGTTCAATTTTAGCGGGTAAGCGACCTTCCTGCAAGAGCGCCCAATTCGTCAAGAGCTCCTGCTGGTGGAGCTCAGCCCAAGCCTCAACGAAACGTTGTTGCTGCCGCGGCAGCGATCCCGCGATCAGGTCGACCGAGTCAATCCCGTAAATCGCAACCTCCTGCTGGTAGTAGGCGTGAAAATGCGGCCGATGGTGAGGACCGCCCGCCTCAGCATACATGCGGATGATAATTCCGAAAAATCTCGCGATCTCGGGCACTTGGCCTCAATCTCCTATACGAGAACTCCGCAGGTGAAGGTTTCCTCGTGCCTCCTTGAGTTAGTGGCGAAAAAAGCCCAGCAACTCAACCGCTCCGAGAAACACGGTAACTACGGCCAGCCACCAAGTTGCAACGCCTAGAGCCTTCGTCGCCCATTCGAGGCCTTTGTGTGCTTCACTGAGATCGGTAGCGCTTCGGAGTTGGAAGTTCGAATGAAGCAGCTCGAAAAGGATCTTCGCGCGTTCCCAAGCTAGCGAGCCCGGCGTGCCCATAATCGCAACGCGAAAAGCCTCCTCCATCAAGTCAAGGAGGTCCCTCGTATCAGTCGGCATAGGCTCAGGCGGTATGGGATTCCCTAATGGGTCTCGTTGCAATTTCTTACGTTCTCTGGTCATGTGAAGCCTCCCTCTCGCGTCCAGTTGCGCCTCAATTCACCACCAGCCGAGTTGCTGAAGCATTCTGAATTTCCAGAGTACGCTCCAATAGGGCAGGATTTAATTTCCTTCTTACGACTAAGTCAGATCCAGCGGCCAGCTGGGCGGCTGCCGTCAGGCTTCCGCATTAGACTCCGGATGATCCGGCTCTATACCTCTCTGCTCGGAGACATCGCTCTGTCGAATGCAAAGCGCTCGCGTGCCGTCGAGTAGCTCAAGGAGACCAGTACGAATCCGGCCATTTTCGCTCTCTATCCTCCCGTGCCCTGTGGGGAAATACGACGTCGATCGAATGTCCGTCTTGTTCATTTGATAGCCTAAACTGCATGCCATAGCAAAAAGGAGGTCAACAAGGAGATCATCCCCCCGAGAAACCCAGATGTCAGGAGGCAACTGTGTGTTGAGGTGATGGAGATACGCTTTCCAGGCCTCAAGCACTGGCTTGCCTCGTCTGCCCATGCCTCGAAATTCGATGTCTATCATGTTGAGAGCCTGAACATGGTCCAGCGAGAGGCGGCTAGCGCGAGTTGCCATGAGCGTCTTGAATATCCACAAGCGCCGACCTCGCGCCTCTTTATGTTTTTGCAGGTACTCCGTGACCTGCACAGCGATCAGAGGAGATATCAGGATCGCAAGCATATATATCCAAAACTGGATCACGGTCATTGCGGTACCTCCGCAAAACTTCTGCTGATAAAGCCTGCTACGCCGACCGCCCCAAATAAGCCTTCAGCTTCGGAGCCACGCTCCTCTTGACCAACGTGCTCTGCGCCTGCCACCGGGTAGCGTTGTCCAGATCCACCAGGAACCGAGGCTCCCGCCCTTCGAGAACAGCAATAGGCAACCCGTCCCGATACAGCAAACGGTTACCCGCCAGCGCAGGAAGGCGATCCCCTGGCGTCGCGATGCCCACCAGGTTCAGCGGATCGGCGGCGCTTACGGAGACCAGGGTCCCCTTGCGCGGCTGCTTGCGGAGGGCGCGGAGTTGGCCTACGGCTTCGGTCAGGGCGTATTGCTCTCCTGAGAAGCCGTCCACGAAGCGGCCGCCTCGGATCTCTCCTCGCGCCTCCAGACGGCGGAAGACCTGGAGCAGGTCGCACCAGGGGGGGAGGAGCGTCTCCCTTTCCAGGAGCTTGCGGAAGACCACGCCGTAGCGGCGGAGCAGGGTCCAGGCCGCGGTCTCGACGGCGTCTCGCGAGGGGGACTCCACCCAGGGCTCTCCGGTGGGGTGGAGCAGCGACCAGCGGCCGGCGTTCTCCATGGCGAAGAGCGAGAGCCCTCCGACCCGAGCGGTCGACCGGCGGCGGGCGCTTGTGAGCCGAGGTGAGCTCATGGGATCAACCAGCGGGCTTCCTGCTGCAGAGTCCGCGCGAAGCGGCCGCCTTGTCGTACAAGGTGCTCCCACTCGGAGCGTGTATAGACGAGGAGCTCGGCTGGAACTGGAAGCGAGGTGAGGTCCCAGCCGAGGGAGCGCCGCTCGAAAGGGTCCGGCGACGATTCGACCACGGCGATCAGGTCAAGGTCACTGCCCACTCCGGCATCCCCCCGGGCGTAGGAGCCGAAGTAGCCGAGACGGAGGAGCCCAGGATGACGCTGCGCCTCCCGGGCAGACCATTCCGCCGCCCCCCGCTCCACCTCGCGGCGGTCAGGCCATCTGAGCACGGACGAACGCAAGGATCTCACCGGCATAACGGATCGCTTCCCCGCTTTGAATCTCTCCATAATGCTCGAACGGCGGACCTTCGGGGTGTCCGTTGGGATAACGCGTCCCGATGTAGAAGTTGTCGAGCACTTTTGCCCGTTCGATGAACGATCGATCCACCTCCATAGGCAGCTCGGTGAGCAGGCGCGCCACCACATGCCCCCAAGCCTCCTGGCCGTAGTGGAGGTGCAGGGCTTTAACCGCCTTCTCCGCCGCCTGTTGGGCTGCGAAGCAGGCCCACTCGTGGCGCTGGTCGGCGCGAGATGCACTCGCCTGCTCGAGGTCTCGCTCCGCCTGCATCAGCCAGTCTCGTGCGCGATTCACCGTGTCGTTTCCGGGCGAGACGCCCCTCCGTTCTTGAGAAGCATAACAGGCGCGGAGCGTTCTGGTTCGCAGAGCGGGACTTCTATGCCGACCTCCCCAAATACGCCTTCAGCTTCGGAGCCACGCTCCTCCGGACCAACGTGCTCTGGGCCTGCCAGCGGGTGGCGTTGTCGAGGTCCACCAGGAAGCGGGGCTCCCGCCCTTCGAGAACAGCAATAGGCAGCCCGTCGCGGTAGAGGAGACGGTTCCCCGCCAACGCCGGCAGGCGGTCCCCCGGCGTCGCGATGCCCACCAGGTTCAGGGGATCGGCGGCGCTTACGGAGACCAGCGTCCCCTTGCGGGGCTGCTTGCGGAGGGCGCGGAGCTGGCCCACGGCTTCGGTGAGGGCGTACTGCTCTCCCGAGAAGCCGTCCACGAAGCGGCCGCCGCGGATCTCGCCGCGGGCTTCCAGACGGCGGAAGACCTGGAGGAGGTCGCGCCAGGGGGGGAGCAGGGTCTCGCGCTCCAGGAGCTTGCGGAAGACCACGCCATAGCGGCGGAGCAGCGTCCAGGCCGCGGTCTCGACGGCGTCTCGCGAGGGGGATTCCACCCAGGGTTCTCCGGTGGGATGGAGCAGCGACCAGCGGCCGGCGTTCTCCATGCCGAAGAGCGAGAGACTGCCGCCGCCGCGACGGCCCGTGCGATCGACCGGCGGCCTTTTGTGGGCCGGAGTGAGGAGGGCGCGCAGGCCGGTGAAGCTGTCCGAGGTCACCAGGCCCCAGGCGACGAGCTCGGCGAGGGCCATCTCCAGTTGGGTGTGGAGGAGGCCGGCGCCGTGCGCGATCTCGCCGAAGAAGCAGGCGCCACGGCGCTGGAGCAGCTCGTAGACGGCCCGCGCTCCCGCCGAGAGGTCCAGGGTGGATGGATCGGCGGCCGGTGCGATCTCCCTCCAGAGGGGGAGGCCGTTGCGGGAGAGGAGGGCGAGGGGGGTGGCCCGCACCGGGCCGGAGCGCCGGGAGCCGTCGGAAGTGGGCGCGCCGCCGCGGCCCCAGACCCAGCGGCCGGCGAGGCAGAGGGCGTCGAGCCAGGCGGGGTCGTACTCCTTCATTCTCGCCGGCAGGATCTCCCCCTCCCAGGCGGAGGCCGCGGCCTCGAACCCCTCGAGCTGGCCGAGCAGGGCGTCCAGGCTCCCCGGGCCCTCGGCCCTTTCGTCGGGATCGACCCTCTGCCAGGCTAGGAGGAAGCGCAGGAAGTCGGCCTGCGAGACGGGCTGGATCTCCCTTCTCAGACGGTCCAGGGTGTAGCGGTGGACCCGCGCCAGGAGACGCCTTTCGCACCACTCCTCGCCTGAGACACCTGGGGTGAACCGGCCGCGGAAGACGAACCCCTCGTTTTCGAGGGCCGCCAGGGCGATCTCGACCATGCCGCGCTTCACTCCCACGCTCTCGGCGAGCGCCTCGGCCGTGACCGGTCCCAATCCTTCGAGACGGCCGCGCACGATCTCCACCAGCGCCGCCTCCGGCGCCCAATCGCGGGCGAAGCGGGGGGGCGCGGCGATCTCGGGCTCCAGGCGCAGCTTGGGATGGAGGGTCTGGAGCTGCGGCAGCCTTTCGGCGGCGATCCAGAGGCGGGGGCCGTTCGGAATCGTGGCCACCGTGGCCCGCTTGGCGCTGGCGAGGGCGTCGAAGAGGCGGTTCCAGCCGGAGAGGTCTCCTTCATCGATAGAAAGGAAGCCGAGGGTCAGCAGGGCGTCGTGGAGCTCGTCCGGGGTCTCGGCGTCGGGCCAGGCCTCGGCGCGCACGCGGACGATAGCGTCGGCGTCGAGGGCGCCCAGGTCCTTGGCGGTCTCGGGGTCGAGCCAGCGGCGCAGGGCCACGGCCTGGGTGCGGCGCTCCTCCAGGGGGGCGTCGTCCAGGAAGGCGTAGGGTTGGGCCTTGAGGATCTCGTGGGCGAGCGGCGAGGGCTCCACCACGTCGCGGGCGAGAGTCGTGATCTCCCCCGTCTCCATGCGGCGCAGCAGCCGCTCCAATCCCTCGATGTCCATCGCCTCTTCCAGGCAGTCGCGCAGGGTCTGCTCGATCAGCGGGTGGTCGGGGATCTCCCTTTCGCCCACGATGTTCTCCAGGCAGGCGAGCTGATCGGGGAAGACCACCGCCACCAGGTCCTCGGCCGCCTGCCGCAGCAGCGGCGCCGGCACCCGGCGGCCGCCGCGCTGGCGGGGGATGGCGAGCGCCCGGCCGGCGTTCCAGCGCCAGCGCACCCCGAAGAGGGGGGCGTCGAGCACCGCCTGGGTGAGCACGTCCTTGGCCGTGTTGGAGCTGAGGAAATGGAAGACGTCCTCCAGCGGGAAGCTGTGCGAGGGGCCGAGGGAGAGCACGATGGCGTCCTCGGTGGCCGCGGCCTGGAGCTCGAAGTTGAACGCGCGGCAGAAGCGCTTGCGCAGGGCCAGCCCCCAGGCCTTGTTCAGCCGGCTGCCGAAGGGGGCGTGGAGCACCAGGTGCTGGTCCCCCGCCTCGTCGAAGAAGCGCTCGGCCACCAGGGTGTCCTGCGAGGGCATGGCGCCCAGGGAGGCGACGGCGGCTGCCAGGTAGTCGACGATCTGGATGGCGGCGGCGGGCGGCAGCGCCAGCTCGTCCTCCAGCCAGGCGGCGGCCTCGGGCCGCGAGCCCTCCAGGACCCGCCGGACCACCTCCTCGCGCAGCCGCGAGACGGCGGTGGAGAGCTCCTCGGTGCGCGCCGGGGCCTCGCCCAGCCAGAAGGGGATGTTCGGCGGCTGACCCTTGGCGTCCTCCACCAGCACCCGCCCCTGCTCGACCTTGATGATCCGCCAGGAGGCGTTGCCGAGCTGGAAAACGTCCCCGGCCAGGCTCTCGACGGCGAAGTCCTCGTGGACGGTGCCGATGGTGGCGCCCGCGGGCTGGAGCACCACCTGGTAATCGGCGAGATCGGGGATGGCGCCGCCCGAGGTGATCGCCGTCAGCCGCGCCCCCTTGCGGGCCCGCAGCACGCCGTTGACCGCGTCCTGGTGGAGGTAGGCCCCGCGCCGGCCGCGCCGGGTGGTGAAGCCGGTCGCGAGCATCTCGACGATGTCGTCGAATTCCTTGCGCTCCAGGTTGCGGAACGGCCAGGCGCGGCGGACGATCTCGAACAGGCGGTCCTCGCCCATCTCTTCGGCGGCCACGGCGGCCACGATCTGCTGGGCCAGGATGTCGAGCGGCTTGTCCGGGATGATCAGGTGGTCGAGCTCCCCCCGGCGGACGGCGTCGACCAGGGCGGCGCACTCGACGAGCTCGTCGCGGGTGAGCGGGAAGATCCGCCCCTTGGGGAGGCCGCCCAGGTGGTGGCCGGAGCGGCCGACCCGCTGGAGGAGGGTGGCGATGGAGCGCGTCGAGCCGAGCTGGCAGACGAGGTCGACCGAGCCGATGTCGATCCCCAACTCCAGCGACGCGGTGGCTACGAGAGCGGAGAGCTCGCCGGCCTTGAGGCGGCGCTCGCTCTCCAGCCGATGCTCCTTGGAGAGGCTGCCGTGGTGGGAGGCCACCCGCTCGGGCCCGATGCGGTCGGCCAGGTGGCGGGTGACCCGCTCGGCCATCCGCCGGGTGTTGGTGAAGATCAGGGTTGTCCGGTGTTCGGCGATGAGAGCGGAGAGCCGGTCGTAGATCTCCGCCCAGACCTCCATCGGCATCACCGCCTCGAGC
>Ga0308175_100003256_pt1 | contig 11241 bp, 16 predicted proteins | sample PhyCR1_3_FD_203893 | JGI IMG/M metagenome (GOLD analysis project Ga0308175, IMG submission 203893) | Soil microbial communities from UC Gill Tract Community Farm, Albany, California, United States - DLSLS.C.R1 | ecosystem: Environmental > Terrestrial > Soil > Agricultural land | place: USA... | reverse complement strand
GGCGCCCTCGATCTTCAGCGGCGGCGCCGGCTCCTCGAGGTCGATCACGAGCGTGCGCTCCCCGCCGTAGCGCTCCTTCAGCTCAGCGATGCCGCCGTCCCAGATGAGCGTCCCGTGGTCGATCACGAGCAGGCGGTTGCACAACCGCTCGATGTCACCCAGGTCGTGCGTCGTCAGCATCACCGTGACACCGTCCTCGCGGTTGATCTCGACGAGGAAGTCGCGGACGCGCTGCTTCGCGACGACGTCGAGCCCGATGGTCGGCTCGTCGAGAAATAGCAGCTCGGGGCTGTGCAGCATCGCCGCCGTGAGCTCGCCGCGAATCCGCTGACCGAGCGACAGCTGGCGGACGGGTGTGTCGAGGAACGGGTCGAGCTCGAGCACGTCGCGGAACCGCGCCAGGTTCACGCGGTGGCGGTCGGCGGGGATGCGGTAGATGTGCCGCAGCAGGTCGAAAGAGTCGCGGAGCGGCAGGTCCCACCAGAGCTGGATCCGCTGACCGAACATGGCGCCGATCCGCCGTGCGAGCTCGATCCGTTTCCGCGAAGGCTCGAGCCCCGCGACCGAGATGCGCCCCGCCGTAGGCACCAGGATCCCGGTGAGCATCTTGATCGTGGTCGACTTTCCCGCGCCGTTCGGGCCGAGGTAGCCGAGCAGCTCACCGCGGTCGACGCGAAACGAGATCCCGTTGACGGCGTGAACCACATGACGCTCGCGGCGCAGTCGCCCCCGACGCACGACGAACTCCTTGCGGAGGTCTTCGACCTCGATCATCCGCCGGCGCTCCGGTAGTGACGAACCGCAAACCGCCAGACCAGCCCCGCGACGACGGCCGACGCCAGGGCGACGGCGGGCGAGCAGAACTCGAGGAAGCGCGGCAGTCCGAGCGGATCCGGCTTGCCGAGCACGTAGAGGGCGGGGAAGTAGCAGACGAACGCGAGTGGGATGACGAATCCGAGCAGCCGGCGCAGCCACGTCGCGTAGATGTCGAACGGGTATTGCGCCATCGACGTGCCCCCGTATGTGAACGCGTTCGTGAACTCGCCGCCGTCCGTCGTCCAGAACGCGATGCACGCGCCGACGACCCAGATCGACGAGAAGATCACGACCGCGCTGGGCATCGAGACGAGGAGGACGAGCACGCGGAGGACGGTCCAGTGGATCGCCAGCGTCGAAAGCGCGTACGCGAGCACGATCGACCCTTGGAGCACGCGGGCGATACGACGCAGCGCAAAATCGCCGGCAATCACCTGGAACAACGTGCCGCGCGGCCGCACCAGCAGGATGTCGAAGTTGCCGTCGCGGATCTTCTGCGGAAACTGGTCGAGCTGCCCGATCAGCATGTCGGTGACCGCGAACGTGATCGACGACAGTGCATAGAGGAACGCCACTTCGTGCACGTCCCACGCGTTGAGGCGCGGGACGTTTCGGAAGATCACCAGCACGACGAGGAAGTCGATGAACGAGATCCAGAACGAGCCGAACGCGTCGAGTGCGAACGACAGCCGGTACTGCAGCTGAGAGCGGATCTGCGCGCCGACGAGGCGTCGCCAGACGAGAACGGCGTCAACCACCCTGCACGACCACCTTTCGCGTCGCGCGCTGCAGCACAAGCTGCCCGATCGCAAGCAGGGCGACCGCCCAGAAGAGCTGGAGGGCGAGGACGCCGAGCAGCGCAGCGCCGTCCCGCTTGCCGAGCCAGATGTCGACCGGCGTCTGGATCACCGAGCCGAACGGCAGCGCGTAACAGAGGTCGCGCAACGCGGTCGGCATGAATCGCAATGGGATCGCCATCCCCGAGAAGAAGACGACGACCGTCGTCGCCAGCGTGACGACACCTCGAAAGTCGAGGAGCCAGAACGCGACCGAGTTGTAGATGAAACGGAACCCGAAGCTGACGACAACGGCGAGGGTCAGGCTGACGACGAACGCGACCGCGTCGAGCGGGGACGGGTACCGCAGCTCGAAGACGAGCGCGCCGAGGACGAACGGGGGGAGCCCGCGAAACAGGAAGTGGTACGGCGCCCGCCCGAGGTCGAAGGCGAGCCAGTAGCGCTGAGGGTTGAGCGGCCTCAGCAGGTCGGTGGTGATCGACCCGTCCCGGATCCGCCAGGCGAGCTCCCACCAGCTGAAGATGTAGACGGTCATGATCATCGACTGCGAGAGCCAGACGTACGTCACGGCGTCGGCCGCGTCGAACCCGCCCACATCGGTACGGCTGCGGTAGACCGCAAGCAGGATGTACGCGAGCAGGAACCCGAAGATGGTGTTGGTGAACGCCCCGGCGACGGTCGCCCACGGATAGGCGGCGTAGCGGCGCCAGCCGCGCTTCGCGATCTCCCAGTCAAGGCGCATGGCCGTCACTCTAGGATGGCGTCCCGATGAGCAGCACTCGTCCGGACCGGAACCTCGCGCTCGAGCTGGTGCGCGTCACGGAGGCGGCGGCGATGGGCGCCGGCCGCTGGATCGGCCGCGGCGACAAGAACGCCGCCGACCAGGCCGCCGTCGACGCGATGCGGGCGATGCTCGACACGGTCGCGATGACCGGGATCGTCGTGATCGGGGAGGGGGAGAAGGACGAGGCGCCGATGCTCTACAACGGCGAGGAGGTCGGCGAGGGGGGCGGGCCGGAGGTCGACGTCGCCGTCGACCCGCTCGAGGGCACGCGCCTCACCGCGCTCGGGCAACCGAATGCGATCGCCGTGATCGCGGCGGCGGAACGCGGCTCGCTGTTCTTTCCCGGCGCCGCGGTCTACATGGACAAGATCGCGGTCGGCGCCGACGCGATCCACGCGATCGACATCAACGCCTCACCCGCGGAGAACATCGCCGCGGTTGCGAAGGCGAAGGGACGGCGCGTGACCGACATCCGAGTCACGGTCCTGGAGCGCGACCGTCACGACGAGCTGATCGGTGAGCTGCGCGAAGCGGGTGCGCGCGTGAACCTGATCCGCGACGGTGACGTCGCGCCCGCGATCGCGGCCGCGCGGCCGGCGACCGGCGTCGACATGCTGTACGGCGTTGGCGGAACGCCGGAGGGCGTGATCTCCGCCTGTGCGCTCAAATGCGTCGGGGGCGGGATCCAGGCGAAGCTCTGGCCGCGAACGAGCGAGGAGCGACAGGCGCTCATCGACGGGGGGTACGACGTCGACCGCGTGCTCACGACGGAGGACCTCGTGCGGAGCGACAACGTGTTCGTCGCGGCGACCGGGGTAACTACTGGTGCGCTCCTGCGCGGTGTCCGGTACGTAAGGGACGGCGCGGTCACCGACTCGATCGTGATGCGCTCCCGCTCGGGCACCGTTCGCCGGATCGAAGCGCGACACCAATTGACCAAGCTGACGCAGTTCACGGGAAGGGAGTACTGATGGGGATCGATCACGAGGAATTGCGCACGACTGCGCGTGCGATCGTCGCTGACGGCCGCGGCATCCTGGCCGCAGACGAGAGCAGCGGCACGATCAAGAAGCGTTTCGACTCGATCGGGGTCGAGTCGACTGAAGAGAACCGCCGCGCCTATCGCGACCTGCTCTTCACGACGAGCGGCGTCGAGGAGTTCGTGAGCGGGGTGATCCTCTACGACGAGACGATTCGGCAGCGCAGCTCGGACGGTACGCCCTTTCCCGACCTGCTCCGGTCGAAGGGTGTGACTCCGGGGATCAAGGTCGACCTCGGAGCCAAGCCGCTGGCCCTCGCGACAGGCGAGACGATCACGGAAGGGCTCGACGGGCTACGGGAGCGGCTCGCGGAGTATCACGGCCTCGGCGCGCGGTTCGCGAAGTGGCGCGCGACGTACTCGATCGGGACCGCGACCCCGAGCGACTACTGCATCTGGACGAACGCCCACGCGCTCGCACGGTACGCCGCCCTCTGCCAGGAAGCCGGGATCGTGCCGGTCGTCGAGCCCGAGGTGCTGATGGACGGCGACCACACCATCGAGCAGTCCCGGCGCGTGACCGGCCGGGTGTTGCAGGCGGTGTATACCGAGCTGCACGATCAGCGCGTCGATCTCGCCGGCTCACTCCTGAAGCCGAACATGGTCCTCTCGGGGTACGACGCCTCGTCCCGTGCGGGCGTCGACGAGGTGGCCCGTGAAACGGTCGAGGTGCTCTTGAGCCACGTTCCGGCAGCGGTGCCGGGCGTCGTGTTCCTCTCAGGCGGACAGTCGGACGAGGACGCCACCGCGCACCTCGACGCGATGAACAGGCTCGGGCCGCACCCGTGGAAGCTGTCCTTCTCGTACGGGAGGGCCTTGCAGGCGCCTGCATTGAAGGCGTGGGGCGGAAAGCCGGACAATGTCGCTGCAGCCCAGAGGGCCTATTACCACCGGGCGGCGATGAACGCCGCGGCCTCGACCGGGATGTACAGCCCCGAACGCGAGCACGAGTTGTCGACCGCGTAGCACGCTCGAATCGCCTGACGTCGTACACTCGACCCATGCGGTCACGCTTTCTCCGGCTGCTCGAACGACTTGGGCTGCGCAAGCAACCTCCGCCGGACATCGGGGTGCGCGAGCCCCGGCGCCCGGTTCCGTCGGGGTCGAGCGGGGCGATCTCGCTCGAGCCGGACGATCGCTGAACATCACTAGAATCGCCGGCACGCGGGCGTAGCTCAGTTGGTAGAGCATCAGCTTCCCAAGCTGAGGGTCGTGGGTTCGAGCCCCATCGCCCGCTTGGCTCAACTGAGCCAAAAGAGAAGGCCCCGGCCCGCATTGCGGTTCACGGCCAAACCGTACGCGGCTGATGACGGGGGGAGAACCCGCCCAAACTTCGGCGGATTCGTAGGGTCAGATTGGGGGGAGAACCGCACGATGACGACTGAACCCGCACCCGAGCCGTATCCGCCGCCAGACGAGGGAACGATTCCGACACCGCCGCCCGACGAAGGCACAGTGCCGACGCCGGATCCCGTGCCCGACGATTCCGACTAGCGCTGAGCTGCTCGTCGCACGATCAGATAGGCGCGGAAGTTCTCATTCTCGGGCTCGACGACGTTCACGAGCTCATACCGTTCGTCAGCTCGGCGGGCAAGCGCCTCCCCGGTGGCGAAGGTGACCCGCGGCGAGATCAGAGGCCCGAGGTCCGCGCCGGTTGCTTCGTCCACGAGGCGATAGCGGTACATGCTCCAAACAACGCGCTTGAGGCAAACCGAGTTTCGGTCAGCGGACCCCGAGATGAACTGAAAATCCCGCTGGCTGTGAACGCGCCGTCTTAGCCGGCAGCGAGCCCGAGAAGTTCGACCGGAATCACGCATAGCCAGATGCCGGCGCTCGCCAGGGTCAGCAACCCAACCGCTGACAGCTCGAGGGTCGAGCGGACGAACGGCCGCGCAAGTCGGAGCGTCTCATTGCTTCTCGGGGACGCGAGTGCGACTGCCACGCCGACAACATCGGCGCTCTGTCCTGGGACTTGAGCACTGACATAGAGGTCTTACATAAAGCTTGCATTCGCAAGCACTGGATCGATCACGATGCGACCGCGGCAGCCACCCTCCACGGCCTCACGCAGCACTACCTTCCACTGGTGGGATGGTCCGAAGGGGGCGCAACGCGCCCCCTTCGCTTTTTATGAAACGGCGAACGCCCCTTGCGGGACGTTCGGTCTCCTCAGTCCACGGGCTTTCGCCTGGCGGGAGACGCCGACGCGATGAGGCGTCGGCCATGTCTGTGGCTTTACGCATCCGACATCGGCGTACGCGCTCGCCGGCCAATGCCCATTACGGGGGGCAGCGCCTGGCCGTGAGGCGTCCTTCCGCAACGAAGGTTCCTGTTTCGCGGCTCTCGGCGCCGGGAAACACTGCACCCATGACGTTCCTCGTGCTCATCGGGTTTCTCGTAGCTCTCGCGATCGTGTTCGTCGCGACGATCGGTCTCGGCCCACTGGCGATCATCCCGTTCGTCATCGCCATCCTTATCGGTGCCTGGTACCTCGTCGCGGTCGTGAGAAGCGGCGGAACACCGAGCGCGCCGGTACGCCGGACCGAAAAGGCTCGCCTGCTTGGCCCCGGTGGACCAGATGACCCCGAAGCCTGATCGCGAATCCTGGCGCGCGTCCAGCGGATAGCTCAAGACGGCTACGGCCACGCCCGCTTTCCGTCGGTGCCGGCAGGACCTTCGGACGGGTTCGCGGGCCTGTACGTCAAGTTCCGGTAAAAGTGAGTTGACTTCCGCGCGCGTTGGGCGCACGATCGATGGCAGGCGCCGGCAGGGAGAGCCGTCGTCGGATTCAAATTCGGGGAGAGGTCATATGGTTGTTCAGAGCGTTGCGGTCCCGAAGGTTTCGGGAAGCTCACGCGATCATGAGCATGGGGTCGAGCCGGAAGAGACCGCGGCGCCTCAGGGCGCGACCGGCCGCTCGTTCCACGGGCGGGTGCTGATCCCGCTGCTCGTCGCGACGCAGGTCGCGTGGCTCGGGGTACTCGGGTACGGCGTCGTCCGGGTCCTGCTCTAGGACGCGGCGTCCAGCTCGAGCTTCACGTCGACGCCCTCGGCGCGCTGAGCTGCTTCCCACGCGCGGAGACGGAGATAGAGCGCGAGCCGCATCGCGTCCTCGCGGTACGAGCCGAGCAGGCTGACTCTCACTTCGCATGAGCCGACAGGCTCCGCGGCGATGTCCGTGGCCGCGCTCAGATACGCAAGCAGGAGCCGCGTTGCAGCGTTGCTGTTGGTCCTGACGATCGTCATCAGCCGCAGACCGGTCCGGGGAAACCGGTCCAACTGACCTTGCCCGCTCGACCACTCCGCGACAATCGCCCGATCGGAGGAGACGCCGCGGCTTTACGCCGCCCGAACGTTCAGCCGTCGAAGTGGGGGCGAAGCCTCTCGGCCGTCCGCATCAAGTGCTCGGGGAGGACCTTCACATCGCCGAGCACCGGCATGAAGCTCGTGTCGCCGTTCCACCGCGGCACCACGTGCTGATGCACGTGCCCTTCGATCCCGGCTCCGGCGACGCGACCGATGTTCCAACCGAGGTTGAACCCGTGCGGCGCGTACTCCGCGCGAAGCGCCTCGATCCCGCGCGCCGCGAGTGCATGCACCTCCGTCGCCTCGGTGGGCGTCAACGCGCCGAAGGCGCCGAGGTGGCGATGCGGCGCGACGAGCAAGTGGCCCGACGCATACGGGAACTTGTTGAGCATCACGAGCGCTACCTCGCCGCGGTGAAGAAGCAGCTCCTCCTCGGGCTCGCAGAAGATGCAGCGGTCGAGCTCTTCGGTGTGCTCCACGTATTCGAGGCGCCACGGCGCCCAAAGTGGCTTGGGCATCGCACGAGCGTAGTCGCAGACGACAAAGGGGGAGCCGCTGCGGCGACGGCTCCCCCTCTGCGATCTTCGTCCGACGACCAGGAAGGCGAGTCCCTAAGCTCGCGACCCGACCGTGCACCTCGAGGGTGCCCGACGCGGCAGCGGTCCTAACTCACTCGTTCGAGTGATCTTTCAGAGCCAGCGCTTGTACCGGAAGAACACGAGCATGCCGGCGAGCGAGACGACCATCCCGACGAAGATCACCCAGAACGCCCACATCGTCTCGTAGCCCGGAAAGTGGACGTTCATCCCGAAGAAGCCGGTGATCAGCGTCAGCGGGAGCAGCACGACCGAGAACACGGTCAGGATCCGCAGGACGTCGTTCTGGCGGTGGCCGATCACCGATTCATTCGTGTCCTCGAGCGCCTCGACGACTTCCTTGTAGTTGTCGAGGATGTCCCAGATGCGCTCCGCCGCGTCGACGACGTCGTCGAAGTACAACTCCAGCTCTTCCGGCAGGAAGCGCTCGACGTGGCGCTCGAGCAGCCGCAGGGTCGAGCGCTCCGGCTTGATGATCTTCCGGTAGCTGATGATCTCCTGCTTGACGTTCGAGATGTCGCGCACGACCTCTTCGGAACGGCCCTCGAACACGTCGTCCTCGAGCGAATCGAGCTTGTGCCCGATCTTGTCGAGGATCGGGAAGCAGTAGTCGAACAGGTCGTCGAGCACCTCGTACAGCAGCCGCCCGGAGCCCTTCGAAAAGAGGTCCTCGCGGAAGCGCTCGTCGTCGCGGCAGCGCTCGAAGAGGCGTGTCACCGGCAAGAGCTCGACGGCGGGAAGCGTGATGAGGTAGTCGGGTCCCACGAAGATGTCGAGTTCGGCCGCGTTGAGCCGCTGGATCGACCGGTCGTAGACCGGGAAATGGAGGACGCCGAAGAGGTAGCCCTCGTCGGCGTAGTCGTCGATCTTCGGGCGCTGGCGCTTCGACATCACGTCCTCGACGTCGAGCGGATGCCAACCGAAGCGGTCGGCGAGCTCCTGCGCCGCGTCGAGCGACGGGCCGTCGAGGTGGATCCAGGTCAGGCCTGCGGCAGTGAGCTCAGCCGGCCGGGCAGGCGGAGCCGCCACGGCCATGGCCGTGTCCCTCGTGCGCGCACGCCGGATGCGAGGCAGGCTCGGCATCGGTACTGAGCGGGTCCTCGAGCACGGGAATCACTGGCATATTCGGCATTCTACCGCGGTTTCCCGCTCGATCGGCGAGTCCGGGGCTATCGTCGCCGTATGCAGCCCCGCTGGTGGACCCTGCGCCCCGCGCAGAGCCTCAAGCCCGCGAGCTACGTCTGCCCGTTCTGCGACACGATGCTGCATGCGACCAGCGAGCACGCGCTGGTCGTGCCCGAGGGCGACGTGTCGAGGCGCCGGCACGCGCACATGGAGTGCGTCGTCGCAGAGCGCCGTGCCGGTCGGCTCGTCACCGAGGACGAATGGCGCCGGCGGCGCTAGGCGAAGTTGAGCAACGCAATCGCGGCGAACACAAGACCGGCGACCGCATAGAGACCAACCGACGCGCCGCGCCCGCCGACGCGCCAGGCCACCGTCGCGGCGATCGTGGTGATCACGCAGGCGAAGACGTCGACGACTCCGACCACGATCTGCAGTGCGCGCACCCCCGTGAAGTAGATGCCGAGCGAGACGGCAGCCACGATCGCGAGCTGAATCGCCTCGCGCCTGAGCGTCTTCGGGTTGAGCGTGCTCTCGGGACGGAATGCCATCGCGGCGAGAGGCTACCCTGGTGCCCGATGGACTGGGGACTGTTCCATGCGATCAACGGGCTCGGCCGGAACGACGACGGGCTGCAGGACACCGCGCTCGCCTACAACGCGGTCGCGATCTTCGCGATCGTCGGCATCGCCGGCTTCCTGTGGTTCCTCGCGCGGCCGCACGGGCCGCTGAAGGCGAAGCTCGCAGCGGTGTCGGCGGCGGCCGCTGTTCTGCTGGGCCTACTGTTCAACGTGGTCGCCGGCTCGTTGTGGCATCACGACCGTCCGTTCGTCGACCACCCACACAACGTGGTGCTGCTCGTGCATCACGCCGCGGACAACTCGTTCCCGAGCGACCACTCGACGGTTGCGTTCGCGGCGGCGTTCGCCGTGCTCATGTTCTACCGCCGCCTCGGTGCACTCTTGGTGCTCGCTGCGATCGGCGTCGCCCTCGCGCGCGTGCTCCTCGGAGTGCACTACCCCGTCGACGTCGCCGCGAGCGCGTTGATCGGTGCGGTGTCGGCTGCGATCGTCACCACCGCAGGCCGTTCGTCCGTCCACTGGTTCGTGCGGCAGGGGAGCAGGCTGTCGGATCCGGTCGTGGCGGCGGCGCGCGGCCTCGTTTCGCGGACCTAGCGGAACGGGCATCAGGTCCCCCTACGACAGAAAGGGGTCCTGATGAGCACCGACGAAGCGAAAGGCCGCATCAAGGAAGCGGCCGGCGACCTGACCGACGACGAAGACCTGAAGCGTGAGGGCCAGACCGATCAGGTCATCGGGAACATCAAGAAGCGCGTCGACGACGCCGGCGACAAGGTGAAGGACGCAGTCACGTCGGACGACGACTGAGGTGGGCGGTGAGCCGGGGGCCGCACCGCGGCTCCCGGCTACCGGGCGGCGGCCGACGGCGCCGCGCGAACGTGCATCCGCCGCCCGTGGCTTCCATGGACGCTCAGGATCTCGACCGGCTCGTCGTCAGCCGGGCCGAACCAGTGGGGCACGCGGCAATGCCCGTCAGCGTGATGCCGCGGCGGGTGCGCAGGCGCTTCAGGCGCGGCCCCACCTGGGCGAGGACGTCCGGGATCGCAGACCCGTGCTCCACGGGCGCACGCTACTGAGCGTTCCCAGAAACAGCAACGAAAGTGGCGCCGACACCGCCTCTCCGGCATCGTCGCGGCCATGGATGACACACGGTATGACGTGGTAGTGATCGGAGGCGGCGCGGCCGGTCTTGCTGCCGCGCTGGTGCTGGGGCGCGCGCGGCGACGGGTCGTTGTCGTCGACGGCGGCGCTCCACGCAACGCACCTGCGCAGCACATGCACGGCTTTCTCTCCCGCGACGGGATGCCGCCGGCCGATCTCCTTCTCGCCGGCCGCGAAGAAGCGGCTGGGTACGGCGTCGAACTCGTCGACGGGCACGTCGCCTCGATCGAGGCCGGCTTCGCGGTCGCACTCGAGGACGGCGAGCTGCTGGAGGCGAGACGGATCCTGATCGCGACCGGAGCGGTCGACGACCTGCCGTCGATTCCAGGGCTCCGGGAACGCTGGGGCAAAGACTTCCTGCACTGTCCCTACTGCCACGGCTGGGAAGTGCGTGACCAGCCGCTCGGGGTGCTCGGCACCGGTACGAGCTCTGTCGAGCACGCACAACTCATCCGGCAGTGGTCGGATGACGTCACCTTCTTCGCCCACAGCTACGAGCTCACAGACGTGGACCGCGCGCAACTCGACGCCCGCGGGATCCTGGTGGTCGACGGTGAGGTCGGAGGCCTCGCCGTGCAAGACGATCACCTGACGGGTGTCGTGCTCGCCGACGGTCGAATCGTCGAGCGAGCCGCCCTGTTCATCCGGCCCGACATCCGTCCTCGGCGGGACGGCCTCGCCGAGCGCCTCGGCTGCGAGGTCGATGAGCTCGGATTCATCCGCGTCGACGGCGCGGGACGAACGAGCCTCCCCGGTGTCTGGGCCGCCGGCAATGCGGCCGACCCTCGCGCACAGGTGATCACGGCGGCGGGCCAAGGATCGACCGCGGCGATCTCCATCAACGCGGACCTCGTCCAAGAAGACGTTCGAATGTCAGTCATCCGAAAGGAGCCCTAAATGCGCAACGCTCGCGAACCCGCCGACCTCAGGTGCCCATCGTGATCTACGGATTGATGCCGCACCTGCACCGACTCCGTGTGCGGCTCTTGTCGAACTAGTCGCGGAGCACGTCAAGGAGTAGCTTCGGCACCGAGGACGG
>Ga0308175_100003255_pt1 | contig 11242 bp, 8 predicted proteins | sample PhyCR1_3_FD_203893 | JGI IMG/M metagenome (GOLD analysis project Ga0308175, IMG submission 203893) | Soil microbial communities from UC Gill Tract Community Farm, Albany, California, United States - DLSLS.C.R1 | ecosystem: Environmental > Terrestrial > Soil > Agricultural land | place: USA... | reverse complement strand
CGGGGCACCACGCGGACGATCGCGTAGTCAAACGAGCTGAGCGCGGGCACGCGCCGCCTCCTCCTCGAACAGGGGCGCCGCTTCCAGGCGCCGGGTCAGGAACTCCACGTATCCCGCCCGCCGGACAGCCGGATCGGCGCCGGGATCGGCCGACAGCCAGCCCTCCGGGATCTGCCCGACGATCTCCCTGAGCAGGGCCTCAGTCAAGAGCGGGCGCAGGCGGCGGCCGGCCTCTTCGATGTCCCCGGCCCAGGGGAGGAGCACGTGGTCGCGGATGGCGGGGAAGCGGCTGACGGCCATGCGGTCCAGGTCCTGCCAGTTGTGGTGGAAGTAGAGCGCGGCCCCGTGATCGATCAGATAGAGCGCCTTGTGCCACCAGAGGAGGTTGGGGTTGCGCGCCGTGCGGTCGACGTTGGTGACGAAGGCGTCGAACCAGACCGTGGCCGCGGCGAGCCCTGAGTCGACGGGCTCGCCGGCGGCGGCGTCGAAGGTGGCGGAGCCGGGGAGGTAGTCGAGGCCCAGGTTCACCCCCACGCTGGCCTTGAGCAGGTCGCGGATCTCGGGGTCCTCCTCGTTGCGGCCGAGCGCCGGATCGACCTCCACGAGGACGAGCTCGGGCACGGGGAGGCCCAGGGCGCGGCCGATCTCGCCGGCGATGAGCTCGGCCACCAGCGCCAGCGGCCCCTGCCCGGCGCCGCGGAACTTGAGCACGTACATCCCGAGGTCGTCCGCCTCCACGATGGCGGGCAGCGAGCCCCCTTCGCGGAGGGGGGTGACGTAGCGGGTGGCGCGGACGGTGCGTGGCATGGGCGGGCGGAATCCTATCGCAGGGTGGCTGTCCTTGCGCGGCCGGGCGGGGCGTGCGAGAATTTGATGTCAATCCTGTCAAGAAATCTGAAAAGAGACGGCTTCAGGAGGACAGGCACGATGAACGCGTCTCCCCAGGGCAGCGAGCTTCAGCAGGAGGTCGTGCCTTTCCGGGCCGGCGACGGCTTCGCCTGCAACCTCATCCACGTGCGGGGGCCGCAGCCCCCCACCAAGGGGCCGGTCCTCCTGGTGCACGGCGCCGGGGTGCGGGCCAACCTTTTCCGCGCCCCGGTCCAGACCACCCTGGTCGACTTCCTGACCGCCGCGGGGTACGACGTCTGGCTGGAGAACTGGCGGGCCAGCATCGACCTGACGCCGAACCCCTGGACGCTCGACGAGGCGGCCGTCTACGATCATCCGGAAGCGGTGAAGACGATCGTCCGCGCAACCGGCAGCGACACCGTCAAGGCGGTGATCCATTGCCAGGGCTCGACCAGCTTCATGATGTCGGCCGTGGCCGGCCTGGTGCCGCAGGTGAAGACGATCGTCAGCAACGCGGTGTCGCTGCACCCCGTCGTCCCCGAGGTCACCAAATTCAAGATCCGGCTGTCGGTGCCGGTGCTGCGGCTGCTCACCCCCTATCTCGATCCGCAGTGGGGGCTCTACGCGCCGACGCTCACCGCCAAGGCGATCAATTCGATGGTCCGCCTCACGCACCACGAATGCAACAATCCGGTCTGCAAGATGGTCAGCTTCACCTACGGCACCGGCTTCCCGGCGCTGTGGAGCCACCGGAACCTGAACGATCAGACCCACGAATGGATCAAGCAGGAGTTCGCCAAGGTGCCGCTCACCTTCTTCACCCAGATGGTGCGCTGCATCAACGAGGGGCATCTGATCGCGGTCTCCGGCCTCAAGGAGCTGCCGCGCGACTTCGTGGCCCAGCCGCCACAGACCGACGCCCGCTTCGCCTTCCTCGCCGGCGCGAACAATCTCTGCTTCCTGCCGCAGAGCCAGATCAGGACGTTCGAATTCTTCGAGGCGCAGCGGAAGAATTATCACAGCCTGCATGTGCTGCCCAACTACGGGCACCTGGACGTGTTCATCGGCAAGGACGCGGCGCGCGACAACTTCGCGCTCATCCTCGCCGAGCTCGACAAAGCCAACTGAAACTCACGACAGACGGGAGGCGCGATGGGAATGCCACGTCGGTTGAAGAGACAGGCCGGACGCTGGGCCCTGGTGGACGACATACCGTTCCAGATGCCCGTGGAGTGCAAGAATTCGCCGGCTCTGTTCGCCGTGTTCCCCATCAACGCCGACAAGGCGCGGGCGCTGATCCCGGGCAATGAGATCCACCCCTTCCGCCTGTGGAACAAGGGGCTGCTGGTGGTCAGCGTGATCGATTACCTGAACACCAACATCGGCAAATACATCGAGTTCAGCATCGCCATCGCCTGCACCCACGGCTCGTCGCCGGCCCCCCGCCTGCTGCCCGGCATCTTCATGAAGCATTACGGCACCGGTCAGTGGGTCTTCGACCTGCCGGTCAGCACCGAGGTCTCGGTGAAGGGGGGCAAGGGGATCTGGGGGATGCCCAAGCACCAGGCGAATCTCAATTATGTGATCACCGACACCACCGTCAGCAGCCAGTACGACCTCGACGGGCAGCTCGCGTTCAGGATCGAGATCGACCGGCCCAGGAGCGCCTGGGTCCCGATCAACCTGGGAGCGGGCAACTACTGCGCCTTCCGCGGCATGCTGATGAAGTCCGACGTCTATTTCCGCGGCAAGCTGGGATTCAACCTGCTCAAGAAGGGGTCCGGCCGCATCCTGATCGGCGACCATCCGCGCGTGCAGCCGCTCAAGACCCTGGAGATCGCGCCCGATCCGATCTTCACCGCTTTCATCCCCGAGGCCAACGGCGTGCTCGACGATCACGTCGAGAGCTGGTTCCTGAGCTTCGATCAGTTGCCCAAGGTGGCGCCGGAAGGCATGGAGAGCGTGGTCAATCTGGGCCAGGGCCAGGAGTGGCTGGCGCCGCCCAAGCCGCTGGCGCCGAGCGCATCGGCAACGGCGAGACCCTCCACGACCACGTAATTCGGACGTTTCTTCCTCGGAGCTGTGGGACACTTACGTCAAGAAATCTGGAGAGTGAGGCGGCCATGGACTTCGACGTCATCGTGATCGGCAGCGGATTCGGCGGCGCCATCAGCGGCTGCCGCCTGGCGGAGGCGGGCTACAAGGTGCTGATCCTGGAGCGGGGGCGGCGGTGGGACAAGACCACCTACCCCCGCCGGCCGGGGGATGCCTGGACCTGGGACAACGAGCATCCGGAGACGCACAACGGCTGGCTCGACCTGCGGCTCTTCCCCCACATGGGGGTGGCGCAGGGCGCGGCCGTGGGGGGCGGCTCGCTGATCTACGCCAACATCTCCTGCGAGGCGCCGGCCGCGGTCTTCGAGGCCGGCTGGCCCCAGGAGATCACCTACGCCGAGCTCAAGCCCCACTACGACACGGTGGCCAAATTCATGAACGTGCAGAAGGTGCCCGCCAACCAGTGGACCGAGCGCATGCGGCTGATGAAGAAGGGGGCCGAGGCGATCGGCCACGGCGACCGCTTCAAGCAACTGGAGCTGGCGGTGTCGTTCGATCCCGACTGGACCTATCAGCAGGACGACCCCCATAACGTGAGCAAGGCCAAGACGTTCACCAACGCGCAGGGGGTCGAGCAGGGGACCTGCGTGCATCTGGGCAACTGCGACATCGGCTGCGACGTCTACGCCAAGAACACGCTCGACCGCAATTACATCCCCTGGGCGGAGAAGCATGGCGCCGAGGTGCGCGAGCTCCACCTGGTTAGCAACGTCGAGCCGGTGGACGGGGGCTACCGTGTCTCCTACGACCAACTGAAGAACGGCGGCCGGGTGCCGGGCAGCCAGACGGCGCGGATCGTCATCGTGGCGGCGGGCTCGCTCGGCTCGACCGAGCTGCTGCTCCGCTGCCGCGACCTGACGCGCAGCCTGCCCGACGTCAGCCCATTCCTGGGGCACGACTGGAGCAGCAACGGCGACTTCCTGACCCCCGCCTTCTACCCCCTCGACCACCACGTCGATCCCTCGGTGGGACCGACCATCGCCAGCGCCATCGACTTCCTGGACCGCAGCCAGGAGGGGCAGTCGTTCTGGATCGAGGACGGCGGGTTCCCCAACCTGCTGGGCGACTTCATCCGGGCGTACGACCGCATCGGCACGGGGGTGCAGGCGAAGCTGGTGATCGATTCCATCCGCCACGCTTTCACCGGCGTCGAGCCGTTCCACAACGTGATGCCCTGGTTCGCGCAGGGGGTGGACGCCGCCAACGGCCAATTCACTCTGGAGACGGCGCCCTTCTCCGGCGAGCGCAAGCTGCACCTGAATTGGGACATCACCCGCTCCCGCGACGCCATCGACGCCATCGTCAACATGCACCTGAAGCTCGCCCACGCCACCGGCGGCACCCCGGTGGTGCCGCCACCTGGACCCTGCTCCACTCCCTGGTCACGCCGCACCCGCTGGGCGGCTGCTGCCTGGGGGACACGCGCGACCACGGGGTGGTGGACCACAAGGGGGAGGTCTTCGGCTACCGCAACCTCTACGTCTGCGACGGCGCGGTGATCCCGGAGGCCCTGGGGGTCAACCCCTCGCGCACCATCGGCGCCCTGGCCGAGCGCACGGCGGCGATTTTGAAGAGCGAGGGGCGGTAGATCTCCGGATGACGTAAAATGATTCCCGCTCCTCGCGATTCCGGGAGACCTCCCGGCGCGGAAAGCGGGAACCATGAGCAAGCGGCCTTTCGACATCGACTTAGCGATGGAGCGGATCGGCGAGGCGGTCCGGCCGTTCCCGAAGGCGGCGCTGTTCGAGCTGGCGGACGAGGGATTCGGCTCGGTTTTCGAGATCCTGATCGCCTGCATTATCTCCATCCGTACCCGCGACGAGACTACCCTGGTCTGCGCGCGGCGCCTCTTCGAGCTCGCCCGCACCCCGGAGGCGATGAGGCGGCTCTCGCCTGAGCGGATCGACGAGACGATCGGCGCCAGCACCTTCCACGAGCCCAAGGCGCGGCAGATCCGCGAGATTTCCCGGCGGATCGTGGCGGACCACGGCGGCGAGCTCCCCTGTGAAGACGAGGTGCTGGTCTCGTTTCCGGGCGTCGGACCCAAATGCGCCAACCTCGTATTGGGCATCGCCTGCGGGGAGGCGCGGATCGGGGTGGACGTCCACGTCCATCGGGTCACCAACCGCTGGGGGTACGTGGCGGAGGCCACGCCGGAGAAGACCATGGCGGCCCTGGAGGCGAAGCTCCCCAAGGCCTACTGGGTGGAGATCAACCGCCTCTTGGTCCCCTTTGGCAAGCATGTCTGCACGGGCGTGCGCCCGAAGTGCTCGGCCTGCCCGGTGCTCGACATGTGCCGGCAGGCGGGGGTGGGGGAGCACAGATGAGAGGCCTCTGATAGACTTCTTACGTCCAGAGACACCGTCATCCCGTGACTTTCCACCGAATCCAGCGTGCTGCGCGAGATCCACGTCCGTAACCTGGCCGTCCTGGCCGAAGCCTCCGTCGAGCTCGGGGCGGGGTTCAACGTCCTGTCGGGCGAGACCGGTGCCGGCAAGTCGATCGTCGTCGACTCGCTCTCGCTGCTGGCGGGGGCCCGGGCCAGCGTCGAGATGGTGCGCACGGGGGCCGAGGCGCTCACCGTCTCCGGGGTCTTCGAGCCCGAGGGGGAGGGGTGGCGGCCGGTGCTGGAGGAGGCAGGGCTGGAGGCGGAAGGGGCCGAGGTGCTGGTGCGGCGGGAGATTGGCCGCAGCGGGCGCAACCGGGTCTTCGTCAACGACCAGCCGACCACCCTGCGCCTGCTCGCGGACCTCGCCCCCTATCTCCTCCGGATCCACGGCCAGCGCGACGAGCTGGGGCTGATCGAGCCCGACCTCCAGCGGGCCATGCTCGACCGCAGCGGCGGTCCGGACGCCCAGCCGCTCCTCGACCGGGTGGCCGCGGCTTTCGAGCAGCACGCCAGGCTGGCCGAGCGGCTGGAGCGCCTGTCGGGGGACGACCGCATGCGCCGCGAGCGGATCGACCTCCTCCGCTTCCAGGCCTCGGAGATCGACGCCGCCAAGCTGCGCGCGGGCGAGGAGGTGGAGCTCAAGGCCGAGCGCGACGTCCTGCGCAACGCCGAGGCGATCACCCGCGCCCTCGGCACCGCCTTCGCCCTCCTCTTTGAAGAGGAAGGGGCGGCCGTCGAGCGGATCGGCAAAGCCGGCTCGCTGCTGGCCGAGGTCGAGGCCTGGGAGCCGCAGGCGGTGGCCTGGGGGGCGGAGCTGGAGGAGGCGCGCATCCGCCTGACCGAGACCGCCCGCTCCCTCCAGCACCGGCTCGACGGCCTGGAGGCCGATCCCGCCCGGCTCGACTTCATTGAGGAGAGGCTCGCCACCATCGAGCGCCTCTGCCGCAAGCATGGCGGGGATTCCGGGGCCGTCCTCGCCCGGCGGGCCGAGATCGAGGCCGAGCTGGCCGAGCTCGAAGGGGACGCCGAGAACCGCGACGAGCTCGAGGGGAAGGTCGCCGCCGCCCTCGCCGCGTACCGGGAGGCGGCGCTGGCGCTCTCGAAGGCGCGCGAGGCCTGGGGGAAGGCCCTGACCGAACGGATCGAAGGGGAGCTCAAGGACCTCGGGCTCGCCCGCGCCCGCCTCTCCGTGGCGCTGGAGCGCCGCCGCCGGGCCGGCAGCCCTCTAATAATTGATGGCGAGGAGACCGACTTCGGCCGCGACGGCGTCGATCAGGTCGTCTTCCTCTTCGCGCCGAACCCGGGGGAGCCGCCGCGTCCGCTCGCCCGTATCGCCTCGGGCGGCGAGCTGTCGCGCATCCATCTCGCCCTGCAGCTCGCCACGCGCGGGGAGTCGGCTCATCCGACGCTGGTCTTCGACGAGGTGGACACCGGGATCGGCGGCGCCGAGGCGGCCGCCCTGGGGGCCAAGCTCCAGCGCCTCGCCAAGGGGGGGCAGATCCTCGCCGTCACCCATCTGCCGCAGGTGGCGAGCCACGGCGACCTCCACTTCAAGGTCAGCAAGAAGGTGGACGGCGGCCGCACCAGCGTGAAGGTGGAGGAGCTGGAGGGGAAGGCCCGCGTCGAGGAGGTGGCCCGCATGCTGGCCGGCAAGCAGATCACCGACACCTCCCTCTCCCACGCACGGGAGCTGATCGCGGGCGCGGCGCGGAAGCGGAAGTGAGAGCTCCTTCCGATTTCCTCTCCCGGTTGGGGAGCGCCCAATGTCCCGGAAAGTGACCCTCTTCCATTTCGGCGACCCCCTCCCCCCTCTCCGCGATCTCCTCGCCCGGGGGGGCATCGTCGCCTTCCCCACGGAATCCAGCTATGGGCTGGGGGTCGATCCCTGGAACGCGGCGGGGGTGGAGGCGATCTATCGCATCAAGGAGAGGGAGGCGGGCAAGCCGCTGCCGGTGGTCGTCGCCGGCCGCGACCAGCTCGCCGGTTTGGGGATCGATCCCGATCTGAATATAGTGAAGCGCCTTTTCGCCTTCTGGCCGGCGCCGCTGACCGCGGTGCTGCCGGTCGCGCGGCCGCTGCCGGCCTCGGCCGGGACGCGGACCCTGGCGGTGCGGGTGCCGGACCATGAGCCGCTGCGGGAGCTGCTCGCCGCCCTCGGCCACGGCCTGACGGCGACGAGCGCCAACCGCGGCGGCGAGGCGCCGATTGTCGATCCGGCGGCGCTCGCGGACCTGCTGGCGGGCGAGGACGCGATGGTGGTGGACGGTGGCGTGCTCCCGGGTGGGCCCCCTTCGACCCTGGTGGCAATAGAAGGGGATCGGGTCGTGGTTCTACGATCAGGGAGATTTCCCGCCGAGCGTCTCGAGGAGGATCTCCGCCCCACGGAGGAAGAAGGATGAAGCACCTGACTCTTGGACTTTCGACCCGCGCGGCGCTCCTGCTGGCCGCCCTTTGCCTGGGCGTGCTCCCGGCCGTCGCCGCCACCCATCCGGCCAGCGCCGGCAGCCCGGACGCCACCGCGGCCACGGGTATCCCGGCGGGCGCGCTGCCCACGATCTCCCTTTCGGAGATCCAGCGCGGCCAGCGGGGCTACGGCCTCTCGGTCTTCAGTGGCACCGAGCCCGAGCGCTTCGACGTCGAGGTGATCGGCATCATGCGCAACGTCAGCCCGGAGGTGAGCTACATCCTGGCCCGCCTCACCGGCAAGGGGCTGGAGAAGAGCGGGGTGGCCGGCGGCATGAGCGGCAGCCCGGTCTTCCTCGACGGCAAGCTGGCGGGCGCGGTGGCCTTCAGTTGGCCCTTCACCAACGAGGCGATCGCCGGCATCACGCCGATCGGCTCGATGCGGCAGCTCTCGGGCTTCCGGCCGATCCCAGTCTCGCCGCCCCCTCCCGAGGTCAAGCTCTCGGACATCCTCACCAACCATCTCCCCCAGGATCTGATCGCGACCCAATTCGCGCGCCTCCTCCCGCGCTTCGTCGACGGCGCCGCGCCCGCCGTCCAGTGGACCGCCACCGGATTCGGCGAAAAATCCACCGGCATGCTGCGGCAGGTGCTGGGGAGCGTCTCCTCAGGGGGTAAGGCCGCCCCGGGGGCGGTGCCGGACGACCTGACGCCCGGCAAGGCGGTCAACGTGGTGCTGGTGGACGGCGACTTCCAACTCGCGGCCAACGGCACGGTGACCGACCGCTACGGGGACCAGGTCCTCGCCTTCGGCCACCCCTTCCTGGGGCTGGGGCCGGTGCGCGTACCCATGGCCACCGCCGAGGTGGTGACCGTGCTGTCGAGCACCAACAGCTCGTTCAAGATCGCGAACACCGGCCGGATTGTCGGCGCCTTCGAGCAGGACCGCAAGACGGGCATCCAGGGGCGGATCGGCGCCGAGGCCCCCATGGTGCCGATGGTGGTGCGGGTCAAGACCGAGCGGCCGCGCGAGTACCGCATGCGGCTCGCGGCCCTGCCCGAGTTCATGCCCCTGCTGGTGGGGAGCGGCGTGATCGCGGGCCTGGAGGCGGCCAGCTACACGACCGGCTCGCAGAGCCTGGACATGGCGGCCCACCTCCGCCTCAGCCACTACGGCGATCTGGAGGTGCGCCAGAGCTTCGACGGCAACAACGCGGCGAGCGAGGCCTCCACCTTCCTGCTGTCGATCGTCTCCTATCTGACCCAGAACTCCCTGGAGAAGGTCGAGGTCGAGAGCGTCGACGTCGACCTCGCGCAGACCGACCAGCCGAGCGCCGCCAACCTGGTGGGCGCCAACGCCAGCCGCACCGTGGTCCACCCCGGCGATCACATCACGCTGAATCTGGACCTGGTCCCCTATCGCGGCGAGCGCTTCCGCCACTCGCTCCCCCTCGATCTGCCCGGGGACCTGCCGGCCGGCCGCTATTCGCTGCTGGTGGGGGACGGCGCAAGCGTCGACGCAGCCCGCCTCTCCATGCAGCCCTCAGAGCCGGTCACCTTCCCCCAAGCGCTCGAGCTGCTGCGCTCGTTCCACTCCCGGCGCGACCTGCTGGTGCTGGGGTTCTACGGCGGGCCGGGTTTGTCGGTCGCGGGCGAGGCCATGCCGCGGCTGCCGGGCTCGGTGCGCTCCCTCTGGGGGGCCGCGGCCTCGGGCAGCGCGGTCGCCCTGCGCGCCGCCATTGTGCAGGAGAAGCGCGAGACCCTCGCCGTGCCGGTGCAGGGGGTGATCCGGATCGACCTCGAGGTGCGCCGCCGCGAGCCGTCGACCGGAGACGACGACGGGAGCGACGCGGCCGGGTCCGATGTGGCGTCCTATTCCAAGGGAGACCTATGAGGAGAGCGCGATTCCACGCCCTCGCCGCGGGGGTGTTGCTGGCCGCGGCCGTCCTGCCGGCGCGCGGCACCCAGGTGAAGATCTTCCAGGCCCGCAGCCAGGCCGCTTTCCTCGCCGGCACTTTGGACGGCGTGAGCGTCGACGCGCTCGGCCGCATGCAGCTCGCCCCCAAGGTGGACCGGGTCGCCTCGGTCGCCGAGCCCTTCCTCCTCTCCGCCGCCGTCCATCCGGACGGCTGGGTGGTGGGCACGGGCAACGCCGGCAAGGTGCTGAAGATCGACCGCAAGGGCTCCGTCAGCGAGCTGTTCACCGCTCCCGAGCCCGAGGTCTTCGCCGTCTGGGCCGATCCTGACGGCACCGTCTACGCCGGCACCTCCCCTCACGGCAAGGTCTACCGCATCCCGCCGGGGAAGGGATCGAAGGCGGGCGTCTTCTTCGATCCCGGGGAGACCTACATCTGGGCCCTCGCCCGCGCCGCCGACGGCTCCCTGCTGGTGGGCACCGGAACCCAGGGGAAGCTCTTCCGGGTGGATGCCAAGGGAACGGGATCCGTCCTCTACGATAGCGACGACACCCACATCCGGGCCCTGGCGCCGCTCCCCGGCGGGGATGTCCTGGCCGGCACCGCCGGCGAGGGATTGATCCTGCGGATCAGCCCGGACGGCCGGGCGCGCACCCTCTACGACGCCGAAGAGCCCGAGGTCGTCTCCCTGGTCGCGGCGCCGGACGGCACCTGCTACGCCGCGGTGATCGCCTCCGAGGCCAGCCTGGTCGATCAGGCTAAGGACCAGGCCGTGCCGGCGGCGCCGGCCACCCCTCCGGGCCGGGGCGCGGCCAAGGGGGGCGGGCAGCCGCAGGTCTCGGTCAGCGTCGAGCAGGTGGAGGCCCCCACCGTCACCGCGGGGAGGCGCAAGGGGGGAGCCGCCCAGGCGCCCCGCAGCGAGATCCTCTCCATCTCGCCGGCCGGCGTGGTCGAGAGCCTCTGGAGCTTCTCCGACGACACCGTCTACGACCTCCTCTGGCAGGACGGCAAGCTGTGGGTCGCCACCGGCCTCGAAGGGAAGCTCTACCGCTGGGCCGACCAGCAGATGCTCCTGGAGAAGGACGTCGACGAGCGGCAGATCGTGGCCGTGCTGCCCGGGGACCCCGGGCCGGTCTTCGCCACCACCAACGCCGCCGCCCTCTTCCGCGTCACCCGCGGCACCGAGGCGTCGGGCACCTACACCAGCGCCGCGCTCGACGCCGAGCAGGTGGCGCGCTTCGGCACCTTCTCCTGGCAGGGGGACGTACCCCCGGGAGGCGCGGTCCGCTTCTCCTTCCGCAGCGGCGTCAGCTCCGAGCCGGACCGCACCTGGTCCGCCTGGACCGAGCCGCGCGAGGGGACGGAGATCCCGCTGACCGGCGTCCCCCGCGGGCGCTTCGTCCAGTGGCGGGCCGAGCTGCGGGCGGGCGACCATACCTCGCCCCGGATCTACGAGACCGAGCTCTCCTATCGCCAGGAGAACCTGAGCCCCAAGATCGCGATGCTCCAGGTGCTCGAGCCGGGGCAGATCCTGGTGCCGGCCAACTTCAATCCCACCAACCAGACCTTC
>Ga0308175_100003254_pt1 | contig 11244 bp, 10 predicted proteins | sample PhyCR1_3_FD_203893 | JGI IMG/M metagenome (GOLD analysis project Ga0308175, IMG submission 203893) | Soil microbial communities from UC Gill Tract Community Farm, Albany, California, United States - DLSLS.C.R1 | ecosystem: Environmental > Terrestrial > Soil > Agricultural land | place: USA... | reverse complement strand
GTAACCGCCCGTGTCCGATTAGTGGTTCCGGTCGTTCCAGAGGTAGAAATGACATTGACTCCTTTTGAAGCAATCGCAGCCATCGAGGTTCCACCTGTTCCCGTTGCAGGCAATTTTTTGAGTGCCGCCGCTTCCACAGTATGAAAATTTGCTCCGTTTGGATCGGCACTCATAAAAATGAGGGCATCGATTTCTCCCTGGGTAATCTTTTCTGCTATTTCTTTATCCACCAAGGAGGCTGCCTTGTTAACTTCACCAATCGTTCCGATTGCTGTGACAGCAGGGCTGTTTGTCTGGTCATCCCAACTAAATAACTCAGCTTGTGTATCCTCCTTGATACTATCCATTGTCGCTTTTGCGGCAATAAACTGTAATGAGGTACATCTCATTCCCGCAGCTTCAATCTGTAAAAGAAGCTCATCTAATAGTTTTGCAGGGTCTTTCCCTCCTAAGTAAAATAAATTACCGCCACTGCTGCCAATAATGGCGACTTTCTTTTTTGTGATTAATTCCTCCAACTGATTCACCCTTCCTCGATTTCCCTAAAACTCCCCTTTTTTCTATGATCATCCATTTGGAGATAGGTTTTATTACAATAATAATGTAAAGTTTTATTCAATTAAAGTGTTAAAATGAATATTTTTATCATTTGGACAAAAAAGTGTAATGAAAATCAATCATGAATACTCTATGTCTAGTTAATAAATCCTACGATTAGGTGAACTTGAAGTTAAATAATTTACATTCATTTTCAAAGTGGTATTATTGTTAGTAGATAATTTTTAAAGCCTTGTACTATTACTAGGTACTAAATCATAGAGGTTTTTTAATTAAACAGATTGGAGAATGACAACAGTGGATTTTAAATCATTGATCGCACCAGAACACTTTAACTTAGCAAGTGAAATTTCAAAGCATGTTTCCGATAAAATCGCTTTGAAATTAGTAAATGAATCGGGTGAATCTGAGACCCTTACCTATGATGAGCTTAATAAACAGGCAAATAAACTCGCTAATGGACTGACTAAATTAGGACTAAAGAAAGGCGACCGTGTTGTCGTCATGACCACTCGTTTAATCGAGTCCTATGTCATTTATTTAGCCTGTTTAAAAGCTGGGATTGTCATTAGCCCTTCATCTGAATTGCTTCGTGCGAAGGACTTAGTTTATCGTCTGAATCATTCAGAAGCAAAAGCAGTCATTTCCTATTACAATTTGATAAAAGAATTTGAGAATATAACCGAGGAGACACCGTTCCTTCAATTTAAGATTGCCTTCGGTCAGGAAATAACGAACTGGCTTTCCATGGAAGCATTAATGGATGAGGAAGCTGAAAACTTTACGGATGTAGATACATTAAGAGATGATTTAGCCTTTTTAGCCTATACGTCCGGAACAACAGGACAGCCAAAGGGGGTTGTTCATAGCCATGGATGGGGATATGCGCATTTGAGAATTGCCGCTTCAAAATGGCTTAATATCAGTGAAGGCGATCTTGTTTGGGCAACTGCTGCTCCTGGCTGGCAGAAATGGGTTTGGAGTCCTTTCTTATCAATCCTAGGTTCAGGTGCAACGGGTTTTGTGTATAACGGCCGATTCCAGCCGCACAAATATCTGCAGCTCCTTCAGGACAACAAGGTTAATGTTTTATGCTGTACACCTACCGAATATCGGATGATGGCAAAATTGGATGATCTGTCAAGCTTTGATCTCGCACCATTGCACACTGCTGTTTCAGCAGGTGAGGCGCTGAACCGTGAAGTAATTGATGTCTTTAAAAAGGAATTTAACATCCTTATCCGTGACGGTTATGGCCAGACCGAAAGTACGTTATTGATTGCTAATTTAAATATTGATGAGAGAAAATTAGGTTCAATGGGTCAGCCGTTAATGCCTGAATATATTGAAGTGGTAGACGATGAAGGTCAGCCTGTACCTGTAAAAGAAGTCGGGACGATTGCGATTAAAAAAGATTTTCCGGCATTATTTCAACATTATTTTAAAAATCCTGAATCCACTTCCGCTTCTTATCTTGGCGAATATTTCTTAACAGGAGACAGGGCTTATAAAGATGAAGACAACTATTATTGGTTCCAGGGAAGAAAAGATGATGTGATCATCAGCTCTGGATATACGATCGGACCATTTGAAGTAGAAGATGCTTTAATGAAACATAAAGCGGTAAAAGAGTGTGCTGTTGTGGCCTCACCGGATCCTGTTAGAGGGAATGTAGTAAAAGCATGTGTGGTCTTAAAAGACGGAGTTGCTGGTTCAGCTGAGTTAACCAAGGAATTGCAAAGTTTTGTTAAAAACCTAACAGCTCCTTACAAATATCCACGTGTGATCGAGTATTTAGAAGCTCTCCCTAAAACCGATTCAGGTAAAATTCGCCGAGTGGCGTTGAGAGCACAGAAATAATTCGGTTTATCTATCAAGCAGCTAAATAATATAAATGGAAAAATGCTATAGCCCCAATCGGGTTATAGCATTTTTTTAAATAAAAATTTTTAAAAATTTCAGTGACATATGTAATTTGGTGGTTGCTTATTCTAAAAAGGAATTGTATAATATGAAATTAATCCTACCTGAATAGTGTGAAATTAAATTTCGGAACATTGTGAGATTTATTCTGCTAGATAGATAGACATACATAAGGAGAGATTGATATGTTTTGGACGTATTTAGCATTCATCATAGCATTCTTCTTCGCAATGAACATTGGAGCTAGCGGAACTGCCGCATCAATGGGATCGGCTTATGGTGCTGATGCGATAAAGAATAAACGGTTAGCTATGGTTTTAGTGGCAATTGCTGCACTTTTAGGTGCCGTTCTTGGTGGAGGAGAGGTCGTTAAGACGATTGGAAATGGGATCATTCCTTCCAAAATACTGACTATAGAACTAGTGGTGTTGATTCTTGCAGGGGCAACTCTAACTTTGTTTATTGCTAACATGATGGGAATTCCATTATCAACCAGTGAAGTAACCGTTGGTGCGATCGTCGGAGCCGGTATTGCTTATAAAAATTTATATATTAATAGTTTATTCATAATCATATTATTTTGGGTCCTAGTACCTGTTGTGTCTTTTTTCATTACCTTTTTCATGGGGAAACTCATTGCCAAATCTGAAAAGCGCTGGCCAAGTCTGATCAAGCAAGGGAATTGGAAAAAGTGGCTCGGAAGAACTTTAGTCCTCGGCGGCTGTTTTGAAGCCTTTTCAGCAGGGATGAATAATGTCGCAAATGCGGTGGGCCCATTAGTAGGAGCAGGAATGCTTTCTACAACAAAAGGGATTTGGATTGGTGGATTATTTGTTGCTTTAGGTGCCGTGCTATTGGGCGGAAGGGTCATCGAAACAAACGGAAAGAAAATTACTAAACTGTCCTTATTAGAGGGTAGTGCTGTTTCCTTTACGGGAGGAGCATTGGTTACCATAGCATCGCTCTTTGGACTTCCGATTCCATTAACGCAAGTTACCACATGCGGCATTTTAGGAATTGGAGCATCCAAAAAAGGGATAGGATTTTGGCAAAAAGCGGTTATAAGAAAAATATTAAAGGTGTGGTTAATTTCACCCTTAGCATCACTTGTCATATCTTATACCTTGATCAATCTGTTAATTAAAAACAATTATTACAATATTATCATCATTTTAAGTACTCTAATTGCCGCATTAGGTACATTAAGCCTATATGGAAATGTTCGTAAAGAAAACAGCACCATTCATGATGAGGGTGGCGGCATATAAATTTCAAGAAAAATAACAAAGCTTCCGGTATCTTCCATATAAGGTGATGCCGGAAGCTTATTTTAGGGTTAACCTCATAATAGGACTTGGTGGGATTCAAACCCACAAGATACATTACAGTCTTCATAGGATGACTGCAAGTCGCTCTATCACTTGAGCTACAAGCCCTATCTATAGTACTCCCCTAAATTAGATTTTTTATACAGCAGCAGATTCCGCCTCCCATTCTTTCGAAACTTTCAAAGATATTTCTTTTTTTACAAAAGTAAGGAAATATTCCTATTATAAAATGTTATATAATAGGAATAAATTGAAAATTATTTTTTGCAAAAATATAAAAGAATGGTATGTATTTTGAGGGGGATATAGATGAACGTTCAGTCTCATCAACAAGCAATTGAAATCGAAAAACTGCGTTCACAAATTGCTGAACTAAAACAGCAAAACCAAGAGCTTTCGAAGCAAATTCGTGTAAATCACTCATTATATCAAAGTATCCTAGATGCCCTGCCCATCAATATTTTCCTCGAAGATCCGGATGGGCGCACCATCTATGCTAATAAGCAAGTATGCATTTCTAATGGGGTAAGTTTAAACGAAATAGTCGGTAAGACGATCTTCGATTACTTCCCACGCGAAATCGCGGAACTTAACCGAGCATATGATCTAGAAGTCTGGGAGAAAAAACAACTAATCACCAAAGAATTCCTTAGTGGATACAAGGGTGAGGAACATCATATGTTTTCAGGCAAAACGATTATCCATGTAAGTGAATCGGATGAAGAATTTTTACTAGGCTTTGCGTTAGAGATAACCGATCGTGTAAGAGCAGAAAATCGTTTAAAAGAAAGTGAAGAAAAGTTTAGAAGCTTAATCGAGCAAGCAGGAGATAGTTTTTTTCTAATCGGAACAGACGGAATGTTCAGTGAAATCAACCCAACCGCATGCGAAGTACTAAACTATACGAAGGAAGAACTTCTGGCAATGAAAACTGAAATGGTTTTTTCCAAGCTTCCTGAAAAAATAAAACATTTAAAAATTGATTCCAATGGAGATGCCTCCGATAATTTTGAAGATTTAATGATCGGAAAAAATGAAACGCAAGTTCCAGTTGATATTAATATTCGTTTGATTAATATCGGTAAAAAGGAAATGTATTTTGCCTTATGCCGGGATATTCGTGATAAAAAAAGAGCTGAAGCACAAATCAAGCATATGGCCTTTCATGATGCCTTAACGGGACTTCCGAATCGCTGGGCCATTCAGTCGTTTTTAGAGGAGCAAATTTCAAAAAGAACCGTATCATCCGCGATGCTGGGCTTTATTTTATTGGATTTAGATTATTTCAAGGTAGTAAATGATAGTCTTGGACACGAAGCGGGAGATTTGCTCTTAAAGGAAGTTTCAACAAGGCTGCAAGCAGCAACGGAGAATAGGGAGGTGAAAATGGCCCGGTTTGGAGGAGATGAGTTTATTATTCTTATTCCCGGATTATCAAGTGAGGATGAAATTAGATTAATCTGCGATCGGATTATGGAAGTGATGGCAGACCCTTATTTGATAAAGGGACAAAAGCTTAATATCTCAACCAGTATGGGGATTAGTTTTTATCCTAAGGATGGGACAGACATCGATTCACTTATAAAAAGTGCGGACTTAGCGATGTATGGCTCAAAGGAACAAGGTAGAAGCTGCTATAGTTTATACCATCCAGCCATGAAACATCATGCCAATAAACGGATGGATTTAGAGATTCTGTTAAGGAATGCATTGGCTGAAAATGAGTTTATCCTCCATTATCAGCCCAAAGTAGATTTAAATACAGGTGAAATTTACGGGATGGAGGCCCTAATCCGCTGGGAAAATAAACTGGGTCAACTTGTTTTTCCGGATGATTTTATCCCTATCGCTGAAGAAACGGGCCTTATTATCCCAATTGGTGAGTGGGTGATACAAGAAGCCTGCAAACAGTGTAAAGAATGGCAGGATTTGGGCTATGAAGGTTTAACCATTAGTGTTAATTTATCACCTAAGCAATTCCAACGGCAGAACCTCGTCGAGATGATTACTACTGTCCTAGAGGAAACAGGATTGTCACCTAGTTCGCTTGAATTGGAGCTGACAGAAGGTATGGTCATGCGAAATCCAGAAGAGGCCGTATTGGTCCTGAAAAAACTAAAACAAATAGGAATTAAGCTCACAATTGACGATTTTGGCACCGGATTCTCTTCGCTTAGCTATTTAAAATTATTCCCAATCGATACACTTAAGATAGACCGTTCCTTTATGGCTAATATCGAAAGGGATGAAGCGGATGCCACCATCGCTGCCGCTGTCATCTCTCTTGCCCATAGTCTAAAAATTAATGTTGTCGCGGAGGGAGTAGAAAATGGGAGGCAGTATGATTTTCTTTTGAACAGTTCCTGCGATTTTGCACAAGGGTATTATATTAGCAGACCGGTTGGCCCAAACGAAGTCCAAACACTGTTAAGGAACGACGAAGAATTGATCTATCTGCCTAAATAATAGGGCAAGATATGTAAAAAGGAGAGCGGTTATTTTACGACTCTCCTTTTGTGTATATTTATCTCTTAATCCTCCCGAGATGGTGAATGCTGAACACTTTCAGCCATGTCTAGAACTCCCCAATTCAACGGATTTTTCTTCTTTATATCATCTAACGTTTTTCTATTCTGCTCTGTTGCAGGATCGTTATTTTCTTTACTCATTCTATCTTTTTCCAAAGTCAGCACTCCTTTTTTCTTTATGATTTAGTTTTTACTTTATAAATCGAACTTATCCGTTTCTTTATCATCCTCAAAAAGCTGATTTGGTGTTATCATGGTAACTAATCCAATACATATGATTTACTCATTTACGAAGAACAACTTTTTGGGGGAACCACTATGACAGAAGTGAAATCAGTGAAAATTGATGGGGAGAGCATCTATCTATTCAAAAGTGCTATCTATGTTTTTGAAGCAAATGGAGGATTTACTTTAGAGTTAGATCTAATCGTTAGTGAGGTAGCCGTAAATAAATATAAAAAGGAAGATAATCTTATTGTGGAAATAGAGTTAGCCGATGGCAGGGAGCTTCAAGCGATTATGCATGTAAAAGCTTTAGCCGGAGGATTGCCGCAGCTTAATTTATTTTGTGAACTTGACGGCCCAGATGACTATTATTTTTTGGACCAAGTGAACGAAAATGATTCATGGTTTCCAAATCTTGAAGAAGGACTCACAATTGAAGAAATAAGAAAAGTCGAGATGCCGGTTGAGGCGATTAATTTAAAACTAAAACTGCCAATTGACCAGGTCGAATGGTTGAAAAATCAAAAAAGAGCTAAGATAAATGAAATATTTCAAGATTTCATTTATGACTATTGGAAAAAACAAACGTAGGTAGGGAGGGCCACAATGAAAATTGTCATTGCCGGGGGATCAGGGTTTATCGGGCAAAAATTAACCAACTTCCTGATAGAAAAAGGGCATGAGATTGTGATTTTAACAAGAACAGCACAGAAGCCTTTGCAAGATGTTACCTATGTGAAATGGCTGTCGGAGGGATCTTCGCCTGAGAAAGAAATTAGCCATGCGGATGTATTTATTAACTTTGCTGGGGTGTCGATTAATAAAGGAAGATGGGATAAGAACCATCAGAAGCAAATATATGAGAGCCGAATGAGAGCCACAAAGGAACTGATTCGAATTATTTATGAGTTGGATGAAAGGCCTGGCGTTTTAATCAATGCAAGTGCAATTGGGATTTATCCGGCCTCCGATCAGGCTATCTATACGGAAAATTCTAACGAAATCGCTGATGATTTTTTAGGAAGAACGGTTCATGACTGGGAAAAGCAGGCAGAGCAAGCAGAGGCAGCTGGTCTTCGGGCTGTTTTTCTGAGATTCGGGGTAGTACTTGGGGTGGAGGGTGGTGCACTGCCTTTGATGGTATTGCCTTATAAATTATTTGCAGGAGGGACAGTTGGTACGGGAAAACAATGGGTGTCATGGGTTCATGTCGACGATCTGATTCGAGTTATCCTTTTTGCCATCGAAAATCAACAAATACATGGACCAGTCAATGTCACAGCACCTGTTCCTGAAAGAATGGCAGATTTCGGAAAAACCATTGGATCTGTTTTACACCGCCCACACTGGCTGCCGGTACCTTCTTTTGCCATGAAATGGGTTCTTGGGGAAAAGAGTGCGCTTGTCTTAGAGGGACAGTATGTGGTTCCCGAAATTTTAAGGCGTGAAGGCTTTCAATTTACCTTCCCATTACTTCGGCAAGCTTTAGAGGATTTATTATTGTAATAAATAACTTAAAACATTCAATCAGCATGACCAAATGGATGTTTTAACGGCATTATTCCATTTGTCTTGAATAATTTAAACCTTCCAACAGAAAATAGCTTTGTATGTTAGAGAATAGGAGTGATGTTGGTGGAACAAAGTATTTATGAAAAAATTGGCGGGCAAGAAGCAATTGGGAAAGTGGTCGACTATTTTTATAATGAGTTAGTGTTAAAGGATGAAACGGTAAATCAATTTTTTGAAAACACGGATATGGAAAAGCAAAAGAGCCATCAAACAAAATTTATCAGTTTTGCTCTAGGTGGACCAAATCAGTATTCTGGTCAATCGATGGCGAAGGCTCATAAAGGAATGAATTTGCAGCCGGAACATTTTAGGGCGATTGTCAACCATTTGCATGAGGCATTAAGTCATTATGGAGTAAGTGAGGCAGATATTGATGAAGCTTTAACAAGAGTGGCGTCCTTACGAGATGATATTTTGTATCAATGAAAGATTCAAGGACCGCTTTGGTCCTTTGAATCTTATTTAACATCAAACCATACTGGTGTCGAATCATTAGGATCTCCGTTGTAATTAATCATAATTTCGTCACCTTTATTTATATCGGTATAGGCATAAAAATCAATTGTTTTTTGAGGTAGGTTGAGCTTATATAAAGCATTTGGTGCAAAGGAATGGTTAAACAATGAACCATAGCCTAATGCTAATGCACATTCCTCTAAATCTTCTCCCCACCAAAATACATATTCTATAAGTACCGTCTTTTTCAAATTTTTGTATTCGTCACTGGGGGAAATAATGACCGGGGCTACATGAATTAATTCGCCCTTCTTGATCTTCTTTTTCGCAAAGACTCCTCTTCCATATTTACATTCTCTTACCTCAAGCACATTCAGTCACCACCCATTTTTATCCTACAATCTGGCTTCTTACTACTCTATGCAAGGTAAAGGGAGTTTGCCTTAGTCTTTTTGTAGTAAATAATGACACACGAAGGCAGTGGAAACACATAGTATATTTCAAATTTATGTTCTAGGGTGAGCGTAATGAATGGATCTAAGCAAATAAACTACGAACGTGAAGAGAAGGAACAGAAGATAGTTGAGCTAGAAAAAGAGGTTGCCCTTGGTTTATGGATTCAGGTGATTGGGCAATTCATCGAAGTTAAAGGCTTGTCCGGATTACTCCAACTAGAGGAAGATGTCAATCGACTTGGTGAACAGCAAATTCTTACAGGTGCATGGATTCGCACAATTGGTCAATTGTTAGAAGCTTTGTCCGTCCAAAGCCAGCTTGGAGAAAAGGATAAAATAAAACTGTTTCAAGAACAAAAAATCGCGATTACTGGGGATTTTCTTGTGGCGGTAGGATCGGCTTATGAAGTGATCGGCGGCCTTCGAGTGCTTGAAGAGGAAGCTGTCGAGCCTCCTCGGATTGTACCGTAAAGCGTTAGAATAGATAATTTAACCAAGTACATCCTATATATATAGTAGGCTGTAGGAGGTTTTTTAATGATAACTCTTGATGATATCATCCTTGCACGTGAAAAAATGAAGGGTATTGTCCACACAACTCCGCTGGATTTTTCCCAAACCTTTAGTAATATTTCGGCGAATAATAAAGTCTATTTAAAGCTGGAAAACTTACAGAAAACGGGTTCTTTTAAAGTAAGAGGCTCCTATAATAAAATGATTTCATTAACGGAAGAGGAAATAAAAAAAGGTGTAGTGGCTGCCTCCGCTGGAAATCATGCGCAAGGTGTGGCCTATTCCAGTCAAATGTTAGGAATTCCCTGTACAATTGTCATGCCGAAGGGGGCGCCGCTTAGTAAAGTGTCAGCAACCAGACAATATGGAGCAGAGGTTGTGTTACAAGGAAATACGTTCGATGATGCCCTGACGTATGCTTTAGAATTAAAGGATCAGATGGGGGCTACCTTTATTCATGCCTTTGATGATGATGCTGTGATCGCAGGGCAAGGGACGGTTGGCTTAGAAATCCTTGAACAACTCCCAGATGTGGAAGCAATAATGGTTCCGGTCGGGGGAGGAGGACTGATTGGCGGTATTGCCTTAGCCGTCAAGGAGAAAAATCCCAAAGTTCGCATCTATGGTGTGCAAGCAATCGCTTGTCCGAGCATGAAACAATCATTAGTTGAACATGAGCCAATTAAGGTGGAGTCGACACCAACAATGGCAGATGGAATTGCAGTTAAAAAACCCGGATTACATAATTTTGAACTAGCTGAAAAATATGTAGATGATATCATTTGTGTCGATGAAATGGAAATTGCCAGAACCATGCTGCTTCTTTTAGAACGAAACAAGCTGCTCGTGGAAGGCTCCGGAGCGGTTTCGTTGGCATCGCTTTTATATCAAAAGGTGAATTTTAAAGAAAAAAATGTGGTGGCTGTCATTAGTGGTGGAAATGTTGATGTGAATTTTATTTCACGGATTATAGAACGTGGCATGGTGGAGTCGGGAAGGTATGCTAATTTTTCGATGATTGTAAAGGATAAGCCTGGTGAACTGCAAAGGATGTTGAGTTCCATTTCTGAATTGGATGCGAATATTCAATCTGTACATCTTGATCATGTAGGAAAAGATATTTTTCCCGGATTTGCGCAGTTAGAGCTCGCATTAGAAACCAAAAATCAGGACCATATTGAGGAAATCAGGAAGCTTTTAAAGCAAAAGGGATATGAGGTCAAATAAAAGAACTAGACGATCCCCTGAAGGACCGCAGAAGCCCCAGCTTCGACAGATAAGAGGAGTTCTCATCCCCCGAAGGAACCGGGCGGTGCCAGCTTCGACAGATAAGAGAAGGTCTCATCCGCCGAAGGAACCCGGGAGCCCCAGCTTCGACCTTAACGATGGGATTAAATTAGAAAAAATCATTTTTTAAACTGTATTGATTGGACTGCATGGTGATTAAACAGACGATTTTGGAACAATATACGGAGGGGGATAAATCATGAGGAAAACGATCTTATTGGTTGATGACGAGAGATGGGTTCGTACAGCCCTTAAATGGTCCATAAATAAGTTGATCAAATCACACTAAAAGACGCAGCAGAAAGTGTACATATGAATTCTAGCTACCTAAGTCAATTGTTTAAGCAGCAATTAAATAAAAAATTCGTTGATTATCTTACAGAGCTGCGGATTGAAGAA
>Ga0308175_100003253_pt1 | contig 11245 bp, 10 predicted proteins | sample PhyCR1_3_FD_203893 | JGI IMG/M metagenome (GOLD analysis project Ga0308175, IMG submission 203893) | Soil microbial communities from UC Gill Tract Community Farm, Albany, California, United States - DLSLS.C.R1 | ecosystem: Environmental > Terrestrial > Soil > Agricultural land | place: USA... | reverse complement strand
AATTTGCCGATCTCCGACAGCCAGATCGACTGGGCCGACCCGTTCATCCCGCCGCTGGTGTGCGTGCGCTGGTGGTGCCCGTCGAGGCCCGCGGCGGCGGCGATCTTCGGCAGCGAAATGCGCGCCGGCGCCACCCAACTGTGCCCCGTCATCAGGATCCGCAGGCCGTTGCCCTTCGGAAAACTCAGCGGCTCCTTCGATCCCTTCGCGTTCTCGGCCTGCATCAGGCGGTCGAGCTCCGCCGCCGTGACTTTGAACGCGTCGGAGTTCATGACGGCCGGATCGCCGGCGGCCGGGGCGGTGGACGGACGCGTGGCTGCACCCGCGTTTGCTGCCGCCTTCCCGCCCGAGCCATTCCGCATCCCGCGCAGATAAGCCCGCGCCTCCTGCATCGTCAGTATCCCGTCGTGATTGGCGTCGGCGTCGGGGAACTGCTTCAACGCCTCCTTGAGCCGCTCGTCGTTCTCCGACGTGACCTGGCCGAGCGCGGTTCCCGTGGTAACGAGCCCCAGCACCGAAACGACCGCGAGAAAACTCAGGCGCATCAGCAACCTCCAAATCCCACCGGCGAGCAGCTTACCGCCGCGCCGCGTGGGCGTCACTTGTCACCGGACCCCGCCCGGCCTAGCCTTGCCAAGCTCGCACGGGCGCGCGCCCGTCATACGAACAGCAGCCCCAAGGAAAGGAGCCTCCCCCATGGCGATCACGCCAAAGAAACACGGAGCCGGACGCATCAAGGCCGGCGACGTCACCCAGCGCGTCGGCGTCGAATCGATCGAATCCCGCGGCGTCAACGTCAAGGACCTGATCGAAAAGCTCATCGACGCCGCCGGCGCCGAGTTCACCACCTACTACTACTACACCATCCTCCGCATGTACCTCGCCGGCAACGAGGACTACAAGGAGATCTGCGAGGACGCCCGCCTCGAGGACCGCGCCCACTTCGAGCTGATCACGCCGCGCATCTACGAGCTCGGCGGCGAAATCCCGCGCGACATCCGCGTCTTCGCCGACCGCGCCGGCTGCCCGGACGCTTTCCTCCCCGACCCGCCGACGGCCGTCAACATCCTCACCGTCCTGCTCGAGGCCGAGCGCTGCGCCATCCGCACGTGGAGCGAAATCTGTGACCTCACCTTCGGCAAGGACCCCCGCACCTACGACATGGCCGCCCGCATCCTCAACGAGGAGGTCGAGCACGAGGCCTGGTTCATCGAGCTGCTGAGCATGGAGCGCGACAACACGGTCCGCCCCAGCGGCCACTTCCGCCGCGGCGAACCGGGAGACGCGCCGTACAGCAAGAACCGCGGGTTCTACAACCCGTAAAGGGCAACTGAAATCCGATCAGGAGGCATGAAGAGGCGACCAAACGCCTCTTCATGTTCTTTCTCAACCCGAGATGCACCCCAAATATCGCGTCACCCTCCGCGGCCCCTTCGGCGAGGCCACGCTCGACGTCGGCCACGACCAGGCCATCCTCGACGCCGCCCTGCGCGCCGGCATCGACCTGCCCAATTCCTGCTGCCAGGGCTGGTGCCTCACCTGCGCCGCCAAACTGCTCCAAGGCCAGGTCTCCCACCCCCACGCCCGCCGCTACTACCCCAAGGACGCCGAGGCCGGCTTCATCCTCCCCTGCACCGCCGAACCCCGCTCCGACTGCGTCATCGAAACGCACCAGAAGGAGCAGATGAAACAGTGGCGAAGACAGCACGGCCTGCCGATGCCGGGGGGCTGACGAACGACCCATCGCTCAGCCGCCTGTCACGCCCGTCGCCCTCCCCACCCCCGGCCAAATCGACGCCGCGATCATCCACACGCCGCAGGCCAGCGTGAACGCCGGAATGATCAGGAACATCGGCGTCGGCTCGGCGAAGGAGTGGCCCGTCATGAAATTCGCGTGCGACAGCGAGATCACGATAAAAATCCAGGCCGCCGACACAAGCGTCGCCACGCCCGCCACCGCCAGCACCGCCCGCGCCCACCCCGGCGGCACAACCCGCGCCGCCGCCACCGCCGCCGCCGAATAAAAGACGCCCAGCAGCCCTCCCACCACCAGTAGCTTCATGACGACCGGCGAGCTCGCGAATTCGCCCGTCCATAAGTCCAGCGCATTGGCCGCCAGTGTCCTTCCGTGCCCGCCGCTGCCGAGCCCGTGGTGCGGCGCGACAAGCATCACAACCCCAGCCGCCGCCAGAACCCCCGTAATGATCCAGCCCATCGCCTCATCCTCGCAGAACCAGCCCTGCCATTTAAACAACAATCGCGCCCCAAAACCTCAGCTCCCGGCGCAATATTCCGAAGGCTGCCTCCCCCAATGCGCGGCAATGCCGGGGCCCTATTGCTTCAACCACCGATCAAGCCACGCGTAAGCGGCCTGCCGCATATCGTCCGGGAACTCGTGCTTGCAATCCGGGTGGAGGATTTGCAGCGCGTCTTTAGCGCCGAGCAACTCATAGACCGGCTTGGCCGCGGCGACGCAGTCGTCGGTGCCGGAAACCTCGAAGTTGTCGTCGTGCACCGGGCAGATCGCCAGCACCGGGCGCGGGGCAATGGCGGCCAGGACTTCCGGGAAATCGAACGGCACCTGCCGCGGGTCCTTGTGGTAGAGCTTTGCGATCCGCGGCATGTAGTGGTTGCTCGACCAGCCGGTCAGATCGCCATTTTTGTACTTGGGGAATGAGGTAAACCCGCAGCTCGTGACGGCCGCCTTGATGCGGGGATCAAAGGCGGCGATGAAGAGCGTATTGTGCCCGCCGAGGGAGTGGCCGATGCAGCCGACGCGGTCGCCGTCCACTTCGGGAAGTGACTGAAGCAGATCGATGGCCCGCACGTGGTTCCAGACGCCTTTCATCGTCGCACTGGCGTAGCCGTGCGCCATCGGGTCGTAGGATTTGTATTCGCCGAAGCCGGGGTAATCGGGGGCGAGCGTAACGTAGCCGCGCTCCGCCAGCTCCCTGGCGGTCTGCTTCGTAGGCGAGCCCGCGACGCCGGCCGGCTCTTCCTTGCCGCGCGGCGTCGTCTGGTGCGGGCACAGGACGGCCGGCACCTTGCGCCCATTGAGATTCGCGGGGATGAGCAGATACGCGGGAACGCGGTCGCCCGACTCGGCGAGATAGGTGATCTTCCGCCGCACGAACTTCGGCAGCTTTTCCTCCGCCAACACCTGCACGTCGAGCGGCACGCGCTTGGAATCGTCCGGCAAGGGGCCCATGACGACTTGCATGTTGGAAATAATGTCGGCGCGGCGTTTTTCCCAATCCGCCGCGCCGTTGATCGGATGAACCGCCCCCGCGGCGTCGCGCCACTCCAGCAGTTTGAAATGATCCAAATAAGCCGGCGGACCGTCTGCCGCCGCGGCGACCGTCAGACAAACAAGGACCAACACCGCCCGTCGCATCGACCGGTCCTCCGCTACTTTGGCCACTCGTCCGCGCGGCGGCGGCACTCTTCGATCATTTGTTCCCAATACGGCTTGAGAAACCGCGGGTGCTCGACACTGTCCTTAACATAGCTCCGCGTCGCCCGGTCCAAATCCAGCACGGCCGAGATCATCTCCTCCTGGTAATACCCCGCCTCCGCCAGCGGAATGCCGGCGGGTTCCCGGATGAAGCTCTGCCCGCTGCTGGTCTGCTTGCCCGGCGGGTCCTGCCCGACCGTGTTGGCGACGCAATGGAAGATCTTGCTGTTCGGCCCCACTGGCTGCTGCGCCCGGCCGCTCGTGCGCTTCCACGCCACGTCCTCGATCTCGTCGGAGCTGCACGAGGGTTGGAAGAGAATCTGCGCCCCGGCCATCGCGGGGATGCGGTAAAGCTCGGGGTGTCGGCCGTCGCGGCAGATGACGATGGTGCACTTGACGCCGTCGATCTCGAAGAGAGAGAGCTTGTCCCCGCCGCGGCAGAACTTTTTCTCGTCGGCGCCGGCCAGGTGGGCCTTGGCGTATTCGTGCGTAATCGTGCCGGCCGGGGATATCACGTGGGAGAGGTTGAGGAATTTGTCCGCCGTCCGGCGGAGGGTGCCGACGATGACCCAGATGCCGTTTTCCGCCGCCGCCCGCCGGGTTTCGTCGAGCGCGCGTTGCACCGCCTCCGGCGAAAGGCTCGTCGCGTAGGGGAAGTAGTAGCCGGTGAGATTCGTCTCGGGAAAAACCACGACCCGGCAGCCGTCTTCCTTGGCCGCTCGGATGTAGTGGAGCGTTCGCTGGAGGTTGTGCTCGATGGGCTTGGCCCAGTGCATCTGCACGCAGGCGACTTTCAAGGTTTTGGGTGGGGTCATTGCGTTCTCGACGGTGGTTTTCGGACGTCGGGCCGGAGTTTAGCAGGATTTTCGACGGATTCTCCTGTACTTTGCTTCACGAGCCGATATAATCTGCACAACAACTGCCCGCTGCCTCTTCCGCTTGTTTCGGGGGTTCCTCAGCCAGTTCAGTTGTCCGCACCTGACGTGGCCTTCTTCGGCGCCAAAGCCGTGGCCTTTCTTTGGGTGCACGTTCGCACTCGAAAGAGAGTACCGATGGTTTTCGCAGATTTGAACCTCGCCCAGCCCCTGCTCCGCGCGCTCGTTGCCGAGGGGTATACCGTCCCAACGCCGATTCAGGCCCAGGCGATTCCCCACGTGCTGCGCGGGCGCGACCTGATCGGCTGCGCCCAGACGGGCACCGGCAAGACCGCCGCCTTCGCACTGCCCATCCTGCACAGGCTCATGACCGTTGAACGTGCGGGCGCCCGCTGCGTCCGGGCGCTGGTTCTTTCGCCGACGCGCGAGCTGGCCTCGCAGATCGGCCAGAGCTTTGCGACCTACGGCCGCCACACCGGCCTGCGCCACGCGGTGATCTTCGGCGGCGTCGGGCAGGGGCCGCAGGTCTCGGCCGTCCGCGGCGGCGCCGACGTCCTCGTCGCAACCCCCGGCCGCCTCGAAGACCTCATGGAGCAGGGCCACATCGACCTTCGCGCGGTTGAGACCTTCGTCCTCGACGAGGCCGACCAGATGCTCGACATGGGCTTCATCCACGCGATCCGGCGGATCGTCGCCAAGCTCCCGGCGCGGCGGCAGAACCTTCTGTTCTCGGCGACGATGCCCGAGCCGATCCGGGCGCTGGCCCGCACGATCCTGCGCGACCCCGTGCAGGTGCAGGTCGCGCCGACCGCTTCCACGGCCGACGGCGTGGACCAGTCGGTTTATTTCGTGGACAGGCCCGCCAAGCCGGCCGTCCTGGCGCACTTCATCAACACCAACCGCGTGACGCGGGCGCTGGTCTTCACGCGGACCAAGCACGGGGCCGACAAGGTCGCCCGAAACCTGTGCAGCGCGGGGATTCCCGCCGAGGCCATCCACGGGAACAAGGCGCAGGGCCAGCGTCTGCGGGCGCTGCGCAACTTCAAGTCCGACCGCCCGCCGGTGCTGGTCGCCACCGACATCGCCGCCCGCGGCCTGGACATCGACGAGGTGTCGCACGTCATCAACTACGACGTGCCCAACGTGCCGGAGACTTACGTCCACCGCATCGGCCGCACGGCCCGCGCCGGGGCCACCGGCACCGCCGTGTCGTTCTGCGACGCGGAAGAGCGGCCGCACATCAAGGCGATCGAGCGCCTCACCCGCAAGGCGATCCCCGTCGCCACGATGAACGGCGTGCCCGTCGCGCCGCGCCACGCGGCGCCGGCGCCCCGGCCGCAACACGCCCCGGCGCACGTTCGCTCCCACGCGAGCGCCCCGCACGCCGGCGCGAGTCATTTCCGCGGAAACCGCCCGCGACGGCAGGGCGGACGCCGCGGCGGCTGGCGCGGTGGCCGATAGCCGCCCGGCGGCTATACTCTGCACCGCCGACCAACGGAGGTGCCGCCATGCCCGCCGACCAGGAAGAAATGAAGAAGGCGCTTAAGGCGTTCAAGAAGCGATTGAAGAACACGCAACTCGACGAGGACTCGCGCCTCGGCCGCGGGCCGTTGAGCAAAGGCTCCGGCAAGATCGTCTCGATCCAACCGCCCGCAGGCTTCGGCCGCGAGATCTGGGAAGAACTGGCCAACCAGGGCTTCCTCAAGCGCGACGGCGGCGGGTTCTATCAACTGGTCGAAGGCAAGCACTTCGCGTAAAGCCCCACAACTTCCATGAAACTCCGCACATTCTGCCGCCTCGTGCTGATCTGCGCGGCCTCGATGGCGATCGCCGGCGACGCCCCGCCGGCCGGGCCGCCCAAGGCCGAAGTGCGCCCGGTGACCGAAGACTACTTCGGCACCCGAATCACCGACCCGTACCGTTACTTCGAAAACATTTCCGATCCACAGGTGCAATCCTGGATCAAAGCCCAAGCCGACTACACCCATCGCACGTTGCAAAGCCTCCCCGGCCGCGAACGCCTGCTCCGGCGCATCGTCGAGCTGGACGAGGGGGCGCCCTACAACATCTGGATCACCCGCCGCTGGCCCAACGGCGACCTTCACTACCTCAAGCGTCTGGCCACGGAGAACCTCGACAAGTTCTACTTCCGCGACGCCAGGACCAGCGCCGAGCGGCTGCTCATCGACCCCGAGCGCCTCGGCACGCCCGAGACCCACGTGTCGCTCACCTTCACCGTCCCCTCGCCGGACAAGCGTTACGTCGCCTACGGGCTGGCCGCCGCGGGGTCTGAGTTGACGACGCTGCACGTGCTGGACACCACGACCGGCCGCGACACGGCGGACGTGATCGACCGCATGGAAGCCGAGTACGTGCCGCCGGCGTGGCTGCCCGATTCGGCCGCTTTCGTGTACAGCCGCCGCCGCAAGTTGCCGCCGGGCGCGCCGCCGACGGAGATCTACAAGCAGTCCCGCGCGTTCCTGCACCGCCTCGGCACCGATCCGGAGCACGACCCGGTGCTGTTCGCGATGGGCCTCTCGCCCGCGGCGCCGATGGCGGACGTGGATTTCCCGGCACTGGTCGTGGCGGCAGGCTCGCGCTTTGCCGTCGGCCAGATCAAGCACGGCGACGCGCGCGAGCTCACGCTCTACGCGGCCCCGCTCGACTCACTCGCCAGCGGCGATATCCCCTGGAAGAAGGTCTGCGACGTGGACAACGAGGTACACGATTACACAGTTCATGGCGACGACATCTACCTCGTCACGGCGGACGGCGCGCCTCATTACAAGGTCGTCCGGACGCCGCTGGGCGATCCCAGGTTTGCCGCCGCCGAGATGGTCTTGCCGAACGGCGCCGGCATCGTCGAGTCGCTCGACGCCGGGCGTGACGCGCTTTACGTCGGCCGGCTCGAAGCCGGGCTGAACACCGCCGTTCGCATCGCCTACGCCTCCGCGGCCACTCCGCAGCCGATCGCGGCGCCGGCGGGCATGTCGTCCGCGTCGCCGATGTGCGTGAGCCCCGACGTGGACGGGGCGTTCGTTGCTGCCCAGTCCTGGACGCGCGCGTTCAGGATCTACGCCTTCGACCCGGCGAGCGGTGCGCTGTCCGACACGCGCCTGCGCCCCGAAGGCAAGTTCGACGCCGTCGGCGGCTATGAGGCGGAGGAAGTGCAGGTCCGGAGCCACGACGGCGTGCTCGTGCCGCTTTCGATCCTGCACACGTCCGGCCTTCGGCTCGATGGTTCGCACCCGGCGCTGGTGGACGGTTACGGGTCGTACGGGATGACCATGACGCCGCACTTCCGGCCGACGAGCCTCGCGTGGCTGGAGCGCGGGGGCGTGCTGGCGTTCGCCCACGTCCGCGGCGGGGGGGAGTTCGGGAAGGACTGGCACGAGTCCGGTCGCAAGGCCACCAAGCCGAACACGTGGAAGGACTTCATCGCCTGCTGCGAGTACCTGGTGAAGAAGGGGTACACCTCGCCGGCCAGGCTCGCGGGGCAGGGCGGAAGCGCTGGCGGGATCCTCATCGGGCGATCCATTACCGATCGGCCGGACCTGTTCGCGGCGGCGATCATCAACGTCGGGTGCCTGGACATGCTGCGGTTCGAGACCACCACCAACGGCGTGCCCAACATTCCCGAGTTCGGCTCGACCAGGACGAAGGAAGGGTTTGAGGGGCTTTACGCGATGAGTTCGCTGCACCACGTGACCGACGGGGTGGCGTACCCGGCGGTGCTGCTGACGGCCGGGATCAACGACCCGCGCGTGGAGCCGTGGGAGTCGGCGAAGATGGCGGCGCGGCTTCAGGCCGCGACTTCCAGCGGGAAACCGGTGCTCCTGCGGATCGACTACGACGCCGGCCACGGGATCGGCTCGACCAAGCGCCAGCACCAGGAGCAGCTGGCCGACGAGTGGGCGTTTCTGCTGTGGCAGATGCACGCGGGCGAGTAGCCCGTTAGCTGCTTATACTTTATTTGTTATACTTTCCCTCCCACCCGGGCCGGTGCATGCCGCGGAAGCCGGTGCACCGCCAGAGAAGGACCTGCCGCACGGGCAGCCCGCGCCGGCGGACCTGCACCGGGGGCAACGCATCGACGCGGGCGAAGGCCGCGCGCACGTCGGGCGTCATGACGCCGGCGTACACGGCGTCGCGCCCGAGCAGCCCGGGCTGCTCCAGCGCCCGGTCCGGCCACATGTCGTACTGGCTGTAGGGCTCGCGCACGTCGCGGCCGTCGAAGTAGGAGCCGGCGCAATACGTTCGGGGCTGGCCGGTCATGTAGAACGCGGACTCGGCGGTCAGCTCGTAGGTCTGGCCGAGGATGAACGGCTCGGCGGCGTCGGCGGCGCGAAGCTCGGCGGCGCGGCGGGCAATTTCGCGGCCGACCTCGGCCCAGCCGTGCACGCGGTAGGTGGGGTCGAGGCGGCGGCTCAAGGGGTTGGCGTCGGTCGCCGCGGCGCGGGCCGGGAAGAGCCGTGCGGCGGCGGGGTAGAGCAATTCGGTGTCGTGCGCCGCCGCGACCAGCGCCAGCCCGCCGGCGACGGCCAGGCAGCCGAGCACGCGCCATGCGCGGGAGGCGTTGGCGAGGAAGTGCGCCGCCAGGACGGTCAACGTGAAGTAGCTCGGCGCCGCCCAGTTGGCCGAGGGGTTTTTGCGGAAACTGCTGGCGAAGACGGAGAGGAAGTAGGTCAGGCCGAGCGACGCGAGGAACCAGGTCGCCCGGCGCGCGGGGTGTTCCGCCGCTGCGGCTCGCGGCCGTCGCAGCGCGTGGGCGGCGGCGGCGATCATGACGATGAACATCAGCGGCCCGGCGACGCCGATCTGTCCGGCCCAGAAGTCGGCGAGATTCGACCAGCGCAGGGCCCCGTCGCCGTCCAGGCCGATGTCCTCGCCGACGTGCAGGGCCGTCACCCAGTGGTGGTGGGCGTTCCAGGCGATCACCGGGAGGGTGAACAGCAGGGAAACCATCACCCCCAGCCAGGGCCAAGGCGTCGCGAGGATCGGGCGGGATTTCCGGTCGCTCAGCAGGAACAGCAACAGGCCCAGGAACCACAGCGGCATGGAGAACTTGGCCAGGAAGCCCATCCCGACCAGTGCGCCGATCGCCAGCCACGGCCAGCGCCTGGGCGCGTCAGCATCGAAGAGCACGACGGCGGCCAGGCAGGTCGCCGCCGCCCAGCAGAAGAGCATCGGCGGGTCGGTGGTCATGACCAGCCGGGTCACCAGGAAGATGGGCACGGCGTGGTAGAGGCAGACGGCCAGCAGCGCGACGCGGTCGCTGTCGAACAGCCGGCGGGCGAGCCAGTAGGTCATCAGGCAGACCCCGGCGCCCATCACCAAGGCCGGCAGTCGCACTCCCAGGGGCGTATCGCCGACGAGGGCGCAACTTGCCCGCACGAGCAGCGGGACGAGGGGCCCCTTGGAGTAGTAGCTGATGTCGAGCTGGCGCGACCAGTCCCAGTAGTACGCCTCGTCCTCGGCGAGGTCGATGGGGCAGTGCGGTCCCAGGTACAGCAGGTGGCCGGCGAAACCCAGGAGGACGATGGCGGTCAGGAGGAGGCGGCAGCGAAGCGGACTGAGCCATGCCGCCCGGGGCGCACTCCGCCGGCCGCCGCGCCCGAGCTGCGCGGAAGTATCGGCCGGTGCTGGCAATACGAAGGCATTGGTGGTCACCGGCGCGGATTGTAAGAAAGACCGCCGTAGCGGGGAAATCCTGAGTCCGCCGCCGTCAGGGCGGGGGCGCGGCACGCGTAAGAGCATTCCGGTTGTGCTTGTCCCCATTGGTCCCCCCACTTCCGAGTCATGATTCCTGGCGAATTTGTTCGACGAGCTTGCGGACGCGGTCGATCTCGACGGGGTTGGCGGCGAGGCCGCCCTTTTTGAACGACGTGCCGACGATGAGGGCGTCGGCGTGCTGGGCGTAGGCGGCGGCGTTGGTGGCGGTGACGCCTGAGCCGACCAGCACCGGGACCGCGCCGTCGGCGGCGGACTTGACGGCCTTGAGCTTGTCCAGGTCGGTCGTGCGGCCGGTGCCGGCGCCGCTGACGACGACGGCATCGGCCAAGCCGCGGTGGATGGTATCGGCGACTTCGTCGGTGAGCGGGCGCGGGGAGAGGGGGGCGGAGTGTTTCACGTCCACGTCGGCCAGGACCTTGATGGAATCCTTTGCGCCGAGGGTGACGCGTTCGCGGAGGAGGTCGTGGGCGATGCCGTGGAGCAGGCCCTGGTCGGCCAGGCGGGCGCCGCAGAGGACGTTGACGCGGATGAAATCGGCACGGGCGGCGTGGGCGACGGCGAGGGCGGACAGGCCGTCGTTGCGCAGGACGTTAATGCCCAGGGGCGCGTCGAAGCGCCGCCGCAGGTCGGCGGCGAGGGCGGTCATGTGCGCGACGGTGTGGGCGGGGACGCGGGCGGGGTAGAAGGGGACGTCGCCGAAGTTTTCGAGCATGAGGCCGTGGACGCCGCCGTTGATGAGGGCGTCGGCGTCGCGGAGCATGGATTCGCGGACGACCGAGAGGCTGCCGCCGTAGCGGGGGGAACCGGGGAGGGGCAGGAGGTGGACCATGCCGATGACGGGCGTGCGGATGGAGGAGAATCGGGGGTGGAGGGGTGGGGGGATGGGTTTGGCTCGGTTGAGGATCGATAGGGTAGTCGGGGGGCGTGATTAGGTGAATACGGGATTACGTGAGGGCGGGGCTTGAAGGGTGGTGCGGGTGAGGGTCAGGGACATCTGCTGGAAGGCGGGGGATTTTTTCCAGCGGGAGATGGCGTGGCGCTCGACGCCAAGCGCCTTGGCGGTGGCGGAGACGGAGTGGCCGGCGAGGAGGAGACGCAGGGCGGTGAGTTGGCGCGGGGGGAGGGAGGTGGGGAGCGAGGGGGTGGGGCGTGACGGGGTGCGCAGTGACGCGGTGGGTTCGTT
>Ga0308175_100003252_pt1 | contig 11246 bp, 8 predicted proteins | sample PhyCR1_3_FD_203893 | JGI IMG/M metagenome (GOLD analysis project Ga0308175, IMG submission 203893) | Soil microbial communities from UC Gill Tract Community Farm, Albany, California, United States - DLSLS.C.R1 | ecosystem: Environmental > Terrestrial > Soil > Agricultural land | place: USA... | reverse complement strand
GGAAGCGAATATGTAATTGAGTTGAGCATAAATCCAATTTAACACACGGCGTAAAGAGGCAGAAACACTATCTTTAACGAGTCACCGCCTTAATTTGCCTTTCTGGTTCTTCTTTGCAGCTTTGCGGGTTTGGGGGGAAGGGTCTCCCGCCAAGACGCAAAGCTGCAAAGAAATCCCGATAAGATGTAGTTTGTCTGTACAGATAATTGTTGTGCACGTAAACGCATTTGTTTAAATTGTTTGATAAAATTTTGCGAAATGAAAAAACTCGCGCTCGTTTCCGCTTTGACATTCATGTTCACACTTTCGGTTTTTCCTCAGACCTGCCGGCAGTTGGCGAAAGAGGTCAAGCCGACACTTTCGCCGGAAACGAAAAAAGCTTATGACCTGAAACTGGCCGAGGCGTTCGAGCAGTTTACAAAGCAAGGCGGTAATGCCGACTCGACGATCTGGCTTGGCCGTCGCACGGCGTATCTCGGCAATTACAAGGACGCGATCCGTATATTTTCCGAAGGCCTTTCGCGATACCCGACCGACGCAAGATTTTTTCGCCATCGAGGCCACCGCTACATTACGATCCGTTGTTTTGATGAGGCGATCAAAGATTTGGACCGCGCGGCAAATCTGGTAAAGGGCAAACCGGATCAGATAGAACCCGACGGATTGCCGAACGCTCGAAATATCCCGACAAGCACGCTGCAAACCAACATTTATTACCACCTGGGATTGGCACATTATTTCAAAGGCGAGTTCGAGGCTGCCGATATTGCTTTCAAAAAAGTGTTCGACCTGGCGAAAAATGACGATATGAAGGTTGGGGCAGCTAATTGGATCTTTATGTGCGAAATGCGGCTTGGAAAGACAAACGACGCGAAACAGTTTATCGCCGGAATAAAGGACGGGCTCGATGTGATCGATAATGCCGATTATTATCGGATGATAAAGCTTTATCAGGGAAAGATAACGCCTGACGATCTATTAAAAGAAGCGACCTCGAACTCGGCGGTCGCATACTGCCTGGGAAATTGGTACCTGTACAACGGGCACCGCGACGAAGCACTGAAGCTTTTCAAGCAGATCATTGCCGGCGACCAGTGGGCGAGTTTTGGATATATTGCGGCCGAGGCTGAATCGGGAAGGCAGAAACCCGCGCGGTAGCAAGGGTGTTCCGATTGCACACTCCCTACCGGTCGTGTTTCTGCCTTAGCCAATCGAGCAGCATTTCCTCTTGGCGATAAAACGCCTGTTCAGGCTTGCCGCTTTTTGTCATTGGCAATTTGAAGAACACCGAAAGCTGTTCCTGTACGCCGGTTTTGCCGCGTTGGTTTGCGAGATCGAGGCATCGGGCGATCTCGATGGCGAGCGGAGCAGCCAGGATCGAGTCGCGGCAGAGAAAATTTACCTTGATCTGCATCGGCTGCCCGAGAAAACCGGTGATATCGATATTGTCCCACGCCTCTTTGTTGTCGCCGCGCGGGCGGTAGTAGCGTATATCGACTATATGATCTTCGACATCGTAGCCGAGGATGTCTTCGAGCACGGAGCTTTTGGTTTTTATCTTTGAGGCGAGCGAGTCTTCGTTGCTCAGGGCAAGCCCGTCACGGTTGCCGAGAATGTTTGTCGAGTACCAGCCGTCGATATGCAAAGCGCGGCTTTTCAGCGCCGGTGCGAGAACGGTTTTTATAAAAGTCTGACCGGTTTTGCCGTCCTTTCCGGCGACGGCTACGTTTTGTTTTTCGGCAAATTCGATCAACGCAGGAATGTCGGCTGCGACCGACGGCGTGAAGTTTCCGTACGGCAAGCCTTCAGCGATAGTGGCGTAGGCATAAAGCATCGCCGGCGAGATCGCATCGGAGTTTTCATCGAGGGCTTTTTCGAAACTTTCGATGGTGTTGAAAATTTCGTTTCCCTCAGCGGCGAGCTTTTCGGTCGAGGCGAGATTGATAACAACAACCGAATCGCATGTTTTCCTGAATTCACGAAGGTTGTTTTGAATCGCATCGATCGTATCGCGATACGAGCGGCTGGATAGTTTGTTTTCGCCGTCAACATTTGCAAGAAACGCCTTGTTTCCGGCGGCGGGCCACGGTTTGATATTTCTTAGGTCGTCCTGAACGGCGACGAACTGTTTGTAGCTAAGAACGTCGTGTACTTCGGCGGCTTTAGCTAGGTGCTCGCCAAACAAGTCCCAACCGGCGAAAACGATGTCCTGGTAATCGATAAGGTCGGCGTTGATGCCTGCAAGCGGCAACCCTTCGGTACCGATTGCAGCTTTTTTTAACAATTCAATGCCGGCAACCATGGTCGTGCCGACCGCACCGCCAAGTCCTACAACAGCGATGCCAAGTTTACGGTTTGTCATATGAAAAGAATAAGTTTACAACAGTTTGCAGGTTTCATGTAGGACGCTCGATTTCGGATCGTCGGTCAGTTTGCGCCCTTTTCGTGTTTCTTCGTGTAGTTTCGTGGTTCCGCTCTTTCAAGTATTGAAGATATAACCACGAAACAACACGGAAAAGTCAATATGACTGATTACCAGATATCAACGTTCTGTGTTGTGGCAGCTTGGGGAGTTGTGCGAACTTGAATGTCCGCAAGCGAAAGCTTTACCGGTGCTCTCCAACGCTCGATCTTTCAATGGTTTACACAGGTTTTCTTTGCTTTTCGCCCTTTTCTCGTGTATAAAATTAACACGTAAAAATTTCTCTTCTATCCGGTTTCTTTCCACAGTTATGAAATAGATGATGGCAGCCAACGCCGCTTAAAAATACATAATCGCTATGAAAAATATAGACTTTCGAACATTGGGGTTTTTTCTGGTCGTTTTCTTATTTACAGGTGCATGCCAGGTGCAGCAGACAAATACGAATCAGGTGACAAATTCAAACAGTACAGGCAACGCAAAATGGAACGCTTATGTTGACCAATTCTTGAACGATTATTTTGCGGCAAATCCGACGTTCGCCGTATATCAGGGAAAGCACGAATACGACGGCAAGTTTCCGGATTGGAGCGACGACGGCATCAAGAAAGAGATCGCGCGGCTGCACGCCGAACGCGATAAGGCGTCAGCATTTAAGGACGCCGATCTCAGCGAACAACAGCGATTCGAGCGCGACTATGTTATAGCTCAGATCGACAAGGATCTGTTTTGGCAGGAGACGGCAGATTATCCGCACTTAAATCCTTATTATTATTCGGACGCGCTCGACCCGGACGTTTACGTTTCGCGGCCGTATGCTCCGCTAGAAACGCGTATCAAATCTTATACAACATACGCCAGAAACATTCCGGCTGCGTTGCAGCAAATAAAGGGCAGTCTAAAGCAGCCGATGGCGAAAAATCTGATCAAGATCGCGAGGCAGACGATAGGCGGCCTTGCGGATTTTTACGCCAAGGACGTCCCGACCGTGTTTGCGCCGGTGAAAGACGAACAATCGCAAAAAGATTTTAAGGAAGCAAACGACGGTGCGATCAAGGCGGTTAAGGATTTCGACGCGTGGTTAGGCGAGCAGGAAAAAACGGGAACTGACAATTTTGCACTTGGGCCGGACAAGTTTAAGGCGATGCTCAAGCAGACAGAGGGCGTCGATATCGACCTTGCTCAGCTTGAGGACATCGGCAAAAAAGACCTGCAGCGAAACCTCGACGCTATGAAGCAGGAGTGCGACAAATACGCTCCGGGCATGACGCTGATACAATGCAGCGACAAGGCGTCTGCAAATAAAGCAGAAGGAGCGAACGTTGTAGATGCTGCGACGAAACAGCTTGCAGACCTGCGCAAATATATTCAGGACAAAGACATCGTTACCATTCCCGGAACCGAAGAAGCAAAGGTCGCGCAGGCTCCGCCGTACAAGGCTTGGAACTTTGCATACATAACCATTCCTGGTCCGTACGAGACAAATCTGCCGTCGGTTTATTACGTTTCGCCGCCAGATCCCTCGTGGCCAAAAGAGAAGCAAGAAGCGTATATTCCCGGAAAGGGCAGCTTGTTATTCACGTCGGTTCACGAAGTCTATCCAGGCCATTTCGTGCAGTTTTTGCACTCGAACAGGAATAAATCGAAGTTTGGACAGGTGTTCGTCGGCTACGCTTTTGCCGAAGGCTGGGCGCATTACACCGAGGAAATGATGTACGACGAAGGCCTTGGAGCGGGCGATCCGGAATTGCACATCGGCCAGTTACAGGAAGCTTTGCTGCGAGACGCGCGTTTTCTTTCTGCGATAGGAATGCACACAAAAGGAATGACAGTCGATGAATCGAAAAGGATGTTCATCGAACAAGGCCTGCGTTCCGAGGGCGAGGCCGATCAGCAATCCGCACGCGGGACTTTCGACCCGGCTTATCTTAATTACACAATGGGCAAGCTGATGATAATGAAGCTCCGCGACGACTGGTGCTCCTCGCGCGGCGGAAAATCGGCATGGAAGCAGTTTCACGACGCATTCCTGTCATACGGCGGCCCGCCGATACCTCTGGTGCGAAAAGCGATGATGGGCGCGGATGATAAGGGGTCTCTTTTTTAGAAGGAGTTTTTTGCCGCAGATTTACGCGGTTAGCGCGGATCGAAGAAATTTATGAAAGCGATGCGCTATAAACATTTTTCTGATCCTTTCAGTCCGCGTCGATCCGCGGCAGAAATACATATATATGAATCAAGCAGAACAAAAATCCACAGTTTCCGAGGCGGTTCGGAAACATAAAGAATTTCTTTTTCCGGCGGTTGCTACTTATTACCGGGAACCAATTGCGCTGGTAAAAGGCGAGGGCGAATACGTCTGGGACGATCAGGGCAACAAATATCTTGATGCCTTTGGAGGCGTTCTGACGGTTAGCGTCGGCCATGCAAATCCGAAAATAAACGCGGCGATCATTGAGCAGACAAACAAGATCCAGCACACATCGGCGCTATATGCTAATCCGAACCAGTCCGACCTCGCCGAAAAGCTCGCCGAAATTTCGCCCGGAAAATTAAAAAAATCGTTTTTTACCAGCAGTGGTACCGAGGCGGACGACACGGCGCAAATGGCGGCGAAACTTGCGACCGGACGGCATGAGATAGTAGTGCTGCGACACAGCTATTCGGGACGTTCTGCGACGGCGCTTTCGGCGGCCGGGCATTCGAGCTGGCGGCCGCTGCCGGCGCAGGTCGCGGGCATTGTTCACGCGATGGCGCCGTATTGTTATCGATGCCCGTTCAACGCAACGCCTGACAATTGCGGCATGGCGTGTGCGAACGACATTGAGGATGTGATCCAAACGACGACCACCGGCGAGATCGCCGCGTTTATGGCGGAACCCATTTTAGGCGTCGGCGGATTTATCGTACCGCCGGCGGGTTATTTTGAACGCGCTTATGAGATCGCGCGTAACCATGGCGGGCTTTGCATTGCCGACGAAGTCCAAACGGGCTGGGGACGTACCGGCGATAAATGGTTCGGCATCGAGCATTGGAACGTCGAGCCGGACCTCATCACCTCGGCAAAAGGGATGGGCAACGGCATACCGATCGGCTGGACAATCGCGACTCCGGAAGTTGCCGATAAATTCCCGGGACTCACCTTCGCAACGTTTGGCGGGAATCCTGTTTCGACCGCAGCGGCTCTCGCTGTGATCAAATTTATAGAAGACGAAGATCTGCGCACAAACGCTCGTGTAGTCGGCGGATATCTGAGAGAAAAACTTGACGAGTTAAAAGAAAAATATCCGATCATCGGCGACGTCCGCGGCATGGGCCTGATGCAGGGAATCGAGCTTGTAAAAAACCGCGAAACAAAAGAGCCTGCACCGGAAGCCGTGCTGAAAGTCTTCGAGGAAACTAAGCGGCAAGGCGTACTGATCGGCAAGGGCGGACTGTATGGCAACGTCATCCGCACGGGCATGATGCTTAACTCGACGAAGGACAATGTGGATGAATTGGTCGCCGCCCTAGATGCAGGCTTCGCGTTGTGTTAAGAAACGAAATTTACCACAGCGTCGCGGAGAGTGCAGAGAGTTTTTAGAAATATTTTAGGAGCAGAGGTACCTGCGCCGGGATGGTGAAGTTTGTCTAGGCGCTTTGATTTGCTTTCTCAGTGTCCTCGGTGACTGTGTGGTGAATCTCTTATGGAAGACCCAACAAAACTCGACAGTTCCGGTGACGAGAACAAAACCGCGATCAAGGGTAACACAACCGGCGACGCACTGAGCGGTGATTTTGTTGCGGGAACAATCTTAGCGAGCCGCTACCGGATCATCGGCATGATCGGCAAAGGCGGAATGGGCGAGGTCTATAAAGCTGAGGACATCAAGCTTTCGCAGACCGTCGCTCTCAAGTTTCTGCCGGACGGCTACCAGAACGACATTGCCGCTCTAGACCGGTTTCACGCCGAAGCCCGTAACGCACGTCAGGTCTCGCACGTGAACGTCTGCCGCGTTTTTGACATTGGCGACGTGGACGGACGGCATTTTCTGTCGATGGAGTTTGTCGATGGCGATGATCTGTCCGCTTTGCTGACGCGTGTGGGCAGGTTTACGTCTGAGCGTGCGGTCGAGATCGCTCGTCAACTCTGCGTTGGAATGGAGGCGATTCACCAGGCCGGAATTCTCCATCGGGATTTCAAACCCGGCAACATTATCATCAATAGTCGTGGCGTCGTCCGCATTACCGATTTTGGCATCGCGGGACTTGAGGCCGATATGAAGGGCGACAATATCCGTGCAGGCACGCCAGCCTATATGTCGCCGGAGCAGATCACCGGAAAAGAAGTTACCGTTCGAAGCGATATTTACGGTCTGGGACTGGTTATCTACGAGATCTTCACCGGCAAGCAGGCATTTTTCGCCGACAATGTCATTGACCTGATCAAAAAGCATCAGACCGAGACGCCTACAAGCGCGTCCGAGATCGTCAAGGGCATCGACCCGCTGGTCGAGAGCGTCATAGCTCAATGCCTCGAAAAGGATCCTAATGACCGTCCACAATCGGCGCTGCACGTCGCGATGGCTCTGCCGGGCGGCAATCCGCTGCAGATCGCCCTGGATGCGGGACAAACGCCGTCGCCCGAGATGGTCGCGGCCTCGCCTAAGAAAGGCGCACTCCGCCCCATTGTTGCCGTTTCTCTGCTCGCCTCTGTGATAATCGGGATCATCATCTTGATGGCGGCCTCAAAACAACTTTATCTGAACCGCATGGTGCCGTTGGATCGTCCGCCCGAGGTCTTGCGGGAACGAGGCCGTGAGCTGGTAGAAAAATTTGGTTATAGACCAGTTGATTTTTATTCCGAGTTCGAGTGTTTCTGCGGGAAACCGACCTATATAGATTACCTGCAAAAAAACGATCAAACACCGGAGCGATGGCAAAAGCTCGCGGCGGGGCAGCCGGCTACCATAAAGTTTTTGTATCGATCCAGCCCCGAGCCGCTCGCTCCTGTGACAGAACGGGCGATTCGGTTCGACGATCCGAAAAATGATCTTCCGGGAATGGCTCTTGTTCGACTTGATACTAAGGGGCGCCTAATATACTTTTCGGGGACCCCGCCGCGTGTCGACGTGCCGACGACCGCAACAGGCCCATTTGATTGGGCAATCGCTTTTAAGGAGGCGGGGTTTGATCTCGCTGCTTTCCAGCCGGTCTCTCCGCAATGGACCCCGCCACAGGCATTTGACGAGCGGCGAGCATTTTCCGGCAAATATCCCGACCAGCCGGATGTTGAAGTCCGTATCGAGGCGGCGGCCTATCACGGCAAGCTCGTAAACTTTGAGATCGTCGAGCCCTGGACAAAACCGGGGATAACCAGCAGCGGCCCTCCTGAAGGGAGCTTAGTCGGCACTTCTGTCGTACTTCTCGTCTACTTCGGTGTTTTATTTATCAGCGGCTGGCTGGCGTATAAGAATATTAGCGACAGCCGAAGCGATATAAAAGGCGCATCCCGGGTTGCTTTTACCTTATTCGCCGTGCGCATGTTGGTCTGGGCACTTGCGACCCACCATATCGCGTCGTTCGGTGAATTTGTCCTGTTGATCAACGGGCTGCAAAGTGCTCTTTATTATGCGGCGATGGCGGGGTTTATGTACCTGGCGTTTGAACCCTATCTGCGAAAAACTGCACCCGAACGCGTCATCTCATGGAACCGCCTTTTGGCCGGCGACTGGCGCGATCCGCTTGTCGGGCGCGACATACTCATTGGCTGCGCAGGGGGCTCGATAACGATCGTGCTCTTCGTCCTGTTAGATGGAGTCTTCCCAATACTATTGGGCAAACCGCCGGCTTTGCAGATTACAGGCCCTCCGGACAATATAGGCGGGATCCTCGCAGGCGTTGCCGGTGTTCCCGAGTTCATTTTGGTTGAACTTAGCGGGGCGCTTATTGGCGGCTTTATCGGTTCATTCTTGATTCTGTTCTTAGGCTTACTTCTCAGGCGTAAGTGGCTCGGCTCGTTGGCGGCTTTTATTATCATTGCCAGTGTCATGGTGCTAAATGGTATCGGGCTCGACATATCATGGTTCGACATTACCAGCAGCATTTTTTCGATAGCCGTTTTGATCTTCGTTGCAGCACGATTCGGTGTATTGTCTTTTGTGGCGCTGTTTTTATTTGTCGGCCTGACCAGTCGCCCGGTTACAACAGATATCTCCGCATGGTATGCGGGTGACTTCATCGTTTACGTGATCGTTCTTGTTGGACTCGCGATCTACGGTTTTTACACCTCGACCGCCGGGCAAAAACTATGGCAGGGCAAACTCCTCGGAGAAGAGGGTTAAGAAGATTCTCCACAGAGGCACGGAGAGCACTGAGGTTTTTAGAGATTGGTTAGAGAAGGTATATGTTTGCAATGGGGCTGAAGTTTGTTCAGATACTCGGACTTAACCTTCTCAGTGCTCTCTGTGCCTCTGTGGTGAATAAATCCTTATGAAAACACTAATCAAAAATGGACGCGTCGTTACCGCGGTTGACGATTACACCGCCGATATTCTGATCGAAGACGAAACGATTTCGACGATCGGCAAAACGCTCGACATTGAGGCTGACAAGGTTATCGACGCGGTCGGCAAACTGGTGATTCCGGGCGGGATCGATCCGCACACGCATATGGAATTGCCGTTTGGCGGCACGCAGTCGTCGGATGATTTTTTTACAGGCACGCGGGCGGCGGCGTTTGGCGGGACGACGACGATCATCGATTTTGCGGTGCAGAACAAAGGCGAAACTTTGACGCAGGGGGTTGATAACTGGCACAAAAAGGCCGACGGTAAATGCGCAATAGATTACGGCTTTCATCTGATCACGACGGGGCTCGAAGACGGCGACGAGGCGGAGATGTACCGCTTGATGGATTCGGGTGTGACAAGCTTTAAGCTTTTTATGGCATATCCGGGCGTGTTTTTGGCCGATGATGCGACGATCTTTCGTGCGATGTCAGCGGCGGGACAACGAGGCGGTTTGATCTGCATGCACGCCGAGAACGGCATTGTCATCAATGAAATAATTAAGCGGTTTTTAAGGGATGGCCGCACGGCTCCGAAATATCATGCTCTGACACGGCCGACGATTGCCGAAGCCGAAGGTGTTCATCGCGCGATAGCCATCGCCGAAATGGCTGAGTCGCCCGTGTATATCGTGCACCTAAGCTGCACCGATGCTCTTAACAAAGTGCGTGAGGCGCGCGACCGCGGCATTCCGGCATTTGCAGAGACCTGTCCGCAGTATCTTTTCCATTCCATCGAAGATTACGGTGACGATTTCGAAGGTGCAAAATATGTAATGACGCCGCCTTTGCGTGAAAAATCGAATAACGCCGAGCTTTGGAAGGGCCTGAAAATGGACGACCTGCAGGTGATCTCGACCGACCATTGTCCGTTTTGTATGAAGGAGCAAAAAGAACTCGGCAAGGACGATTTTTCAAAGATCCCGAACGGCGCGCCGGGCGTCGAGAACCGCATGGCTCTTATCTACAACGGCGGAGTTGTCGAGAATAGAATTTCCTTGAATCGCTTTGTGGAATTGACTTCAACGGCGGCCGCAAAAATGTTCGGGTTATTCCCGAAAAAGGGAACTATTGCCGTCGGTTCCGATGCTGACATTGTAATTTTCGATCCCGAAAAAGAACACACCTTTGGCGTAGAAAACGAACATATGAATGTTGATTATTCCTCCTACGAAGGATGGAAGATCAAAGGCAAAGTCGAAACCGTGCTCTCACGCGGACACGTCGTTATCGAAAACGGCGAGCACAAAGGAAAGGCTGGTGACGGACAATTCCTGAAACGCGGAACGTGTGTAAATATTTAACGATGTCAAACCTATCCACAGATTTGGACAACCCCACGGCCATTCCATATTTTCTATGGGATGAGCCGATGTCGGTTGCGAAACTTCGGGAGCAGCTTTCCGAAGCTTCGACGGAGGAGCAGCAACGCCTGTTGGCTAAAATTTTACGCGAAGCTCGCGATACCGATGTGTGGAAATTTACGACACCGCGCGAGGTGCTGCAAAATTGGGATGGACTATCGAAATACCTTGGAAGACGCCGCGAGTTCTGGAAATTTCTTCTTGATTATTGGGAAAAGGAAGGTCTGCTTGGATAAACCTGTTCTTAATAGTTTGCAAGATGACTTTTTGAAGGCGTTTTTCAAACGTGAAAATAGTTTTTTCCTGTCCGGCGGGGCCGCTCTTGTAGGCTTCTATTTTGGACATCGCGAAACGCACGACCTTGATTTATTCACGTTAGAAAATGATGTTGAAGAGGGATTTCGTCTTGTGCATGAGGTTGCAAATGATTTGAAGGCAATCGTTGAGCCAATCCAGACTGCCCCTGATTTTCGACGTTTACTTTTACGGCGTGACGATGAGGCGATTGTTGTTGATCTTGTTCGAGAATATGTTTTCCAGATTTCAAAGGAGAAGCCGGTAATTAATGGGATCCGTGTCGATTCGCCCGAGGAAATTCTGGCCAACAAACTCTGTGCACTGTTGTCGCGTTCTGAAATACGCGACTTGGTCGATGTTCGCGAGCTGGAAAATGCAGGGTTTAGTTTAGAAAATGCGTTGCAAGCGGCGGAAAAAAAGGATTCAGGTTTGACGCCGGCACAGCTCGCATGGGTTTTGAATCAAATTAGTTTAGGTGAAGACGCTCAACTGCCGGGCAATATTTCAGCTTCGGAACTACGGGATTACCTAATGAATTTGATCGACCGACTAAAACGTCTTGCCCTGCCAAATAGGAAATAGTATAGGCAAACGCAACAACGTTAAATAACTATAT